>Ga0315327_10000208_pt1 | contig 28198 bp, 29 predicted proteins | sample M110032315metaG_FD_203460 | JGI IMG/M metagenome (GOLD analysis project Ga0315327, IMG submission 203460) | Ammonia-oxidizing marine archaeal communities from Monterey Bay, California, United States - M1 100m 32315 | ecosystem: Environmental > Aquatic > Marine > Coastal | place: USA: California... | reverse complement strand
CCCTAATGGAAATTGGATTGATGAAGATAGATCAGGTTTAACTTTATGTGATGCTACATCCGCTGTCCTCGCAATGGATATCCCATGGAGGAAACTTGATGTAACTACGTTCTCTTGGCAAAAAGTTTTAGGAGGTGAAGCTCAACATGGGATACTTGTTTTATCGCCTAGAGCAGTAGAGAGGTTAGAAAATTATGAACCTTCTTGGCCAATTCCTAAATTATTCAGATTAGCTCACAAAGGAAAATTCCTAAGTAAAATATTTAAAGGAAGCACTATAAACACACCATCCATGCTTTGTATTGAAGATGCGATTAACTCATTAAATTGGGTTGATAGTATTGGGGGTTTAAATGCCATGGTAGATCGAAGTCTTGCAAATTTAAAAATAGTAGAAAAATGGGAATCAAAAACAAACTGGGTAGAGTTTTTAGCAAATAAAAAAGATATTAGGTCATCAACATCTATTTGTTTAAAAATTATTGACCCATGGTTTATAAAATTAGATGCAGATAATAAAAAAGAGACTTTACAAAAATTCTTTTCTTTATTGGAAGAAAAAGGTGCAGCTTATGATATTAATCACTACCCTTCAGCTCCACCTGGAATAAGAATTTGGGGTGGTGGAACTATAGAAAAATCTAATATAGAACTTTTATTACCATGGCTAGATTGGGCTTGGAAAAATATAACAAATTCACTTTAATATATCGGAGTAATTTATGACCAAAGTATTAATTTCAGATAAATTAAGTAATAAAGCTGAAGAAATATTTAAAAACAATAATATAGATGTAACTATTAACACTTCATTATCTCCAAAAGAGCTATCAGAAACAATCAATGATTTTGATGGATTAGCTATCAGGTCTAATACAAAAGTTACCAAAGAAATTCTAAAAAATGCTTCAAATTTAAGAGTAATAGGTAGAGCTGGAATTGGTGTAGATAATATTGATATTGAAGCAGCAACTGCTAATGGTACTATAGTAATGAATACACCATTCGGTAATTCAATTACTACTGCAGAACATACCATTGCATTAATGATGTCTCTTGCAAGAAATATTCCAAACGCAAATACTTCTACTCATTTAGGTAAATGGGAAAAATCAAAATATACAGGAACAGAACTATATTCAAAAATACTCGGTATGATAGGATGTGGTAATATAGGCTCAATAGTAGCAGATAGAGCCAAGGGTTTAAAAATGCACGTAAAAGTATATGATCCATACCTTACAGAAGAAAGAGCGATAGAGATAGGAGTAGAAAAATTAGAACTCGATGAACTATTGAAAAGCTCAGATTTTATTACACTCCACGTTCCTTTAACAAAATCAACAAAAGAAATAATAAATGCATCGTCAATAAAAAAAATGAAAAAAGGTGTTAAAATTATAAATTGTGCCCGAGGAGGCCTAGTCAATGAAAGCGACCTAGCAAATGCAATAAAATCAGAAAAAGTTGGTGGAGCAGCTTTTGATGTATTCACTGAAGAGCCAGCAAAAAACAATATATTATTTGGTTTGGAAAAAATGGTTGTAACCCCTCATCTAGGAGCCTCAACTGAAGAAGCGCAAGAAAATGTAGCTATTCAAGTAGCGGAACAAATGTCAAATTACCTCTCTAGTGGTGCTATAACAAATGCTTTAAATATTCCTTCAATATCTGCGGAAGATGCTCCAAGACTAAAACCATATATTAAATTATGCGAACAAATAGGTAAACTTACAGGTCAAATAACTGAGACAAGTATTAAAAATATTAAAATAGAATTTGGGGGTCAAGTTGCCTTATTAAATACCAAACCACTAATAAGTGTTTTAGTAGCTGGCCTACTATCTCATAGCATGGAAGCAGTGAATGTTGTTAATGCTCCAGTAATAGCAAAAAATAGGAATATGAATATTACTTCATCTATTAGAGAAAAAGCAGGAGATTATGTAACAGATATTAACTTAACTGTAGAAACTGAGAGAAGAACTAGAAATGTTATAGGTACATTATTTGGCAATAAACCTAGAATAGTTGGTGTAATGAATACTCAAATTGAAGCAGAACTTGGTCCTAATATGTTGTTTATCACCAATGAAGATAAACCAGGATTTATTGGCTCTCTAGGATCCATTTTATCTAATGCAAAAATAAATATAGCAACATTTCATCTAGGAAGAACAAAAGTAGGTGGTGATGCTGTAGCGCTTATAGAAGTAGATGAACCAGTTTCTAATTCTCTTATAAAAGAATTAAATCAGATTCCTCATGTCAAAAGTGTTAAACCACTTTATTTTGCAAAAAATATTATTTAGATTTAATATATTTATATATAGGAATTAAAGTATTATTATGAAAAATTCTAATAAAAAAATTGCACTACTTCCTAAAGGTATTAATGATCTTCTTGAAATAAAGTCATTCCAAGAATCTTTTTTATCGCAAAGTTTGATGGATATTTTTAAATTAAATGGATATAAAAAAATTAGTCCACCTCTAATAGAATTTGAAGAAAATTATACCTTATTTTTAGATACAACTAATAAGCAAAATATTTTTAGAATTACCGACCCTATTTCAAATAAACCTATGTATATTAGAAATGATATAACTCCACAAATTGCCAGAATTGCTGCAAGCAAGTTATATGAAAGTGATAATATTATAAGATTGTCTTACATAGGAGATGTTTTGCGACCAAAAGGATCTCAATTACATCCTGAAAGACAAATCAAACAGGCAGGAATTGAATTATATGGTGCACCTAATGTGTCCGGAGCAATTGAAGTCATATCCACTGGAATTCAAGCATTAACCAGAGTTAATATAACAAACTTAATTATAGACATAACAATGCCAAATTTAGCAAATTTAATTTTGCATAATGCAAATCTTAATGAAGAAACTATAAAAAATGCTAAATCATACTTAAAAGTTAAAAATATAAATAAGATTAAGACTATACCAAATTGTGGAAAAATTCTCTCAGAAATAGCCGATTCTGCGGGAGAAAATGAAAGAGCTTTAAAAGTTTTATATAAAATTAGTTTGCCTCCCAAAGCTAAGAAATTAGTTAAAGAAATATCCTCAATATGTGACAAACTAAAAATAATCCATCCGAACGTTAAGATCACCATAGACCCTATTGAAAATAGAGGGTTTAACTACTATTCTGGTATAGGGTTTGCAATTTTTTCAACTAATATTAAACGAGAATTAGGTTTTGGAGGAGAATATACAATTGAATTAAATGAAAAGAAACAAACTGGAATGGGATTATCTATATTATTTGATGGGCTATTGAGAGCTACAAATGTCAAAGACAATCAAAAAAGAATTTTTATTCCTTATAAACATAATAGCTCTATTCTTCCAGAGTTAAGAGAAAAAGGCTGGATTACAATTATCAATCATTATAAAAAGACAAATATAATAGAAGAAGCAAAAAAATATAAATGTTCATATATTTTAAATGGTAAGAATATAGAAAAACTATAACTTTGTGAGGAATAAATGACAAATGTCACAGTAGTAGGTACACAATGGGGTGATGAAGGTAAAGGGAAAATTGTTGATTGGTTATCAGAAAGAGCAGATTTAGTAGCTCGATTTCAGGGTGGTCACAATGCTGGTCACACTATAGTATTAGATAAAAAAGTATTTAAACTAAGTTTATTACCTTCTGGTATTATTAGAAAAAAAATTTCTATAATAGGTAATGGGGTTGTTATAGATCCTTGGGCACTAATAAATGAAATACAAATAATAGAAAAACAGGGACTAAAAATTACTCCAAAATTATTAAAAATATCTAATAAAGCAAGTTTGATATTGCCTTATCATCAAGAATTAGACTCATTAAGAGAAAATGCCAAAGGTAATAATAAAATAGGGACTACAGGTAGGGGAATAGGCCCAGCTTATGAAGATAAAGTTGGAAGAAGAGCAATAAGAGTATGTGATCTCTACAATAAAAAAAGTAGAGAAATACAATTGAAAGCAGCTCTAACCCATCATAATATTATTTTAAAAGGCCTAAGTAAAAAACCCATACGCAAAGAAGTCGTAAATAAAATTTTAGATAAAATTGCTCCAATTCTGAAACCTTTTGTAACTAATACTATGGAATTAATTTTATCTTCCAATAATTTAAATAAAAATATCCTATTTGAAGGAGCTCAGGGCTCTATGTTAGATATAGATCATGGAACTTATCCTTTTGTAACCTCCTCAAATACAGTGTCTTCTCAATCTGCAACTGGATCTGGAATAGGTCCATCGTTAATTAATTATGTATTAGGTATAACTAAAGCTTATACAACAAGGGTAGGTAACGGACCTTTTCCTACAGAATTAAATAATAAAACTGGAGAGTTATTAGGAAAAATAGGACATGAATTTGGTGTAGTAACAGGACGAAAAAGAAGATGTGGATGGTTCGATGCAGTAATAGTAAATTATACAATTAAATTATCAGGAATTAATGGAATTGCTCTTACAAAGTTGGATGTTCTAGATTCTTTTAAAGAAGTAAAAATTTGTATAGGCTATAAAATAAATAATAAAATCATTAAATCAGTTCCTGAAAGTTATACTGAAATGAATAAAATAAAGCCTATTTATGAAACTTTAAAAGGCTGGCAACAAAATACTCAAAAATGTAAATCGTTTGCTGAATTGCCATCTAATGCAAAAAAGTATATTAAAAGAATTGAAAAATTAATTGAGTGTCCGGTTTCGATGATATCAACATCTCCTGAAAGAAAAGATACTATATTAATTACTAACCCTTTTGAATAAAGAATTAAGTATTTTTATTATTTTCTATAGCTAAATTATTCTCAGATTTACTTATACTTTTGACTGCTGATTGAACTTTCTCAAAAGCTTTTACTTCAATTTGTCTAATTCTTTCTCTACTTACATTAAACTCTTTACTTAATTCTTCTAAAGTCTTTGGATCATCAGTAAGTCTTCTGAAGCTAAATATTTTTCTTTCTCTATCAGATAATAAAGATAATGCAGAACCTAACATAGATTTTCTTTTATCTAGCTCCTCTTTTTCAGAAACATATGTTTCTTGATCAATAGACTTCTCATCAACCAATATTTCTTGCCAATCTCCCTCACTAGAATCCGTTGTTCTAGGAGCATTTAATGAATAATCTCCCCCTATTCTTTGATTCATATTTACCACTTCTTTCTCATCTACAACTAATTTTTGAGAGATTGTTTTTATGGCTTCTGGTGAAAGGTCTTTATCATCAAATACCTTCAATTCATTCTTTATTCTTCTTAAGTTAAAGAATAGCTTTTTTTGTGCAGAAGTAGTTCCTATTTTAACTAAAGACCATGAGTGTAATATGTATTCTTGAATAGAAGCCTTTATCCAAAGTAAAGCATATGTAGCTAAGCGAAACCCTTTATCTGGATCAAAACGTTTTACCGCTTTCATTAACCCTATATTTCCCTCACTTATTAAATCTGAGATAGGTAATCCATAACCTCTATAACCCATAGCAATTTTTGCAACTAATCTTAAATGACTAGTAACTAAAGTATGAGCGGCATCTATGTCTTCATGCTCCAACCAATTTTTAGCAAGAGTATATTCTTCATCCTTTTGCAAAATAGGAAATTGTCCTATTTCAGACAAATATCTGCTCAAACTACCATCAGCTGAAATTGAAGGTAATGTTATATTTGACATAAATTTAACCCTAAAAAATAATTCATAATAAATAAATTGGTTATTTTACATAAAATATCAAGTAAATTTATGTAAAATTTTCAATTGAATTTTTCAAATTTTGCATATCTTCTGGTAAGTCTACTATGAACACTAACTCTTTTTTAGAAAATGGATGTATTAATTTTAAGCTATATGAATGTAACGCCTGTCGAGAAAATTTTACAATAGCTTCGGGAACTTTTTTGGGAATCGTATAACTTTTAGAATATAACTGGTCGCCTATTATAGGTAGACCAATACTTGCTAAATGAACCCTAATTTGATGAGTCCTTCCAGTATGAAGATTACATTCAATAATAGAGGAGAAATCATAAGAATTTAAAATTTTGTATTCTGTAATTGCTGTTCTCCCTCCATTTTTTACAATAGACATTTTTTTTCTATCATGCGGATTTCTACCTATATTTGCTTCTATAATTCCTAATTTATGTCTAGGTTTCCCCCATACTATAGCTTTATATTTTCTTTCAATATTTTTTAAAGAAATTTCTTTAGATAAATATCTATGAGCTTCATCATTCTTTGCTACAATCATTAATCCTGAAGTATCTTTATCTAATCTATGAACAATACCTGGTCTTTTCACCCCTCCTATTCCTGATAAACTACCTTTGCAATGATATAATAAGGCATTCACCAATGTACCTTTATAATTTCCTGGTGCTGGGTGTACAACCATTCCTTCTTTTTTATTTATTATTAATAACCAATCATCCTCATATAATATATCTAAATTAATATTTTCAGGAATTGGAATATCATCTACTAACTCTGGCAAAATTATTTTTACATAACTTCCCTTAATTAGTTTATACGAAGGGTCTAAATTATTTTTATTATTAATATACGAATAACCATTCAATATAAGCTTTTTAAAATAGGACCTACTTAGATTTTCATCATGTAAAGTAAAGGCTTTATCGATTCTAATACCTTTTTCTTCCTCAGAAACTAAAAATTCAATTACTTTAGTAGAATTATCCATAAAAAAAGCTTAAATATATTAAAAATTAAATTATAAATAATATAGGTGATATATAATGAGAGGTCTAAAATTTTTAGTAATATTTATGGGAATACTAATATTATTAGGAACTTCATTTCTAGTTTTTACAATAATACAGAGAGGAAGTAAGCTAATTAAACCAATTGACGAGAAAATTATTAATCCATCCATAGAAATAGCATCTCCTGATAATATGGAATTAAAGGATGTTTCAAGTAATAATGGAAAAATTGTTATTAAATTTGAGGATGAAGAAAAATATATAATTAAAATATTAAGTTTAGATTCTGGATTAGAATTAAAATCTATTTCAATTAGCAAGTAATGACTAATATTAAATTACCATATGAGATAAAAAATAATATTGGTAATCATGCTTTAAGAGAATACCCAAAAGAATGCTGTGGATTTCTTATAGGTTATATTAAAGACAACTTAATGATATGTGTAACGATAAAAAAGGTTAATAATATAGCAAGTAATCCTTATAATTTTTTTGAAATAGACCCACAAGAAATAATTAATACACAAAAACAATATAGAAATAATAAACTATCAATTCTAGGACATTATCACAGCCATCCTAATAGTTTACTAAACTCAAGACCTTCAAAAAAAGACATAGATTCTATATATGATTTTAATTTATGCTGGGTTATAGTCGGAATAAATGATAATGAGGTAAACTACTCTGCTTATATACCAAAATTTACTATAAGAAATACTTATAATTTTAAAAAGATTAATATTATTTAGGGGAATGAGAATGCAAGATCACGAATTAAATTCTGATGCTTTAGAAATAATAAATGATGTGAGAGCAGCCGAAAAGTCTGGCGAGAGAACACCAATGTATAAAATGAATCATATACAAGCTAGAGAGGCATATCTTGCAATGAGAGGCGCATTATCACCAGCTGCTCCAAATATATCTAAAATTATTGATATGAAAATTCCTGTTGATAAGCAGAATATTAAAGCTCGCTATTATCGTGGAATAAATAATAATAAGGAAGATAAACTGCCTGTAACAATCTTTTTTCATGGAGGAGGATGGGTTATTGGAGATCTCGATACTCATGATGTTGTCTGTAGACAATTAGCAAACCAAGGAAATTTTGATGTAATATCAATTGATTACCGTATGGGGCCAGAATTTAGATTTCCAACTGCTATAAATGACGCAATTACCTCTATTAGCTGGATTAATAGTAATTCTTTAAACTTACCTATAGATACTTCTAAGATAGCAGTATGTGGAGATAGTGCAGGAGGCAATATTGCAGCAGTATGTTGTATAAATTCTAAAATTAATTCTGGACCATTAATTAGATTTCAAGCTTTGATATATCCTTCTACGCATATGGGGAACAACTATCCTTCAAAAGATAAATATGATGGATATATATTATCTAATAAATTAATGAGTTGGTTTGAAGAAAAATATATAGATAAAAACCAGTTAAGTGATTGGAGAGCAGCACCTATACTTTCTAAAAACCTTTCAAACCTTCCGGATTCTTTAATAGTAGTTGCAGGATGTGATCCTTTAAAAGATGAAGGAATAGCCTATGGAGAAGAATTAATTAAAGCTGGAAATAAATCTGAAACAATAGTTTTTGATGGTCAAATACATGGCTTCTTAACCATGGGCGCTAGAATTAAAGATACCGATAAACTAATTAATTTATTGAGTAAAAAAATAAATAAAGCATTTAGTTAATTATTTTTTAAAAGAATCATCAACTTCTATTTGATATGCATTTGCTAGTGCATTAGTTTGCGATGCCATTGCTATAACGGAAAGCAGTTCACTTCTCATTTCTTCCGTCATTCCCTTTTTTCTTGCAACTGCCGTATGTGAATGCACACAATATTCACAGCCATTTACTACACTTACCGCAATATAAATTAATTCTTTTGTAACAGAGTCTAAAGCACCCGGTGCCATGACTTGTTTAATTCTATTCCATGTTGCATCTAATAAATCTGGATCATTAGCTAGAGCTTTCCATATATTATTAACTTTATCTCCACCTCTAGTTTTAGTAATATCTTCAAATATTTCTTTTACTCTACCTTTAGCATTTTCTGGTTCTATTAATTTAACAGTGGCCATTTCTTTCTCCAATAAATATTATTTAACTTCTAGAATAGCAGACCTTATAGTTTCAAATATTGTATTTATTTGTTCTTTACTTACTATTAAGGGTGGAGATATTGCAATAGTTTCTCCTGTAAACCTTGTTAGTAAATTATTTTCAAAACAATTGTCAAAAACATCATACACTCTTTTGCCTAGACCATCTTCTCTTGTTTTTAATTCTATGCCTGCTACTAGACCAATAGTTCTTATATCAATAACATTATCTAAATCTTTTAACATATGTGCCTGTTCTCCAAAATAATCTTCTAAACTATTAGCTCTTTCAAATAATTTTTCTGACTCATATTCTTCTAAAGTAGCTAAAGCAGCAGCACATGCCAATGAGTGGCCAGAATATGTATAACCATGAAAAAGCTCAACTACATTTTCAGGTCCATGCATTAATTCATCATATATTTTCTTATGTGTTGCAACAGCACCCATCGGAACTGTAGCATTAGTAATTCCTTTAGCTAAGGTCATTATATCAGGAATAACATTAAATTTATCTCCCGCAAAAGGAGTGCCTAATCTTCCAAAACCACATATTACCTCATCAAAAATTAATAATATACCGTTTTTAGTACATATATCTCTTATCTCTTCAAGATAACCAATAGGAGGAACTAAAACACCTGTTGAACAAGCCACAGGTTCAATAATTACTGCTGCAATAGTAGATGCATCATGTAAATTTATTAAATCTATAAGCGAATTAGCTCTTTCTACTCCATGTTTTGGCTGACCTTTTGAAAAAGCATTTAGTTCCGGAATATGTGTATCTTGCATATGATCTACACCTGGCAAATGGTTAGAAAACTGCTTCCTATTTGCAACCATACCGCCTACAGACATTCCTCCAAATCCAACCCCGTGGTATCCTCTCGACCTACCAATTAATCGTGTCCTTCTAGAGTCTCCATTTGCATTATGATATGCTAAAGCAATTTTTAAAGCAGTATCTACTGCTTCAGATCCAGAATTCGTATAAAAAATATTATCTATATCTTTTGGTAATATACCGGCTAACCTAGAAGCTAAAGTAAATGCTTTAGGGTGTCCCATATTAAAAGCTGTGGCATAGTCCATTTCAGCTACTTGGTCTTGAACAGCTTTTACTATGCGAGGTCTACAATGACCTGCATTAACACACCATAGACCTGCTACACCATCTAAAATACTCTTATCATTATTAGTCTTATAGTACATATCTTTTGCAGAAACTAAAAACCTTGGATTTTTTTTGAAACGTCTATTAGTAGTAAATGGCATCCAATAAGATGATAAATCATTAGGAATATCATCTATCGTATTTTCATTTATATTTTTTAGCTCTAATACATTATCTTTTAACATTGAATTTCCTTTAACTTGATATATCATATGATTGTAAATTATTAACTAATATTTGTAAAACATGACACAAACTAAAAATACCTTAAACGAATTAGTTCTATCCATTAATAAGGACAATATTTTTATTCAATCCCCAGATGAAACTGATACAACTTATAGTGAACTTATGAGTTATATGGCAGATACGCATATTAAATTATCCTTTTTAAAAATAAATAAGGAAGATAAAGTAGCAATAGTTTTGGGCAATGGTTCTGCTATGGCTGCTACATTTATTGCTATAGCAGCAAATTATACTTCTTGTCCTTTAAACCCCTCGTATACTAAAGAAGAATTTAAGTTTTACTATGACGACCTAAAAGTTAAAGCTGTAATTATTGAGGGAAATAAATCTATTGAAGCTAGAGAAGCAGCTAAAGAATTAGATATTAGAATTATTAATTTAAATAAAAAAACTAAATCTAGAAGTATAGAATTAGATATAAAAATTGATAAAAAAAATAAGGGAGAATATTTTATTGAATCTGATCAAGATGATGTAGCTATGATTCTTCATACTTCTGGTACCACCTCTAGACCTAAAATGGTTCCACTTTCACAAAAAAATTTATTAGCATCTGCAAGTAATATTGCTAATACCCTAAATTTAAATGAGAAAGATAAATGTTTAAATATTATGCCTATGTTTCATATACATGGATTAATAGCAGCTATCTTAGCTCCTATATATAAATCTGGAACGATTATTACTCCACCTGGCTTTGATGCGCTAAAATTTTTCAGATGGATAGATGAATTTAAACCTACTTGGTATACAGCGGTTCCAACAATGCACCAGGCTATACTCAGTAGAGCTCCACGAAATATTGATATTATTAAAAATAATCAACTTAAATTCATTAGATCGTCATCAGCTTCTCTTCCAAGTACCGTCATGAAAAGCTTAGAAAAAGCTTTTAACACTTGTGTAATTGAATCATATGGTATGACAGAAGCTACACATCAGATGACGTCTAATCCTCTTCCTCCTAATAAAAGAAAAGCTGGATCAGTAGGACTAGCTGCTGGACCAGAAGTAGCATTACTCAAAAATAATAGAATTATACATAATAATAAAGCTAATAGAGATATTACAGGACAAATAATTATTAAAGGTGAAAATGTAACTACTGGTTATATAAATAATCCAAAAGCTAATTCAGAAAGCTATATCGATGGATGGTTTTTAACTGGAGATGAAGGTATATTTGATAAAGATGGCTACTTGAAAATTACTGGAAGGCTAAAAGAAATTATTAATAGGGGTGGTGAAAAAATCAGCCCTAAAGAAATTGACGAAATACTTATGGAACATGAATATATTCAACAAGCTGTTGCCTTTTCAGTGCCTCATGAGAAATTAGGTGAAGATCTTTATGCAGCAGTAATACTTAGAGATAATAACAACATTAGTGAAAATGAATTAAAAGATTATTGTAGAAAGAGACTAACGCAATTTAAAATTCCTAAGAAAATTTTAATTGTTAATGAAATACCTAAGGGGGCAACCGGTAAACTTCAACGCATAGGCTTGCATGAAAAACTTGGAATAAGGTAAAATGAATATCTGTATATTTGGTTCAGGAGCTATAGGCAGTTATATCGGTGCACTTTTGATGAAAAATGGCATAAAAGTTTCTTTAATTTGTAGAGGAGAACATTTAAAAGCTATTCAAAATAAAGGTTTATTAATGCAAAGTGCGGAAACTAATACCGAATATTTCTGTAAGCCCGTAGCAACAGATGACCCTAATACTTTAGAAAAACAAGACTTCATAATAGTTACTTTAAAAGCGCATTCTGCCGCACTAACGGCTAATACTCTTACTCCTTTAATGAAAGATAGTACAACAGTAGTGTCAGCTGTAAATGGCTTACCTTGGTGGTACTTTTATAAAGTTAATAATAAATATGAAAATATGAAGTTAAAGTCTGTTGATCCAAAAAATTTACAATGGGACAATATTACTCCAGAGAGAAGTCTGGGATGTGTAGTGTATCCTGCAGCAGAAATTAAAGCACCTGGTCATGTATATCATATGGAAGGAGATAGATTTCCTATAGGTGAACCAGATGGATCCAAATCTATTAGAGTACAAAAATTATCTAAAATTTTAATTAGTTCTGGCTTAAAGTCTCCTGTAAGAAAAAATATCCGTGCAGATATCTGGATGAAATTATGGGGTAATTTAGCATTCAACCCCATCAGTGCCTTAACAGGAGAGACTCTAGAAGAAATAGCAAATAATAATAAATCGTGCGCCATAGTAAAAAAAATGATGCAAGAAGGTCAGGCTGTAGCAGAAGCATTAGGAATAAATTTTCCTATAACTTTAGAAAAAAGAATTGAAGGAACAAGAAATGTAGGAGCACATAAAACATCTACTTTACAAGATCTTGAACTTGGTCGGCCAATGGAAATAGATGCATTGACAAAATCTGTTTCTGAAGCAGGTAAAATTGTAAATATTCCAACACCAACAATTGATAAAATATATGAAAATGTGAAGCTTAAGGCTATTAAGGCAGGGTGTTATATAGATCCAAATTTATAAACCAATAGCGCAACCATCTTTTCTAGGATCAGAACCTCCAATTAAAGTAGAGCCTCTATGCTCTATAACCTGTCCTCCTCCATGAGGTAAATCGCAAACTTGAACTTTATGACCTATTGTTAGCAATTCTTTTCTTACATCTTTGGTTATACCCTTCTCACATTCAAGAACTCCATCAAAATAGAAACTTCTAGGAAAATCTAAACTTTGCTGAGGATCCATTCCATAATCAATAATATTTGATAAAACATGGGCTTGTCCCATAGGTTGATAATGGCCACCCATTACTCCAAAAGAGAGATAAGGTTTATTTTGCTTTGTAGCTAAGCTTGGAATTATCGTATGCATGGGTCTTTTTCCTGGTTCAATTACATTAGGATGAGAAGGATCTAAAACAAAACTGGCACCCCTATTTTGAAATAAAACTCCCGAATCAGGATCTACGATTCCGCTACCAAATGAATGAAATATCGAATTTATGAGTGACACAGAGTTTTTTTCTTTATCTACTACAGAGATATATACAGTATTTGGATGAACTGGTAATTCTGGCTTATACCCTTCAATACAAGTATCCAATTTAATTAAACTTCTTAAGTTATTAATATATTTTTCGGATAGCATTTCTTCTACGGGCACACTTGAAAAATTAGGATCTGCTAGGTAATGAGACCTATGGCTAAATGCTATTTTAGTTGCTTCTGCCTGCAGATGAATTCGTAAAGATGAATTAGAAGAAATATTATCAAAATCATATCCCTCTAAAATTTTCATTATAATTAAAGCAATTACCCCTTGCCCATTTGGAGGACATTCATATATTTTAGCATCTCTATAATTAGTTGAAATTGGATCTACATAATTTGCTTCAGCCTTGACAAAATCTTCTAGAACATGAAAGCCTCCTAAAGAATTAAGTTTTTTAACCATACTTTTAGCAACTTCTCCCTCATAAAACCCTGCTCTTCCTTGTTCAGAAATACTTTTTAATGTTTCTGCTAATCTTGGCTGGTAGTGGATATCTCCAGCTTTTAAAAATTTTCCATCTGGTAAAAATAACTTTTTACAATCCTCATCTATAGATAATTTTTCTATTTCTCGCTCCCATACATCTGCTATTACATCTGCTACTATGTAACCATTTTCTGCATAATGTATTGAGGGTTTCAGTATTTCTTTTAACGGTAAACTTCCATGATCTTCTATTAACTTTACCCAACCAGCAACGCCTGTTGGAATACTTACAGAATGTGGGCTTTGGAAAGGTATACTTTCCTTAATTCCTAAATTATTTAAGTTATCTACTGAAATTGCATCTGGTGCTCTACCAGATGCATTCATAGCAATAACATTATTATATTTATTATATAGACAAAATAAATCTCCCCCTACCCCGGTAGAATGAGGCTCAACTACAGCTAATACTGATGCCGCAGTTACTGCAGCATCTATCGCGTTACCACCTTTGGATAAAATATCTATTGCAGACTTACTGGCCAAAGGATGTGAAGTAGCTACCATTCCATCTAGGGAATAAACAGGAGATCTACCTGGTGAATGAGTATTTCTCATTATAAAGCCTTTAAAATGAATATATAATAATTATAATATATTATATCTTAAAAAAGATAGATACTTTTAAAGGCATTAAAATACTTTAATTTTTAATATCTGCTAATATTTTCATTGGATTAGTTTCTATATATGGATCATCTGGACAATTATCCATTTTACCATCTTCTACCCATACTTTTTCAACTTTATTATAATTAATTAAAGCTGCATATCTCCAGGATCTCATTCCAAAACCAACGTCATCTTTTGCAACTAACATATTCATTTCTTTAGTGAGCTTTCCCGAACCATCAGGAATTACTTTAACTTTTTTAATCCCTTGATCTAATACCCACTTGTTCATGACGTATGAATCGTTTACGGATACACAATATATTTCATCAATATTTTGACTTAATATTTCATCATAATTTTCTTCAAATCCAGGTAGCTGATATGTTGAACAGGTAGGTGTAAATGCACCTGGTAAAAAAAATATAATAACTCTTTTATTATCAAAATAGTCTTTAGTTGAACAAGTAGTCCATTTAAAAGGATTATCTCCTCCAATACTCTCATCCTTAACTCTTACATGAAATATTATATCCTCAGGTATTGTTTTTCCAATTAGCATAGTTTCTCCTATATAAATAAAAAAAATCTAGAATGTTTACAATGGAGGTACTCAAAATAAACATTCTAGAAAAAAATTAAGAAGCAAAATCTAAGCTGTATTATTAATCCTTACTTCTATTTAAGATATACAAAATAATAAATAATATGTCAATGAGAATGATTCGCATTCTCATATATATTTTTTTAAGCCTCCCCTTTCGAATTAAAAAATGTTTCATTCTTATCTTCAAGTTCTATAATCCAAACATCTTTATCTATACTTAAAATTTTATCTAATTTTCTATTAATATCGGCTTCAATTTGCCATGATTCTATTCCATAAATTTCCCAGGGATTATTTACATTAGATTTACGATAGGAATAAAGCATAGCATAACCTTTCAAATTACTTACTTTTAAAAAGATTTCGCCTGATTTATTATCTCCCTTACTAATTAAATAAGCATCCAAAAAAAGTTTATTAACCATCTTGATAAAAGCTTTAACTATAATTTCTGAACTAATAGACATATATGACCTAAAAAATATAAATTAAATGTTGAAAGAAGTTTAACAAACATATAATATTCGATTTCTTATATATTATACTATTTTAATAGCACTGAAATCATTTTTATATTAATGTGCATAAAAAATGCTATAAGAGTTTATTAACAAAAAAGTATTCGGAAAAGACATGAATTACGCAGTATTAAAAAGTGGTGGAAAACAATATAGAGTATCTGCAGGAGATGTAATCTTAGTAGAAAAAATTATAGGTGAGAGTGGAAGTAAAATAACTTTTGATGATATCATTATGATGGGTGAAGGTGCTAAGATTCATGTTGAAGAAAATGAGCTAAAAACTGCTTCAGTAACAGGAGAAGTTATAGAACAGACAAGGGGTCCAAAATTATTAGTTTTTAAGAAAAAAAGAAGACATAATTATAGAAGAAAAAAAGGTCATAAACAGGATTTAACGGCTGTAAGAATACATTCAATAGACTTAAAGAAAAATGCGGCCAAAACTGCTAAAAAAGATATAGAAAAAAACACAGCTGAAATAAAAACTTCACCAAAAAAAGTTAAAGCAACAGAAATAACAAAAAAGTCTGCTCCAAAATCAGCAGAAAAAAAATCTACTACTAAAAAAGCTGGCCCTAAAACGGCTGCAAAAAAGGCTACTTCTAAAAAAGTAGCTAAGAAGGAGTAAATTAAATGGCACATAAAAAAGCTGGTGGTTCATCTAATAATGGAAGAGATTCCGCAGGTAGAAGACTTGGTGTGAAAAAATATGGGGGAGAATCTGTTAAAGCAGGTAACATAATTGTTAGGCAAAGAGGAACCAAGTTTCATCCCGGAGATAATGTAGGAATGGGGAAAGATCATACCTTATTTGCTCTTAAAGATGGCAAAGTTTCTTTTATGCATGGATTAAATAAAAGAAAAATAATTAAAATAGAAAGCATCTAAATAAATTATTTCATAAGCAATTTTGAACCTTAAATTTTAGATAGCTCTATTTAGATGGTTTAATAAATGCAATTTCTTGATCAAGCAAAAATATACTTACAATCAGGTAAAGGCGGAAACGGATGTGTTAGCTTCCGAAGAGAGAAATATGTGGAATTCGGCGGGCCTGATGGCGGCGCCGGAGGAAAAGGTGGAGATATCTTTTTTGAAGGATGTTCTGCATTAAATACTTTAATTGATTTTCGTTATAAACAACATTTTAAAGCTAAAAAAGGTACTGATGGCTCAGGTAAAAATTGCAATGGAGCCAAAGGTCAAGATATAGTTATAAAAGTACCAGTTGGAACGCAAATAATATCTGATACAGATAAAGAAACAATCTTACAAGATATCACTAAAGATGGAGAAAAAATATTATTTTTACAAGGTGGAAAGGGTGGATTTGGCAATACACATTTTAAAAATTCTATAGAGCAAGCCCCAAGAAGGGCTAATCCTGGACTTGAAGGAGAGGAAAATTGGGTATGGCTTAGATTAAAGATATTAGCAGATGTTGGTTTATTAGGCTTGCCGAATGCTGGCAAATCTTCATTACTATCTGTCATTACTAATGCAAAACCAAAAATAGGAAATTATCCATACACTACGCTAACTCCTCAATTAGGTATTTTGCGAAATCATAATCAAGAAATTGTTCTAGCAGATATTCCAGGCCTTATAAACGATGCTCATAAGGGAGTAGGTATAGGAACTCGTTTTCTAGGACATATAGAAAGATGTAAAATACTTCTTCATCTAATAGATGCAAAATCTAAAGATCCTCTTAAAGATTACAAAAACATAATTAAAGAAATAACTAAATATGGCAAAGGTCTTGAGAAAAAAAAACAAATATTAATCATTAGTAAAGCAGATTTAGTTTCCAAAGAAGAATTACAACTAATAACTAAAAAGATTGAAGAATATTCACAAAATAGTGTATTAGTATCATCTTCTTTAAATAAAATAGGTTTAAAAGAATTAATAGATAAACTTTTTAAAATATTAGAAAGATTAGAAAATAAAAATAATAATAAAGAAATTAAAGAAAAAAAATGGACTCCATGAAATCAATAAAATTAGATTCTATAAATAATGCAAAGAGAATAGTATTAAAAGTGGGTTCTGCATTAATTGTAAATCCAAAAACAGGAAATATAAACGAGTCCTGGGTAAAAAGCTTAGTTCAAGATATTTTATTTTTATTAGATAAAAATAAAGAGGTATTAATTGTTAGTTCTGGAGCTATAGCACTTGGAAAATCTGAATTAAGTTTACAAAATAAATCTTTAAAACTTTCAGAAAAACAGGCGGCCGCGGCTACAGGACAAATATTATTAGCCAGAGCTTGGAAGAGCATATTTGAACAGGTTAATATTAAATGCGGGCAAATATTAGTAGGGCATAGCGATTTAGAAACAAGAAGAAATGCTATGAATACACGAGCAACTCTGAATACATTACTTAAATTAAAAGTAATACCTATTATCAATGAAAATGATACCGTAGCTACTCTTGAAATAAGGTATGGAGATAATGATCAACTTGCTGCTAGAATTGCTCAATTGGTAGAAGCTGATGTGTTAATACTTTTATCTGATATAGAAGGCTTATACTCTCAAGATCCAAAAAATTCACCTAATGCTAAATTTATCGAGGAAATTAGTAATATCTCACCAAATATCGAAAATATGGCAAAAAATACAAAATCAAATATAGCATCCGGTGGCATGATTACAAAAATAAAAGCCGCAAAAATTGCTACTTCAGCCGGCTGTAATTTAATCATTGCTCATGGAGAGAATAAAAATAGTTTATTAGAACTAATGAATGGAACAAAACATACTATATTTAAAGCAAATCTAAGCCCTTTAAGCGCAAAAAAAAAATGGATATTAAGTAAGAGAGATAAACAAAAATTAGTCAAAATTGATAATGGAGCAAAAAATGCATTAATTTCTGGAAAAAGTTTACTAGCCGCAGGCATTACGTATAGCTCAAACAACTTTCATAGAGGAGAAATTGTTGATATTTTATCAAATAGTGATAGATTCTTAGGTTGCGGTATTATTACTTATGATTCAGATGAAATAGAAATAATAAAAGGTAAGAAAAGTACAGAAATAAAAAAAGCACTTGGATATAAAGGGCGAGATGAAGCAATACACAGAAATGATATGGTGATTAAATGAGAGAGAATAATTGGATATAGAAAAACATATTGAAGAAATATGTCTTAGAGCTAATCGTGCTTCTAAAAGCTTATTTCATGCTTCTTCTGAATCTAAAAACCAAGCATTAAAGTTAATTGCTAAACAGATTAATAAAGACAAAAATATTATTTTAAAAGCAAATTCTTTAGATATTACATCAGCAAAAAAGAATAATGTTTCTGAGGCTTTATTAGATAGGCTTTATTTAGATGAGTCAAGAATTGAAGATATGATTCAAGGCTTAAACAATATAGTTCTTTTGGATGATCCTATAGGATCAGAAATAAAAAACTGGACACCTAAAAATGGTATAAATATGAGCCAAACTAGAGTTCCGATAGGAGTTATTGGAATTATATATGAGTCGAGACCAAATGTTACTGCCGATGCAAGCGCGTTAGCCTTAAAATCAGGAAACTCAATTATATTACGGGGCGGCTCTGAGAGTTTTAATTCTAGTTCTGCTATAGTTAATTCTATAAAAAATGGGTTAAAATTATCTGAAATATCTGACGAATGTGTTCAGATGGTAAATACTATAAACAGAGATGCAGTTGGAGCATTATTAAATATGAATAAATATATAAATTTAATAATTCCACGTGGTGGCAAGGCTCTAATTGAAAGAGTTCAGTTGGAGAGTAAAATTGCTGTCTTATCTCACTTAGACGGACTTTGTCATACATATATAGATAAAGATGCTAATAAAGATATGTCTTTAAATATAGTCATCAATGCTAAAATGAGGAGAACTGGCATATGTGGTGCTACAGAAACGCTTTTATGTCATAAAGAGGTTATAAATAGCATTCTCCCAAATATAATAGAAAAATTAATAGAACAGGGATGTGAAGTCAGAGGAGATGAAAATATTATACCACTAAATAAAAATATAAATTATGCAACGGCAAAAGATTGGACAACAGAATATTTAGATAAAATTATATCTATTAAAAGCGTAAACGACCTATCTGATGCTATAAGCCATATTGAAAAATATGGATCTAACCATACTGATGCTATTATTACTGAAAACAATAAAACAGCCGAAACTTTTTTAAGAGAAGTTAATAGTGCCATAGTACTTCATAATGCTTCTACTCAATATGCAGATGGAGGAGAATTTGGAATGGGAGCTGAAATGGGAATAGCTACTGGAAAACTTCATGCAAGAGGTCCTGTAGGTTTAGAGCAATTAACCACTTATAAATACCAACTTAGAGGCAATGGTCAGGTAAGGCCATAGACTTGAATAGACATAATAACTTTTATAAAAAAAATATTGGGCTTACCAAAAGAAGAAATATGAAAATTGGTATTCTAGGAGGGTCTTTTAATCCAGCCCACAAAGGACATTTATATATATCAAATATTGCGTTAAAAATACTGCAATTAGATGAAGTGTGGTGGCTTGTAAGTCCACAAAATCCATTAAAATATAACATTATTAAAAGTTCTTTAAAAGATAGAGTAAACAACGCAAGAAAAATATCTAAAGGATACAAAATTAGAGTTGAAGATCTTGAATCAAAATATAATACAAATTTAACCGCAAAAACACTAAAAATAATTATAGAAAGATATAAAGGCACCAAATTCATTTGGTTAATGGGAGCAGATAATCTGAATGAAATTAATAAATGGTTCCACTGGAAGGATATTTTCAATACTATGCCTATTGCAGTATTTGATAGAGGAGTTTATTCTTATTCCATTATTAATTCTATTGCAGGTAAACGTTATTTTTCAAAATTACATAGAAGAAAAAACTCAATATCTATCTTTAATAAACCCCTTCCCTCTTGGAAATTTATTCATAATAGTAAAAACCCATTATCTTCAACACATATTAGAAAATTAACGTAATTAATAAGGTGCCATATTAATCATGAACAAAAATAATTTAAATGATAATATTGAAAAAATATTAAATGATGGAAAAGCAGAAAACATTGTTTCTATTCCATTAAAGGGAAAATCTTCACTTGCAGATTATATGATAATTGCGAGTGGTAGTTCTACTAGGCACGTAAGTGCATTATCAAATCAGATTACATCCAAACTTAAAATTATGGGTTATAAAATATTTTCTACTCAAGGACAAAGAAATGGCGACTGGGTTTTAGTTGATGCAGGAGATGTTATAGTACATTTATTTAGACCCGAAGTAAGAGAATTTTATAATTTAGATAAAATGTGGCTGGCTCCTAATGATCTAAATATAAAAGATAATGTATAGTTAAAAATAAATATTATTCTAATTATTTTTAATTAATATCAACTATTGCTATTATTAAAAATAAGTATAATAAAAATAAATCAATCTAATTATGCTTAATAAGTCGTAGAACATCTTGATAAACATAATTACTAGCCTGTAAATAGTTAATTTAAGGTAGAAAAGGTAAAAAAAATGAATAAATTTAATTACAGAACACCTATTATATTTTTTGTTGCTAATATAATTTTATTTTCTTTTTCTTTAAAAGTAAATGCGGAAGATGAAAAAACTAGTGTTTATCAGCAGCTTAATATGTTTGGAGAAGTATACGAAAGAGTGAGGAGAGAGTACGTTGAAGAGGTTAGCGACAAAGAATTAATAGAAGCAGCTATAGAAGGAATGCTTCAGTCATTAGACCCTCATTCTTCATTTATGAACGAAGATACTTTTAAAGACATGCAAGTTCAAACTAAAGGTGAATTTGGGGGTTTAGGCATTGAAGTTTCTATGGAAGATGGTTTTGTCAAAGTAGTATCACCCATAGATGACACACCAGCTTATGAAGCAGGCGTTCAGGCAGGAGACTTTATTATAGAAATTGATGGTGAATCTGTATACGGCATGACTTTAGGTGACGCAGTAGATAAAATGCGAGGAAAAATCAACACAGAAATAACTATTAAAATTAGTAGAGGTGATCTAGAACCTTTTGATATAGTAATTATTAGAGACAGAATTAAAGTTCAATCTGTAAGAGCGCGTAGAGAAGGAAATGCTGCTTATCTAAGAATTACATCTTTTAATGAAAAAACAGAATCAGGCCTAATAAAAAACATGAATAAATTAGTAGAAGAAATTGGAGATGACATTACTGGTGTAATTTTGGACCTAAGAAATAATCCAGGGGGTCTTTTAAATCAGGCTATTGCAGTTTCAGATGCTTTTTTAGAACAAGGTGAAATAGTATCCACTAGAGGTAGAAAAAAAAGAGGTCAACAAAAATTTAGTGCTACAAGAGGAGATATTTCTAATGGTTTACCTGTAGTAGTGCTTATTAATGGGGGCTCAGCATCAGCATCAGAAATTGTAGCGGGGGCATTACAAGATCATAAGAGAGCAATCATAATGGGAACCACTTCTTTTGGAAAAGGTTCAGTGCAAACCATTATACCTGTTCAAAGAGATTCAGCAATGCGCTTAACTACAGCAAGATATTATACTCCCTCTGGAAACTCAATTCAGGCTACTGGCATTTCTCCTGATATAATAGTAAAACAAGCTAAAATAGAAGAATTGGAGCCATTTTCAAATAGAAAAGAAAGTGATTTAAGAGGACACTTAGAAAATCCAGCAGAAGAAAATAAAACCTTAGATGATATAAAGGAAAAACAAGACACCTCAAATATAAGAGATAATAAAGCGAAGATGGATTATCAACTTAATAGAGCTTTAGATTTATTAGAAGGCATAGCACTTTATAATAATAAAAATGTCTAATACTAAACTTTATAGACCTAATGTTGGCATTGTTATCTTTAATACAAATAAAAAAATATGGATAGGTAAAAGAAAAGATAATAATACTAGAGAAGGCTGGCAACTTCCTCAAGGAGGAATAGATTCTAACGAGAAACCACTGCAAGCCGCTATAAGAGAAGTTTATGAAGAGACAGGAATTAAAAGTATTAAAAAAATTGACTCAATAAATAGTTGGATTAAATATGATTTACCAGCCAATATCGCAAGAACAAAGTGGGATGGAAAATTTGTTGGACAGAAACAAAAATGGTTTCTATTTTATTTTTACGGCAATGAAATTGAAATTAATATTAATATAAGCAAACAACCAGAATTTTCTAGATGGAAATGGTCAGAAGAAAAATATATCAAAGATAGTGTGACTAATTTTAGAAAGAATGTTTATAAAACAGTCTTTAAACACTTTAGCAAAATAATTAAGAAATATTCTTAATTTGAATTCTTAAATTCAATCATAGCCTGATATTTATCTATAGCCTTCTGAATTAATTCTTTATCAGTTTCTTTTTCAGAATTGGAAATTTCAGAATGATATTTACTAATTTTTTCTTCACAATCAGAAATATCTATTTGTTCTGAGGATAGAACTTCAGTAGCTAAGATTGAAACCTTATCTTCAAGTACTTCAATAAAACCTCCTCCTATAAACATTTTTTCAGTTTCTTTATTATCCTCAATTTCTAAAAAACCAGGTCTTATACTTGAGACCAAAGCCGCATGACCTGGAAGTACCCCAAAATCGCCTTCTGTTCCTGAAATAGTAACCATATCTACTGTTTTAGACATAACCATTTTTTCAGGAGCAACTACTTCTAAACTAAGTTTTTCTTCTTCAGCCATTTGAAAATCTTTCTATTTTATGCAGCTTTTTCTTCCATAGTTTTTGCCTTCTCTATAGCCTCTTCCATAGTTCCTACCATATAGAATGCTGCCTCAGGAAGGTGATCGTATTCACCAGAACAAAGAGCCCTAAACCCTTTAATAGTATCCTCTAGTTCTACAAACTTTCCTGGCGATCCAGTAAATACTTCTGCTACATGAAATGGCTGAGATAAAAATCTCTGAATTTTTCTCGCTCTACTAACTGTAAGTTTGTCTTCTTCTGATAATTCATCCATTCCAAGAATAGCAATAATATCTTGTAATGATTTATATGATTGCAAAATACTTTGTACATCTCTTGCTACATTATAGTGATCTTCACCAATTACTCTTGGGTCTAAAATTCTAGAAGTTGAATCTAGAGGATCAACCGCAGGATAAATACCTAACTCAGCAATTTGCCTTGATAATACAGTTGTTGCATCTAAGTGAGCAAATGATGTTGCTGGTGCAGGGTCAGTTAAGTCATCTGCAGGAACATAAATAGCTTGAACAGATGTAATAGATCCTTTTTTTGTAGAAGTAATTCTTTCTTGCAATGTACCCATATCAGTCGCTAATGTTGGTTGATAACCCACAGCAGAAGGAATACGTCCTAATAATGCAGAAACCTCAGAACCTGCCTGAGTGAACCTAAAAATGTTATCAACAAAGAATAAAACGTCTTGACCTTCTTCATCTCTAAAATATTCAGCCATTGTTAATCCAGATAATGCTACTCGCGATCTAGCTCCAGGAGGTTCATTCATTTGACCATAAACTAGCGCTGCCTTTGATTGATCACCTTTTAAATCTATAACTCCAGATTCAATCATTTCATGATACAAATCATTACCTTCTCTAGTTCTTTCTCCAACGCCTGCAAATACAGAATATCCTCCGTGCCCTTTAGCAATATTATTAATCAATTCCATAATTAAAACAGTTTTTCCCACACCAGCACCTCCAAAAAGTCCAATTTTTCCACCTTTTGCATACGGTGCCAATAAATCAACAACTTTAATACCAGTAACTAATACTTCAGACTCAGTTGACTGGTCTGTATATGAAGGAGCAGGTCTATGAATTGGATAAGAAGCTTTTGTTTTTACTGGTCCTCTTTCATCAACTGGTTCACCTATTACATTTACTATTCTTCCAAGCATTTCTGGTCCTACAGGAACAGAAATAGGCTTACCAGTAGCTTTAACTTGCTTTCCTCTAACTAAACCATCTGTAGCTGACATTGCAATCGCTCTAACGGTTTTCTCTCCTAAATGCTGAGCAACCTCTAAAACAAGCCTTTCTCCAGAATTATCGATTTCCAAACCATCAAGAATATTGGGTAGATCGCCTTCAAATTGAATATCTACCACTGGCCCAATAACTTGTGTTACTTTTCCTATATTATCTGTCATTTCAGTCTCCATTCTAATGTAAACTCTAATTAAATTCTATAAAGCCTCTGCTCCAGAAATAATTTCAATTAATTCACCAGTAATAATAGCTTGTCGTTGTCTATTATATGATAAATTAAGTTTATCAATCATTTCACCAGCATTTCTTGTAGCATTATCCATAGCTGCCATTCTGGCACCTTGCTCACCTGCCCCACTCTCTAAAATTGCTTTATATATTTGAATAGCTAAATTTTTAGGAAGCAAATCAGATAAAATTTCTTTTTCGTCGGGTTCAAACTCAAAACTTATTGCATTCTCATGATCATTTTTATCTTCTTCAGATTCAATACTACATGGAATTAGTGATTGTTCCGTAACTATCTGAGAAATAACTGATTTAAATTGATTATATATTACAGAGCAAGTTCCAAATTCTTTATCTTCAAGTTTCTTTACTAATACACTAGAAATATCTTCTGCTAAAGAATACGAATTTTTATCATTAATATTTTCTGAGCTAATTACATTATCTCCAAATGAACCTTTTAATACATCAGCTCCTTTTTTTCCTAAACATATAATCTTAAAGTCTGCACTCATCTCTTCCAGCTCTTTAACTTTATTTTTTACTGCTTTAACTATAGAGGAGTTAAAACCTCCACACAGTCCTCTATCAGAGGTTACTGCTATAATAATATGGGTTGAATTATCTTTGTTTCCTAGTAATAAATCCAAAGACACATCACTGTCTTTCATACCTGAAGCCAATGAAGCCATAATTTTAGCTAATTTTTCTGAATATGGTCTAGCTGACTCAGCACTATCTTGTGCTCGTCTAAGCTTAGAAGCTGCTACCATTTTCATAGCTTGCGTAATTTTTCTTGTAGACCTTACACTATCTATTTGGTTTTTTAGTTCTTTAAGATTAGCCATAATTAATAATCATTCACTCTTAATAAATTCTTTACGTACTTCTTCAATTAATTCAGTTATTGATTTTTCAATATCTTCATCTAATGCCGCTTTATCTTTAATAATATCTAATATATTTTTAGATGCTCTAAGATTACTCAATAATTTTTCCTCAAATTTTGCGATATCAGAAATTTCTATATTATCTAAATAACCTTTAACACCTGCATAAATAACAACAACCTGTTCTTCCACAGATAAAGGCTCGTATTGCCCTTGCTTAAGTAATTCTGTTAATCTAGCCCCTCTAGCTAGTAATTGCTGAGTTGCTGTATCTAAATCTGAACCAAACTGGGCAAATGCTGCCATCTCTCTATATTGAGCCAACTCCAGCTTAATAGAACCTGCTACTTGCTTCATGGCTTTAATTTGAGCTGAGGAACCAACTCTACTTACAGATAAACCTACATTAATAGCAGGCCTTATACCTTGATAAAATAAATCTGTTTCTAAAAATATTTGTCCGTCTGTAATAGAAATTACATTCGTAGGAATATAGGCTGAAACATCACCTCCTTGTGTTTCAATTATAGGTAAAGCTGTCATAGAACCAGCTCCATTATCTTCATTTAGTTTAGCCGAACGTTCCAACAAGCGAGAGTGCAGATAAAATACATCGCCAGGATACGCTTCTCTTCCAGGAGGCCTTCTTAACAATAAAGACATTTGTCTATAAGCAACCGCTTGTTTAGATAAATCATCATATATTATTAAAGAATGCATTTTATTATCCCTAAACCATTCCCCTATTGCTGACCCAGTATAAGGAGCTAAATATTGTAAAGGAGCAGGCTCAGAAGCAGTTGCAGCAACAACTACTGTATATTCTAAGGCCCCTCTTTCATCTAATTCCTTTACTATTTGGGCAACGGTGGAACGTTTCTGACCAATAGCTACATATACACAATATAATTTTCTACTTTCATCATCGCCATCATTAATTGCTTTTTGATTTAGTATTGTATCAATTGCTACTGCAGTTTTTCCCGTCTGCCTATCTCCAATAATTAGTTCTCTTTGTCCTCTTCCCACTGGAACAAGAGAATCTATAGCTTTTAATCCTGTTTGAACAGGTTCATGAACAGATTTTCGTGGAATAATACCTGGAGCTCTAACATCTACAATACTTCTTTCTTTAGAAGTAATATCACCTTTCCCATCTATAGGGTTACCTAATGCATCTACAACTCTTCCAAGTAGCTCCCTGCCAACAGGAGCATCCACAATACTTCCAGTTCTCTTAACAGTATCACCTTCTTTTATACCGCGATCATCTCCAAATATAACAACTCCTACGTTATCAGCTTCAAGATTTAAAGCCATACCAGAAATTCCGCCAGGAAATTCAACCATTTCTCCAGCCTGAACATTATCTAGTCCATATACTCTTGCTATACCATCACCAACAGATAAAACTTGGCCAACCTCAGCGACTTCCGCCTCAGTCCCAAAATTATTTATCTGGTCTTTTATGATAGATGAAATTTCTGCAGCATTAAGATCCATTTATTTTATCCCTTTCATAGATACTCTAAGTCCCTGTAACTTAGATTTTACTGAACCATCTAACATGACTGAGCCAATCTTTAAAATATATCCTCCTATAATGCTGGGATCTACTGTAGAAATTAAACTCACATCTGTGCCAATTGATTCTTTAATTATTTCTTCAATTTTCTTTAAATCAATTTCTGATTGAGGACTAGTACTTAGTAATTCCGCCCTGACCTCTCCTTTAAAATTAACTTCCATCTCTAAGAATCGAAAACAGATTCTATCAATAATAAAAGATCTACCATTTTGGCATATTACTGAAAAAAACTTAATAACAATTTCACTAACAGATATTTTCTTTAAAACCGTGTTAATAATTTGACTTTGATCATTTCTTGAGATTATAGGTGATTTTAAAACCTTGTTAAAATCATCACTAGATTCAATAATATTTATAATATTTTCTATATCAGAATGAACATTAGACATAGATTTAGATTCAATAGCTAGCTCCAAAAGTGCTTTGGAATATCTCTCAACTACGTTACCTATATTTTTTGAATCATTAGCCAATTATATAGACCCTAAAATACCTATTAATTTTATAATTTATTAAATATCTTTGCGAGATTTAGGTAACATAGCTTTCAAATATGTGCAATAGAAGATTAATGTTTAATTTAGAATTTATAAGAAGTTATAGGGATCTATATCAATTTTTATTCTAATACCATTTGGAAGCTTTATATTTCTCAGCCATTCTTTAATAAAAGGTTGAATTCTAGTGTCATCTTTACTCTTTAAAAGAAAACGATATCTATAAAAAGTTCTTAGTTTAGCAATAGGAGCTGGAGCTGGGCCTAGTACATCGATTCGGTCACTATAAATATATTTTTTTGGAATTTTTGAAGATACTAATTTAAGAAAATTCTCTAGCCTTGAAAGATTTGAAGATTGTATTATTAA
>Ga0315327_10000198_pt1 | contig 28915 bp, 21 predicted proteins | sample M110032315metaG_FD_203460 | JGI IMG/M metagenome (GOLD analysis project Ga0315327, IMG submission 203460) | Ammonia-oxidizing marine archaeal communities from Monterey Bay, California, United States - M1 100m 32315 | ecosystem: Environmental > Aquatic > Marine > Coastal | place: USA: California... | reverse complement strand
AACGAAACGCGCGATAACATAGAATTCCTACAGGTGGTCGTTGCTCGCTACTATGAAACTGCTTGCGATGCGGTTCGTCGCTACGATCCGAATCACCTGTTCATCGGTGATAAGATCAACGCCAATACGGATTCCCTCGATACCGTTCTTCGAACGACAGCCAAGTACACCGACATCGTCTTTTATCAGATGTACGCGAAATACGAAGTGCAGCAGCCCGGCCTTGATCGCTGGTCTAAGATCGTGGATAAGCCGGTCATCAATGGCGATTCTGCGTTTACAATGATCACGGACACAATGCCGCGTCCTTTTGGTCCAGTTGCTGATACATTGAAACAGCGAGCGCAATGGACAGACGAGTTTTTTCGAAAGGCGTTTGCTCGTCCTGAGTTTGTAGGCTGGCACTATTGTGGTCTCATCGATGCTTCCAACCAAGTCGCCAGAAAACAAGAGCGACAGCATTCAGGGCTATTGGATGGTTTCGGCCAACCTTACCTTGAATTACAAAAAACTCTCAAAACCTGCTCCAAAGAAATGTATTCAATTAGCAAATACGTTTTTTGATGTACTCTCCTCAGTCGACGGGTGGTTTATTAATCTCGAAGCCCAACACATTGCGAAGGGCTTATGCAATAAATAAGAGGGTTTGGTCGAAGAATGAGTTCTTTACCGATCATCCTGTATCCGAGTTTTCATAGCAATCAACTGAAGGTCGTAGTGAGTCTAATATTATTAATGAAATGATTGGAGATACTCAAGGGATTCAGGCGTATCCTGAATTAGGATATCAGATTGAAAAAGAGATTCCAGAAGAAGTCATTGAGGCATTTAGCAACCTAGTTGAAATGGGATTTACTCCTCAAATGGTGAAAGGGAATACTTAGCCAGAAGCGCTCCAGTTTTTGTTCGTTAGCATCATGCAGAATTCATGTATTGCGTAAGCTCCGTTCTTTCGTGATCTCCGTGTCTTAAAAACGTATGGAATAGTTAAGCGAGTTACGTTGTGATCGCGCGAGATTGGTAACTATCTATGAAAGCCTAAAGTCGGGTAACTTTGATGTGATAGGCTCCGCGTTCTTTACCGGTTTTGGCGTCGCGGAACCAGGTTTGGAGTTTGGCTGGTCCCCTTTTTAAGTTTACTTTAAAGGTCGCTGAAATTGCGCTTGGGGCTAATTCGATTGTTTGATCTATATTGCCAATCCGGATACGAGCTTGGTTGGCTTTTGCTGGCGATTCTGCGTCTGCGGGGAAGCGAGCTATTCGGATTTCATAGCGTCCAGAGCGTTGAACGTCGACTGCCCAAAATCCATTGACGAAGAGGGTGTCGTCTTCGACGAGTGGCATTTTCCAGATGACGCCACCGTCGGTCGGATGCCAGTCGCGGGTGGTGAATCGAGTTGGGTTCTCTTCGGGTGCTCCGAGAATGAATCGATTGTATGGGGCACCTTCGTCGGCGACATCTTTGAACCACTGCTTGTATTCGGCGTAGAGGCTTTGAGTGACTTCCGGGTGTTGTTTGGCTACGTCGGTTGTTTGGCTAGGATCAGCTCGAATGTCATAGAGCTCGCCATCGACGTAGCGCCATTTTTCGGAAAGGACTGCAAAATGCGGATACTTCGATTGGTTGTTTCCTCCTGGTTTCCAGAGGTTAAGTTGGTCGGCTTGCTTGGAAATAAAAATGGATCGAGCTTTCCAGTCATTGCTTTTGCCCTCAAGTAACGAAGCGATGCTACGTCCATCCCAGTTTAAGTTTTTGTTTTTTTTTAGATCGCAGAGTTCGGTCAAGGTAGGGAGCCAATCCGTGTGCATTGTTAGTTTGTCTATGCTACCTCCGGCTTTGAGCTTTTGGGGCCAGCGGGCGAAACAGGCAACGCGATGTCCACCTTCGTAGACAGCGCCTTTCTTGCCTTTCATTGCGGCGTTGAAACCGTCCGAATCGAGTTTGCCGTTAGATCCGGCAGCGGTTCCATTGTCACCCATGAAAATGACGAGAGTATCATCGTCAATATTCCACTGCTTGAGCGAAGTTAGGAGTTTGCCGAGGTTTTCGTCGAAGTTCTGGATCATGCCGTAGAAAATCGAACGCGATTCCGGTATTCCTTTTTCGGTAAATGGGGCGGAATATTTGTCGGCTACGGTGAAAGGACCGTGCATTGCGTTGAGGGGAAGATAGACGAAGAAGGGTTGTTTTGATTTTTCGTCTACGCCCTCTTTGATGAAGCGCATTGTTTCGCGAAAGAATATGTCGGTACAGTAGCCTTCGAATGCCTCTGGCTTGCCATTACGATAGTATGTGTCGTCGAAGTAGTCATTCCCGACTGGATTGCCGATTTCGCCCACGCCTCCAGCTTTATGGCAAACGACATCGTCGAAGCCTCGAAACCGTGGAGCGTAGGGAAAAGTGTCGCCTAAATGCCATTTGCCAAACATAGCGGTACGATAGCCGGAGGAGTTGAAAACCTCAGCCATGGTAGTTTCGTCTCTCTCGAGAAGTTGGCGGCCTTCGGTTACGGACCATGTGCCGACACGGGTGCTGTAGCGACCGCTCATCAGTGCCGCTCGAGTAGGCGTACAGTAGGGGTCGGTGTGGTAGTCGTCTAGGCTTACTCCTTCGTCGTGTAGCTTGTCTAAGTTGGGTGTGTTCAGCCAAGGATTTCCGTGGCAGGACATATCTCCGTATCCTTGGTCGTCGGTGACGATTAAAATGACGTTGGGTCGAGCGTTGAGAAGGGTGAATACTGAAGTGTGAAGCAGAAAAAGAAGAAAGGGGAGGCGAAGAAGCATGTGTTTGGAATTGGGTTTTGAATTACGCGAGTCCCTCGCGTAGCTACATGGCGATAGCTGTGTGATTTACGCTATTAATTCTGGAATTAATTGGCCTCCGAATTGGGAGAGTTGCTTGTAGCGACCGCCGTGGAGGTAGGTTAATTTGTTGTCGTCCAGACCGAGAAGGTGGAGAAGGGTGACGTGTAGATCGCGGATAGGGTGTACGACGTCTACGGCACTGATTCCTAGCTCGTCGGTCGCTCCAACTACGGCTCCTTTCTTTACGCCTCCGCCAGCCATGAGCATTGTCATTGCATTGGAATTGTGGTCACGACCGAGCGAATACACGCCGCCGCGTTTATTGTTGTCGGGAGTGCGGCCGAATTCGCCAGTCCAGATGACAAGAGTGTCATCGAGCATTCCGCGTTGTTTGAGATCTTTGATCAAGGCTGCCATGCCGCGATCCACACTTCGGATACGTGAGGTATGGCCTTCTTCTAAATAATCGTGGCTATCCCATCCGCCGGAAAAGATCTGGACAAAGCGGGTGCCTTCTTCGATGAGTCTGCGAGCCATCAAGCACTGGCGACCGAATACTTCGGTATCCTTATCGTTCATGCCGTACATTTCGCGAATGTGCTCAGGTTCCTTCTTTAAGTCTATGACGTCGGGTACCTCGGTTTGCATGCGGTAGGCTAGTTCGTAGCTTTCCATACGGGCGGCGAGGTCTGCATGTTCGGGATGCATGTCCGCGTGCTGTTGGTTTAGGAATGCCAGTTCGTCCAATGTCTTACGCTGATGTTCGCGCGTTTTGTTTGGCTGGGATTTGAGGTCCAATATCGGAGACCCTTCCGGTCTGAGACGAGTACCTTGATAGTGGGCGGGGAGGAATCCGTTGGACCAATTGCCCGAACCGCCTTGCGGCATTGCCAGTTCGGTCATCACTACATAACCCGGTAGGTTTTGGTTCATCGAACCAAGACCGTAGGTGGTCCAAGCACCGAGGGCGGGGTCGCTTCCGAGGCGACTGCCAGTGTTCATGTGGAAAAGTGCTTCGGGATGGTTGACCGATTCGGCTTGGCATCCGCGATAGTTGCAAAGCTCGTCTGCGACCTCTGGATCGGCCATGTATTGCCACTGGTCGCACATATCAATGCCTGACTGGCCGACTTGACGAGAGCCGAATGGGCTACCGACGAAGAATTTGAACGGGCCCTCCTCTTTGAGTTTCGATTCGGATTTGTGTAGTCGTTGGAGTTCGGGTTTCGGGTCAAATGTATCCATGTGACCAGGACCACCTTCCATGAATAGCATGATGACCGACTTAGCTTTCGCTGGCAGCATCGGAGCCTTGGGCGATAAGGGACCTGGGGCTATGGATAAAGGATGAAGGTTGAGGGCTGAAGATTGGTCCTTGGCGAGCATATCCGTCATGGCCAGAGAACCGAGGGAAGCGGTTAGGCCGCAGAGGAAGTCGCGACGTGAATGAGGCGTTGAGATCGGGCGAGAGCAAATAGAATTTAAAGGTGAAGGCATAAGGCTGAAGGATTGATTATCGATCGGATTCGGTTTCTTTGGCGTTTTTGATGTAAGTGGTCAGGATTTTCCCGAGTTCATCAGTTTCGGACTGTAAGTCGGTCAGTTTTTCCGAGTTCATCAGTTTCGGATTCGGAGAGGAGTTCTAGCCAATAGGCGGTTTCTTCTAGCTCTTGTTGAGCTCCACCGAGTTTACTAACGAATTCGGCTGTGGACCGAGCTTTCGAAGCTTCGCGGTAGTGGGCTCCCACGGACGTTCCTGAGCGTAGGATTTGTTTCCCGATAACCTGGCCGACAGTAGATTTCGGCAAAGCCGCATACATACGAATGATCCGCAACGAAAACTCTTTAGTTCTTATTTTTAAATCCTTCATATCATTTTAAGTCTTCAACCTTACTCCTTCAACCTTAGTAAACGTGAACGAATTCGTTGCTGTTGAAGAGGACTAGGCAGAGGTCTGCTAGGGCACGGGTGTCGGCGTCTACGTCGGTCGCCTTTTTGTCGGGCGTGTAGTTTTCGAATACGGGGAGGATTTCTTCGTATTCGAATGGTTTTCCGGAGAACTCTTCTACTAAGGAACGAGTGATTTTCGTCGGGTAGGTGGTGGGTTCTGGATGATTGGTTTCGTGATACGTTCGCATTTCCTCGACGTAGGCTAACATGCGTTTTTGCTCTTTCTTACTTGGCGGGCGTGAGAGCGCTAGTTCAAATGCTTTCTGAACGCGTTTGGAGAAATTGCTTTCTTCATTTACGAGTCGATCTGCGAATGCGATGGAGCGATCTGTCACCATATCGCTATTGAGCATGGTGAATGCCTGTGGCGAAACGGATGCGGCGTCTCTGGCTTCGCATGAGTCATTCGGATTTGGGAGATTGAATATTTCCAGGAATGGATCGGCCTGGCCGCGCGCTCGGTAGGCATAGACGCTTCTCCGGTTTCGTTTATCCGGCGTATTGAAGGGTTGGTGGGCGGGAGCAATGGAGAACTGGATCATGCGAGGTTGTAGAGCCACTTCCATGTTGATTTCCAGCATGGCTGGAAGGCCGCCCATTTCTGTATTCAATTCTCCAGTGATTTTGAGCATGCCGTCGCGAAGCTCTTCGGCGGAGAGGCGCCGAGGAGGATAGGAGGCGAATAAGTCGTTGTTCGGATCCTTGATCTCCAGCTTTTTTCTGTCGGGATGAAGGCTTGATTGCTTGTAGGTATCCGAAAGCATGATGAGGCGGTGCATGCGCTTGATCTTCCAACCGCCATCGATGAACTCGGATGCGAGCCAGTCCATAAGCTTGGGATGAGTTGGCTTGCCGCCTTTGGCTCCGAAGTTATTCGGGTTTCCTGCTAGTGGTTTGCCAAAATGATGCTGCCAAATACGATTCACATAGGAGCGGCTCGTGAGCGAATTGCGCGGATCGGCTATCCATCGCGCTACTGATAGGCGTCTACCATCGAAGTCCTTTGGGATTACGTATGGATCATCGCCAGAACCTTCTACAGGGATACCGACAGCGCTGAGTACGCCGGGCGAAACTTTATCGCCGGGAGCTTTTAGCGAACCTCCCATTAGAATGAAGTTTTCGATGGATTCCTTTTTATCGAGCTTGTCGTTGACGCGTAACTTACGAGCATTAACTGATGCTGGAACTGGGCTGTTGAATACACTCTGAACCATTGGTTCGTAGCGTTCTTTGCGGCGATTCCAAATCCAGTCGTCTTGCTCGCGAACTTTGAGGCGTCCTTCGTCAACGTAGTCTAAACCAATGTCGCGGGGCGGTTTGACGTCATCATCGAGTTCCTTGCGGGTCGCGTGATCGATGTACTCGAGATTTCGTTCGGCAAACCATGCCTTGGCGGCGGCTTCGCGTTTATCGGTTAAGGCGTCCTTTCTCTCGGCAGCGTATTTGTGTAGGCGTTCTACCATTTCACGGCCTTCTTCCAGGCCGTTTAGGTTTTCATCTGGATGAAACGCGGCCGGTCGCTCAGCTAGTTGGGTTCCCGAGAATGCTGCGTATATTCTGTAATAGTCTTTCGTCGGCAGTGGGTCGAATTTGTGATCGTGGCACTTGAAGCAGCGCATGGTCGTCGACAAAAATGTCTGGCCGACGGAGTTGACGATGTCGTCGATGTAGATCTGGCGAGCTTCTGGCTTTTCCACCATCACCGAGTCCCAAGGTCCCATGCGTAAATAACCCGAAGCGATCATCCATTCGACTTCCAGGTTAGTGTAGTCGCCGGTGTTGTGTACTTTGTCGATGGCGTCTTTGTCGCCATTGAGTCGATCACTAACGGATGCATTGGCCAATTCGTCGCCGGCGACCTGTTCTACGATGAATTCGTTGTAGGATTTGTCGTCGTTGAAGGAGCGGATGACGTAGTCGCGGTAGCGCCAAGCGTTGGAGCGTTCGTAATCGTTCGACATGCCACCGGTGTCTGCGTAGCGAGCGACGTCGAGCCAATGTTGGCCCCAGCGTTCGCCGTATCGAGGACTTTCAAGAAGGCGATCAACCAATTCGGCCCAGGCCTTGTCGGCGTTTCGCTTGGATGCTTTTTGAAATGCGCTTACTTCTTCGGGAGTCGGGGGCAACCCGGTAAGATCGAAAGTCGCGCGACGTATTAATGTATTGAAGTCCGCTTGCGGAGCTGGCTTGAATCCCGATTCCTTTAGCTTTGTGCCGACGAATACGTCGATGGGGTTTTCGGATTTAGATTTGAGTGAAGGCGTTGTCGGTTTTTCGACCGGGATGAATGCCCACATGTCTTCGGGTTTGTAGCGGCGGTAGGTCCATTCGTCTGCTAGCCCACCCGAGTTTTTGAAGAGCATGCCTTCTTCGTTTATTTCGATATCGCGTTCCGCTAGGCGGATTTCCTGCATCCGATCGTCATTGGGCCAAGGGGCCCCAGCGGTGATCCATTGTTCAAGGTCGGAGATTTGCTGTTCGGAAAGCCGATCGTTTTCCTTGGGCGGCATTTCGTAGTCGGGGTCATCCCAACGTACGGTTTCCATGATGAAGCTGAATTCGGCATCGCCGGGGATGAGAACGTCGTCGAAGCTCTCGCCACCTTTGAGTAGATCCTCGCGTGATGTGATCGTGAACTGTCCCTTGAGTTCCTTGCCTGGTTCTCCGTGACAGCCGTAGCATTTTTCGGAAAGCGTGGGCAGTACTTTAAGGGTGAAGTGTCGCTCGGCGTCGGCTTGCTCGTCGGCGAAGGAATGGGAAAGCGAACTTGCGAGCGCGATGAGAGCTATTGTCAGTTGTTTTGGGGATGCGGAAATCATTTTGAGATTTGAGCGTTTCATTCGGTTTGTAATGGCAAATTGGGTCGTTGGGATTTTCGGCTAGGATTTTTTTAACCACTGATTACACTGATGAATGGGCTGATGATGATTGCGTGGAAGATTTGAAAGTTTGGTTCACGCTAAGTGAGAATAGCTCTACGTTGAAGGTGGTTGATTGCCTTCTTTTTTAGTAGTTCCCAAGGTCGATTTCATCATATCAGTGTAATCAGTGGTTATTGAATTCTTTAAGATTATTTTGATGAAAATTGGTTTTTTGGGAATGGGGTCCACGCGAGTCCCTCGCGTAGCTACTTGGTGTTAGTGGGGTGAGTCGTTTCGTCAGGGTCTTCCTTTTTGATAGAGGTTGGCAATTTCGCTTGAACTTAGGGCTTGGTTGAAAATGGCGAATTCGTCGATGGCTCCATTGAGATTGCGTAGAGCGAATTTCGGGTCGGCTCTGGTGGGTTCATTCCAGTTGCCGATGGATGCGTTGCCGATCTTGACCGTTTCGACAACGTATTGGTCAGGTATCCGATCTTTACTGACAACTTCGCCGTTTACGTAGTGAGTCGTGGTCTTCTCGTCCACGTTGTAAACTGTAGCAATTTGGAACCATTTACCGCTGAGCGACGGATTCCAGAAGGAAGGTGAGTAGGCGATGTGCTTGTCGTTGCCTTTTCCTGGCGCTCCGTCTTGCTTCTTGACGGAGAAAAATAGTCGTCCGTCGTTCATGATTTGCCAGTGAGGTTCATTGAGCTCGTGGCCATCGGTTAGGAAGAGCGAATTGTACATGCGATCGAGGCTATCGATTCGAGCCCAGCAGTGAAGCGTTAGGGAACTGTGCTCGCCCGGTATAGCGACGCGTACACGACTGCCGGTCGGGCTGAAGTTTAAAGCGCTGGAGGATTGATCCCAGCGGTCGGCTGCATTCCGGGCGCTTACAATTGTTCCGTGTAGGTTCGATCCGGATACGTCGATTAGTTGACGTCCGGAGACGCCGTTTTGGTTCATTGGAAAGTAAGCGAGGACGCGCCGATCGGTTCGGAGGAGGGTGCTGTGTTCATTCCAGCTATTGCGACGTTCTTGACGCTGAGCGGAAAAGCGGCGGGCGAAATCTTCCATTACCGGGTACGTATCGGTTTCGAAGCCGATAGACGAAGGAATACCGGTTCCGGTCCAGCGCAAGGACTCGCCGTCCGTAAGGAGACGTTTAGCTTTGGATGTCGGATGCCATTCGATTTCACCTTGGAGGACATGCATGTCGGCGTGTTCGGAAGTCACGTCTAAGGCGAATTCGGTTCCGAGGTCGATCACGTCTCCTGAGGCGGTGGATATTTTGAACCCTTGAGCGGCGGTCGGGACGAGGGCGCGGATCTTTCCGTTGGCGACCGTCATTTCCATGGGCGAGTGGATTTCGAATTCAGCTTCACCTTCGATGATGACGGTAACGCCGCTAAATAATTCGAGTTGGGCGATGCCGGAGCTCATTTGGATATTCCCCTGAGGCATTAGGTCGCCGCGATTGAGGTAAGGGCGGTTTTTCCAAACGGCATCCGAGTGTTCAGTAAGAATGGCGTATCCGGTCGCGCTCGGTTCGGCGATTGCGATTTCGGAGGAGCTGTTCGAATTGTTCAATTGCCAGCCCATGATTCCCATCATTACGAAGAGAGCTATTGCGGCGATTCCCACGAGGGCACGGGCATGTTCTACCCAAAAAGGCATGGGGGGAGTTTCTACGGTTTCGACGAGGGCTTCGGCTTCGGTTGCTAGCGCGTGATTGAGCTTGAGGCGGCGGTAGTATGCTTGGCGGGCTTCCGGGTTGACTCGGAGCTCCGCTTCGAGTCGGAGGAAATCGGCTTCGGAAATCGATCCGTCGAGCAATTCGTCGATCAGTGGGTTCCGTTCGTTGATATTCATGCTTGGATCTCCTTGTTGAGGGCAATGCGTTTTTCGATGCAGATTTGAAGGCGATTTCGAAGGCGGTGTAGGGTGATTTTCAGTCCTCCGATACTGCGTCCGATTTGGATGGAGTATTCTTTAAGTGGCGTGCACTTAAAATAGCGGTGATGGATTAGATCGCGATCGGCAGGCTTGAGCATTTGCAAGCAACTGCGAAGAGCGATTTGGTGGTCGGATAGGTCGTCGATCTCGGACATCATCTCGTCGGCGATGACGTCTTCGATCTCATCGCAGAATACGAGTCGAGCATCCTTGGCTTGGCTGAATCGGTATTTGCGGACTTGAAAGCGAGCGATGCTGAAGGCCCAGGCTTTGAAATGGGTGCCGATCTCGAAGTCGCCGCGCTTTTCCCAAATTTTGGCGTTGGTTTCTTGGGCGACGTCTTCCGCTCTAGAGTCGCCGGGCATGAGCGATTGGATGTAAAGGCGCAGGGCCGGCTGGTGCTGAGTCAGAAGGGAAACAATCGCTGCATCTGTTTCTTTTGGGTCCATGGAGTAAGGGTTACATGGCAAATCCCATTTTTCAGCAAAAGGTTAACGTTTTTTTGTGGGAAAAGTTTTTTCAGAGAAAGATGCGCGAGTCCAGGTGATTCTCTTGCGTAGCTCCTAGGCGGATGGGCGCGTTTGCCCTGCGTAGGCCGTTAATAGTGTGTGGCCATCATGGTCCACATCCACCAAACGAAGAAGGTTCCGAACCACATGAGGAAGTAGAAAGCGATCCTCATATCAGGCAGGACGAAGTAGGTGAGCGCTGCGAGGATGGTTGAGGTTATGATGGACGATAGTATCGACCAACGGATTTTACGTTTGGTTTCTTCGGGTTTCATTGTGGCAAATTGGGAGATGGCAGTATTGGGCCCGCCGGACCGCTAGACTACGATTTTCGTTCGGAGGCAGAAGTCGCCGAATCGTTCGTCGGGTTGTCGCTCGTCTTTATAGGTGCCTAGGATTGGGTCTAGCTGGTCTGTTATTTCTTCGAGCGTGAGCGATTCTTTGAAAAGGGTGCCCAGTCGATCGCCGTGGAAGCCGCCTCCGAGGTATAGGTTGTATTTGCCGGGGGCTCGTCCAACGATTCCGATTTCGGCAAGATGCGGTCGGGCACAACCGTTTGGGCAGCCGGTCATCCGAAGGGTGATGGCTTCTTTTTCGAGATCGTGAATCTCGAGAATTCGTTCGAGTTCGGCAATGAGTTGGGGAATGACGCGTTCGCTTTCCGCGAGGGCAAGGCTGCAAGTCGGTAGGGCCACGCAGGACATTGAGTTGAGCCGAAGGGCTGAGTGGTTTTGGGCTGCGACCACTCGGTGATGTTCGAGAATGCTTTCGATGGATATTCGATCGTTTTCTCGAACGTTGGCGACGATGAGGTTTTGATTGGGCGTCAGGCGAAAATGGCCTTTGTGGATACGAGCGATTTCGCGAAGGGCGGTACGCAAAGAGGATCCTCCGTCATCGCGGACGCGTCCGTTTTGGATGAAGAGGGTTAGGTGGCGATGGCCGTCTTCGCCTTCGACCCAACCGTAGCGGTCCTGACTATTTTCGAAGGTGAATTCTTGGATCGGAGCAAGTTGGTAGCCGAGGCGGGATTCTGTTTCGTCGCGAAACCAGTCGATGCCATAGTCATCTATAGTGTACTTTAGGCGGGCGTGTTTGCGATTGCTTCGGTCGCCGTAGTCGCGTTGGACCGTGACGACCGCCTCGGCGACGTCTACGATTTGATCCGGTTTGCAAAATCCAATTAGACGGGCCAGGCGAGGGTAGGTTCTCTCGTTGCCGTGCGACATGGCCATGCCGCCGCCAGCGGTAACGTTGTAGCCTTGGAGGGTGCCCTCTTTTACGATAGCGATGAATCCGAGGTCGTGAGCATAGACATCGACGTCATTGCTGGGTGGGATGGCGATCACGATTTTGAACTTTCGTGGTAGGTAGGTCTTTCCGTAGATAGGTTCGGCGTCGTGCGTTATTTTTATGTTTTCGCCGGACTGATCCGTGAGCCAGATGTCGTGGTAGGCATTGGTTTTCGGTGTGAGGCGTTCGCTGATGTCGCGCGTCGCTTGGAGAACCTCCGCGTGTATGCCGGGATCGTGAGGATTGGGGCAGCACATGACGTTGCGATTGACGTCGCCGCAGGCTGCGAGCGTATCCATTAAAGCATGATTGATCTTCTGAATGCTCGCTTTGAGATTGGTTTTGATAACGCCATGAAATTGAATAGCTTGTCTGGTCGTGAGCTTTAACGATGGGTTGGCGTAAGTTGCGGCGATCCGGTCCATCGCTAGCCATTGATCGGTCGAGCACATTCCGCCCGGGGCCCGAACTCGAATCATGAAGCTGTAGGCAGGCTCGTGTTTCTGCCTCCTGAGCTTTTTTCGGACGTCGCGGTCGTCTTGCTGATAGATTCCGTGGAATTTAGAAAGCAGGGTGTCGTTACGGGACAGGGCGCCAGTGGACGTGTCTTTAAGTCCGTCCAGCAATCCGCCGCGAAGATAATCGCTGGATTCTTTGAGGGCTTCGTTTTTCACCAGTTTCTTGGGCTCGTGGGAAATAACGGGTGGAGTGACTACTGGATTTTCAGATTTCATTCAATGTGACGGTTCAAAAAGGTTATTAGAGCTCTTTGCAATCAACGTGCGAGACTGATGAAATAGTTATAGGTTCCTATTTAAAAGCGGGTTGCGAGGAGTTTTAGGGCTTTTATTTACAACGAAATTTCGTTTATAACGAAAAGTAGTTGTAAAGAACGAAATTTCGTTTCATATCGTCTTATGGATTTCTATGCGGAAGGTTCGAAGATGGAGTCGAATTTTGGTTCGCTTCTAGGAGAGTTGATTTTGAATTCCGCGGGCGATGGGATATTCGGATTGGATGCGAATGGTCGAACGACCTTCGCGAATCCCGCTGCATGCGAGATGATTGGCTACAGTCAGGAAGAGATGTTGGGCGTATCGTCTCACGATTTGATTCACCATTCGCATCCGGATGGATCGAGTTATTCGGCGAAGACCTGTCCGATTTACGCGGCGTTTAGCGACGGGAAGGTTCATTCGGTGGGCGAGGACGTTTTTTGGCGTAAGGATGGAACGAGCTTGAATGTCGAATATACGAGCACGCCGATTTGGAAGAGCGGGAATTTGATCGGCGCTGTGGTGGTCTTTCGAAATCTGACGCCGCTAAAGGAATCGGAGGAAAATCTTCGAAAGGCGTTGGGGAAGGTGCAAAAGTTGAAAGACCGATTAGCCGCGGAGAACACCTACCTGCAGGAGGAGATAAAGCTTCAAAATAATTTCGAGAACATCGGGGGTCAATCGTCGGCCATTGGGAACGCATTGATGCGGGTGGAAACAGTGGCTCCGACTTCGGCGAGTGTTTTGATTACGGGCGAGACGGGAACCGGGAAGGAGCTCTTGGCCCGGGCAATTCATCATTTGAGCGATCGAAGTTCGGGCCCGTTCATAAAAGTTAATTGTCCGGCGATTCCGAAGGACTTGTTTGAGAGCGAGTTTTTCGGGCATGTGAAAGGAGCGTTTAAGGGAGCGACGAGCGATCGGGCAGGATCGTTCGAATTGGCGGATAAGGGAACGCTTTTTCTCGATGAGATAGGAGAGTTGCCGCCTTCGATGCAGAGCAAGTTGCTCCGCGTGTTGCAGGAACGGGAGTTCGAACGCGTGGGAGAGAGCCGATCTATAAAAGTGGATACGCGAATCGTTGCGGCGACGAATAGGAATTTGAAAAAAGAGATGCGGGAAGGTGGGTTTCGCGAAGATTTGTATTATCGGATTAATGTATTTCCGATTCAGGTGGCTCCGCTGAGGGATCGCCGCGAGGATGTAGCGGACTTGGCAACGAAGTTCTTATTGGGGGCGAAAAAGCACTTTAATCGACCTTCGCCTCGATTGACGAAAGCGAACTTGGAGCAGCTTCAGCGCTACGATTGGCCGGGAAATGCCCGTGAGTTGCAGAATGTGATCGAGCGGGCGACGATGACGGCGACAGGAAAGGCGCTTCGTTTCGAATTGTTCGAGACGCCTTCCGGTAAGGGGTCGTTTGTGGATGGTTCTGAAGAGCAGGAAGTGCTGACTGATGCGGAGATGAAGCGGTGCGTGAGCGAGAACGTTCGAGGCGCATTGAAAATGGCTGGCTGGAAGATCTACGGTCCGAATGGAGCGGCGGCATTGTTGGAGATGAAACCTACGACCTTGGCGTCATATGTGGCTAAAAATGGTTTGAAGGGCAGTTGATGGGCGATTGGATTCATGCGCGTCCCTCGCGTAGCTACTTGTGGAAAGAGTCATAGATTGACTTGGGGCGGGGTTTGGGGAATCAATGTGGGGATTCTTTGCTTATGAAGTTTTTACCCCTGATATCCCTTTTAGTAATTGCGTGTTTAGTAGCATGTGCTCCGAAAGAAAAGATAGCCGACGGCAATGTCGAATGGCCGAAGTACCGAGGTCCTGGAGAACAGGGCGTTTCAGAAGCGCGAAATGTTCCTACGGATTGGTCGACGAAAGAGAACATCGTTTGGAAGGCGGAAATTCCGGGACGCGGTTGGTCCTCGCCTATATTGGTTGACGGCAAGATCGTACTGACGACGGGAATCGAGGAGGTCGTGGATGAGATGCATGATCTGAAGGTTCTCCAGGTTGATGCCGAGACGGGAGAGATCATTTGGATCAAGACCGTGTTGCAGGCGACGGTTGAGGAAGCTGAGGATCGGAACGAGAAAAACAGTTTAGCTAGTCCAACGGTCGCTATCGACGAGGGCGTGATTTACGCTCATTTCGCCCACATGGGAACAGTGGCTTTGGACTTCGAGACGGGAGAGACGCTTTGGAAGTATGATGCCACTTATAGGTCTAAGAATGGAGCTGGCGGCACGCCTATCGTAGTGGATGATCTTCTTGTTTTCACGGTCGATAGCTTTGATGAGCCTGCGATTATGGCTCTTTACAAGAAAACGGGAAAAGTGGCCTGGAAAACGGTTAGAAGCCACCAGGTGAAAAATAATTTCTCGCATGGCACGCCATTGCTTATCGAGAATAATGGGCGCAAGGAAATCATTAGCCCTGGCAGCGGCATGGTGGGCTCTTACCGTCCTGAGGATGGCAAAGAACTGTGGATCGTTCGGTATAAGATGGGTTATTCGATGGCGACTCGTCCCATTTTCGTGGACGGCGTTATTTATATGGGAACTGGTTTCGCGCGGCCTAGCGTGTATGCGATTCGGGTCGATGGGGCGACTGGGGATTTAACCGATACGCATGTCAAATGGATGTATCATAAGAGTATGCCGAAATCGCCGTCGCCGAATTTCGTTAATGGCAACATACTCACGCTAGAAGATGCTGGGCGGTTGCAAAGTCTCAACGCGGAAACGGGCGAGAAGCGTTGGATGGAATCGTTGAAGGGGATGTTTTCGGCTTCCCCAGTTTTAGTGGGAGACGATCTATTGTACGTCGTTAGCGAGGAAGGGCTCTTCTATGTGCTTCGGGTCAGTGATGAGGGATGTGAGATTATTTCCCAAATCGAAATGGAAGAAGAAACGCTGGCGACTCCTGCGATTGTCGACGATCTTATTTATCTCCGGACCCGTCACCACTTGTGGAAGATTGGGAATGCAGAGTAGGGGCTGTGATTCTGGATCGTAGGTTCTCCAACAACGGGGCGTGGTGACATTGTTAGGCTATCTTTGTTTGTAGTAGATCTTGGGCATCTCCTTGGAGAGGGTGTCTGCAATGACTTAGCGGCTTTGAGTGAGGAAATCGCTGCAAGATTCCGAGTCCTCGGCGAGTCCTCCCTATTACCTGGATTGCGTGACTTTAATTCGCGAATCGCACGTCGTTGGGGTTGCCGGCGCTCAGCACGTAGGCTGTGAGGTCTAGGATCTCCTCTTTGGTCAGCATATTGAGCAGCGCGGGAGGCATGGGCGAGACCTTCGATGGTTCGAGACTCTTAACCTGCTTGCGATCGACGTTGACGCGTTGATTGGGATTGGTGAGGTCGGTATTGAGCGTGACCAAGTCTCGGTTGAGGTTGACCACGACTCCATAGTGGGTCTGGCCGTCGAGCATTTCGACTACGATCGGTACGAACTGTTCATTGACCTCTTTACTTGGGTTGATGATCTGGTCGATGAAGTCACGGGGCGAGTAGCGCCCGCCAGATCCAGTCAGATCCGGTCCAGTCGAACCACCAGCGTTCTGGAAGCGATGGCATGCGTAGCAAGCGGTACCGGCGAACATGGTTCGGCCGTTTTCGAAATTGCGACCGGTCATGCCCGCTTCGGCATCTGCTGCCAGGTCGTCGAGCGTCCAGTTCTTTTGGAAGGTTCGGCCCACCATGAAATTCGCGGTGAGCGCTTCGGTGGGCGATTTCTTTTCGACTTTTCGGTTCAGCACTTCGGCGAGATCGTGCCGCTCCTTGGCGGTGAGCGTAGCCAAGGCTTCATTACGAATGTTTTCGATGAAGATCTCGAAGGACGCTCCGCCTCGATAGTTGGCTGCGTTGCGAAACCATTCGAGGTAGTCGGTTCTTAGTTGGTTGGTCCATCCGGCAGTGAGCATGCGGAGGGAGCGGGCGTACTCGAGTTGCTCTTCTTGAGTCGGCGCTCGCTTCAGCAAGGCGATTGCTTTTTTGGCGACGGTTGGGGATTGGAGAAAGACCAAGGTTTCGCAAAGCACTTGGTTGAGCTCGATTGTGGCGGCTGGGAATTGCTGATCGAGTTGGGCGGTCAGTTGTAGGGCGATGCTGGAGTTGGGGGTGCCAAAGCGGTTGAGGACCACTTGGTAGGTTCTGACCAGGGCGCGTTGATTGTTTTCGTCGAGAGCGTCGAAGTCGATATCCAGCAATGAAGTTAGGATGTCATCGCGCAGAGTGTCGTTAACTGGCGGATCTGTGCGTTCGCGATGGAAAGGGTCGATGCCTTCGACTCGAGCGAGGGCCAGCAGAGCGGTGATGCGGCGTTCGGAGACCTTTTCCTTGAGGGCGCGATTCATCCATGTCCGAGCGGGTTGGCTTTCAATCGCTACGCGAGCGGCGGAGCGGATGAAGAGGTCTTCGTGGTTGAGGCGCGGCCAAGCTGCCTTAACGGCGTCTGCATCCGTTTTTCCATGAAACGCTTCAAGACTACGGCGAGTATTGCGGGCTTTTTGTCCGCCGGTTTTGGCTTTGACGGGATCGGTTTCCGCTTGGCCGGTGTAAGTGACGCGATAGAGTCCGGATTGAACTTTGCGGCCGCCGATGGTGAAGTACATGGCGCCATCTGCAGGATTGATGATGGCATCGGTTACGGGAAGGGGCGCTCCGCTGATGAAGTCTTCCTTTTCGCCGGTGTAGCTAGAGCCGTCAGGTCTTAGGTGAACTGCGTAAATCTTGCCCCAGCTCCAGTCGAGGATGTAGAGGGCTTTCTGGTATTTGGCTGGGAACTTGGCTCCGTATCCGAAAGTGACTCCGGTGGGCGAGCCTGGGCCGATGTTAACTGTGGCTGGAAGCGTGTCAGCATACCATTCGGGCCATTTGCCAGTGCCGTTGCGCCAGCCGTAGTCGGAGCCGCTAACTGTGTGCAGGACGCGGGTCGGGCGATACCAGGGAGTGTTGAAGTCGTACTCCATGTCGGCGTCGTAGGTGAAGAGCTCGCCGTCGGCGTTGAATTCCGCGTCGAAAATATTGCGATAGCCGTGAGAATAGACTTCGAAGTTTTGTCCGTCGGGATCGACTTGGTAGATGATGCCGGCGGGAGCGAGGCGGTCGCGGTTGTGTCCTCGTCCGTCAGGCATACGCGGAAGGAGGTGGTCTTCTCCCCAGTTGGTGTTGACGCGCGAGTCGCTGAATTCGGTGGGTTCGGTGTTGTTGCCGGTGATGAGGAAGATCGATTTTCCGTCAGGGGAAAGGCGAACCGCATGAACGCCGTGGTCGCCGCGGGCGGAGATTTGGCGGAGGAGTTCGACCTTGTCCAGCTGGTCGTCGCCATTGGTATCGGTAAGGCGATAAAGGCCGGACTTGGTATTGTCATTGTAATTGTTGACGCCCAGGTAAAGCGCATCGAAGGCCCAAAGCATGCCGTTGGCCGCTTCGACATCTACTGGTACCTTTTCAATCGTAGATCGATCTAGCGTTTCACCTGCGGCAGGAACGGGGAAGCGGTAGAGACCGCCGAATTGATCGCTGGCGATAATGCGCCCCTTGCCATCGAGGCAGAGATTGACCCAGGAGCCCTGTTTGCTGCCGGGGACGGAGTAGACTAGATCGACTTGGAAGCCTTGTTTAGCTGTAATGCGGTTCGATGGAGTGGCCCGGTTTTCGTTTATCGCCTTGCCTTCGTTCGGATCAGTTTTGGCCTTCTTCTTTTTAGGATCGGCAAGTGCAGCTTTGATGCCCCCCTGTGCTTCTTTGCCGCGAAGTTGTTTTAGTTTGATGTCCTTGGCGAAGGCCAGCATGGAGGGGCCTTTGTGTAATTGAAGACCGATTACGCCTTTTTTTGCCGTGTTGGGATGGCGGTCGTTCACGTCGACCGTGACCACGCCATTGATCTTGTGGATGGAGCGGTTGCCTACGGCGATGACTTCGTAGGTGTTCCAATCAAAGACGTTGAAATGGGAATCGTTACCGACCTTGCCAGTGACCTTCGGAGTGGATTTTCCTTTGGCGTTGAGCTCCACCGGTACCATTACTTTTTGTCCGCGTTGGGCTACAATGCCGCGGCCGGTTTTTTCGCTGTAGTACATGCCAAGGTATTCCGGCTTGGGATGAATGTCGAGCTGGGGGCCGGAGAGTGCGTTTGGCAACCCGTCAATGTCTTGGGCACGGTACATGATGCCCGAGTTGCTGTCACCTTGCAGCTTGAATTCGAGTTTCAGGTGGAAGTTGCCGACCTCCGCTTTGCGATAGATCAGGAAAGTGTTGTTTTCGATCGTGACGCCGTGAGTCGAGCCGACGATTGTACCGTCTTCGACGCGCCAAAGTCCCTCTTGGCCCTCCCATCCAGAGAGGTCCTTGCCGTTGAAAATGGATTTGAATCCATCCTGAGCCTGGGCGGTTGCTCTTAGTGTGAAGCAGGCTGCAAGCAAGGCGAAGAGCGCGATTTTAAGGGAAGGTTGAATGCGAGGGCGATTGGTCCTCATAGTGATTTGAAAATGAAATGGAAAAGCGATTGGGGGTGCTATTAAAGTGTTTTACGACAAGGCTCGGAATCTCGGGCAACACTATCGTAATTCTCTCATATCGCAGAACTCTGCCGATTCTGCCGTCTTTTTGAAATGTTGTGTTGGGCTTCCGCGATTTGACTGGGTCGATTTGGTGGCGCAGAGAAAAGATAATCGAGGCATGATGCAATAATAGGACCTAGAATACTAGTACGTTCTTGCATAATCTATTGTACAAAAACGGATAGGGATGTTTTAAAATTGTTATTCTCAACGAGGTTCATTTTGAATGAATATCCTCTATGATGCTCCGATCTCGATTCCTGCCCATGGGACTGGCCTGCTTTGCGCTGCTGTCTTCTGCGTTTGCCGCAGATGAACGTCCCAATGTTCTCTTTTTCCTGATCGACGATCAGCGCAATGATACCTTGGGCTGCGCAGGGCATCCAATCGTTAAAACGCCAAATGTCGATCGATTGGCAGAAGAAGGCGTTCGCTTCGAAAACGCTTTCGTAACGACTGCCATTTGCGCGGCGAGTCGAGCTTCGATCTTTACGGGCCTGCATGAGCGAACTCATGGTTATACTTTCGGTAAACCGCCGGTTTCGGATGAGTATGTTTCAAATGGGTACCCTGCGCTTTTTAAAAGAGCGGGTTATCGAACGGGCTTCGTAGGGAAATACGGAATTAAACCTAAGCAGAATCAGTTTTTCGATGCTTACGAGGAAATTCGCGGCAGTCCATACTTGCATAAGCAGGAGGATGGTTCGGTTCGGCATGAGACAGAGTTGTCGGGCGATTTTGCGGTGAATTTCATTCAAGAGTCGGAAGGACCGTTTTGCTTGTCGGTAAGTTTCAATGCATCGCACGCCGACGATGGTAATCATATTCCCGGAATAGGGCATTTCCCGTGGCCGAAGGCAATGGATGGAATGTATGAGGACGTAGAGATTTCCAATCCGCGATTGGGCGACCCGAGCGTCAGGGATGGACTACCTGATTTCTTTCTTGAAGGATCCATGAATCGTCAACGCTGGTACTGGCGTTGGGATACGCCGGAGAAGTACGATGCGAATATTCGAGCGTATTTTAGAATGCTAAGCGGAATCGACAACACGATCGGACGCGTGGTTCGGGCTTTGGAGAAGAAGGGAATCGCTGACAATACCATCATAGTCTATACGGGAGATAATGGATACATGATGGGTGACCGCGGAATGGCGGGAAAGTGGAATCACTTCGAGCAAAGCCTGCGCGTGCCGATGATTATCTACGATCCCCGAGTGAAGCAAAAGAAGGCATTCAGAACGGAGTCCGAAGTTGTCTTGAATATCGATCTTGCTCCGACATTTCTCGATGCCGCGGGAATCGATACACCACCGCATTACCAAGGACGCAGTTTGCTGTCGATGGTTCAGGGAAAGAAAGCCCGGAATTGGCGCGATGATTTCTTTTGCGAGCACCTGATGGAAAACGCGAAGATTCCTAAGTATGAAGGCGTACGAGGCGAGCGATACGTGTATGCTCGGTATTTCGAAAACGACTACGAATTTCTGCATGATCTGAAGGCTGATCCGGATCAGTTGGTGAATTATGCGAATAATCCTGAGTATCAACGTGTGATCGCCAAGATGCGGGCACGCTGCGATGAACTGAGGGATGAGTACGGCGGCGAGTACGTGACTTACGTGAAGCCGAAACAAAAATAGTTATACCTTTTGGGCCACTTGGAGAGCGGCCATGACCATTTAACAAAATCAAATTATGAAAACACCCCTATTATTCCTCTGCCTTCTCTGCGTCTTTTGCGGCTATGCTCAAGCTGCTCAAGATCGTCCCAATATCGTGCTCATCCTTTCGGATGATCAAAGTTGGACGGATTATAGTTTTATGGGCCATCAGCAGATTGAGACGCCTCGTATCGATCGCTTGGCTAAAGAAAGCGCTGCTTTTGCTCAAGCGTATGTGCCGACCGCCCTGTGCCGTCCTTCATTGATGACCTTGGCTACTGGTTTGTATGCGCACCAGCATCGAACTTCCGGTAACGATCCTGCGGATACGGAGGCCAATGCGGCTCACGCCAAGGCGGCAGGTGAAGACCCAAGGGAATTGTTAATTTCTCATGTAGACGAATTGCCGACGGTGGCCAAGCTATTGGGGGAAGCCGGGTATTTGAGTCACCAAAGCGGCAAGTGGTGGGAAGGTCCGTATCAGCGCGGCGGATTTACGCATGGCATGACAAGGGGCTTTCCAAAGCCTAGGGGTCGCCATGGCGATGACGGTTTGAAAATTGGTCGTGAAGGAATGGATCCGGTTTTCGATTTCATCGATGAAGCCGTGGAAGCGGAGAAACCATTCTTTCTATGGTACGCGGCCTTTATGCCGCATACGCCTCACACTCCGCCAGCGCGTTTGTTCAAAAAATACAAAGCAGAAGGTTTGACTGATTCCGTGGCGAAATATTACGCGATGTGCGAGTGGTACGATGAAACTTGCGGTCAATTGGTAGATCGCCTCGAAGAGAAGGGGATTCGCGACAATACGTTGATTGTTTACGTATGCGACAATGGCTGGGTGCAGCTTGAGGATCGGAACGGTTATGCGGCGCATTCCAAGCGTAGTCCCTACGAAAAAGGAACGCGTACACCGATTTTATTTTCATGGCCTGGCGTGATCGATGAGGCGAATCGTCCAGAGTTGTGCACTAGTATTGATATAGTCCCTACAATGCTGGCGGCTGCGGGAGTTGATATTCCGAAGAGCTTGCCTGGCTTGAATTTGTTGCCTGCTCTGAAGAGTGGAAAAGCGATTCGTCGCAATACGATATTCGGCGAATCGTTTGCCCATGATATTGCCAATATCCATAAGCCTGAGGATTCTTTGCTCTATCGCTGGGTTATTGATGGCGATTGGAAATTGCTGCTAACCTACGATGGCCGTCAGGGTCGAATGAAGTACCCGCCGAATGAGACAGGTCCGCGCCTCTTTAACGTGAAAGCCGATCCCTACGAACAAAACGACGTAGCGGCTGCGAATCCAGAACGTGTAAAGAAACTTGCCAAGAAAATCGCTAAGTGGTGGCCGGTCACCGAGCGCATGATCATAGGAATGTGACTGGATCGTTGTAGCTACGCGAGGAACTCGCGTGGATTCGCCGAAAGTGGCTACGCGAGTTTCTTGCGTGGCTACTAGAGGTGTTTGCTGGGCTATACATCCAATAGCCAGCGTGCGGCGCTTGGGATTCGATCGAGGGTTTCTTGACGAATGAGTTCTTGCTGGGGTGTTTGTTGGGGTTCGTCTCGGTGACAATAGTAGCTGTGAATCGCTCGCCGAGGTTGCTCGGTTCGGTTTGTCGTTCCACCATGCCATACGTGGGAGTTGAATACAACGACAGTGCCTGCCGGCGCTTCGAGTATGATTTCGTAAGGATGCGGGAGGAGTGGGTCATCCATTTCCTCGTCAGGAATTTTGCCGCAGAGGTGGGTTCCGGGAACGAGGCGCGTGGCTCCATTGGCAACCGAGAAATCGTCGAGCAGCCAGATTGAATTGCAGACTCGGTAAGCTCCTGGAGGAACGGCTTCGCACCAGTCGACATGGAGTTTTTGTAGCCCTTGATTCGGTTTCGCGGCTCGATAATTCAAAGAGGATAATTTGAATTCAGATCCGAGCGTGTGGTTTACTGCGGATAGCAATTTGGGGTGGGTGTAGAGAAAATCGAAAACGGGACCTTTGTTGGCTAGGTTGGCCAGTCGATGAACCCCATCCTCCTTGGGGTGACGGATGTGCTTGGAACCGAATATTTCGCTGCCTCCATTGTCACCTTCAACGCCTACTAGTTCTCCGACGCGGGCTCTTAGCTCGTCAAGCAATTCCGGCGAAAGCAATTGTCCCAGCGAAAGGTATCCATTCGTATCCAGAAAATCTTTTTCATCTTGCGATAAAGGATGATCGCATGCGTGTAATTCGTCGATGGGGTGGATCATTTGAAATTGTGAATTGTGAAGGATGAATCTGGATTGTCGAAGCTTCTTCAACTTTCATAATTCATCCTTTCTTCGTGGGGGAAGTATCCGCTGCCGATCGCTTCGGAAAAGACGACCCATTCGCCCGCTTGAGCATCGCCTAGGGCTTCGGGGATCTTCGATCGGTTTAATGACAGGTCTTTCTCAACTACAAGTTGGACTGCGCGAATTTTCATGTGGGGTAGGGCGATGTCTTGGGGGCTTAACGCGAGGGGCTTGTTTTGTTTGAAAGTGGTCCACGCGAGTCCCTCGCGTAGCTACATGGCTTTTGGTTTTTGGTCTATTAGTAGGTAGCTCGCCCGCCGCTTAGGTCGAAGGTGGAAGCGGTGTTGAAACTGGCTTCGGGCGACACGATCCAGGCGGCAGTGGAGGCGACTTCTTCGAGAGTGCAGAGGCGTTGCATGGGAATCTTTTCGGTCATGTATTTAACTTGCTCTGGAGGCATGCTTTCGACCATGGCGGTCTTTACGACGGCTGGGGCTAATGCGTTTATAGTGATGCCCGTTTCCGCGTATTCTTTGCCGGCTGATTTCACTAGCCCGATAACACCGGCTTTTGATGTAGAATAGGCGCACATGCCAGCATTGCCTTCTTTGCCCGCAATTGAGGCGATAAGGAGAATGCGGCCATAGTCCCTCTTCGTCATCGCCTGCAAAGCGTGTTTGAGGACCAGGAAGGATCCGCGAAGGTTGACTGCGATTGTTTGGTCGAAATCTTCGGCAACGATGTCAGCGGTTTGTATTGAGGTTGGTCCCACGATACCTGCGCAATTTACAACGACATCAATGTTGTCGAATTTCTGGAGGGTATTGCTGATGGCGGCTTCGATGTCCGATTCTTTGGATACGTCTACGCATTCGAATGAAGCCTGATAGCCTTTGCTGATAAGTTCCTCGGCGGCTAGACGACAGTCGTCCTCAATTCGATCGAAAATGACGATTCGTCCACCTTCGCTAGCAATACGTATACCGATAGCTTTTCCGAGGCCGTTTGCTCCTCCTGTTATAACCGCAACTTGATTTTCGAAACGAGAACTCATCACACTTTGCTAGAGGCTATTGGGTGTTGTATCAACCACCAATCGATTGATGAAAGAAATAGAGTTGGCCTAGCGATGATAAACGCTATTGTAGCGACTTAATGGCATCAGTTAATTGCGTCATTCGTTTCTTCTTTTCCCTCGGAGCTTTGCTTTGCGTCTGGGCGATGCCTTGGTTAGAAGCGAAACAGAATCCGAATGTCTTGTTTATCGCGGTCGATGACTTGCGAGTGGAGCTAGGCTGCTATGGTAGCGATCATGTTCTGTCCCCAAATATCGATCGGCTAGCGGAACAGGGGACTTTGTTCGAGCGAGCGTATTGCCAGCAGACCGTATGCAATCCATCGCGGGCTTCATTGTTAACGGGATTACGCCCGGATGCTTTGAGGGTTTGGGATTTGTATACTCATTTCAGGGAAAATAGACCGGAGCTGGTGACGCTGCCGCAGCTCTTTAAGGAGAATGGGTATTACTCCCAGTGCGTGGGAAAAATATTTCACAATTGGCGGCAGGATGATTGGAAGGGCGACCGTGTGTCGTGGAGCGAGCCGGAGTTTTTGCATTATGCGTCGCACGGGAAGGACGATGCACAAGTTGTTGGCGAGGCACCTCCAAATCTAGCATCGGGCACGGGAGGGACCGAGTGTCGCGATGTGCCGGACGACGCGTATTACGATGGACGCGTGGCGAATAGGGCGGTTGAGGCGTTGAAGACGTTGAAGGACCGAGAGCAGCCGTTTTTCTTGGCAGTTGGGTTTTGGAAACCGCATACCCCGTTTAACGCTCCGAAGAAGTATTGGGATATGTATGACAGGGATGCGGTTCCGGTCCCAGACAATTTGGATCCTCCGTTGAATGTGCCGGAGATAGCGATGACGAATTCGCGTTATGATGGGCGGTCGAAACCGGATGAGCTTCGAGAGATGCATCATGGTCACCTCGCAGCAATTAGCTATTTGGATACGCAGATTGGAAAGGTGATAGCTGAACTGGAGGCCTTAGATTTGAGGGACGATACGATCATAGTGTTTTGGTCGGACCATGGATTGCACTTGGGGGAGCATGGGCTGACTCGGAAGACCACGGCTTTCGAACTGGATGCGGCGGTACCGATGATCGTGGTGACTCCTGAGCATGGAAGGGGTCAACGAACCGAAGCTCTCGTGGAGTTAATGGACGTGTATCCTACCTTGCTGGAGCTTTGCGGATTAGAAGCGTCCCATCGATTGGAGGGGCGATCGCTTGTTTCGCTCTTAAAAGATCCTGAATCGGATTTTAAGTCGGCGGTTTTGACGCAGACGCCGAGACCAAACTATCCGAAGGGAAAACTGCCCGAGGTGATGGGGTACTCGGTTCGGACGGATCGTTTTCGCTATACTGAATGGCGTGATTTCGAAACAGGATCGGTCCTCGACAAAGAGTTGTATGATCATGGAAGTGATCCCTTGGAGACAGTGAATGTTGTGGCGGGTGAACGATACAATGCGTTCTTACCAGAATTGGCGTCCCAACTTGAGGAGTTGGTGAAGCGATGAAGCGTTTGGCTCCTGCATCCTGGACTATTTTCGCTTGCTTGGCGTTTATGGCTCTCGGATTTGGAGAGCGTCCGAATATCGTGCTGATTATGGCGGATGATCTGGGGTACGGGGATTTGGGCTGCTATGGTAGTCGATTGAATGATACGCCTCATGTCGACGGTCTCGCTGCATCGGGATTGCGGTTTACGGATTTCCATTCTGCGGGACCGATGTGTACGCCGACTCGTGTAGCGACGTTGACGGGTTTGTATCAACAGCGTTTCGGAGCGAAATTCGATGCAGCTATCTCAGGTGTACGTGATCATGATTCCGGGTTGCCGCTTGATGCGGTCACGATTGCAGAGGTTTTGAAAGAAACTGGTTATGCTACGGGATGTTTTGGGAAGTGGCATTTAGGATACACGCCTTCGTTTTTTCCGACGAAACAGGGATTTGAGGAATTCGTCGGTTTGGGCTCGGGCGACGGCGATTTTTTCAATCACGTAGATCGAAGCGGGAAGGAAGATTGGTGGAGGAACGAAACGAAGGCTCCCGAAGAGGGGTATACGACCGATTTGTTGACGAGGCATAGCGTTGATTTTATCAAGCGTCATTCTGAGCAACCGTTTTTTCTGTATGTACCTCACCTCGCCATACATTTTCCTTGGCAGGGACCAAATGATCCGCCTCATCGAGTCAAGGGTGTCGATTACGCGGATGACAAATGGGGCGTTATCCCGAATCGAGCTAATGTGAGCGGACACGTGAAGGCGATGATTGAGTCGCTCGATAGAAGCGTAGGAACGATTCTCTCAGCTCTAGAGGTTCATGGATTGAGAGAAAATACTTTGGTGATCTTTACGTCGGATAATGGCGGATATATTCGGTATGCTGGTGGGTTTGAGAATATATCCAGCAATGGCCCATTGCGGGGTCAGAAGTCCGATGTGTACGAGGGCGGACATCGCGTGCCGGCTATTGTTTCTTGGCCCGAAAAAATCGACCCTGGAGTGACAGACGAGCTGGGTCATTCGACTGATTGGTTTTCTACTTTTTTGGCCCTTGCTGGGATCTCGAATAATGAGTTTCGATCAGATGGCGTGGATTTGGCGCCTTTGTTTTTCCATGAAGAAAATTTACCTGAACGGAATTTGTATTGGCGAATTCGCGAGGACTATGCAGTTCGAAGCGGTCCGTGGAAATTGACCTTTGAGCGCGGCAGGCTTGAATTGTTTAATCTGGATCAAGATATTGGAGAACGTAGTGATCTCGCTGAATTGATGCCTGAACGGGTCGAATTGATGAAAGCGATTTGGAGACAATGGAATTCGGAAGTGGATCAAAGCGCGGAGGCGTATCAATGAAGAGGGTACAGCGAGCTTTTTCTGTATTTTGGGTGCTTTTAGTAGGCACGATTGTGTGTGCTCGACCAAACATTATCTTCATAATGGCGGACGATCTCGGTTATGGCGATCTCGGTTGTTATGGTCAAACGAAGATTGAGACTCCGAATATTGATGCATTGGCTCGCGGTGGAATGCGTTTTACGCAAGCGTATGCAGGCGGACCGGTGTGTACGTCTTCAAGGAGCGTGTTGATGACTGGCATGCATAATGGACATACTCCGGCGCGGGATAATGTGCCGCACTATAATACGTATCTGAATAGTGGTGACGTCACAATTGCTGAAGTTCTCAAAACGGCGGGCTATCGATGCGGAGGTATTGGGAAGTGGAGTTTGGGAGATCCGGGCACGGAAGGCGATGCGACGAAACAAGGTTTCGATATGTGGTTTGGCTATCAGAATCAGGATCATGCTCACTACTACTTTCCTGAGTATTTGGATGATAGCGATGCTTCTAGCGGTCGCGTTGAATATCACGGCAATAGTCGATCGAAGGACGTGTATAGTCATGATGCTATGACGAATCGGGCATTGAGTTTTGTAAAGGAATCAGCTGGATCGCCTTTTTTTCTCTACGCGGCTTATACGGTTCCGCATTTTTCAAACAGAAGCGAAGATCCTGATCGTTTAAGCGTTCCGTCATTGAGTGCCTATGGAGATAAACCTTGGAGCTTAGCCGCTAAGAAATACGCATCCATGGTCAGTCGCTTGGATAGAGATGTGGGGCGGATCGTCGATTTGGTCGAAAGCCTTGGTTTGTCTGAGAATACCTTGATCGTTTTTACGAGTGACCAAGGACCTCTGGAAGGCGGTCCGAGCAAGGAGTTGAATAGCAATGGCGCGTTGCGAGGAGCTAAGCGAAGTTTGTACGAGGGTGGTATTCGGGTGCCGTTTGTCGTTCGTTGGGAAGGAACGGTTAAAGGCAATCAAACCAACAATGACGTTATCGCATTTTGGGATATGTTGCCAACCCTGGCAGAAGTTGCGGGAGTGGATTTGGTTTCGGAAACTGATGGACTATCGGTTCTCGATGCTTTTCTGGGAAAACCACTCATAGAGGATCGTGACTATCTGTATTGGGATTACGGTCACAGTCGAAGGCGTTATGATCAAGCGGTTCGCTTAGGTGAATGGAAAGGGATTCGATTGGGATTGGACAATTCCGTTCAGCTTTACCATCTTGGTCGAGATCCGGGAGAGCTTCGGGATGTAGCGAAACAAAATCCCAATATGGTGAAGCGGATTGTTGAAATGATGAACACGGCTGCAGTACCTGATGAGCGTTACGAAATTGGTAAACTATACGAAGGGAAACCCATTTGGATGCCCGCTTGGATTAACGAGTGAGTCGAATAGTTGTTTCCTGACGAAGATAAAAGTGCTTTGAGGGAGTCATTGCAGATTCCACGTCGATGTCTCGACGTAGCTACGTCGCAAGGCGGCGTGGTTTTGATTCACCATCTGCGGACGATTGTGTAAGACGATTCTGTTGAGGGACGACAACGAATTTGATCAACCCCAGGGGGAGGGAGCTTTCGTTTATTCGTTAATCCGAAGTCTTCATCGCTGCGTGATGGTCCTTAAGAATCTGTCTGGCGGCGAGCTTGCCAGGTCCACCCATGACTCCACCGCCAGGGTGTGTTCCGGAACCGCATTGGTAGTATCCGGAAATTGGAGTACGGTATTGGTTCCATCCGGGAGCCGGGCGGTTTAGAAACATCTGTGGCGTGAAGAGTTCGCCCGCGAAAATATTTCCTTCGCTAAGGCCTACGAAGCGTTCGATATCCAATGGAGTTACGACTTCGCGGTGCTCGACAAGCTTGCTGAAGCCTGGGAAGAATTCTTCTAGAGTGTTTTGTACGGTATCGCCGAGGTTCTCTCGTTCGGCATCCCAATCGCTTTCCGCCAGTTTGTAGGGCGTGTACATGACAAAGCATGACATGATGTGTTTGCCCGGTGGGGACATGTCGGGATCGACTGTGGATTGAACGCAGCAATCGAGAAAGGGCCTGCGACTGTAGCGTCCGGCTAAGCAATCGGCGAAAGCATCTTCCAGATAGTCGAAGGAGGGACCAACGTTTGTAAATCCGGTGAAGATATCGGCTCGTCCATCTAATCCTGGAAAATTCGGTATATCGGATAGGGCGAAATTTACTTTGGAAGCAGTACCTTGAAATTTGTAATCCTGTATAGCTTGGACGAGATCGCCGGGGAGATCAGCTGGGTCTACGAGCTGCATGAACGTGCGACGCGGGTCGAGGG
>Ga0315327_10000197_pt1 | contig 28951 bp, 34 predicted proteins | sample M110032315metaG_FD_203460 | JGI IMG/M metagenome (GOLD analysis project Ga0315327, IMG submission 203460) | Ammonia-oxidizing marine archaeal communities from Monterey Bay, California, United States - M1 100m 32315 | ecosystem: Environmental > Aquatic > Marine > Coastal | place: USA: California... | reverse complement strand
TACAAAAGTATGGGTTTTCTCCAGATGAATTAAATTCATGATTAAATGTTGCACCTGATGCAATTATACTTGAATCAAAATTACCATTTGGTCCTTCGTCTGGTGTTCCACTTGTAACAGTATGTGCGGCATTATCAGTATTTTCCCATGTCACAGAAGTTCCTGTTTCAATGTTTAATGAATATGGTATGTAGCATTCATTGGTTTCTTCACATCCAGGTGTTCCAGTTCCTATACCTATTTCCACTGTTTCATTAAGTGATTGAATAACTTGTTCAACTTCTTGTTCCATATCTATAACATCTTCATCCATTGTACCATCTGGATTTAATCTAGGAATAGCCTCTAAGGAGTTACCTGCCTTGAAATATTTTTGACATTCTTCACCCTCAAATCCAATTTCTTTACACTGTTCAAACTGTTCAGTTTTGTCTCTTTGGATCTGGTCTGCAAAAAGAACATCCGCTCCAATTAGCAGATATAATATTCCAATTGCTGCAAGTGAAGCTGCAACTAAAATCATTGCATATCCAGCCTTTCTATGATAATGAGGATTTTCCAACTCTGACATTTAGTATCAGGCAAATTTGGTTAAATTTAATCCTTAAGAAAACAGGCATCAGTCAATATCTCATCTGGAAAGAGTCAAAAACCACCTTTTTGTTATTTAATATGATTGACAATACAAATTTTACACTATGAGTTTCTAGGTCCAATTAAGATCTCTGAATGGGGCCCACCTATGGATGAAGTAATTTATGTTCTCTTTGGAAAAATTAAAGAAGGCTTCAATGTGATCTATGCAGATCAGTCTGATAAAGTCACTGAAAGTAATTTTTTTATTAAAAATGACAAATTCAAGTGTTGGTTACAACATACAGGCTCTGAGGATAGTCTGTATCTAGCAATATATCCAATGTGGAATTCTGAAAAAGATGATCGCGAAAGAATTGTTCAAAAAATCATTTCAAAGTACAAGCCAGCATGTAATACCGAATAACTCTTTTCTAATTTTTTGAATTAATTTTATTTTGTACATCAAACAACTGCATTGTTAATAGATCAATTGCTTTTTTTAGGTGTTCAAATTCATTGATAGAATGCATTTGACCCTCAGTTAGTGCACGTAATACTTTTGTCAAACTTTTCTGGTAGTCATCTGGTGCCGAAACCTCTAATGCATTAATTCTTGATAAAAGATCCTCAAGATCTTTTTTCATTTCATCTGCAGGAGCATGCTTTTTCATATTTTATTCTTGACTGTTTCTAATATGAATGATTTAGAGTTGTTCATCATCAATTTCCTCAAAAGCATCTAGAAATTGATTACAAGGGCAATCTGGAATATTACATGAACCTCTTCTTAGTAATGATTCAGTAGAATCAGTAGTTTTATGAACCTCATCTGTATGATGGCATCTCCTACAAATCATAACTTCTCAATTTTTATGAGTTATTTAAGGAATAAGCACTGCCCTTGCATCTATTTTAGACGTTTTCAGTTTTTCTAATACCTCATTCGCCTCTTCTAATGGGAAAGTTTCAGTTACAACATGTAATTTTTTTTCTTCAGCAATTTTAATTACATCTTCCATATCTCTTCTGGAACCAATCAAAGTACCTCTAATTGTTTTTTCTTCAAATGCTAGAAAACTAGGAATTTTTCCAACTGTCGCTATTACTACTAATCCACCTTTCTTGATTGATTTTATCGCAGTATCTGTTACATCATCAGATGGCGCAAAAACTATCGCAGCATCGAATAATGTATAATTATTAGTTAAGTTTTCTAAAAACTCTTCTTGATTTGTATTATAGACAATTGTATTATCCGCACCAAGTTTTTTTGCAACATTAAGATGATTTTCTTTCCTTGAAATTCCAGTGACTTCACATCCAGCAATCTTAGCAAATTGAATTGCCATATGTCCAACTCCACCAATACCAAAAATTGCAAGTTTTTTATTTTTTTCAGGTTCTGCTGCTTTAACAGCCTTGTATGCTGTTAAACCTGCACAAAATAATGGTGCAGCATATTCAGGTCTCATGGTATCTGGGACTTTTGTAACAAAATCTTCTGATGCAGTAATATACTCAGAGTAACCACCCTTGAGTGATTCACCTGTAACTTCCATTTTTTCACAAAGGTATTCCTTTCCATCTTCACAATATTGGCATTGCATGCAGGAACCTAGTAATGGTGTAAGACCAACTCTTTCACCTATTGAGAATTTTGTTACATCTTTTCCAATTTGCTCAATCTTTCCTACAATTTCATGACCTGGAACGGTTGGTAATGTAGGTGGAATACCAATATCTTTCCAATCACCTTCAATACCATGAAGTTGTGAATGGCACACACCACATGCTTCAATTTTTATCAAAAGTTCATCGGGTGTTTTTATTTTATGTTTAGGAATTTCAGTAAGCTTAAGAGGCTTTGATTCTACTAGTCCTAACTCTTTAAGAAGCATGACCCTCATTGTTTCAGGCATATTTTTACTCATTATATCCGCTCTTAAATTTTTGTAGCGATAAGAATTAAAATCAATCTAGTATTATCTATTTAATGGATTATAGATTAACTAAGGAAGATAAAGAGAGAATAGATCTTCTAAATGAGGTTCAAAAAAATAAATTCAGAAATTTAAGCCTTGAACAATTGATACGGTTTCAAGAACTTATTGAAAAGAAGGACTATAGTCATGAAAAAAAGGCAAACAAATCAAAGACCAAATTACTCAAGCAAATTAATATTGAGATTTACAAGCGTGATGATTCAGCTATCTGGAAATAGTCAGACTATATACAATTGATCAAGCTAAATATGAAGATCAATACAAATAGCTTATTTGATTTCAAAGTGTCATGGGCGAAAACAAACTAGGCAATGAATCTAGTCCATATCTATTACAACATGCCAAAAACCCTGTTTATTGGAATGCATGGAATGAAGAGGCACTTGATAGAGCAAAAAAAGAAAACAAGCCGATATTTCTAAGTGTAGGATATAGTTCATGTCATTGGTGCCATGTGATGGCGCATGAATCTTTTGAAAATGACGATGTTGCAAAAATAATGAATGAGAATTTTGTTAACATCAAAGTTGATAGAGAAGAACGACCTGACATAGATGATATTTATCAAAAAGTATGTCAGATGTCAACTGGACAAGGTGGTTGGCCATTAAGTGTATTTTTGACTCCTGATCAACGTCCATTTTATGTTGGAACATATTTTCCTGTACTTGATTCATATGGACGCCCTGGGTTTGGAAGTCTTTGTAGACAATTAGCTCAGTCATGGGAAGAAAAACCATCTGATATTGAAAAAGCCGCTGATAATTTTATGAATAATTTGTCCAGACTGGAGCAAGTAACAACACCAAATAAAATAGAGAAATCCATTCTTGATGAGGCTGCAATGAATCTTTTACAAATTGCAGATACTACGTATGGTGGATTTGGACAAGCACCAAAGTTTCCAAATGCATCTAATCTATCATTTATGTTGAGATATTGGAAACTTTCTGGGATATCAAAATTCAAGGATTTTGTCTTATTAACTCTTAAAAAAATGGCAAAAGGTGGAATATTTGATCAGATAGGTGGTGGATTCCATCGTTACTCAACTGATGCAAGATGGCTTGTCCCACATTTTGAAAAAATGTTGTATGATAATGCGTTATTACCAATTGTTTATTCAGAAGCATATCAAATCACGAAAGATAATTTCTTTTTAGATGTAGTTACAAAAACTCTTGATTATGTAATTCGTGAGATGGAAATTGATCCAGGAGTTTTTTGTTCAGCTCAGGATGCTGACACAGATGGTGAAGAAGGTCAAACTTTTGTATGGAAAAAAAGAGAGATAGAAGAAATTCTAGGTAATGATTCAGAAATATTTTGTATCTATTTTGATGTTACAGATGGTGGAAATTTTGAAGGAAAAACAATTCTTGCAAATAACATAAGCATATCTCCACTTGCATTCAAATTTGGTAAAACAGAAGATGAAGTAAATAGAATAATATCAGAAGGATTATCTAAATTACTTCAGATTAGAAATAAGCGACCACAGCCAGGAAAAGATGACAAAGTACTTACTGCATGGAATGGCTTAATGATCTCAGCATTTGTTAAGGGTTATAAAATATCTGGCAAGTCTAACTATCTTACTGCTGCTACTAACACAGTTAGTTTTTATCATACAAAATTTGAAAAACATGGATTCTTACATAGAGTATTCAAAAATGGTGAAACAAAACTTAATGCATACTTGGATGATTACTCATATCTTGCAAATGCAGTACTTGATGTGTTTGAAGTTACAGGTAAACCAGAGTATCTATATTTTGCAGAAAAACTTGGTGATTATCTAATTGAGCATTTTTGGGATGGCAAGAATGGTAGTTTTTTCTTCACTGCTGATAATCATGAAAAGCTAATCATTAGACCAAAAAGTAATTATGATTTATCCATGCCATCTGGAAATTCAGTTGCCGCAAATGCACTATTGAGACTACATCATTTAACCAATGAAGAAAGATTTCAAATCATCACTCAAAAAATACTTGAGTCACAAGTAATGTTGGCAGCAGAGAATCCATTTGCATTTGGATATCTTCTAAATGTATTGTATCTTAGTATTGTAAAACCAACAGAGATTACTATTCTCGATGCACAAAATACAAAGGATTTGCATATAACACTAAACAAAAAATTTCTACCTGAATCAATAATTGTACAAATAATGGATAAGGAGAATCTCATAGAATTATCAAAATTTCCTTTTTTTGCAGGGAAAGAATTCCCAAAACAGGAACCATTTTACAGTGTATTTGTATGTAAGAATTCTACTTGTTCATTACCATTAACAAATTTATCAGATATTGAAAAAATTCTCTAAATAATTTTTAGATCAATTTGTAATTTTTGTCCTACTTGTGGACTTCCCATCTTTGTATATCTATTCTTTGGTAATGTAATTGCAACTGAAGTATGTGCATAGCTTTTTAATTTAATAGTTGGCTGTGCTTGAAGAATTGCGTCTAGTAGAGGCATTACTTGTTGTTTAGTGTCTGCATCTAATTTTTTTGAGACATTCTCCATGATTAATTGTTTTTGTGATAAAGGCTCAGTTTGAACATCTTCAACAAGTGTAATTTGAACAAAATTTCCATTATCAACTATCTGTGTTATCTTATAGGCAATTATTTCTGACATATATCATCAAAGTTTATTAGAAATTTATCTTTATACCTCTTTTTGTTTAAACGATTCTTTAATTTTATTAGCATTAGTTTTTATTAAATCATAGAATTCTTGCATATCTTCTAATTCTACCTTTAATCCTTGATTTGAATATGTTTGCAGAAAACTTGAATACACTGTACCAACAATAATCCCAAATGCCGTATCAGTCTTTGAATTTGTCACTTTGTTAAATTCATCTGCAATTTGTATATACGATTCTGCCTCACTGATATAATATTGTATCAAGTCCTCTAAGAATTTTTTATTATTATCAGAAATTGTCATACATCTTACATTTTTTGTTTGTATAATAATTAATCTTGTTTTTGTCCAAGTAGTCTCTTAGTATTAGTCATGTTTGAAATAATATTAGCAACTTTTTCTGGATTTCTTGAAAACAAAATGTAAGATGAAACTGAGACAATTAATAACACTCCAGTTCCTAATGGAAATTCTGGAACTGTAACATACTCATCTGATTCTGCAGTAATACTATATTCAAATGCTTTAATTGATTGCGATTTTTCATAAAATGGAATTATAAAATTACTAGTGTCACCTGCACGTAGAAAGTCAGGTTTTGTATATATTTCAGAAACCGTGACAACATTTCCATCTCTATCATAAAGTGTTGCCACAACTCTAATCATATTTGCTGTAATATCCCCTTTATTTTCTAAAATCCCTGTAATGATAGTATTATCATGTATATCTTTAGTCAGTGTAGCAGAGGAGATTTCAATTACCTGATTTTTTGGTTCTGCCAGAGTGTAATCCAGATTAAGTTCATAATCATTAATGCTCTCACCTCTTACATTTTTTATTAAGATATCAAACGCACCTTTTGTTTCTGGCATTACAACATTTGAAATAGTTTCTCCAACAATTCTTTTAACCTCATTTCCATTTCCATCTATTAATATTGCAGAAATTTTAATTTGATTTAGTGGTGCAGATGTATTATTTTCAACTTCACCAATTATGTGTAGTAATCCATCACCATCAATATATTTTTGATCATTTTGTATTATCACTTCAGCGTATGCTGCTTGACTAATAAATAATAAAGGAAGTAGACAAAGTAGTTTTTTCATAGTCATCTTTATTACATGTGCTTAAAGATTTTATGGATTTGAATCCTTTGCATCATTATATAACGTTAATCCAGATATCTCATATTCAAATGATTGTTGGAAAAGCTCATTAGATCTAATTTTTTCACCTTCATCACCAAATTCAATCCAATTAATTAGATGTATGTCACTCTCTAACTGCGATTCTGTTGATAGTTTGAATAGCTTGACCGCACCTGAAAAGGCATCGGGAATCTGCAATTCTTCATACTTCAGTATAAGAGTAGTCATATTTTTAATATGTGCTTCTGAATTTTCTAGCATTTTTTCTTTTGTGATACTATTTTCTTTCCACATTGAAACTTTGGAGTAAAAATCGGTTTGCTCTTTTTTTAATTCATCTTGAATTTCTTGTAACTCGTTACCAAAATTGAAACCTCTCATTTGTCCTTGTTCAGCAGAATAAAAATAATAAATTACAATTCCTATTAGAATTATTGCAACTCCTATAGTAGCAATTTTTCCAAATCCCTTGTTCTTTTTGGTGTGCCGTCCCAACTTAATCTATGTAGATACCAGATTCGTTAGTCTTTAATTCTATTGTAAACTCTGTACCACTGATAAATGACTCTCCTCGAACAGTTCTAATTCTGGATATCACAAGTTCATGAGGCCAGATTTGTACTACAATTTCACCCACTGCTGGATTTTCTGGTGCATCAACAATTCTAATATCCTCTTTTTTAACCCCACATTCTTGGATTTTTTTTATACTGTGCTGTACTAATGGTTCTGGATCATTATGGCTTAGTGCCCAAACAGTTCCTGAATATTCTACTTTTTTCGTCATTAGTTTCCTTCTTTAAAAAATTATCCTGATTTAACAACATTCAATGTCATAGTACTAACTATTCGTGAAAGTCGTCTTATCTTCATTGAAACTGTCTTTTCAAATTCTTCTTGGTTATTGGCATGAATTTCGGCAATAATGTCATATGCACCAAATGTTACGTATGCATTCTTTACCTCTTCTACTTGATTTAGTTCATCCAGAATATACTCTTCAGCACCTAAATCACAATTTAATAATACAAATCCAACATGCATTTTCTTCTTAACTTTCAAAAACATTACTATTCTTTAAATGTTAAAAAATTACTGTTAATTACCATTTTTTACGACTTGTATCCCCATTATATGAGGAACGAGCAAATCTTTTCTTTTTGTATTGATCTCTTGCAGGTCCATCTCTTGCACTTCCATTTCTATTATATCCACCAGTCCTTCGTCCACCTGAACCATAACTTCTTCTAAACTTTCCTCCATACCCAGAACGTATTTGTGGTGTCATTCTACGTCCAACGTGTCGTTTTAATGGGTCTGGAATATTAATCTCAATCCCTAACTTCTGATTCAAGTCAGTCATATTGGATTTGATCTGTTTTTTGATAATACCCCAGTCACCTACAGAGGAATATGATACAAGTGTAATTGCATTTCCTTTTGCACCTGCTCTTGCAGTTCGACCAATTCTATGAAAATATACCATATCCTGATTTGGTACATCATAGTTAACTACTAATCCAACTTTTGGAACATCTATACCACGTGCAGCAACATCTGTTGCAACTAAAATATCAGCACGATTTTTTCTGAATTTTGTCATTGATTGCTCTCTTCTACTTTGAGACATATCACCTTCTATAGTAACCACGTTAAACCTAGCTTTTTGTAGATCTCTTGATACGTTTCTAGTACGAATTTTTGTGGAACAAAAAACAATTGTTTGACCACTTCTGTTCTCTTTTATGAAAGTAGTCAGATACTTTTGTTTTTCTCTGTCTTTAATGACAAGGAATGATTGATTTATTCCTTCACCACTTAGATCATCAGTATCTATTAGTACTCTTTTTGGCTCATTTAGATATTTATCTGCTAGTCTTAAAATTTGTGATGGCATTGTTGCAGACCATAAAGAAGTTATTCTATTTTCAGGAACTCGCTCTAAAACAAATTCAATATCATCTATAAATCCCATATCTAACATGACATCTGCCTCGTCAAGTACTACATATTTTACATTATTGATTTTTATGGTACCTCGGTTTAGATGATCAATTAATCTTCCAGGTGTCGCAACAATAATTTCTGGTTTATTCCTTAGTGCATCAAGTTGGATTCCCATTCCCTGTCCACCGTAAACAGTTGCAACTTTAATTCCAGTAAATTTTCCAACTTTTTTTATCTCTGCGGTAATCTGTATCGCAAGTTCTCTTGTTGGTGCTATAATCAAACCTTGAATTCCTCCATTATTGGAAATATGTTCTAGTAATGGAATCCCAAATGCTGCAGTTTTACCAGTCCCAGTATGTGCTTGACCAATAACATCATTTCCTTCTAGAAGTAGTGGGATTGATTGTGATTGAATAGGAAATGGTGTAACAAATCCTAATTCCTGAATTCCTTTCAGTATGGTTTCTTTTATTTTTAATTCATCAAATGCATTCATTTCTCTATCTTTAAAGCAATGACAGAGAAAGCATCGCTTAATCCACCACTATTTCTATTTTTTTGCTTTTTCTAGGTCTAATAAACCAATGCTTCAACTCTAACGACAGTTTTGTTGAATTTGTTAAAGGTCTATTTTGGGATTATTTATAAAATGGAATTACCCTGATTTGTTATGACAGAGAAAAAAATCGAAGAAGAATTAGACGAATATCAAGAACATGAATCGTCTGGTCTTTCATGTGATTCATGCCCACTTGATTCTGCAATTCAAAAACTATTCAGTATGTTCAGGCGTAAAAACTAGTATTTTTAGAATACTCTTGAATAAGTTTTTTAATTAAAATTTGTTTATTATTGTATGGCTGATAAGAAAAAGGCAATAGTAGCAATTGTAGGTATTGCAATTGTAGTGGCAATTGCAGCTTCGTTCACATCATACATTGGTCAGGTTGAACAGCAAACACAAGCCATTGAATCTGAATACCAAATTTCATCTATGAATATTCCACCAGTTTTAGGTTCAGAGACTGCATCTGTAACAATTATAGAAATGGGAGACTATCAATGTGAGATGTGTAAACGATGGAATGATAATACTAGACCAAAAATAATTGAAAATTTCATTGATACTGGAAAAGCAAATTTAGTTTTTATTGACTTACCAATTTTAGGTTCTGATTCACTTACAGCTGCTGAGGCATCATACTGTGCAAATGATCAAGGCAAATATTGGGATTATCATGTAACATTGTATAATTATCAAGGTCACATGAATTCTGGTTGGGCTAGTTCTGATAGATTAAAGGCAATTGCGTTTAATCTTGATATGAATATGGATGAATTTGAAGAGTGTCTTGATTCTAGTAAATATGAAGAGCGTATAAAGTTTAATGCTAAAAAAGCAAAGTCAGGTGGTGCAAATAGTACTCCTACTTTTATTATTGTAAATTCCGTTGGCGAACAGCAAAAAATTATTGGTGCACAGCCCTATTCAGTTTTTGAGTCAGTACTGAATTCTTTACTTTAATTTTCAATATTTGGTCTAGTCAAATATTTCTTATACAAAAAGATAACTTTTACAACCAAGTAGACTAACCACCCATTCTGTAATTACAATCATGTCCAAAATCTATATCCCAATTAGACCATCTAGAAGTACTAGTGAAGTTGAAGATCTAGATGAAGCAGAAGAAGACTAAACAGTTTTCTAATTTATTTTTCTATATGATTTTACTGGAACTTTCAAATCAGTGAAGATTTTTGACTGTATTATTTTTCCTAAAATTTCTATACCTGTAATTGTTCTAAGACTAGGTTTACTAAAAAATGAATTTGCGTCAACTGCAAAAACGTTTTGCCCATTTACAGCTTTAAGTGTTTTCCATTCTGAATTTTGTTCTAAAGTATTTTTGTATTCTTTAATGGTTCGCTCTACATCAAATCCACATGGCATCAAAATTATAATATCTGGATTTGCATTTTTAATTTCATCAAGCGTCATTTTTCTTGAATGTTCACCTTTTTTACTAATTAGATTTCTTGCACCAACAGATTCTATCATTTCTGGAACCCAATGACCTGCAGTAAAAAAAGGATCAATCCATTCTATTGCAAGAACAGTTGGACATTGTTCATATTTTTTATCTTTAATGTAGTTAATTCGTTTAGTTAGCGATTCAACTAATTTTCTACCTTTCTCTTCACCACCAATTTTTTTTGAAATATCTATGATTGTTAGTAAAATACCTTGAATGTCATGTGGATTTATTGTTAACACATCAAGTTTTTTCCCTAGAATATTCACTGCATCATCAACTTGGTTTGTATATGCAGAACAAACCTGACAAATTTCTTGTGAAATTATTAAATCGGGATTTGCATATTTCAGATTTTCAGTATTTAGTCTAAAAACATCTTTACCATTTGACATTAATTCAACAATTTTATTATCAATTTGTTTACTCGATAAAGTTTTGGAATCAAAAACACTTTCAATTATACGTGGTTTTAATTTTGCCTCTTTTGGATATTCACATTCATGCGTAACTCCATAAAGTTTGCTACTATAACCAAGCTCAAAAATCAACTCTGTGGCACTTGGTAAAAAAGATACAATCCTTTCAACTTTCATAAGAAATGTATGTTCTAATTTCTTAAACGTCTTTTGTTAATTACATGTCAATTTTTTTTAAATTAATTACTTAATATGATATGTTGACTATTTTCGTTATGTCTACTGGAAACGAAATAAGAAGAGGAATTGAGGCTAATTGGCATAAATATCTTAGTAAGTATGGGAATTTATTTTCATCAAAAGAAATTCAAGGTTCAAGTCCACCATCTATTTTTGTTGGTACTTATGGGTATCCCAAAGTTGCTGTGGGTCCTATGCTACCTCCAATTCATGGCGAAACCAGTATTTTAGACACGCCTGAAAAATGGATTGGAAAGAGTCTAGAAGAAATTGTAAATTTTAGGCTAAATTTGATTAGAGGAATCAAAAATATCTCAGTCACACAAACTGAAGGACGTTTAATTGAAAACTTGCAAGATATGACAATGTCTTCTAGTCCCACTGACACAGAAATTCAATTTGTTAAAACAACTTCTCCAATAACATCACTTGATGATCAAACTCCACCATTTGGACCTATTGGGGAAATAAAAAATGCAAAGTTTTCATCTACAAATGCAATTACTTCTATTGAGAAGGTGTTCTATGACCATGATCTAAAAGCTGAAAATGCGATAATGAAATTATATAATAGTGGAATTGATATTACAAAAATTCAAAAATGTTTAAGCATTGGGATGATGGGGAAGAATAGAAAACTAGTTCCTACAAAATGGAGTATTACAGCAACAGATGATATGATATCAAAATCATTAATGTTAGAAATTCTAGATTTTGATATTATTGATTCATTTTATGTTTTCTCATATGAACATCTTGGTAATTTATTTTCAATAATTTTATTTCCACATAGATGGTTATTTGAAATGCAGGAAGCGTGGCATGATGGTCAGTCTATTGGATTTGGTAGTGACTATGAAGATGCAAAAGGAATCTCACATCAGCCACTAATTGCAGGCGCATTCTTTGCTGCAAAACTTGCAGTATCTGAATATCTAATAAAAAAACAAAAACAGGCAGGAATTTTAGTTTTAAGAGAAATTCAACCAGAATATGCTGTACCTGTAGGCGTTTGGCAAGTTAGGGAAGGAATAAGGCAAGCTATGAAGCAAGCACCAAAAATTGTTGAAAACATAGATCAGTCCATAGAATTAGCTACAAAAAAAATGAGTGTTAGTAAGAATGAATGGCTGAGAGAAGGAAAAATGCTTAAACTAATTCAGCAAAAAGTAATCACTGATTTTTTCTAAATATGGTATTTATTGATCGGTTATGTAAAATTATCAATGCAAAATAAAAGCATTCTACTTGGTATTATAGTAGTAATTCTTCCTACAATGTTTACAATTGTAGCATATTCTGATTCTTTTAGTCTAAGTTGGAATCAAGGGCGTGGTGGATTCCTATTTGCTATGGCTTTTGTTGTTGCAGAATTGGTGGGAATAAAATATGTAATTCCAAAAAACCGATTTTATCTTTGTATTCCCTTAGTAGCTTTAACTGTTGCATATTTTGCATTTCTACCATTTGGTCTTCATGACTATATCATGAGTTTCGTAGATGTCTTTGGAGTTTTGGAGTATTCATGGGGATGGTTGTTTGATTTTGCTGTAATGGCGTTATTTGTCACTGCTACACTTGCAATATTATTTGGTCGAAAATGGTTTAGAATAGCGCCCGCAGGTCCAATCTTTTTGGCTGGAAATGCAATAATTCTTGCACTAGATTCTTTTTTCCCTTACGATACACTAGGTCCGTTACAGTACATTGTACCATATTTAGTTCAAGCAAATGTTTGGATAATCACAGTATTAGATCTTGGTGTAGCTACGGCACGAGATAACCTAATGTTCTTAAATGGCGATTTTGGTCCTTTCGCATTACAAGTCTTTTGGCCTTCTGCTGGAGTTCACAGTGTGATAATTTACTCACTCGTAATGATGGCATTTCTTATAAAAATGAATATTATCAGGCGTCGTAAAATTATGTATTTCATAATTGGCATAGCTGGTACTATTTTTGTAAACATGATTAGGATCTTTTCTTTATCTGTTTATGCACTAAAAGTGACAACAGATCCAGAGGCATGGGAAGAGTTTCATTCAGTTGCGGGTGAAATAATGTTCTTACCATGGCTTTTCATATTTTTATTAGTAGTCACGGCTATTGAAACAAAACGATTAAAGAAAATAGAATCTAGTCAAAGCTCTCAAAAATAATTTGTGATGTTACTTTGACCCTCCAAATCTGATAATTCTGAAATTTTTACTCCTAATCTACGTACTAATAACTCCTGTTCATTTAATGAGTCAATTAACAATTGTATGGAAGCTTTTTCTAACTCACCCAAGTTATTTGTAGATTTTTTTAATGTTCTTGATTTTGTTTTTATTGTTAAATCCTCATTAACAAATTGAATACTCACAATCCTAAACATTTTATTATTTTTAATAGAAATATCATGCACTTGTTTACATAGATTTAACAAATTTGTGGATAGAAACTCATAATTTTTTGAATTTTCCTTTAGTGTCACTATTTTACTATATTGTAATGATGGTTGTTTCTCCTTCACTAATTCCAAATCTATCCCACGTGCTGCATTGTAAATATAGGTTCCAGTTTTCCTACCAAACCTACCATTCAGTTCAAAAACATCCATGTTTAGTAAATCATTAATTTTTTTACAGTTTATTTCTGCCAAATTAGACTCTGTTTTTTTTCCTACTCCTGGTATATTCCTAATATCTAATTGAGATAAGAATTCTGAAATGTAGTTTGGCTCTATGACTGTTAAACCATCAGGCTTTTCAAAATCTGAACCTATCTTTGATAATAATTTATTTGGAGAAACACCGACAGAGCAAGTCATTTTTAATTTCTTCCTAATTTCATTTTTTAACTGTTGAGCAATATGACGTGCAGTTTCAAAATTATTACTAGTTTTTGCTGTTACATCAAGATATGCTTCATCTCTACCAACATATTCAAAGATATCTGCAAAACTTTTGATTATCTCCATTCCAGATGTTGAAATCTTAGAATAATATTCAAAATCAGCTGGTATGAAAACTGCATCTTGTCTATCCCTTAATCTGCTTTTTGCAAATTTTATTGGAATGCCTGATTTTACTCCATATTCTCTTGCCTTATAGTTTGCAGTTGCAATAGCACCACTATCTTCACCTCTATCTGAAAAAATACATACTGCAACTGGTTTAGTTTTTAGCTTAGAATTTCGTATTTCTTCACATTGCGCATAAAAATAATCAAAATCAACATGAAAAATTATTCTATTTTCCATACTTGTAATATTTTTTTAACACTTATTACAATTTGTCTAATGAATACTCTAAATATCATTCATGTTTGTAAAAATTATGACTAATCCAGTAACTTCAGATAAAGATGGTGTAAAGTTCAAACCTGAACTTATGGAAAAAGAAAAACTGTATTATTGTTTTTTTAAAGACAAAGTAATACTAGCATACAAAGATAATCAGGATTTTCTTAATTGTTATGAGATTGAAGAGCCTGAATTGGTACAGAAGATCACTTCTCAGGATCATGGAAATATTGATTCAATTCTAGAGGATTATATTGAAAAAACAAACCTAAAATCTAAATAAAACACATCTTTAAAACCTGTATAATTAAAATGAGTGACGAGTCTAATAGTGATGCACGTGATATACTATCTGAATTAGGAAATTCTGAAATAAATTCTAATAATGTATCTAATGAGCAAGTTACTTCCGAAATTACTGAATCTGTACAACCAGAGTCTGATCTGGAACAAGCACCTAATTTAGATAAAGAGCATGAAAATGTATCAAAATCAAAAACTGATGAAAAAATCAGAAATGTGATTTTTGTTGGAAATAAAACTATAATGATATATGTTAATTCAACATTGACCCAGCTTTCCAGCTCACCAATTGTTACCATAAAAGCAAGAGGCAAGAGAATCACTCAGGCGGTAGATATTTCCCAGTTTATAATAAAACGAATGGACTCTGTAGGTTATGAAATTAGTGATGTTAGAATTTCATCCGAGTCATTAGTATCACAAGATGGGAAAAGACGAAATGTATCACTTCTTGAGATTGATATAACTAACACCAACTTCTAAATTTCTCTTAAAAACTCTATTCCAAAATAAATTAAGATCATTGCTAATGCAACAATCATAATTTTATAATTTCGATTTGATAGTAAATTATTAGTTTTTGATGCAAAAAACGCTACTACGTAAAGCCAAACATAATCCATCCATATATGAACCAGAAACAAAATTACTATTCCAAAAAATCCCCATAATTCAATTGACTCTGTAATTAGTTTGAAACCTACTGTCAGCCACCAAATAATAAAGAATGGGTTTAGTGCACTAAGAAAAATACCAGCTAGTATTGGACCTCTGGTAGGTTTTAAATTTCTTTGATTTTTTTTTTGAAATATAGTTCTAATTTGTAAACCAGCAAAACCAAATAATCCAATCGCACCAATTATTGCAATTAAGACTCTGAATTCAGGAATAATATTTGATGTAATAATTCCTGCGCCTAAAAAAATTATTAATGGAAATTCTACAATTGTATGACCCACCGCCATTTTTAATCCAGCTATTTTTCCTTCTCTAACTCCATAGATAATATTAGCAGAGAATAGTGGACCAGGTGACATTACACCTGATGCAGAGATTGCTATAACCATAACTGCAAAACCAAAGAATTCTTGCATTTAGTTTCGTTATGACTAGTTAACGCAAAAATCTATCTATAGATATTGTCACCAAGTTCTTTGGTCTCATTTGTTGCTTGTTGAATTTGTTGTTCAATAATCTTGGATTCTTTTTCTAACTTTGTTAGATTACACGAAACACCAGGAACAAGTTTAGTTAAAACATTGCACAGATTTGACGTTGCGGTAAAATCTGGAATATCTTTATCAGAACTAATAAGTAGCACAATAACATCTTGCCCATTTAGCATTCCTTCATTCAATAAAACTCCAGATATACCAGGTATTGTTGCATTTTCTATGACTGTAATTCCAGCTTCAACTAATTTACCTCTGGCAGTTCCAGTTGATGCAACTGCAACCACTTCCTCATTAAGTCCACCTTTTACTGTTATACTACTTATTATCGTAGAGCATTTTTTTTCTTTTGCCCAGTTTAACATTAGCCTGGCAGCAGCTTTATGCAATGAAACATCGAGGGTTAGATATGATGAAAATACTGCAACTTTGAGTTTGTTATTAACAAAGATGCGTGTTGGATAGTTTGGTAATCCATTTTTAATTATACTTATTGGAGGAAACCGATCTGAATCAATTATTCCACCCAATTCAAATTCTGTTGTACTGATAAGTGATTCTGTTGCTACTGCACTAGTTAACCCTGTTGAAGGGAATCCATTGATTAAAATTCCATTTTCAACATTTATTGGAATTATTTCTTTAATACTAATATCCAAACTCATAACTTATCATTGTAGTGGGTGGTTATAATTTTTTCAATCATGTTAAGAAAACTTTAAAGAACAAACAAACATCACTTTGAGCATGGTTGAAAAGATTAAGGTTGCATTAGTAGGTCTAGGAAATTGTTTTTCAGGTCTAATTCAGGGAATTGAGTATTATAAGAAAAATCCTTCTCAACAAGTAATCGGAATTATTCATGAAAAACTACGTGATTATTCTATATATGATATTGATTTTGTTGCAGGATTTGATGTTGGTGAAAATAAAATTGGTAAGTCTGTAAATGAAGCAATTTATGAATTACCTAACATGGTTAATTGGATTCCAAAAGACGAAATGCCAAAAACTAATGGTAAAGTGCATGAGGGCCCTGCTTTAGATGGAGTTGGAATATGGGTTGAAAATAAAGTGAAACCAATTCAGAGTGGAAAATCTCAATCAGATTTAGAAGATGAAGTTAAAAAAGTTCTAAAGGATACTGGAGTTGAAATAATAGTTTCATATTTACCTGTAGGTTCGGAGAAAGCAACTCAATTTTGGGCAAATATTTGCCTTGATACAAATACCGCTTTTGTTAATTGTATGCCAGCATTCATCGCATCAGACAAAGATTGGGCACAGAAATTCAAAGAAAAAAACATTCCAATAATTGGTGATGATATAAAAGGCCAAGTTGGTGCAACAATCGTACATAGAACGTTAGCAAGGCTTTGTGATGAAAGGGGGACAAAAATTGAAAAAACATACCAAATTAACGTAGGTGGAAATACCGACTTTTTGAATATGAAGGAGCAGGAAAGATTGGTAAGTAAAAGAATTTCTAAAACTGAGAGTGTTCAAAGTCAGCTTACCGATAGACTAGATGATGAGCAAATCTATGTTGGACCATCTGATTTTATTCCTTTTTTGGGAAATACAAAACTCATGTTTATGCGAATTGAAGGCAGACAGTGGGCAAATATTCCATATAATATGGAAGTTAGGCTTGAAGTAGATGATAAAGCAAATTCTGCAGGAATAGTTATTGATGCAATCAGATTGGCAAAAATTGCTTTAGACAGAGGAATGGGTGGACCTATAATACCTGCCAGTGCATATCTTATGAAACATCCAATAGAACAAATGACAGATCCAGTTGCTAAAACTGAACTTGAAAAATTTGTTCGTGGTGATTAAATTTTTAGGAATCTATAGCATTACAAAGTTTGGTAGTCAAGTCAACTAAACTTGTTAGCAGTAATTATGGTAGCCTACACATGACAGTTTTTAATGGTTCATATAAAAAAAGTAGAAATTTTTGGGTTTAAATCATTTGGTTTTAAAAACACCATTGTTGATTTTGAACCAGGTCTGATCTCTATTTCTGGTCCAAACGGTTCAGGAAAAAGTAACATACTTGACGCCATAATTTTTGCATTGGGGGAAAATCGACCTTCAGTTATGAGAGCACCAAGCTTACGAAAATTGATTCATGATATTGAAGGAAGTGCTAGAAGAGGACCAAAAATGGCACGTTCAAGTGTTCAATTTGATAATACGGATAGAAAAATTCCAGTTGATTCAGATCTGGTTACTATAACAAGAGAGATGAGTGACAAAGGTGATAATGTTTACTATCTAGATAAAACCAAGGTTCAACGACAAAAAATTCTTGAATTAATGGAACTTGCAAATGCTGGGCTAAACCAAATTAATGCAGTACAACAAGGAACTGTAACTAGAATTTCAGAATTTACAACCGAAGAAAAACGGAAGGTCATTGAAGATTTGATAGGCTTGTCAAGATTTGACGAAAACAAAAGAGAAGCAGAAAAACAACTATCTGATGCGGATCAGAAACTTGCAATAGCACTTGCAAAAATGGGTGAGGTGAAAAAACGAATAGATGAGTTAGAGATTGAACGAAATCATAAACTCCGCTATGAACTACTTGAAAGAGAGCTTAATCGTTATAGGGCAATTTCTGCAGCTAGTAATCTAAAAGAACTTGTATCAGAAAAAGTATCTAAAGAAAGGACGTTAAACGCACTTAATTCTGAAAAGAAGCATGATGAGGGTGATCGATCTAATATTAGGAATAACCATTCAGAACTTCAGAGACAGAAAAATGAGTTTTTGGAGGAAACAAATGCATACAATCAATCAAAATCTAAAATTGATACAGAATTAAGTGAAGTTAAGAGATCTTTTGATGCAGCAGAAAGTGGAATAATTACCAGTAACAAAAGACTGGATCAAATAAATTCTAGAATTCCTGAGTTAACTCCATTACTTGAGACATTAGTACAAGACCGAGATTCATTTGATCCAAAAATTACTAAACAAAGAGAATTAATTAATGATATTCGTGAAAAGAAAAAAGATGTTGTTAACAATTTAGATCAAATAAATTCTAGGCGTTCTGAGATTTTATCAAAGCAATCCCATATTACATCACAGAAACGTGAAGTTGATAATAAAATATCTAATCTTACAAATAAAATAACTCACACGAAACTACTTGTTGGTAAAATTGATTCTGAACTCAATGACATTATTGAAAAAACATCAACAAATTCAAACAAGCAACAAAATCTTTCTGTTAATCTTGAGTATCTACAAAAACAAAAAATCAAACTGGAACGTGCATTACATAATCATAAACAATCAATAGATGAAATTAAACAACGTGTGACACATTATGAAGCAAAAAAACAGAAATTAGAAAGTGAGGTTGACGAATTATCATCATTAATAGATGCATCATCAAAAGGTGCCAACAAATATGAGACAAAAATAAAATTTGTTAAAGGAATAATGCATGAAGATTATTCAATCTCAAAATTAAAACATGATTCTGAAAATCTTGGAATTGAAGGTTTAGTTTATGAAATACTTTCTTGGGAAAAAAAATATGAGCGTTCAGTTTTAGCTGTCAGTTCTGATTGGATTAAGGCAGTAGTTGTGAAAGATTTTACTGCACTAATGTCACTTGCTCAATCAGTTAGGGAGAAAAAATTACCCAAACTTAAAATCATTCCACTTGAGGCAATTCCAGATTTTAAATTTAATCTACCAAATGACCCTGGAGTTATGGGTATACTATCTGATTATGTAAAATGCGAAAGTAGATTTAATCCACTCAAAACCTTTCTATTTGGTAACGTTGTATTAGTGAACTCTCGTGATATCGCAATTAAAATATCAAAATTAGGATACAAAACTATCACTTTAGAGGGGGAATTTTTTGAGGCTAAAGCATCTGCTGTTGTAATAGACATCAATTCTAAAATTTCAAAATTAACTAAAATTATCAATATGAGTGATTCAGTAGAGGGGCTTCAGAATATGATTACTGCTCTACGTAAAACCACACTTAAGAAAAAAAGTATAATCAAAAAATATCAGGAATCAATCAAAATTCATGAAAACAGACTTTCTTTATCAGAGCAGGGATTAGTTGTTACACATAATAGTTTTTCAGATTTAAAACACAAAATTACTTCTGCAACAAAAATGTCAGATCAATTTTTATCTAGAAATAAGCAATTAGAAAGAAAAAAAGAGAAATTATCTATTGAGCTAATTAAACAACAATCACAATTAGAATCACTCGAGTCCCAAATTAAATTAGTGCGAGAGAATTATGCTGAACCACAAATGGATAGTATAGCAAATGAATTCAAATCATTAAATGATCAGTTGTCTACATCTATGACAAATCAAAACTCAATTCATGGAGAACTAAAGGAAGAAGAAACCAATTTGGTAACTTTACTTACTTCCCAAACAAAAACGAGAAACGATTATAGAATTCATCAGGAAGAATACTCATCTATTAAAACTGAGAAGTATCATCTTGAAGTTGCAATTAGAAAAAACGAGAAAGAAAAATCGCTAGCAGATGGAAAATTAATTAAACTTAGAGAAGAGGAGCAAATACTTATCTCAACTTCTGGAACTTCGGTTGAAAAAATGAAAGAGTTTGATGATAAGTTAAATGGCTTACATGAACAAGAACGTAATCTAACACGTGATATAGGTACACATGAAAGAAAGTCAGATGGTTTGAATCGTGATTTAAATGAGATACTACAAAAAGTGACAAAAATTAAATCGATGTTGCAGACATTTGGGTTTGATGAAAATCTTGAAGTTTTTGATGTAGCATCAATGATAACATCTCTAGAGCATGAACAAAATAGGCTAAAATCATCCTTAAATGCAGGAGCACCCTCACAATTTACTGAAATTGCATATGGTTATAGAACTTCTTCAACAAAAAAGAATTTACTAGAACAAGAAAGAAACAAAATTGTTGGCTTTATAGAATCTGTTGAAAAAGATAAACGTCAAACATTTTTGGATGCATTTGATACGGTTGATAAGGAAGTTCGTGATGCATTCTCTAAAATGACTGGTGGCAATGCATGGCTAGAATTAGAAAATGAAGATGACATATTTGCATCAGGCCTTAATTATATTATTCAATTCCCCAATAAACCAAAGCGTGAATCAACATCAATTAGTGGAGGAGAAAAATCATTAGCTGCAATAGTGTTTGTTTTGGCGTTACAAAGACTAAATCCATCTCCATTTTATCTATTTGATGAGGTTGATGCAGCACTTGATGCACCTAACGCTGAAAAGCTTTCTAATATTATCAAAGAACGTTCTGAAGGGAGTCAATTTCTTATGGTGTCACTAAAAGATTCTGTTGTAGAAAAGGCTAAATTAATTTATGGGGTTTTTCCAAAAGCTGGAGTTTCAAATGTTGTAAAGTATAAGGATAAACGAACGTTTAATTTGAAAGAATCGAGTGTTACAAATTAACTACTAGCTTTCCAACTAATGTTTTTCTCTTTGTACAGATTTTTTGGGTCAGGTTTTGATATTGCATCAATTAGTGCTTGTGTGTAGGGGTGCTTTGGATTAGTTAAAACCTCAGAGATAAAACCCGACTCCATGATTTGCCCTGAATATAAAATTATTATTTTATCTGCAAAGAATTTTGCAGTTGCAAGATCATGTGTTATGTAAATAATCGAAATATTATTATTTTTTTGAATTTCATTTAATAATTCTAAAATTTCTGCACGAACAGAAACATCTAGCATAGAGACTGGCTCATCTGCAATTATTACTTTAGGCTTCGTGACTAGCGCCCTAGCAATTACTACTCTTTGACGCTGTCCTCCAGAAAGCATATGAGGGAATTTTTCTAAAATTTCTTCAGCTGGTTCGAGTTTTACTTGTTGAAGTGTTTTTAAAATAATTTGATATCTTTCTTCCTTGTTTCCAATATTATGGATTTCTAGCGGTTCATTAATTATATCAAATATTTTCATTCTAGGATTTACTGAATCATATGGGTCCTGGTAAACCATCTGGCATTCAGCTCTAAAGTTTTTTAAATTTTTACCATCACTTGAAATTTCATTACCTGAAAAGTAAATTTTACCTGAATCAGGTTCGATTGCTCTTAGAATTAGTTTTGCTATGGTTGATTTTCCTGAACCTGACTGTCCTGCAATTGCCAAGATCTCACCCTCACCAAGCGAAAAAGTAACATTGTTTACTGCTTTGACTATATTTGTATTTGAATTAAAAAATCCTTTTTTCGTGAAAGTTTTACTAAGACCTTCGATTTTTAGTATTTCATTCAATATATAATCAGTATATAACAGGTATATGAAATGTTAATGCACTATGTGTAAAAGGAAGTAAGAAATTTATGCATGTAAAAATCCGTCTTTCAAATATGAACTCAAAAACAATTCAAGATCAAATCAGCTATCAAAAAACCATTATTAATGAAAATTTAAAGTACTTCAAACCAAGCACTATAAAAAAACAAAAAACATTTTTGGATGAAGTCACATTATCATTAAATAATAAACCAAAATCCATAAGTCCAAAATTTTTCTATGATGAGGTTGGTTCTAAATTATTTGATGAAATTTGTTCATTACCAGAATATTATTTGTATGATTCTGAAATTGAGATACTCAATAATATCAAAACAGACATCAAATCATACATTGATTCTGAAATACATCTTGTAGAATTAGGTAGTGGATCTTCTATTAAGACAAGGATACTATTAGACACACTTTATAATCTTCAAACAAGTGTTGAATATTTCCCAATAGATATTTCTGATATTTTGACTCTTAGTACACAAGAATTATCCTATATTTACAAAGATCTTAAAATTACTGGAATAATTGATACATATGAGAATGGATTAAATTTTATAGAACACTATGATGATAAACCAAATTTGATTTCATTCTTAGGCTCAAGTTTTGGAAACTTTAATCCTAACGAAGGAATCTACTTTCTAAAAACAATTTCTGATATGATGAAAGATTCTGATCTTTTTTTGATAGGGTTTGACCTAAAAAAGGATGAATCAATATTACATAAAGCGTATAATGATTCCAAAGGCATAACAGCAAACTTCAACCTTAATGTTCTTAAGAGAATTAATACAGAGTTAAATGCAGATTTTGATTTATCTAAATTTTCACATCATGCAGTGTATAATGAATTACATGGTAGAATTGAAATGTATCTCAAATCGCTATGCTCACAAACTGTAAAAATTCCAAATGTAAACATGCCGATAAATTTGTTAAAAGATGAATTAATCCATACGGAAAATTCATACAAATTTTCCATTCCACAAATTGAATCTAAACTTGAGAAAGCTAATATTGGAATTAATAAAATTTGGTGTGATTCAAGAAACTATTTTGCCTTAGTTCTAGGACAAAAAATCTAGATATCTTTTGCACATCTAAATCCAGAAATTAACCATCTTTCATCAAGTCTGAAAAAATTTCTATACGTTCCACGAATGGATATTGCTGGTGTAGCAAAGGATCCACCACGTAAAACTTTCTGGTTTGTAAACCATTTATCATTATATTCATCAAAACTAGATTTGAATCCAGGATACCCAACAAATTCTGATGATGTCCATTCCCAAACATCACCGATCATTTGATGACAGTCGTATGAACTTACACCTTTTGGATATGAACCAATCTCGGTACAATTCCAGTTGTAAGATTCTAAAACATTTGCATGTATTTCTGATGGTTGTTCATTACCCCATGGAAAAGTTGTCTTCTCTTTAGTTTCATTGTTCCATAATGCAGCTTTTTCCCACTCTGCTTCAGTAGGTAATCTTTTTCTTGCCCATTTACAAAATGCTGATGCCTCGTAAAAGCTTACATGGCAAACAGGTTCATCAGGATTAATCTTTCTTTTACCCATAAAATCACTAGTAAACCACACTCCATCATTTTTTTCCCAATACATTGGGGCATTCCAACCATTTTCTTTTACTTTGTCCCATCCATCTGAAAGCCAAAATGAAAAATCTTCATATCCACCGTCGTTAATGAATTCCAAATAGTCCCCATTGGTTACTGGGAAATTTTCAATTTCATATTCATTAAGATATACTTTGTGTACTGGCTGTTCAATATCATAGCAGTAGTCGTTTCCAGAGTAACCCATTTCATATAACCCACCATCTATTTTCACATTTTTCCTTTCAACATCAACCGACTTTGGTGGATGATTTTTTCTTACAGGTCTGTATTGTTCTGCCAGTAAATGCTGTATGTCATAGATTAACAGTTCTTGGTGTTGACATTCATGATGAATTGCCATTGTAAAAAGATATGATGCCTTATCTGATAATGATCCCTGCATGGTATGACGTACTTTTTGCGTGATTATTTCAAAATACTCTAAAATCTCATCTGCTGTGGGTCTTGACATAATGCCCCTTTTTGCTTTGTCGTGTGGTTTTCCAAATTGATTATAGTATGAATTAAGATATTCTGAAAATTCATCCGAATAAAATTCATAATTATCGGTTGTTTTACTAAGAACAATTTCATTTAACCAACTAACATGACCTAGATGCCATTTTGCTGGGCTCGTATAAAATGCAGTTTGAACTCCAAAATCATCTTTTTCCAAAGTTTTTATCAATTCAAGTGTTCTAGCACGTGTTTCATTGAATTTCTCTAAGAGAATATTGTGTGATGATTGTTCTAACGTCATATTTTGATTGAAATTGTCTGAATATATGTGGTTTTTGGAATTATTCCTTCATAACACAACAACTTGTATTGTTAATGTTTCTCATTGCCCACCAAATTGAAAATGATAATGCAGCAATTGATATGAATTTTAGTTCTAATCCCTGTAGTGGGAATATTGCTAATCCACCAATGATTCCAAGTAATGCTGAAAGAGAAGTTGTACATGCTGGACAGCCTGGAGTAAATGCCGTTAATGCTCCACCCAAAATTGCCGAGGTTCCACTTTTTTTGATATTATTTGCTCTTTGTATCTTGATATTGTATGCTACTAATGCAATATTGATTCCTGCAAGAATTGCTACTACTGCAGTTAAACCAATCGATGCCGTAATGTATTGTGGCATTATGGAAATGTCCACATTAAAGTGGTCTATTGCTGTAGTTAATGTTAGGAAATAATATAAAATTCCAATCAGTATACCAGAAATTATAGCAATCCCCCCAAATGTTTTCTCTTTTAGTATATCCTTTATGGAAAGTTTTAGCATCATGATATTTTACAGATTAAAATGAATTAATTAGTTTTAGTACCCTCTGGCAAAAAGTGGTCTAATTTTGCTTTGGACGCCACAGTAAATACACTTTGAGTCCTCATCCTCACATCCACCTGGTATTACCCTTATGTCAGCACCAGTTTCTTCCTTTATTTTTTCTTCACACGTTGGATTATCACATATTGGCGATTTGATGAGCATTCCTTTTTCTAATTCTGTTTTGAATTTATCATAGGTTTCTACACTAACTGTCCTGTCATTAAGAATTTTTTTTGCATTTGCAAACATATCATTATGTATTTTATCTAACTCGTTTTCAATTATCGAAGGGATAGTCTCATAATATTCAGATGTATATTCAACACTTTTCTTTTCTCCAGTATCTCTTCTCACAAGAATAACTTTTCCTTCATTCAAATCTTTAGGACCAAGTTCAATTCTTATTGGAATACCTTTCATCTCCCAGTCATGAAATTTGAAACCAGGTGTTACCTGGTCTCTATCGTCTAAATGCACACGAATGCTCGGACCAAGCAACCACTTCTCGATATTTCTTGATTCTTCTAGAACTGTTTCTTTCTCTTCATCTGAATGATATATTGGGATTATCACTACTTGAATCGGTGCAACTTTAGGTGGCAGTACAAGACCCTTGTCATCTCCATGCACCATGATCATTCCACCAATCAATCTCCAAGATACACCCCATGAAGTCTGCCATACAAAACTCTCAATATTATTTTTGTCAGCATATTTTACTTCGAATGGTTTTGAAAAATTCTGTCCAAGAAAATGTGTTGTTCCCATTTGCAGTGCTTTTCCATCAGGCATTAATGATTCCATTGTGAGTGTATACACTGCACCGACAAATTTTTCCTTTTCAGACTTTTTTCCAGTAATTACTGGAATTGCTAACTCATCTTCAACAGTTTTTTTATAAATTTCTAAAATATCTCTAACTTCTTTTTCAGCTTCAGCTTTATCAATATGCGCAGTGTGACCTTCTTGCCACAAAAATTCTGATGTTCTCAAAAATGGTTTTGTTGCTTTAATTTCAGCTCGTAGTGCTGAATTCCAAAAATTAATTTTTAGTGGAAGATCCCTCCAACTTCTAATCCATTTAGCATACATAGTATATGCTAAAGTTTCAGATGTTGGGCGCAGTGCAAGCTTATCTCCAAGTTCACCATCACCAGAATGTGTAACCCAAAACACTTCAGGATTAAATCCGGCAAAATGGTCTTTTTCTTTACCAAGAAGTGATTCTGGAATAAGTACAGGTAAGAATCCATTACGATGCCCTGTTGCCGTAAGCTTGGAATCTAAGGATAATTTGATTGACTCCCAAATTGAATACCCATCTGGTCTTAAGACTATCAGACCTTTGACTGGAGCATAGTCTGCAAGTTCAGCCTTTATGACTAACTGTGTATACCACTCACTGAAATCTTCTGATTTTTTTACAGTAATACCAATTTCCTTTCCCATTTAAAATTCAATGACTTGGCAGCTATTTAGTTTTCTTCCTAAACAATTAATGATTTCATTACGTGAAAAAATTAGACATATATTCTAAATTTATTGTGAAAGTACATGGCCACAACGAAAACACTTCTCGAAATAGTAGAAAAAATAGTGAATTTAGATAGGCATATGAGATTTGCAGCAATTATTGATCTCAATGGAAATATTGTTGAAGGTATAATGAAGGATGGTAAGACATCTTTAGAATCACAGAAACAGGAAGAGCATTTTTGTAAACAAGTAGCAGATAGAAGAAAAATGAGACAGGAATTTGATAGATCATTAGGAAAAGTGAGATATGTGCATGTGGAGCGTGAAAAAGTAACACAGTTTGTGATTTATACAAAAAGAAAAACACTTTTTGTTACTATTGAACCAGAGTTATCAATATCCAAAAAAATGAAAATTATTACTAGTATTAAACGAATTACTGCAAATATCTAATATTATACTGGGTCACCCTTACACAACACATTTCCCATTACCCGACTTTGAAAATTTGGGCATACAAAGCATTGTATAAAATGAATCTTGTCTTCCAATACAGGACAATCCACAAATTCTTGTTTCATTCGTTTAAGCATTTTCGGACTAACACCTTTTAATTTCAACTTACCTTTTTCATCCATCATACCTGACCCTTTCAAGATCTCTTTAACACTATCAGGTAATTTTTGTCGTTCTTCGCGTGATTGCACTTTCACTTCATGTTTATGTTCTAACTCATCAACCATAAGGTGAAGAAAATAAAGGCTGATTTATTACTAGCGGTCCTGATCGCCTTTTAATATTTCAACTTTTATATGATTGACTACTTTTCGAAATTTAGAAAACAATTGCTAGCGATTTTTGATGTTGAGGGTGTGCTTTATGATGGTGAATATCTACCAATTCTTGCAGAAAAGTTAAACAAGGAACAAGAAATTTGGGATATTACTAAAAAAGGAATTCAGGGTCTCATAAATTGGGAAGAAGGTCTTAAAAAAAGAGTTGATGCACTAAAAGGATTAAGCATTGATGTATGTCAAGAAGTCGCTGATGAATTACCTATAATGCCTGGTGCAAAAGAAGCTTGTAAGTCATTAAAAAATGCAGGGTGGAAGATAATGGCAGTTTCTGGCGGATTTACAATTATGACTGATAGATTAAAACAAGAACTTGGGTTAGATTTTGTTTTTTCAAATGAATTAATTTTTAAAGATGGTGTACTTGATGATGTAAAAATTAATGTTGATTCTGATAAAGCAAAATCAGCTAAGATAAAAATTGAAGAGTGGGAACAAAATAAAGAAGAAATTGTTGCTATTGTAGATGGTGCTAATGATATTAAATTATTTGATATATGTGGTTTAGGTATTGCATTTAGAGCACAAGATATAGTCAAGGAACTTGCAACTAAAACACTAGAAGAAAAGAATCTTTCAGAAATTATCCCAATAATTAACAAACACTATAATCTTGAGAGTCCATTACAGACTGCATAGTCTAGGTAAACCTTCAAGTATGGTTAAATGATGAATACCTTCAATTGAGCCTACACATTTTTCCAGTTCATTTTAAACAAGATGTAACTCCAGAAAGTGATTTAGTAGACATTCTAATTTCCTCAAATAATTGCGGTATTGAAGATGGTGATATCATAGTTGTATCACAAAAAATTGTTTCAAAGAAAGAAGGACGTGCTGTTAATTTAGACACTGTAATTCCCTCAGAATTATCTATTGGTATTGCATCTGCATATGATAAAGATCCTAAATTAGTTGAAGTAATATTATCAGAAGCAAAAAGAATTGTGCGAATGGAACATGGAGTGATTATTGTTCAAACAAAACATGGTTTTATTTGTGCCAATGCAGGAATTGATGAAAGTAATGTTGATGGTAACTATGTTACACTGTTACCAAAAGATCCTGATAATTCTGCAAAATTAATACGAGATGGTATAAGAACAAAGAGCGGAAAAAAAGTTGCAGTTATAATATCTGATACTTTTGGTAGACCATTTAGATTAGGACAAACTGATAATGCAATTGGGATTGCAGGAATTGAATCAATTTTAAGCTATGAAGGTAAACTTGATACCTTTGGAAAAATACTTCGTGTCACTGCAATTGCAATAGTTGATGAATTATGCTCTGCAGCAGAATTAGTAATGGAAAAAACAAAAAAATCACCTATGGCAATTATTAAAAATTATCAATTTGACTCAAAAGATGATCAAATTTCTAATTTAATACGTCCCGAATCAGATGATTTATTCAAATAGATAATTAATAAAGTCAGAAAAATAACAATAAGTGATTGTATTGCTGAGAACTGAATCACATTGTCATAATATGTTTTCAAATGGCCATGTTGGAGAAATAGA
>Ga0315327_10000193_pt1 | contig 29158 bp, 33 predicted proteins | sample M110032315metaG_FD_203460 | JGI IMG/M metagenome (GOLD analysis project Ga0315327, IMG submission 203460) | Ammonia-oxidizing marine archaeal communities from Monterey Bay, California, United States - M1 100m 32315 | ecosystem: Environmental > Aquatic > Marine > Coastal | place: USA: California... | reverse complement strand
TATCTCCATCTCCATGCCATCTAAAAGCCTGTCCACCATCTAAAGTTGCTTTTAAATTGATTATTTGAGAATTGCATATTGATATTTTATTCATGCCTATCAATCCAATTTTTTATATAGTCGCCGGAATCGATAATCAAGTCTTCATTATAACTATATCCAGGTAAGCAATTTAAAAAGTTTTCGCCATAGTTTTTTGTAATAATTCTGCTGTCTGCACATACAATTGATCCAAAATCTTTATTTGATCTTATTAGCCTTCCTATACCTTGCTTGAACCTTCTTACTGCATCTGGTACTAAATATTCATTAAATGGATCTATGTACTTCATACTTCTAGCGCTGATTAATGGATCATTAGGAACTGCAAATGGTAATTTTGATATTATCAAGACTTTAATTTCAATATTAAATCCAAAATCAATGCCCTGCCAAACAGGACCTGTAGCTAATAAAATAGAGCCTTCTCTTTTAAATTTACTTATTACTCTTGCCGCTCTTCCATCAACACCCTGAGAAATTATTTTATTATTAAATGAAGATTCTTTTAGCCTTTTTCTCACACTATTAAGAGATGAATAGGATGTAAATAGTACTAACATCTTGCCTACATTTTTTTCAGCAACATTTATAATTAAATCAGATAAGTTTTTTGTGTATAAATTATTATTTGGTTCTGGCATATCCTTAGGAACATAAAATAGCACATTATTTTCATAATCAAATTCAGAGTCAAATATTCTATATTCATCTAAATAATCCAAACCAATCTGATTGCAGAATTCATCAGGAGCATTAAATGATGTAAGTGTAGCCCCAGTTAAAATTATACTTTCTTGATCTTTAAATATCGTCTCTCTCAATTCATCTTTAACAGAAATAGGTGCACTAATTATTTCAAAATTTTCCTGATTTTGCATTTCAAACCAAGAAACCATATTCATATCTTCAAGAGATAAAATTGAGATTAATTTAAGAATTTCACCTTCAAATAATTTTATAGAGTTAACTATATTTTGAAATATAATATTTCCACTTTCTTCATATATTTTATACGCATTATTAAATAAATTTTCTGAAATTATTTCTTTTAAAAATTGATAAACATCAGTTATTTCTGATGTTGAATTAACTAAATTATCATCATATATATATTTGCCATAGCTTTTTGTGCTATCAATATTTTTCTTTATGAGCTCATTTAAATTATCAAGTTTTATAATCAAATTATTTATCTTGTCAGTAAAACTAACTAAAAAATTATCTTTAGTTAAATCTTGAGGATCAATTTTTACTGTATGGCTATTTATTGATTTATTTAAACTTAGAATTGAGTTTAAATTAACTCTTTTTGTGAAAGCATCTGTTGCTACATTTTGCAATTCATGAGCCTCATCTATTATCAAATGATTCGCATCTTTTAAGAGGCTCCTATCTGTAATTGATGTGGACATAGCAAGCGAATGATTTATAAGTAATATATTTGATTTTTCAGCCACTTTTCTAGCATGATCTATATAGCATTTATTACATTTTTTTACGCATGATTCGTTTGAAGAAGAAAATTTAGAAAATATATAATGATCATTCTTTAAATCAATTTCACTTACATCACCTGAAATAGTATATTCATCCCACTTCATTAACTTATATAAAACTCTAGCTTCTCTAAAATCACCAGGTTCAAACTCCTTTATTATTTCTTTACATAGATAATTTCTTCTTCCTTTAAGTATTGATATATTTACATCACTTAAATGCCCAGAATCTTCAAGGTAATCACTTATTATTTTCCAATCTTTATTAATTATTTGATCTTGAAGAGCAATTGTATTTGTGGCTATAACAGCTTTTGAATTATTTTTTAATATATCAATAACTATAGGCACTAGATAGCCAAGAGTTTTACCAGTACCAGGAGTTGCTTCAATTAGATTTACTTTAGATTTTAGTAAGTTATTTTCAATGAATTCTGCCATTTGAATTTGATTAGGCCTCTTTTCATAATTTTCTATATATTTGCCAACACCATCAGGACTAAAAAAAAATGTGCAATTACTTGGGAATTTAATATCTTTATTATCAAGATTTTTTATATTATTTTCCTCTGTATATTTTTTATTTAGGTTCGGTAATTTTGACTCTGAGATACAATTAGACACATATTTAGGAGCAAATTTTATTCCATTATCTTGATTTATATTTATATACTTGAATTTTTTATTTATTGAACCAAGTTTTGTCTGAATTTTCAACAACTCAATAAAAATACCTAAAGTTGCGCAAGAATCGTCTTTTGCACGATGAAAATTTTCTACTTCAATATCAAATCGACTTGATAATGCTTGAAGGTTATATTCACCCTTGTCCAACAATACAAAAGCTAAATCATAAGTATCTATAATTGAACCGTTAAATATGAACCCATTTTTCTTTAAGAATCCAATATCAAAATTAGCGTTATGCGCAATTACTAAGTGCTGCTCACCTTTTTCATTAGAATAAAAATTAGTAAATTCATTTTTTATTTCGTCTATTACTAAAGCATCTTCTACATCATCATTTTTTATACCTGTAAGGTCAGTAACAAATTCACCTATATCGATACCTGGATTTATTAATTCAGAAAAATATTCATAACTTTCTTCATCAATATTTAACTTTGTGGCGCCAATCTCAATAATCATATCTTTTTCATGGTTTAACCCAGTTGTTTCTATATCCAACGAAACTATTGAGCCTGATGGTGATAATAATTTTAAAATATCTTTAAGTTCTTTTTGAATCATTTGACTGAATTTATTCCTTTAGTTATCGTACCGTATCATAAACAAAAAATTAATAATGAAAGTTGCAAGATTAACAGCTAGAAAAAAAATAGAGTTTACCGAATCAGATGTTATTGAGCCTAGGGAAGGCGAATGTCTATTAAAGGTGAAAGTTGTTTCTATATGTGGAACAGATATTAGAAGAGAATATGACCAGGATCTTCCTGAAGATGCTTATCCATTAGAACTAGGAGTTCCATGCCATGAAGTAGTTGGTGAGATATACAGATCAAAGTCTAAGCTTTTCAACGAAGGCGACAGAGTATTGGCTGTTCCTACTGCAGATAACGGCTTGCAAGAATATTTAACATTAAATGAAAGTAGGTTCATTAAATTGCCTAACGAAGGCTCATTAGATGAATGGGTGATGTGCCAACATAGCGGAACTGTTTTATATGCTAGTAAAAAATGGGGTAACCCATCCGGCAAAAGTGTAGCAGTGTTAGGCCAAGGCGGTATTGGGATATCATTTTCAATGATCGCTTCTATGCAAGGTGCAAGCAAGATAATTGGAATAGATATAAATCAGTCAAGATTAGACATCTCATCAAACTTAGGAGCCACTCATACTGTAAATCCTGACACTTCTGATTTAATAGAAAGCGTTTCAACTATAACTAATGGAGAAATGCCTGATATAGTTGTTGAGGCTACTGGTAGACCCGAAGGATTAAATTCGTGTATTAATATAGTCAAAAAGGAAGGATTAGTCATTTGCTTCGGATTGACATCAGAAGATCTAATTCCTTTTAGTCAAAATAAATTTTTATCCAAAAATTGCACTATTATTTCAACGTTAATTGCAGGAACGCCTACACCTTTAAAAGAAATTAATGAGATGATTGAATTAAAAAAGAATGGGTTAATTGATCCAGGAAAACTAAAGACCCACAACATATCATGGCTTAATGTCCAAGAAGCTTTTGATATGTATACAAGCCATTCTGAAGGGCTAGTAAAAATAGCACTTGAAGTTAACTAATCGTTCTTTCAATTAGTTGAGGTAAAAGAAAACATGTTATTAAAGCGTAAAATAATAGATTACTAATTTTATGAATATTAACACTCGCTCCTCTAATTAATAGAAATATTAAAAAAATAAAAGGGAATGAAAGTGCCAAAAAAAGGTAATAAAAAAAACCATTAGTGTAATTTTGAATAAAATATAAATAACTAAAACCTAAAAAAATAAATAATAATAAAGAGGTTAAATTAATAACAAAAACAGCCAGTATATAAATTTTTAAAATTGATTGATTTTTATTAAGAAAGAAATTAAACAATTGGGATGAAGTTTTGGTCATAACAATTGCTGAATATGCAGTCAATATTGAGCTATAAAATGTTGATACTAAAAAAACACTAATTATCAATATCGAATCCTTTGTTAATAGTTGAATATTTTTGAAAATCATCAGATTTTATATTTTTATTGCTTATAGAAATCAAAGTCATTCCAGCTCCAGTAAGAAAACAATTACCAAATTTTTCTAACATTTGATGATATTTTTCATTTAACTTAGGAAATTTAGTTAAAGCTTTTTTCTGAAAACAATTAAAATAATCTTGAGAGACTAGAGACTCATTATTTTGAATTTTTTCCTTTACTTTTTCTGTTAATTTACCATCTGTATAATCATCAGGTTTTATTGAATTAAACATAAATTGAGTCTTATTATTTATAGTGATTTCAGAATCATATAAATAAACATAAGAATTCCTCAAGTCATTTAATTGATAAACTTTTTCACCAAATCCTTCAACTAAGCATGTTCCTCCTTTGAAGAAAAAAGGAAGATCTGAACCTAATTTTGATGAAAATAGCGACAATTCTTCTATTGGAATATTTAATTTAAGAATATTATTTATTGCCATTATCACCGAAGAGGCGTTACTAGATCCTCCTCCAAGACCAGAAGAAATTGGTATTTTTTTATTAATAATAATCTCAAACGAGTTATTTAGTTTATAAGTGCTCTTGAAGCATTTGATAGCTTTGAAAGCTATATTGTCCTCTTCTGGCACAAATCCATTCTTCAATATAATGGAATCATGATCAGATTCATTTATATTAATTTCATCTCTTAGATTAATATTTTGATATATGCCTTTAAGGTCATGATATCCATTTTCTAATTTGCTTAGTATTTCAATTACTAAATTTATTTTTGCGTAAGAATATATTTTCATAATTCAATTATTGTATTAAATATTTTTAACCAATCATTATTTTCTAAATTACCTGGTCTTAATTTTGGGTCAATATTGATTTTTATTAATTCATTACTCAGCAATCTCTTATCTATCTTCAAAGATAGTGACAATGAATTGACTAAGGTTTTTCTTGGAGCAGAAAAACCTTTCTTTATAAAACTTAATAATTTTTCTGGCTCACCTATAATTTCATTATCTTTTTTTGTTTCTAATAATATTATTGATGAAATTACATTAGGTTCTGGATTAAAAGCTTCTTTTGGAACATCAGTAATTTTTTCAACTTTTGAATATGTTTGAATTGAGTGGCCTAGAAATTTCATTTTAGGAACTGAAGATAAATAATTATCAGCAACTTCTTTTTGAATCATTATAATTAAATATTTTGGCTTAAAAGTAGCAGTAATAAAATTTCTAACTATCATATTTGCTGAATAATATGGCAAATTTCCAACTAATAAATATGGATCTTGAAAAAAATCATGGTCATCAATATTAAATAATCCAGCATCTAAATTTAGAAAATCTGTATTACCATCTCTATATTTATTAATTAAATCTAAATATAGCTTTTTATCTAACTCTATACCTAAAAAATTTGTTGAATATTTCACCAGATCCGATGTTATTGACCCAGTTCCAGGCCCAACTTCCAAAATATTCTTTATTCCAAGATTATGAACATAATCAATGATAATTTTTTTATATCTCAGATCTGTTAAAAAATGTTGCCCTAATTTCGGCTTTTTGTTGCTATTTCGCTTCATTTTTTAACACTGCCATAAAAGCTTCTTGAGGGACTTCTACAGAACCAAGTCTTTTCATTCTTTTTTTTCCTTCTGCCTGTTTTTGCAATAATTTTCTTTTTCTTGAGATATCGCCACCATAACATTTAGCAGTCACATTTTTTCTTAACGCCTTAACTGTTTCTCTTGATATAATCTTACTTCCCACTGCTGCCTGAATAGGTATATCAAACATTTGCCTAGGGATAAGTTCTTTTAATTTCGAAACTAATTGCCTGCCAATCGGCAAAGAATTTTCTGAATGTACTATTATAGAAAGAGCATCTACTTTCTCTTCATTTACAAGAATTTGTAATTTAACTAATTTCTCATCCTTTGGTTTAGTAAGTTGATAGTCCATTGATGCATATCCTTTGGTAGAAGATTTTAATTGGCTATGAAAATCAGTTAATATCTCAGCCAAAGGCATATTAAACTCTAATAAGACTCTTTGATTATCTGCGTCTGAGCTTTCTCCCCCACCTTGAAGCCATTCCATCTTTCTATATTCACCTCTTTTATTTACTACTATATCTATTACTGGCCCTATAAAATTTGATGGGCATACTATTGATAAATCAACAAATGGCTCCAGCACTCTTTGAATTTTTTCATCTTCTGGCCATTTAGAAGGATCATCAACGTCTATAACTTTTCCTGAAACTGTTTCTACTGTGTATTTAACAGTAGGGGCAGTGACAATCAAATCAAGCCCATATTCTCTTTCTAAGCGCTCTTGAATAATATCCATATGCAAAAGCCCTAAAAAACCACATCTGAACCCAAAGCCTAATGCACCAGAACTTTCTGGCTCAAAAATTAGTGAAGCATCATTTAATTGCAACTTACCTAAAGCATCTCTTAAATCAGAATAATCATCTCCATCTGTAGGATAAAGACCGCTATATACCATTGGTTTTGATGACTCATAGCCCTTTAATGATTCTTTTGATGGGTTTTCTTTAGTAGTTAATGTTTCTCCTACCCTGCAATCAGAGACATTTTTTAACCCTGTCGCTACATATCCAACTTCACCTATAGTTAATTTATCTATTTCACTAAGATTTGGCTCAAAAATTCCCACTTCATTAGCTTCAGCAACTTTTTTTGTAGACATTAACATTAAATTTTCATTCTTATTAATCTCTCCATTAACTACTCTTACATAAGCTATTACTCCTTTAAATTGATCATATTTTGAATCAAAAACTAAAGCTTGTAATGAGTTAGTGATATCTCCGGAGGGAGGTGGAATTTTATTAATTATTTGCTCTATTAAATTTTCTACTCCCTCTCCCGTTTTTGCAGACACTTTTAATATTTCTTTTTCATCAAAACCAAGAGATGAATTAATTTCACTAATTACTCTATCTACTTGGGCATTAGATGAATCAATTTTATTAAGCACTGGAATAATTACCACATCTTGCTCAATGGCTAGATAAACATTAGCTAAAGTTTGCGCCTGTATTCCCTGAGTACAATCAATTAATAATAATGCCCCTTCACATGCAGCGAGAGATCTTGATACTTCGTAATTGAAATCAACATGACCTGGAGTGTCAATTAAATTTAACTGGAAGTTAGAGGATCCTGACATATAATTTAACCTCATTGCTTGAGCTTTTATTGTAATACCTCTTTCTTTTTCAAGGTCCATCGTATCAAGCAGTTGATCTTCAGAAGTACCCTTTTCTTTGCCCAATGAAATATCAATAAGCCTATCAGCTAAAGTTGACTTGCCATGATCAATATGAGCAATAATTGAAAAATTTCTTATATATTTCTTATCCATAAGTGGTGGGGGAGAAAGGAGTCGAACCTTCACGCCTTGCGGCACATGCTCCTAAGGCATGCGTGTCTGCCATTTCACCACTCCCCCGTATTATATTGTTTCTAAAAGAAATTATAACAGTACATATTTATAATTTTCATTAGGAAAGGAAATCAAGTATATACAAAGTTTCTCCATTAGCGTTAATAAATTTTATAGGTTCTTCACTTTGAATATGCATTTTTGCCTTATCAGATAAATAAAATAATGGATCTCTTTTAGCTACAATTTCTTTGTCAACAAATGAAATATCTAATTTAAGATATTCTAGATTGACTAATTTATTTGAAATTAATAAATCTAATGATTCTTCAAATATCTTATCCAATTGAATATCTAAATTTTTATTGTTAAGAATTTTATTATTAGGATCATATTTTTTATATGAATTTTTAATTCTTAGAATTAAACCCTCTTTTAAAATATTTAACCCAATAGGATCTTTTTGAAATACTAAGAACTGAAGTATAGGTCTAAATAGTTCATTAATTCTTAAAGGGTTTGAAAATTCAAAATTCAATCTTTTGAATAATTATTACTATAATCGATTATTTGTTGAAGATCTTCTCCCTCAATAGAATAAAGGTGCTTTTCTTCTGGGAAAAGATTCTTTTCAATATCATCTTTATAGTTTTTAAATGCTCCTTTAATTATTGACGATAAGTCTGCATATTTTTTCACAAATTTAGGGTCAACATCTCCTACAAATAATCCTAACATGTCATGTGATATTACTAATTGGCCATCCACATTTCTTCCAGAACCAATTCCATATAACGGGTTTTTAACATGCTTATAAAGCTCTGCAGTTACTTCTTCAGGAACACATTCAAGTAAATGAAATACTGCCCCTGCATCTTCAACAGCAATAAGATCTCTTAATAATTTTTTAAATGAAGTTAAGCTTCTTCCTTGGATTCTATATCCACCTATTTGAGCCAGGCTCTGAGGAGTTAGCCCTAAATGTGAAACAACTGGTATTCCAGCATTTGTTATTGCTGTTATTCTTGGAGCCATTTCTTTTCCGCCTTCAAGCTTAACTGCATCACAACCTATAGCCATTAATTTCCCAGCATTTCTTACTGCTTCCTCGTCACTAATTTGATATGACATATAAGGAAGGTCGCCAACAATGAAGCAATGATCTGACCCTTTAACAACAGAAGTTGTAAACATAATCATGTCTTCCATAGTTACTGAAATTGTTGACTCCTTGCCCATCATCGTCATTCCACCAGAATCACCAACAAGAATCATGTCTATTCCAGCTTCATCTGCAAACCTAGCAGTTGCGAAATCATATGCAGTAAGCCAAGATATTTTTTTATTATTTCTTTTTCTATTTCTAAGAACTGGAAGGGTTATTTTCTTTCTTTCTGTCATCTTATTCTCCTATATATTTCAAGATAGCAATTTTAACTTATATTTTTATAATAAAACAACTTGGCTACTTTTATTGTCATTGATAGAATTGCATTATGAATAATGTTTCAAGAATTATTGACGAACAAGCCAACGTTGGCGAAGGTCCATTATGGGATGAAGAAAATCAAGTTCTATATTGGGCTGACATAAGATCTGGTAGGTTATTTAAATACAACCCTGAAACTAATATAAACCAAACTATTTATAATGGAATTTTTGTTGGCGGTTTTTCTAAAAATTCTTTTGGAGGGCTAACATTAGGAACATGGAATGGTGTTCTTCTATGGGAATCTGAAAGAAAAAAAAGGTGGATTCATCAAGGAATTTATAAAGGAGAAAAACTACAATTTAATGATTGCATTGCAGCGCCAGATGGTTCTTTTTTAGCTGGAACTTTTTATCCTTACCAAATTCATGGCTTTGAAAAATTAGGTAAATTATATCGTTTCTATCCTAATGGAAATATTGATATTGTATCTGAAAATCATGGTTGCTCGAACGGCATGGGATTTTCACCTGACTTAGAATATTTCTACCATTCTGACCCAAGTAAAAAATCTATTGTGAGGCACAAATATGATAGTTCTACCCATGAAATTGGTCCTGCTGAAGAGTGGTTTATTCACGATAGAGATGGCTCTCCGGATGGCATGACTGTTGATTCTGAAGGCTACGTTTGGTCCGCATTATGGGGAGGCTCTGGTGTTATAAAAATTGATCCTGATGCTAATGTTGTAGATAAAATCAACGTGGATGCTTACCAAACATCAAGTTGTATGTTTGGCGGTAAAGATTTAACTGACTTATATATTACTTCTGCAGGAACTCCTGATTCTTTAGCCAACGTTAAGTCTGGAACCTATTTAGGGGGATCTTTATTTAAGGCTGAAACTAACTCGGTTGGTAAAATTGAATTTGAAACAAATTTTGAATTTTAATTAGACTCATCTATCTGCTCTCTTCCGGCCCAATCAATATACCCTGGACTGCCTATTCCTCCGCCAATAATAAACTTCATTGCTTTATCTGCAGAAATGTCTAAATATCTTATTTTATCTGTAGGTATAATTACCATCCAGCCAGTATTTGGAACAGGAGTTGAAGGCATGTACACAATCCCGTGTTTTTTTTCATTTTCAAAATCAACAATCTTTGTTAAAAAACCAATGGTCCATACTCCATCTTTTGGGTACTCAATGGCCACTACAGTTCCAAAATTACCATCACCTGAACCTCTAAAAGCGCCCGCTATTTCTTTGGATGTAGTATATGTCGCACCAACTACAGGTATCTTTTTCAATATTGTTTCAATCCAGCCAAAACGCCTTCTCGCTGATGCATAATTTGCAAAAATACCTAGCACCAAAACTATTACAATTATTAAAATAAAGCTTATACCTGGAAGTGTCCTATTAAAAAATGTTTCAATATAAGGCCTAAAAATCCCATCAATTAAATTGAAAGCGAATGTTAAAATAAAATATGTAACAGCTAGAGGGAAAAAAACAAAAATTCCTGTTACAAATCTTGTCCTAAACCAGTTTGCAATTTTCTTTCTTTTTCTTTCTTCAGAATTATTTTCTTGAGATGGGTCCGTAGTCATATAAATAATATAAAGTAAGTTTTTAAATTTTCATAGTCAAATTAGTAAGTTAGAAATAATATATGTACTATAATTATTTAAATAACAAATTTATTACCATGAGAACAATTAAATTTATATTATTAATTCTCTTATCAACTATGCTTTTCTTATTATTGGCTTGCGGATCGATGCAAGACGAACTTCCTGGAGCCAATATTGAAAAAATATCAAACTCTGAGAAAAATCTTGCTCTTGATGATGTTACGGCAATAGGATTCAAAAAAAATAAAACTTACAAAGTAAAAGATCTCCCTGAAGCCAAATCAGCTTATTATGGCTTTTTGAAAATTCCAAAAGAAAAAATAACAATTGATTACGAACTCAGGTTTTATGAAAATCAAGAAAAGGCTAAATCTATAGGAGTTGAGTGGGTAACAGAAAGAATTGGAAAAGACGCAATTTTAACTAAGGGGGATGCGACTTGGAAAGAAGGTGTTAGGGAAGCTAGGACTTGCGGAGGTGATTCAGGCCACGGGAAAGGCTACTCTTTAGTTGTTGCCTCATCAACTTGCAATCTTGCTAAATATTTTGATTATTTTATTTATGGAAATATGATCATTCTCTGCCAAGGAAAGGATATTGAGCAGTCATCCAATAATTGCAGATTAATTTTAAGCAAACTTGAACCAGATGGGGAGTAAAAAATGACCTTAAATATAGTTAGTTCAAAGGTATCTGATATCAGGGTGCCTACATCTGATTCACTGCTAGGATCAGACCCATTTCATAAAAAACCAAATTATTCTTGTGTATACACAACCATTGAGCTTTCTAATGGGGTTTCTGGAAACTCAGTTTGTTTTACATCTGGAGCAGGTAATGATTGGATAGCTTATGGAGTTAAGGACGTATTAAAACTTCTAAAAAATTATGATTTCAATAAATTTATTGATAATCCAGGAAAATTATACAAAATGATCAACGATCATCATCAATTAAGATGGCTTGCAGATGGAGTAAATAGAATGGCCCTTGGATGTGTCATGAATTCTATGTGGGATTGTTGGGCAAAAATTGAGAAAAAACCACTATGGAAACTTTTAGTAGATTTAGAGCCTCAAACAATTATTAATTCTATAGATTGGCGATACTTAAAAGATGCAATCCTTCCTGAAGAAGCTATAGACATATTGAATGAAAATTTGGCAAATCATGGCAATCTTGAAAAAACTCTCTCTGAATCTGGTCCCAAAGCTTATTCAACTGCAGGCTGGCTTGGCCTTACTGATGAACAAATAAAAGACACTATAAATGAAATGAAGGTAGAAGGGTTTGATTGCTTTAAAATGAAAGTTGGGCAAGATATAAATCAGGACTTAGAGAGACTTTCTTTTATAAGAGATCAAATTGGGTATGATGCAAAATTAATGCTTGATTGCAACCAAGTATGGGGAGTCGATGAAGCAATTGAATGCATGAAGAAACTCGCAAAATTTAAACCTACATGGATAGAAGAGCCCACAGCTAGAGATGATGTTCAAGGGCATCTAAAAATTGCAAAAGCAATCGAGCCTCTAGGAATAAAAGTTGCTACTGGAGAACAAGTTCCATCTCCAGTAATTTTTAAACAGATGCTACAATCTGGAGCCATTGGTTTTTGCCAAATAGATGCAAGCAGGCTTGGAGGTGTAAATGATGTTATTGCGGTAATCTTGCTAGCAAAAAAATATAATGTGCCTGTATGTCCCCATGGAGGAGGAATAGGTTTATGCAACATGATTGTTCATTATTCTTTGTGGGATCAAATCAAAGTTTCAAGTAATTCAGACAATCAACTAGTAGAATACCTGAATTTTCTTCAAGATGATGTGTTCATATCTCCAGCTTTAGTGAAAAATGGGCGCTATGTTACACCTAAAACATATGGATGGGGACTTGAAATGAAAAAAGATTTCTTTGAATCTCATATCTATCCTAGCGGAAGTATTTGGAAAGATCGAGTCGAATCTGGAAGCATTACATTTACTGCTTAGAGTGCTATTTAAATCTAGAAATATTTTTTTTATTTTAGTAATGATTTTTGTTATTTCTTTTTTCATTTCTTCTATTTTTATAGATAATGATGGCCATGATAAAAAGGGCAAATCAAGTTTACCGGATTATGGAGAAGCCTACAGTGATCATGGATTCTAAAAATACCATAGCTCTTTTATCTGTTTTATTATTAATATCTTCATGCTCTACAAATAATGATTTGGAATATCAAACTAAACTAGAAAATTGTGTATCTGCTCTTACAACTATAATACTTAGTCATAATCATGATGTGACAGCTTTAACTCCTAGGTCTATTAAAACATTACCTCCAAGAAATTATTATCCCGAATTTCCAGATCCTATGATGGAAGCAGATGCATATTGGAATCCTGGCGCAAAAAGGACATTTAAAATTATTGAAGAAAATTGTCCTGCAAAATATTATAATGATAATGTCCTCCAAGAAAGTAAATCATTTATTAATTATGGAAACTAAAAAATTAAATCAAGAAATTCAAATACATATACTTAAAATGATTAATGATCAGTTTATGTATTCTGAAGAAATAATAGAAAAATGTTTTCATATATATAAAGGTAAAATATCAACCCCTAACCCAAAACTTACTATAAAAAATCAGATTAAAATTCTATCTGATGAAAAATTAGTTGCTTACTACCATGGTTATAAAATAACACCTAGAGGCAAGACTTTATTGCTAGAATCCTGATTCAAAATATTCGTCTGCTGAAACTTCTAAAAAAGAGTAATTTTTTCCTCTTATTCGTGCCAGATTAGTTTGTTTAGCTCTTTCCCTTAAGCCATTTTTTTTAGCCTCAGATGTTTTATTAAAACAATTTTTACATGAAACATCCTCTTCAAATAATTCTGACTCTCTGTCAATATCATTTATCGGGTTCCTGCACCCAGAACAAATTTTATATGTCCCTTCTTTAAGTCCCGTTTTAAGGGAAACTCTTCTGTCGAAAACAAAACATTCTCCATTCCATTTACTATTATCTTCATTAATTTTTTCTAGATAGCTTAAAATTCCACCGTTAAGTTGATATACGTTTTTCATTCCTTGTCCAACAAGATAAGAACTAGCTTTTTCACAACGTATGCCTCCTGTACAAAACATAGCTACTTTTGTGTCTTTATTTTTCAATAATTTTTCTTCTGCATATTTTTTAAAGTCAATAAAACTTTTCGTGTCAGGGTTTTCAGCATTTTCAAAGGAACCCATTTCAACCTCAAAATCATTTCTAACATCCACCAGTATTAATTCAGGGTCATCTATTAAATCATTCCAATCTCCTGCATCTATATATTTACCTCTATTTTTCATAAGATCTAAATCTTCTTTAAATGTAACTATCTCATTTTTAATTCTCACTTTTAATCTAGGGAAAGGTAAAAATTCAGCTGAAGATAATTTTTCATTTAAATTGTGATATCCAATTTCTTTAAAGTATAAAATCAACTTTGATATTGATTTTTCTGAGCCTGAAACAGTTCCATTAATACCTTCGCTAGACAAAAGTATGGTTCCTTTAATTTTTGAAAAAATGCATTTCTTTTTTAACAAGGACTCAACCTCGCATAAATCATTTCTTTCAATAAACTGGTAAAATGCTAACACTACAAATTTATTCAAATAATACATCCAATACTATGTCATTAATAACTAAAATATTGATATTTATAACTATATCTTCCATGATGATATCAATTTCTCGCATTTTCAGGAAAGCTGAATATGGGGGAATTAATCAAGAGAAATCAATAAACTCATCAATATTATCTATCTCTTTTGTATTAATATTAGGATTAATTATAATAATGTTATCTAATTTTTAGGAGGAAAAATGTCATCACATATAATAACTGGGTACTACAAATTATCTATAGATCAAATGGAGAATTATTATAAAGATTTGACCGATAATGATATAAAAAAAATATTCCCTCCACTAAATTGCATTGGTTGGTTAATGGGTCATTCGTCCGTTTATAATTATGAGATAGCAAACAAAATTAAAGAAATTAAAATCCCTGATGAGGCAAATAAATACAGAAATGGGCAACCACATTCAACCCCAGACTTAAAAGATATTGTTAGCTTATGGGAAAATTCAGTTGAAACAGTAAAAAATTCACTAAAATTACTAACTGATGAAGATCTTTCATCGAAAATTACTTGGATTAAAGATGATGAAAAAATCAACTTTGGAACTGACATCTCTAGGATGACTTTCCACTATTGGAATCATTTAGGAGAAATAGCGTCTGTGAGGCAATTAATAGGTAAGGATCCTGGAAATCCAGGCTACGGCTCATGGGATTGGAGATATTAATTTATTATAGATAAAAAATCTTCATTTTTTATCTTTATATTTTTCATTTAGTAAAATTATTAATTCTTTAAGCCTTTCAGCAGCTAAATCATTATCTTCAGATCTTAAGGGCTCAAACATGAATAAGGCGTTCCCATCTATTTGAAAGACTGTATACAAAGGCTCTCTTCTAGGACATTCGCCTCTAAAAAGGGCAGCTCCTGAAAAACCTCTACATCCTGTTCTTTCAACTTTTGGTCCATAAAATGAACCTGAGTCTCCACTATCAGAGTCAGTTTTAGATTGTTGAATAATTTCTGTCTGTTCTTGCCCAGCAATTTGTCCAAAATTATTAGCTAATTCAGATGTGCTATAAAGTATAATTGCTACTTCCCTGCCCTTTATATAACCCCATCTAGAAAAATCAGCTTCTGGAAAGTTTGTTTCAAATCCACCTTTATTTTTCCATCCAATTAAGCTCAAATCGCTCTGTTCATATTTAAAGTTAGAATCTTCGGTTGCACCACATGAAATAAATATAACCGCAAGAAGGAAAATATTACGATGACAAAAACTTTTAATTTGATTTGACATAAGTTAATATCATACTCGCATTTTTAGATTATGAATAACGACAATGAAAACCCAATAAGGCTAATTGCATCTAGGCATTCAGCTTTCTATACCCCTTTATTGCTAACAATAGATTTAGGTTCATCTGACGCCAATTTTATGAAATCCTTATCCCGTGGATTTAACTGTAATTATTCCGTTGCTGAAAATAACCAAAATGTTTATGAAATGATAATGAACGATGATATAGATATTGCTCAGTCATCAGTGTCTGGCAGTTGGAATAATAAATATTCTGAAAATATATTCCACTTTGCTGAAATAAATAAAACTGATGGTTTTTATTTAATAAGACGAGATGACGTGACAGATAAAGAATTTGAATGGAAAGATCTTATTGGGTCTACAGTGCTAGTTGATCACGCGAAACAGCCCAATTATATGTTTAAATATGCTTGCTATAAAAAAAATATTGAATATTCAGAAATAGATACTATTAATGCAGGATCTCCAGATGAAATGGTTAAAGCTTTTAGAGGTGGAGAGGGTGATTATATTCATCTACAATCTCCTGAGTCAATAGATCTTACTTATAATGTTTATGACGAAGAAGACAGTATAATTAGGCCAAAAGTGGGTGAAACGGTTGCCTCTATAGGCAAGGTTATAGGACCTCTTTCTTTTAGCACTTTAATATGCAAAAAGACATTTATGGAAACGCCTGCTTTTCATAAATTTATTGAAATATTCCACACAACTAAATTATATGCACAAACTGAAGATTCTTTAAAAATTGCTGAAATTACAAATGAATTCTTTCCTGACACAGAATTAGATTATCTTGATAAAACTATAAAAAATTATCAAAATTTAAATTGTTGGAATGGAGATTTTACTGTCTCTGAAAATCATTATGATAAAACATTAGAAATCTTTAGATTTAATGGCCTCGAAGGAATATTTCCATATTCTGAGAATATTTTAAATCTTGGGTTAGAAAATAATTAGCCTTACGCACCTTATCAATTAACTAATTTAAGCAAGATTCCATATTTTGGATATTTATTTGACCACTCTTGTGTTTCTCTATCCCAAATCATAAAAAAGAAGTCAAAATCATAGTAGTTAGAATGCCTTTCAAAATCATAGTCAATTGCCAGAGTAAAGGTAGCTGTTTCTTTTAGCAGTATTCTCTTATTAAGCAAAAAGGTTTTAGAATCAGTTTCTCCAATTATTTCTTCCATCTTTATTGGAGCAGGATTAATATTAGCTGTAGTAACATCACTAACAATCTCAAACATTTGTTCTGGATTATCAATATAAAACTTTGTTCCAAATCTTATATCAGACTCAAGAACAGCATCGATATCTATAATCTGACCTTCGACTCCTGAAAATCTATATTTATGGACTTCTTTCTTTTCAGAAAAATTATTTAACTGATTTATACCAATCTCAATTCCTCCTTTATATTCAATAATTGGAGTATTTCTTGGAGAAAAACCAGCATAAACCCATAGTAATATAGATCCAGCGATTGCCAATCCTAAAGCAGAGAATAAAAATATCCACACAAAGAAAAATCCTGGGGCATTCATTAATTCTTTTAAGGTTGTAAATCTTGCATTACTGAGCAAGGTAGCCTCCATCAATTACTAATTCAGAACCTGTAACCCATGAACTCTCATCCGAAGCTAAATACAATATTCCGTATGCAACATCAATTGGGTTACCAATTCTTCCTAATGGTGTAGATTTATTTCTTTGCTCCCTAACACCAGGCTTATTATGTAGTTTCTTAGTCATATTAGTTTCTAGGAACCCTGGATGAACAGAATTAACTCTTACATTACTTGATGCATACTGAATTGCTGCTGCTTTTGTGAGGGTAGTAACAGAACCTTTTGCCGCATGATAAACAGCTCCCATTTCACTACCAACTTTACCGAATATAGAGGATACATTTATAACCGATCCATCTTTATTTTTTATCATTTCTGGGATGATATTTTTCATTCCCAAAAAAACCCCAGTCGAATTTACACTCATCGCCAGTTCCCATATTTCTTCAGATGTGTTTATTAAATCCCATCTAGTTTCAGGATTAGATAATGCCGCATTATTAACTAACACATTAATGTTTTTTTTATCTGACTTAAGAATCACTAGAAATTCCTGCCAAGCTAATTTACTAGAAATATCTAGGGATATTTCTTTAAATTGATCTTTATACCCATTTTCTATTAACTCATTAGTATCAATAGGGTTAATATCAGACATATATACAAAAGATCCCTCTGAAAGGAAAAGTTTGCTAGTTTCATAACCTAAACCAGATCCAGCTCCAGTAATTAATGCAATCTTATTTTTCAATCTTTTATTACTCATTAGCAACCTTATTATATTTTCAAATAGATAAATTTATAAATCAACTAAATTAAAAACTAATTAGAAATTCTCTTCAGGGCATTAAAATCTTTATCTAATTCTGTGAATTTGGGAAATGATTCACATGCCCCTAACTTAAGAGTGCTAATTGAAGCAGCATATTGTGCGTAATCTAATGAACTTCTAATGCTTGATTTTTCATTAATTTTTATAGCAAATGCACCATTAAAACAATCTCCGCTACCTACCGGATCAATAGAATTTACTTTATATGCTGGAAGTTTCCCGTTCTCTTCTCCAGCAAAAACAATTCCATCTTTCCCAAGTGTAATAATTACATTTTTTGGACCCATATTTTTAATCTCTTTAGCAGCCTTTAATTCATTTCCAGTTATTTTTTCACCTAGAATAAATTCAGCTTCGTGCTTATTAGGTGTAAGAAAATCAACAAATTTTAGATACTTAGGAAAATTTTTAAAATCATTATTTGGTGGGCCCGGATCCAGAATGGTTGTAATATTTTTTGATTTAGCAATTTCCAATATCTTGTAATTTGTTTCTATTGGTATTTCTTGCTGAAGCATAACTATAGATATTGATTCTGAAATTTCTGTGAAAATTTTCACTTCTGAAGATCCATTTCTTGAATTTGCTCCAGGATACACACTAATTTGGTTATTATTTTCTGAGTCTATATAAATAATTGCATTTCCAGTCATATCATCATTAATTGTTTTTAAATCTGATAAGTCTATACTTTCATTCAATAAGTCATTTTTGATTTTATCTCCAAATCCATCATTCCCTATAGAGCCAATAAACTTTACATTTTTTTCTTTATTTAGTCTTGATGCCGCTACAGACTGATTTAATCCTTTTCCTCCTAATGATATATATGAATTATCACTAGATAGTGTTTCTCCGCGATTGGGAAATCTTTCACCCTTGTGAGTAATATCAATATTTGCTGATCCAATAATTACTATTTGATTCATTTTTTCTTGTTAGAATTGAAAATATCTGTATTATACATTTTTAATGAGTACTCAAGAAAAAAAACTTATAGATTATATATTGTTATATTCGGTGATTATTTCTCATCACCTATATATTGTTCTATTTATTGCATCCCTTCCAGTAATGATTATTAAAGCTCCTTGGTATATAAGCATCCCTTTAATAAGTTGGTTTTTAAACGCTTCAATTGGGCAAGGCTGGATTTGCCCAATGACTGCCATTGAAAATAGGTTTCGTAAAAAGGTTGGGTACCCACAAATAGACACATTCGTTAAGCACTATTACATAAAACCCTATATAAGATATAAAATTAAATCTAAGATACGATCTGCTAAAAAAGATACGATTTAGCCTATATCAAATTTTTCAAATTATGAATTTATTAACTGCTCAAGAAGCTTTATATACTCATTTGGCTTTTCAAATCTAACATTATGCCCAGTATCAAATCTATAAATTTCACATTCATCAATATTATCTGAGACTTTATTTGCTATAACATCTAGCATTATTCCACCTTTTTGATTATTGCCTCCTATTAAATATGTTTTGGCTTCAACATTTTTTGCAATGTTTGGAGCATCATGCCAAGCCCAATCATTATTATCTCCTGCATTCTGCCAGATCTTTATGTCATGATGGAATGCTAGCGAAGCTCTAACAGCTCCCCAAAAAGGATTTGTTTCAAATATTTCAGGATCAAAAATTTGATAAGAATATATTGCATCAAGCACTGTTCTCCATTTGGGTTTATGTTCATTGAAAAAATTACTGCCATTTTTATACTTAACAACCTGATTATTTATTAATTCATCTGATATTTTTTCATTTATTATCTTGCCTTTTTCTTCTGAGAACCATGGGGGGTCTTCTAATAATTGATGTGTGATTTTCGATCCTAGCTTTGAAGAAATTTGAAGTCCTATGGATGCTCCTAAAGAATGGCCAACAATTATTAATTCTTGATTTAATGATTCCACAAATTCAAGTATAGGCGCAGAATAAGTATTAATATCATAATTATCTAAGTGCCCACTTTTATTATGACCCGGAAGATCTACAGCATAAATTTTATACGAACCAAATTTATCAATTAGGTGTTTCCACACTTCCCATCCACCTTGCCACCCATGTATAAAAAGTATAGCTTTTTTATTTTCAACACCGTTGAAAAAGTAGTTTAAATCTACATTTGATGCTTTAAAAGTATTCTCAATCATTATCTCCTTTTCAAAAAAGTATTGTAACATTTATTTATTACCAAATTATAATGATAATTATGAAACCAGTAATAAAAAATATTAGCAATTTTAAAAATCCTATACTAGGCTCTAAAGATGGCGTGCCTACCGTAGTCTCTCTATATCATGATCATGCTCCTGGAGAATCTAGCAAGCACCATTCTCACAACTGGGAGCATCAAGTTTTTATAACACGAGGCGTAGGTATTATCTGGGTTGATGATATAGAATATCCAATTAAGCAAGGTGATTTTGTACTTGTTCCACCAAATTGCACCCATCACTTTAAAAATACCGGCAATTCAATATTAAGTAGAGTTACATTTAACCCTAAAGCTAGTGAGGAATACTTATGAGCGGGTTAATTTTTAACATGATTATTTCTTTCATAATTATTTGGGCTGGAATAGAAGTTTTTCTTAATTTTGCAAATAGGGTATCTGTATATGAATCTGGTATCTCTCATAAGAATTTTATGATCAGCTTAAGAATGCTTTCCTTTATTTTATTTGCAGCAACGTTACTTTTTATTCAAGTTAATTTAGAAATTTTTGATACAAAAATTAAATTTATTTGTTATTTATAAATGACAAAGCTATCTCAATATACATTATTAATTTCAGCGGCCTCATGCGTGTTTATCACTTTAGGACTAAATCATACCCAAGGTTTATTTCTTCTTCCAATGAGCGAAAAATTAAATGCGGGACGTGAATTATTCAGTTTGGCTGGTGGGCTTGGGGTATTATTTTCTGGTTTATTTGCTCCAATTTTTGGTGGCTTAGCTGATAAATATGGTGCTGGCAAAGCTCTATTCATTTTATGCTCACTTCAGGTATTAAGTTGGATTTGGCTTGGTAATATTGAGAATAATTTTGATTTAATAGGTGCCAGGATACTACTAGGAATAGGAGCTTCAGCAATACTTGGTATTGCTTTATCAGTAACAGGAAAATCAGTTTCTACTAATAATAAATCCCTATTTCTTGGGCTTATTATGGCCTCAGGATCTTTAGGTCAATTTGTCATTGTTCCAATTATTAATATAATTATTCAAAATTATGATTGGCAAATTGCCACAGTGATATCCGCATTTATTGTTTCCTCTATTTTTTTATTCTCTTTTTTAATAAGCAAAAATACATCGTCAAAAAAAACTGATTTACCTGAATTAGAGAATGCTGGAAAAAATGAGATTTCAAAACCCTCTCAATCATTAATAGATTCACTTAAAGAAGCTTCAAAAAATAAAAGCTACATTCTACTAACCACTGGATTCTTTGTGTGTGGCTTCCATGTCACTTTTGTAGCGACGCACTTACCTGCCTTTTTAAATGACAATAATCTTCAAGAATGGGTAGGCGCATCGGCTCTATCCTTAATTGGGTTATTTAACATCATAGGGACATTATCTTTCGGGTATTTAGGTTCAAAACTATCTAAGAAAAACTTATTGTCATCATTATATAGCATGAGATCACTGCTATTTTTAATATTTATAATTTCTCCGAAAAGCGAACTAACTGTTTTAATTTTTGCTTCTATCCTAGGAATTTTATGGCTTTCAACAGTCCCATTAACAAATGGAATAATATCTGACATATTTGGTCAAGGATATGTAACTATGCTTTTTGGCATAACAATACTTTCTCATAACATAGGGTCATTCTTAGGTTCATGGATAGGAGGCAGGGTATACGATATATATGGCTCGTATGATCCTGTATGGTGGATATGCGTACTATTAGGCTTTACTTCTGCTGCAATCAATTACCCTATTATAATTAAACCTGTAAAAAGATTACAGCAGGCATAGTCTTATTTTTTTGCTAGATTTATAGCGTTAGTTTTTCCGTTATTTTCTTCAATTTCGTAGGTAACTTCATCACCTTCGTCTAAACTTTCAATTCCAGCAGATTTCATTGCAGAAATGTGAACGAACACATCTTTGCTGTTATCATCGTCAACGATGAAACCAAATCCCTTTGTGGAATTAAACCATTTAATTTTTCCTGAACTCATAACATCCTCCTTAGTAACCAAAATAAATTGGGAGTGAGTATAGGCGAGACGCCTGTTTATTTAATTAACAGGAAGCAGTATATATCGCTCCCGCAAAAAATAATAGTGTTTTTTATAACAATTCAATTTACTTCCAATTATTTGGTTTTGTATTATAATTTTTTTTAATTTAGTGAAACCTAGGAATATTATTAAGTGAGATATAAATATTACTTCGCATATGGCAGTAATCTCAATTTAGGACAAATGAAAACTAGATGCCCAGATTATAAACTTGCAATGAGCTTTACATTGCACGGCTATAGATTAATGTTTAGATCTGTGGCGGACATAGAAAAATATCAAAATTCAAAAGTTGAAGGTGTAATTTTTTTGATCTCGCCACAAGATGAAAGAAGTCTAGATAAATATGAAGGTGTTCCAAATATATATAGAAAAGAATACTTTAATTGCAAAATAAACAATAATGAAGAAAGCGTTTTGTATTATAAAATGAATTCAGAAGGAGTGGGGAAGCCTACTAATAGATACTACAATGCAATTCATGAAGGGTATTTGCAAAATAATTTAAATGTCTCATTATTAAAAGATACGCTTAAATATTCTTTAAGTAACGAGAAAGAGCCAATATTTTTTTCTGAAAGATGGAAAGATTGAATTATGAAAATCACTAATATAAAAACATACTCAATTGAAGGTAAATTGAAAGAGCCTTTCTGGTGGGGAAATGGAGGAAATGATAAAAGATCTGCAACACTTGTAAAAATTGAAACAGATGAAGGCATCCATGGATGGGGTGAAGGATGGGGTGGAGTAGGCCTATTTAAAGATATGTTTAATAAGGCAGTTATAGGTAATAATCCACTTGAAAGAGAAAAAATTTGGGCTAATATGTTTGATGAGCTCAATAATCCAATAATCTATCCTGGAATTGGTGGTAGCGCTATGAGCGCTATTGATATCGCATTATGGGACATAACAGGCAAAAAGCTAGGGGTACCTATTTCAGTTCTTTTGGGTGGCAAAGTTAAAGATAAAGTTCACGTTTATGCAACAGGACTTTACTACACCAGAAAAAATTTCAAAGAAGAAATTAATGAAAGAATAAAAGAAGCAACAAAGTACGAGAGAGAAGGCTTTAATGCAATGAAAATTAAAGTTGGGGCTTTAACAGTTGATGAAGATTTAGAAAGAGTTAGAAAAGTAAAATCTTCACTTAAAAAAGACACAATGCTATCTGTTGATGCTAATCAATCATATGACCTAAGAACTGCCAAGTATGTGTCAGATAAATTGCAAGAAATGAATATCTTTTTCTTTGAAGAACCTATTATGGGGCTAGACGTTGAAGGTTATAAAGAACTAGCAAGATATTCAAAAATCAGAATAAGTGGTGGAGAAAGTTTAAGAACTAGATATCAATTTAAAGATTTTATAAACAATAAGGCATTTGACATTGCTCAGCCTGATGTTGGAAATGTTGGAGGAATAACTGAATTTAAACATGTTCAATCACTTGCATATGCAAATGGAATTCACGTTTATCCTCATGTATGGGGCACATCAATAATGATTGCTGCTTCCTTGCACCTTGCTTCTACTTTCACAAACTTACCAATTTCAACATCTCCAAGCCAATTTTCACAAGAACCTATTATGGAATTTGATCAATCCGAAAATCCAATTAGATACTCTATTGAGAGCAAACAATCAGATTCATTTAAATTTGAGAATGGTTATTTATATGTTCCTGAAAAGCCTGGCTTAGGAGTTGATATAGACGAAAATAAAGTTGAAAAGTTTTCTATAGATGAGTAATTTTTCAAACTTTGATCTATCAAAGGAATCTCAGAAAGCTTTAGATGGGCTAGGTTTTAAACAACCTACTCCAATTCAGTCAAAAGCAATACCTATAGGCTTAACGGGGCAGGACATATTAGCAAATGCACAAACTGGCTCAGGCAAAACGTTGGCTTTTGCGCTACCTTTAATTGAAAAAATTAAGAGCAATAATAAGTCGTCTGGCTTAATACTTACTCCAACAAGAGAATTAGCCAAACAAATATATTCAGTAGTAAATATTATTCTTAGTTATCATGAGAAAATTAGTAGTATATTGTTGATCGGCGGAGAAGGAATATACTCACAAACAAATAGTCTTAAAAAAAGTCCTCAAATAATTATTGGGACTCCAGGTAGAATTAATGACCATTTAGATAGAGGATCGCTAAATATTAACAATTGTAATTTAGTGGTTTTAGATGAGACTGACAAAATGCTGGAGATGGGATTTGAATTCCAGGTCAGAGACATTCTTAAATCTATTAGTAGTAAAAAACAAATGTTAATGTTTTCTGCAACTCTCCCTAATCAAATAATAAAATTATCATCTAAATATTCAAATAACCCTCAAAGAATTTCTATCCAACAAAATGAAGTATTGAATCATAACATCAAGCAAGATGTTATTAAGGTTCCCCCAAAAGATAAATTCAAAGAGCTTTCAAATCAAATTCAAAAACGAAATGGGTCGATTTTAGTTTTTGTAAAAACAAAGTATGGAACTGAAAAATTATCTAAAAGATTAAAAAATGAGGGCATTAAATCTACTGCCCTTCATGGTGGACTAAGACAAAATAAGAGAACCAGAATTATGGATAATTTTAGAGATCAAAAGTTTAGAATTATGATTGCTACTGATATTGCCTCTAGAGGAATTGATGTTCCTCATATTGAGCACGTAATAAATTATGATTTGCCTCAAGCACCTGAAGATTTTGTTCATAGAATTGGCAGAACTGCAAGAGCAGGTTCTGTCGGAGAAGCTTTAAGTTTTGTAACGCCCAATGATTCGAAAATTTGGAAATCGATCGAGATGACAATTCAAAGAATATCTAACAAAGGAAACATTCAAAAATCATTTAAAAAAAAGAAGCGAAGATAATTTAATCAAAAAAATCTTTATCCCCCTCTTTAAGATATTTTTTTGCGCCATCATTAAATGTGATTCCCAAACCTGGCGTATCCCATACATCAATATAACTATTTTTTACTATAGGGTTCGGGAGACCATCAATAATGTCATACCACCATTGATGACAAGGAACGCAATACTCAAAAGCAATATAATTTTTTGGCAACGTAGCCGCCAATTGAACATGAGCTGCCAATCCAATTAACCCGTCAATAGTTCCGTGAGGAGCAATCATGATTCCATTCATATCTGCGTACTCTGCAATCCATTTTGTTTCAGCTATTCCACCAACATCTAACGGATCAGGACCTACAACATTAACAGCTCTTTTATCAATTAAATCTTTAAAATTATGCCTTAGATAAATTTGCTCCCCTGTATGAATTGGAGTTGATGTATTCATAGTTACATCTCTATATAAATCTGCTAATACGTATGGGGTATAGTCACCTGTAATCATATCCTCAAGCCACATTATATTCAGGTCTTCTACAGCCTTAGCTATTTTTAGTGCATCATTTGGGAAGATACCTGGCCCAAGATCTAGAGCTAGGCCAACTTCATCTCCTAAAACTTCTTTCATTGCTCTTATACAATCAATAGTATAGTTAAATCCTTTTTCAGTAATTTGGGCTCCATTGGGAATATATTGACTCAGCGCCCAAGGTTCTGTTGAATCATCATCAGGAATAATACTATTATTATCATCCCAAACTACATCGCCATAAAAATAATCTTTAAAGTTTGATGCAAATTCTCCATGCACAGCAATGCCCTGTTTTATGATTGAAAATCCTTCATCCAGTTCTTTCATTCTTAATGTATTTTTTGCAAAATTTTCAGGACTATCTTCGCCATCTAAAGGAAATCTTATCCCTCCGTTATAAACCAAAACTCTATCCCTAACTTTTCCGCCAAGTAATTTATGTATAGGTAAATTAGCAGCTTTTCCAGCTATATCCCATAAAGCGACTTCAATAGCACTCACAGCTGCTCCGTAGGGCTTAAAAGAACCTAATCTTCTAATTTTTCTCATTACTCTTTCAACATTCGTAGGGTCTTCGCCGATTATTAGTGGCTTATAAAATAATACAAATGGCTTTAAATATGGTTTTGCCCACTCAGCTTGTCCATACCCATAAATTCCCTCATCAGTATTAATTCTGACAACGGGTGTCTTTCCAATTATTGCACACTTTAAATCTGTTATTTTCATATGGTTACTATATTATAAAACTAAACAACTTATAACTATGAAAAAATTTTTTATACCAACAATCTTGTTACTATTGTCATGTTCTTCAGGGGAGGAATTGCCTGAACCAATAGAAAAAATTACAGATTCAGGAATTATATTTTCTATACAAGAAATAAAAGAAATGGGCTTCAAGAAAAATCACGAATATAAAGTTGATGATTTGCCAGGTGCAGTTTCTGCATATTTTGGATTTATAAAAAATGATTTAGGAGATCCTGAAGATTATGAAATCAGGTTTTATAATAATCACTCTGACGCCATCGAGTTAGGTATAAAATATACTGATAATGTTACAGGCGAAAATGGATGTATATCAAAAGATTGTGCTTTATGGGCAGAAGGATTAAAACACAGAATAAGAATGTCTGATTTAGGAACCTTGCACCCTAAATATATGAGCTACCTTGTTTACAACAACTTTATTTTAATGTGCCCTGGATACGATGAAGGTGAAGCATTGGGCAAGTGCACTTCGATTATTAATAAGTTAACAAAATAATATCTATATATTTTAACTTGTTCTTATCTCAAAGTTTTTTTCTTCATCAAGTCTTTTTCTAATCATATCCTTTGTTAGTGGATTTTTTGGCCAAGAACCTGGAGATATTAAAGATAGCCTGATCAGCAGCCTTGAAAATGAAGAAATATAATACTTAAGATCTTTTATATTTAATTTATCAAATGTATCTGGAGCTTCATGATGATATTCACAATCAGGATATCTTCCAAAAAACCTCCACCTCCAAGGATGGGAAGCATCAATCCCAGCTTCTAAAAATGGGAAGTGATCTGAATGTCCATCTAATTGTGCCATAACATGCACTTTCAGATTCTCATTAAGTGTATCTAATTGATTCTGCAGAAAGTTTCTTAAATGCGAAAATCCTAAGACTATTCCTTTAAGGTTACCCGTAGATAATTCATCACAATTAAGTACAAATCTTGGTTTTATATTACCTGAATTATAATTATTATTTACATGAAAAAATGATCCTTGAAGTCTTTGCTCTTCTGCGCTCAATGTAATAAATTTCAAGCCTATTCTGGGTTTAATATTAAATTTATCTAATGCCATCTTTATTGATCTTGCAGTTTCTATCACGGCAATCGCTCCTGAGGTATTATCATTTCCACCAGGAGTATCAAATACAGTGTCATGATGTCCGCACATAACAATATATTCATCTTTTATTTCTCCAGGTATATCAGCAATAACGTTTGATGTTTCAGCATTATAAAATTCTGTAGACACAATCAGTTTTGCTTTTAGGCTTTTCTGAGCATATCTCTTTAGTAATAATAAGTGCTCGCTTGATGTATTAACTATTGGTAATGGAGGGTATACAGATTCAGGATCCCTAGTATCCCATACCGAAGAGTACTCCATTCTTCTTCCTGATTTAGGGTCACCGATTATTATTGCAGAAGCACCCATTTCTGAAATAAAGTTAACTCTATTGCTTATTGGCTCCTGCTCAGTAAAAGGTTCATGCTTTCTATTAACTAGCGCAATCTTACCTTTTATATCTTTTAGTTTTTCATTAACTTCTCTTTTAGTCCCAAAACCTAAATCAATTAAATTTAAATTTAGATCAACAGACGGACATCTGTGATAGGGCCTAACATCAAGCTGCTTCTTATCTACTTCTAAAATACTTTTATGAAATTTATAAGTTTCAATATTGAAACTTTCATGATAGGTTTCAAGGCCTTCATTTTTCCAGAAATCATGTATATATTCTGTAGCATTTCTTTCATTGTCAGATGTTGCCCATCTTGACCCAATATCAATAGCTAGCTTTTCATTAAGGTTCTCAATTTTAGAATTTATCCAGGAGTTACCTATAATCCACTGGTCAATATCTGAAAAATTATAATCATTCATAGTTAAATTTTTGATTAATTCTATTAATTGGTCAATTTTTTATTAGCCAGTATTTTTTAATCCAGCAGAAAGTCCATTTATAGTTAGCAATAGACCTCTTGTTAAAAGCTGAGTGTCGCTATTATTTTTTCTAATCTTCTTCAGGAAAATAATTTGAAACATGTTTAGCGGAAGCAAATATGCCTCTCTAACATCTAAGGTTTTTTTGAGTGTAGGATTATTTTCTAATAATGATTTCTGTGAAGTAATTTTTTTTATTAAACTTTCTGATCTATTAAATTCTTTTTTGATTTCATTAAAAATTTCATACTGACCATCATGCAACTCATCTACATAAGATTCTGAAATTGCCATGTCTGTCTTAGCTAAATTCATTTCTACGCTAGATACTAAAGTCCTAAAGAATTTCAGCTCTTCGTACATTTTCTTTATTTCTTGTTCTTTTCCTTCTTCTATAGCTCTCTCAATTGCATAACCAAAGCCATACCATCCTGTAATAATTTGTCTAGATTGAGACCAAGAAAAGACCCAAGGTATCGCTCTAAGATCCTTTAATGTATTACTACCTGAATTTCTTTTAGAGGGTCTAGAGCCAATATTCATTTTTGAAAATTCCTCAAGAGGAGTACTTTTTTTTACGTAATCAACAAAATTTTCTTCATTAATCAATTTGCGATAATAATCATAACTTTCATTAGAAAGGAAGTTCATCAGTCCATTCCATTTTTCTGAATCATTTTTCTTTTTATCTAAAG
>Ga0315327_10000192_pt1 | contig 29217 bp, 30 predicted proteins | sample M110032315metaG_FD_203460 | JGI IMG/M metagenome (GOLD analysis project Ga0315327, IMG submission 203460) | Ammonia-oxidizing marine archaeal communities from Monterey Bay, California, United States - M1 100m 32315 | ecosystem: Environmental > Aquatic > Marine > Coastal | place: USA: California... | reverse complement strand
TTAGAAAACATTGATATGCAAGGTGTATATGATGCTGTTAATTCTCTACAGAAAACTGGTTGGAAGATTAATAATTCAGTACTAAGGGTAATGAAAGAAGTTTGGAGTGACGGTGGTATGTTAGGTAAGCTCCCTCCCCGGGAGTCCCTTCCAATGCCAGCCAAGCCCGAAGACATTGCTACTAATAAAGCAGCTCGTGATGCGTGGAAGTTTAAAGCTGCCACTGTATACCAGAATGAAGTGAAGGTACGTTCATCCAGAATTGCTACTCAAATGAAAATTGAGTTGGCTGAGAAACTAAAAGATGAAGATGCATTTTATTTTATCTGGAACTGTGACTGGCGTGGTCGTGCTTATCCTGTAGCAACATCTATATCTCCCCAAAGCGATGATATAGGTAGAAGCCTCTTAAAATTCTCTGAAGGTAAACCTATGGGCGAAGGTGGTGGCTACTGGTTAGCTGTTCACCTTGCTAATAGTTTCGGATACGATAAGGTGAGTTTACATGAAAGAGTAAAGTGGGTACTGGATAATGAGGAAGCTATCTTAGATTCTGCTGCAAGCCCAATTGAAGGTCATAGATTTTGGACTCAAGCGGATAAGCCTTGGGCTTTCTTAGCAGCTTGTTTTGCTTGGCTTGGTTTTTCTATCGAAGGTGATAGTTATGTTTGTGATATACCTGTTAATGTTGACGGTAACTGTAATGGGTTACAAAATTTTTCAGGAGCACTTCATGATGAAGTTGGTGGTAAGTCTACCGGGCTTGTACCAACAGATTCACCCGAAGACATCTATGAAGAGGTTGCAAAGGTTGTACGTAGAAAAGCTATTGAAGCTGGTGGTGAATACGCTGAAGCTTGGAAAGGTAAAATTACCAGACAGATAGTTAAACGTCCAGCAATGACCTATGCTTATTCAGCTTCACGTTATGGTATGAAGCAGCAGATATTGTCTGTCCTCAAGAAGCATGAAAAGGATACTGGAAAGACATACTTAGCTTCCCATATTAATCCTTTAAAAGCCTGTGAGTTTATTGCTAACATCTGTTATGAAAGTATTGGTGAAGTTGTGAAGTCAGCTCGGGATGCTATGGACTGGCTGAAAGAAGTTGCAAAGGTTGCTACTAAGACTGGCTTACCTATTCACTGGACAACACCAATACAGTTCCCGGTGCTCCAAGATTATATGTTAATGGATAAAAGAATTATAACTTTGTATTTAGATAAGCAATATAAAATATCAACCAAAGTTGTTACTGATAAAAGAGACTCTAAGAAAATGACTCAAAGTATTAGTGCTAATTTTATTCATTCAATGGATGCTTCACATTTAATGTCTACCATAAACACTGCTGTACAGAATGATATTACACACTTTGCTATGGTTCATGATTCTTATGGAACACATCCATGCGATGTTGATACCATGCTAGTTATATTAAAAGAAGAATTTATTAATCAATATCGTGGTAATGTCTTGGAATATTTTAAAGAAGAAATTTGTCAACAGTTACCAGATAAACTAGCTGCTAACATTCCTGATATACCCCAAATGGGTGATTTAGATTTAGATGCTATTAAAACTAGCGACTACTTTTTCGCTTAACAGTAACCTTAAGGACTAATTATGAAAAATATAACAGACGAATTAGCAATGGTTGATTTGGAGGCTGTATGTAAACTAGCCTTTAAGTTTATAGACGTTGCACAAAAAAATAATAAGCCAGCAGTACAGGTTGCTGCTCTCGCATGTATGTTTAAAATTATTTGTGGTAGGTTCAAGGTAAGGGAAACTAAAATGTTAGAGCTTGCTGATAGATTAATTAAACATGACGATAAAGTTCCTTGGAGAGTAGAGCTTGCTGCTTTAAGAGATTACATGAGAGAAGAGATATGATTCCATATACAAGTTTTTTCGAGACGACTGTACTATTGTGCCTTGCATTACCAACACAATTTGAAAGTGAGTATGAAATAAGTGCTGAGATTATTAATACTATTGTTAAAACTGAAGAAGAACATAAAAATGTTTCCTCAGCTTTATGTAATATAAAATTATTGGATGCCATAGCACAGGTAGAACGGAGACAACGTAACGAGGAAGAAGGTTGGTCATTAAAAGATTTATATAATCCTACTGGTGTGTGGTGTTTTCCTAGTGAACATAAGCAACCAGTTCCAGTTGATTGCCAATTTAATTCTACCTTTTAATGGAGGCAAAAATGATTGAAAATTTTTTGGTGATTGCACGATTAGAGTTTTTACATAATGATGTGCTGACTGTCTCAACAGAGGCGAGGCTCATTGATATGGGCGTAAATTTAAACGATTTTTATAAGGAGTAAACAATGTCAAAGAAATATTATCTTACACCCCTAGGGTCTGCTGTATACCCAAGGCTTACTGAACCAGATGAGAAGTATAATAAATTTAGTTGTAATTTATTAGTGTCTGATTCTACAGAACTTCAAACTTTATTTTCAGTTATTAAGGAGTTAGTTTCTAAGATTAAAGAAGACACAGAAAACACCCTTAAAGAAAAAATAGATAACGCAAAGACTGGGGCTGAAAAGAAACGCCACACTGATGCGTTGAATAAATTAGGTGTTAACCTACCTTACATGGCTAATGTAGATGATGAAGGACAGGATGTAGAAGGTGAGTGGATTTTAAAATCCTCTTGTCCGGCAGAAGGTAAGAACCGTAAGGGTGAGGTGTATCAAAATAAGGTAGCAGTATTTGATTCAAAGAAACTCCCATTCCCAAAGTCAATTCAGATATGGGGCGGCTCTAAAGTAATCCTTCAGGTAGAACCTAGAGCTTATTACATTCCAGCTACTTCCAAGTATGGTGTTTCTTTAAGACTACGAGCTGCTCAAATTATTGAGTTAGTTAGTGGTGGTTCGACTGGTGATTCTTTTGGTTTTTCTGAGCAAGAAGGATTTGTTGCTCCAAAAGAAGAGGTTGTAGTTGAACCAGAAGATAAAAAAGAAGAAACAATCCTTGGAGACTTTTAGTTTATCCATACCCATCTCCCCTGTCCCAGCGAGTAGACCTCGTGTTACTCGTTGGGCTACTTACTACGGAAAGCGACACACTCAATACGTAAAAGATAGTGCTGTATTTTTTAAGGGAATAAGAAGTAGACTACCCATAGCTGAAGAATCATTCTTTAATGACCCTGTAGCCGTTGAGTTAAAGCTATTTGTTACACGCCCAAAAACTACAAAAAGATTATTTCCGGTGGGAGATGTTGATAACTACGCCAAGATTATTTTGGATGAGTTAGTTAAATATAAAATTTTATATGACGATGATTTAATTTTAAAATTAAAAGTAACAAAACAATTTGCAGATAATTTTGAAGGAACAAAAGTGGAAATTTATAAATTATGAAACTATTAAAAATGTCCGATGTTAAATACATCGTTGTTCATTGTGCTGCCACTAATCCTAAAATGGATATAGGTGTAGATAAAATAAGAGAGTGGCATTTAGAGAGAGGATTCTTAGATGTTGGTTATCATTTTGTTATCAGACGAAATGGTGGGGTTGAGTATGGTAGGGATATAACTACTCCCGGTGCTCATGCAAGGGGATTTAATCGTAGCAGTATAGGAGTTTGTTTAGTTGGTGGAGTAGATAAGTTTAATAAACCTAAAAACAATTTTACTGATGAACAATTCGAGTCTCTTAAAAAAGTTGTTGAAGCTTTAAAGGAAAGTTTTCCAGAAGCAGAGGTGTTGGGACACAGGGATTTACCTGACGTTAAAAAAGCTTGTCCCTCTTTTGATGTCAAACCTTGGTACGATAAGGAGTTTAATAATCAATGAAGTTACCATCGCAGTTCCAACAGTTTATACATCTTAGTAGATACGCTCGTTATCTACCTGAGAAAAATCGTAGAGAAAATTGGGAAGAAACAGTAGATAGGTACATCCAATTTTTTCAAGAAAAATTTTCAGAGGTTTCTCTTAAAGAAGTTAGGACAGCAATACTTAATTTAGAGGTGATGCCTAGTATGCGTTCCTTAATGACAGCCGGGAAAGCATTAGAGAGAGACCACATGGCTGGTTACAATTGTTCTTACTTATCTATATCACATCCACGAGCATTTGATGAAGTAATGTACGTGCTTATGTGTGGTACAGGCGTAGGATTTAGTGTTGAAAGACAGTACATTAACAAGCTACCAGTAGTAGCAGAGGAGTTTCATGAATCAAATACCGTTATCAGTGTCGCTGACAGTAAGTTGGGGTGGGCATCAGCATACCGTGAACTTGTTAGCCTTCTCTTCTCGGGACGTATCCCTACTTGGGACGTTTCCAGAGTTCGTTCTGGAGGAGCTAGGCTCAAGACTTTTGGCGGTAGGGCATCAGGTGCGAGACCACTTGAGGATTTATTCGAGTTCACAATCAAGACGTTTAGGGAGTCAGCCGGACGGAAGCTAAATTCAATAGAGTGTCACGACCTTGTTTGTAAGATTGGTGACATCGTTGTTGTTGGTGGAGTAAGGCGGTCAGCTTTAATTTCTTTATCAAATTTATCTGATGATAGGATGCGTATCGCAAAGTCTGGTCAGTGGTGGGAACAGCATGGGCATAGAGCGTTAGCTAATAACTCTGTTGCATACACTGAGAAGCCTGACATGGCAGCGTTCATGAAAGAGTGGGAAAGTTTATATCTTAGTTTCTCTGGTGAACGTGGTATTTATAATAGACAGGCTGTTAAAGACTTTTCTCCAGAAAGAAGGGAGAGGATAAGAGATACAGATGATATCGGAACTAACCCTTGTAGTGAAATTAATTTACTGGACTGTCAACTATGTAATCTTTCAGAAGTAATTGTTAGACCCGAGGATACAGTTGAAACTTTAACTAAAAAAGTTAGGGTGGCTACAATAATTGGTACGATGCAATCCTCGTTAACAAATTTTCGCTATGTTAGACCATCGTGGAAACATAATTGTGAAGATGAGGCTTTGTTAGGTGTATCACTTACAGGTATTATGGATAACGATGTGTTATCCGGGAGAATAAAATCTTGGAACGATGTTAAAAACTTTGATTTACCTAAGACCTTAGAACATCTACGTGATGAGTGTATTAAAACCAACATTAAGTATGCTAAATTGTTTGGTGTTAATCCTTCTACCGCAATTACTTGTGTTAAACCTAGCGGAACTGTTAGTCAGTTAACAAATACCGCATCTGGTATTCATCCACGACACTCTGAATATTATATACGTTCAGTTCGTCAAGATAATAAAGACCCACTGACAGCATTTATGGTTGATAAAGGTTTTAAATATGAACCAGCATTCGGTAAGGAAGATAGTACAACTGTATTTTATTTTCCTGTGCAAGCCCCTAAGAAGTCAGTCATGCGTGAAGATAGGAATGCTATTGAACAGTTGGAACACTGGTTAGTTTATCAGAAGCATTGGTGTGAACATAAGCCAAGCATAACTGTTTATGTGAAAGAAGATGAGTGGCTAGAAGTTGGTGCTTGGGTCTATAAACATTTTAATGTGATGAGTGGTGTTTCTTTTCTCCCCTTTGACGGAGGAGTATATAAGCAAGCACCATATCAGGAGTGCAAAAAATCTGAATACACAAAGCTTTTAAAGGCAACACCAGACGTTGTGTGGGAGGAGCTTGAAGAGAGTGATGATAATACATCCAGCTCTCAAACTCTAGCTTGCACCGGAGGTGCTTGTGAACTCTAACAGTAAGCTTAAGGAGAAAAGACCTATGTTAATACAAAAGACTGCAATGAGGTTAGCTTATGAAAAAGCTGGGGGAGTTGTTAATTCCAGTTCTGGAATAATAACTAGAAAACAACTATGGCATGTAGGGAGAAAAAATAAAGGTGAAAGAAGATGATAGTGAATTTATTAAACACGGTGCTTGTCCTAATGCTGAGTGTGGTAGTAGCGATGCTCTTGCGATTTATACAGATGGTCATGGGTATTGTTTCAGTTGCAATAGTCATTATAATAATGTTTCCGACAATACTAGCAGCATACCTGTTCGAGATAGTGCTGTGGATGGACGATATGTATTACTCAATGGCGAATCAGTTTCGCTTAAGTCGAGAGGAATTACGCAAGATACAACTACTAAGTTTTCATATCTTGTGGCAAAAGATAAAAAGAAAATTACCGTTCAAGTCGCAAACTACGCGAACAGTAAAGGGAAAGTAGTTGCACAAAAATTAAGATATCCAGATAAAAAATTTGTTTGGATAGGGGATACATCTGACATTACTTTGTTCGGACAAAATGTTTGGAGAAGTAGTGGTAAAATGATAGTAGTAACAGAGGGAGAACTTGATGCTCTTTCTGTTAGCCAATGTAATGGGAATAAATACCCTGTCGTTAGTTTATCTCACGGAGCAGCTTCAGCACGTAAGCAATTATCTAAACAACTAGAATGGCTTGAGAATTTTGAGTCAGTTATTCTTATGTTTGATAATGATAGTGCTGGTCTTGTTGCAGCCGAGGAGTGTGCTTCATTATTTTCCCCGGGTAAATGTAAGATAGCAAAACTTGATGGAGCTAAAGATGCTAATGAGTTATTAAAACACGGTGAAGTTGCCAAGATAATTGATTCTATATGGGGTGCAAGACCTTATAGACCTGACGGAATTATATGTGGCAGTGAATTAAAGGAGTCAATTGATAAGCCTCTTGAGTGGGGCTTGTCTTATCCTTATGAAGACCTAACTAAATTAACCTATGGTATTAGACAGGGTGAAATAATTTGTTTAGGTGCTGGCACTGGCATGGGTAAGTCTGAATTTTATAAAGAGATAGCAACACATATTGGTTTAGAGCATAACAAAAATGTTGGTCTAATATTTTTAGAAGAAAATGTAACTGATACAGCACTATCAATAATGAGTAAGCATGGAAACATTCCTTTCCACATTCCTGATGCTGTATATACTCAAGAGCAAAAAGATAATTCTTTCAATGAGACATTAGCTAAAGGTAATTTCTTTTTTCATGACCACTTTGGTTATATGGATTACAATAGTATCAAGTCTAAGATTAGATACATGGTAGTTAATTGTGATTGTAAATATATTTTCTTAGACCATATTACCGCACTCGTTACCGGACATGAGGGTGATGAAAGACGAGAGCTTGATAGAATAATGACAGACCTCGCAACATTAGTTAGAGAGCTTGGGTTTACATTATTTATTATTACACACCTTGCAACGCCCGAAGGAAAACCACATGAAGAGGGTGGTCGAGTAATGCTTAGACACTTCAGGGGTTCAAGAGCAATTGGTCAGTGGTGTAATTTTTGTTTCGGACTAGAGCGTAACCAACAGGCAGAAGAAGAAGCTTTAAGACATACAACAACACTACGTATTCTTAAAGATAGATACACAGGACGTAGTACCGGGGAGTGTGTTTACTTAGGATATGATTCTGATACAGGCAGAATTAATTCTACTAAACAACCGTGTCCGTTTGATGAACAAGAGGAAAATAAGCATGTTGATTTTTGATTTAGAAACTAATGGTTTATTAGATACGCTAACAAAGATTCACTCTCTTTGTATAATAGATAGTGATACAGGAAACTATTATCGTTATACAAATTATGAAATGAAAGAAGGGCTTAAACATTTAAGTAAAGCTGATACCATTTGTGGACATAATATTATTATGTTTGACTTACCAGCTCTTAAAAAATTATATGGATTTAAATTTACCGGGAAGATTCTGGATACAATAGTTATGTCTCGAGTTATCTTTTCTAATTTAAATAATCTTGACTGGGCTAAGAGTAAAACATGTGATTGGATACCTGTAAAATATTTTGGTAGACATTCCTTAGAGGCTTGGGGTTTACGTTTAGGTTTTCCGAAAGATGATTATGCAGACCGAATGAAGGAACAGGAGTTAGACCCTTGGGCTGAGTGGTCAAAAGAAATGGAAGAGTATTGTATTAGAGATTGTGAAGTTACATTAGCTTTATTTAATAAACTTGATAAGCATAACTATTCGCAACAGTGTTTAGACTTAGAACATAGTGTTGCTAAGATAGTTAATAGACAAATTCAACATGGGTTTATGTTTGATGTTGATGCTGCTAACAAATTATATGGGGTTCTTTCAGAAAAGAGAGATAAATTATATAAAGAACTAGCAGATATATTTGGTAGTTTCTATAAGCCGGGTAAATTGTTCACCCCTAAGAGAGATAATAAAACGCTCGGTTATATTAAAGGAGTTCCTATTCAAAGGAAAAAGTTATTAGAGTTTAATCCAAACTCTACTGACCATATAGCAGATAGATTAATGAACTTATATGATTGGAAACCAGATGAGTTTACACCCTCCGGCAAACCAAAGGTAGATGAGAAGGTACTACGTAAATTAAAAACCTTATACCAAGACATGGAGTCTCCGCCTCCCCTTGATACGTTGATTGAGTACATGCTTATCCAGAAACGGATAGCTCAATTAGCGGAAGGAGATAAGGCTTGGTTAAGACATGAGCGTAGTGGACGTATACATGGAAGTGTGAATACAGGTGGCACAATTACCGGGAGAATGACACACCAGAATCCGAACATGGGTCAGGTGGTGTCTAGCAATTCTCCGTATGGTACAGAGTGTCGTTCTCTATTTACTGTGCCGGAGGGTTTTTCTTTAGTTGGTGTTGATGTTGATGCTCTTGAACTTAGAGTGTTTGCACATATGGTAGCTCGTATAGATGGAGGTGAGTATGGTCGGACTGTCGTTAGTGGGAAAAAGGGAGAGGGCAACGATGCTCACAGCGTTAACCAAAGAGCTATTGGCTTGCACTCAAGAGCTAACGCTAAGACGTGGTATTACGCATGGGTATATGGGGCTGGAGACCACAAGCTCGGAGATATTGTGTACCAAGACATTCCTGAGAACTCACGTCCTCCATACTCTGACAAGTGTTTGGTTAAATTGGGTAGAGAATCGAGACGTAAGTTGGAGCGTAGCCTTCCAGCACTTGGAGAGTTTGTTAAAGACGTGCGACAAGTTTTTGAACGAAGAGGATACTTGTATGGACTTGACAGGCGTAGACTCTATCCTAAATCAATTGCAAGTTGCGTTAATTCACTCGTCCAAGGGGCTGGAGCAGTCGTTACAAAAAAAGCTTTAGTTATTTTAGATGAACTACTATTACCATATAAAGATAAATATGAATTTGTTGCTAACGTACATGATGAGTGGCAAATAGAGTGTGAATCGGGGATAGCTGACCTTGTTGGTAAGACAGCAGTTGATGCTATTAAAAAAGCTGGGGAACATTACAACTTACGTTGTGAATTGGACGGTCATTATGGAATTGGTAAAACTTGGGCAAGCACTCATTAGTCGGCAACGTCTAATTTTTCTTTATAAAAAGAATAGGGCTAGACAAAGGAAGGTAGAGTTCACTATTTCTTTTGAAGATGTGGAGTTTCCAAAATTTTGTCCTGTCCTCAATGTCCCCTTAGAATACTTTGGTGGCGTGTCAAAACACTCCCCATCATTTGACCGCATTAATCCAAGCATGGGATATGTTCCGGGAAATGTACAGATAATTTCTTTACTGGCTAATAATATGAAATCAAATGCTACCCCAGAGGAGCTACTTAAATTTGCTAAATGGGTTGGAGAGGTTTATGAAACTATGGGTAAAGGGTAGGTGGACAACAGACGATAAAAAAATTAAAAATTTTGAAGAACTACATAATGAGTGGTTATTTTATTGGACTGTGTTTTCAAATTTAGAGGGGCTGTTAGATGCCCAATGAGGTTACTATGGATATATTAATTGATGCAGATATTATTGCTTATCGTGCAGCAGCATCAAGTGAGATTGCTGTTGATTTTAAAACAGATGATTGCTGCGGTGAGATGTGTTGTGAACCTTACCCTGAGAAATTAATACCAGCAATTAAGAATACTATCTCTGATTGGATAGCGGTTGTTGATGACATGATTATTGGTAAACCTTTTAAAAAGAAAGAACTAATAAAGGAAGCTAATATTGTTATGGCATTATCAGATGATACTAAAAACTGGAGAAAAAATTTATCTCCAGACTACAAAGCTAATAGAAAGTCTGTACATAAACCAGTTTTATTAAAAAAAGCCAGAGAATATCTTCAAGAGAATTATAATGTTTTAAAGTTTCCTTCCCTAGAAGCGGATGATGTTATTGGTATACAGGCTACACTTAAGGATGATGTACAAAAAGTTGTAGTAAGTATTGATAAAGATTTTTTCACTGTACCCTGTCGTTGGATAAATCCTATAAAGAAAACTAGGAGATATGTACCTACTGCTGAAGCAAATTTTAATCATATGATACAAACATTGACAGGAGATACAGCAGATAATTATTCAGGGTGTCCTAGCATTGGTTTAAAAAGAGCACACAAAATTTTAAACTATTTTGAACCTAGTAAATGGTGGGGTGCAGTAGTTGATACATATGAAAAGAGAGGGCTTGGTGAAAAAGATGCCCTTGTTCAAGCTAGGTTAGCACGAATACTACGTGCAGAAGATTATAATTTTCATACAGGAGAAATTAAATTATGGCAGCCGATGTAGATAATTACGTAGAAAAATTAGAAGCTGGTGTATCAAAACCTAATGTAGACCAGTTTAATTATGTAAAAACACAATCACATTATAGTGATAAAGATATTCAACCAATAGATTACATGAAGTCAGTAATGACTCCTGAACAAATGGAGGGTTATCTAAGAGGAAATGTTATTAAATATATTTCAAGATACCCGGATAAACATGCTGACGGTTTAGAGGATTTAGCTAAGGCTAAAGTATATCTAGCATGGTTATTAGAATATCTGGTTAATCAAGATGTTACCGTTAAATAGTAACCTTTGTGGTAATCCCTTAATGTGGACAAAATTTTAATGGAAGAAAAACCTTACATAGCACCGGAATTTGCTCAGTACTTATCTAATGTTTATCCCCTAAAAGCTCCTACAGATAGAGATGCCAATACACCACTAACTCCTTGGAACATCGCATTCGATGCTGGAGTTCAGTTTGTTGTTAATCAATTAATTGAAATCTCTAAACAACAAGAGAAAGAGGGTTACAAATAGATGTGCTCATTCTTATCACCCAAAGCACCTTCAATACCACCGCCAGAGCCAAAGGCAGAGGTTGTAAAACGAGATGAAGCCCCTACATTTGGTAGAGGTAATAAAGCATTAGCAGCTAACTTAGCTTCTCGTGCAAAACGTACTGGAACTTCTGGATTTAAAGTTGATTTAAATACTCCAGAAAAGTCTGGTCTTAATATCCCTCAAACAACTTAAATGTATAACTCAAAAGAATCCGTTAAAGCTCGTTACACAAGAATGGAAACTAAACGTGAACCATTCCTAAGACGAGCAAGACGAGTATCAGAACTTACCCTCCCATTTTTAATTACACCTCAAGGTCATGAAGGCTCTAGTGACTTACCTACACCATACCAAAGTTTAGGTGCAAGAGGTATAACAAATCTATCCGCAAAACTATTACTTGCACTCCTTCCCCCTGACAGTCCCTTCTTTCGTCTCGCTTTAGATAAGTTTAAAAAAGATGAGATGGGTGTAGAGGATGCCTCTCAAGTTGACAAAGCCTTATCCGATATTGAAAACTCAGTAATGGATTATGTTGAAGCCTCCCCTATTAGAACAAACTTCTTTGAATTATTAAAACACCTACTTTCATCTGGAAATGTTTTAGTTCATTACGATAGTCATTCAGAGAAGTGTGGTTTAAATGTTTATGGCATGGATAAGTATGTAGTATCAAGAGCACCGACCGGAAAATTATTAAAAATTATATTAAAAGAATTAGTTGTTCCAGAAGAATTAGAACCAGAGGTTCGTTCTGCATGTGATATAAAAGATTCAGACGATTTATTAAAGCAAACAGAAATGTTCACATGTGTTGAGTGGAACAGTAATAAAGAAATGTATTATGTTAAACAAGTTTTAAATGGACACGATGTACCAGATAGTAAGGGAACTTATTCAAAAGATAATTTACCTTGGCTTGCACTTAGATTACATAAAGTAGATTCTGAGTCATGGGGACGTGGACACGGTGAAGAATACTTAGGCGATTTAATTACCCTAGAGCAACTACATCGTTCTATTGTTGTTGCAGCTAATGCTGCTGCTAAGGTTGTATTCTTAGTGAACCCTAATGGTGTAACTAAGGCTGATGATTTAAATAAAGCTACCAGTGGAGCTTTCCGTACTGGTACTGCCAACGATGTTTCTACAATTCAAATGGATAAGTTCGCAGACTTTCGTGTTGCATTAGATACTGTTGCTAGAATCGAAGATAGATTGTCTTCTGCATTCATGTTACGTGAGGCAGTTCAGAGAGATGCAGAACGAGTAACAGCAGAAGAAATAAGATATATGGCTGGTGAACTAGATGATTCTCTTGGTGGAATTTATTCTATACTCTCCCAAGAATTACAATTACCTTTAGTTAAATTAGTTATGAGGGATATGGAGAAAAAGAAAATTCTCCCAGCTCTACCAGAAGATTTAGTTAGTCCTGTAATTACAACCGGGCTTGATGCGTTAGGTAGAACCCACGATTTAATTAAACTAGATAATTTAGTAAAAGATATATTTGCACTATCACCAGAAGTTGCAGCTAAGTATGTAAATATTAGTGAGTACATAAAGAGAAGGGGTGCAGCACTAAAGGTAGATACTGAGAATTTAATTAGAACTGAAGAAGAAGTGACTGAAGCTGATAATCAAGCACAACGAGCACAGATGATTCAACAAGCAGTAACACCCGGCATTAATGCATTAAGTAAAACAGGTGCATTAGATAACGCTGAAATGCCTCAACCCCCAACAGGAGAGCAATAAATGGCAAATGCAAACCCATCTCGTCCCGGCAATTATAATGCTAAGACTGAGAAAAAAGAGAAAGTAGTCTATAAGACTGAGAGTTCGTCACCCGTTTTAAAGGGCGAAAAGAAATCTAAAGACGGAACTACTGTAAAATATAACTAATGGAAGATACAGCTACACAACCATTAGAGCCGGATACACCTGAGTATAATGAAGCTATGATTCAAGCTGCTGAGGGTGACAAAGAAGTATCTGATAACTCTGATGCGGAAGTAACGACACCAGAAAGACCTGAGCATGTTCCTGAAAAATATTTTAATTCAGAGACAGGCGAAATCAATCATGAGGCTTGGAGTAAAGAGACTCAGTATTGGCAGAAGAAGGCTGGTGGTGAAGAAAGTAAGGACACCAATACAGAAACTACACCAGAAGAAACACCCACTGAAGAAACACCAGAACAGGGTGACCTAAGTTTCAAAGAGTTCACTGAAGAGTATCAGGCAACTGGACAACTATCAAAAGACTCTTATGATAAATTAGAAAAATCTGGTATCCCTAATGATTATGTTGATGCATATATTAAAGGACAGAAAGCTTTATCTGAAGCCTATGAAAACCAAATGTATGCTTTGGCTGGTGGGAAAGATGCGTATGGTGAAATGGTACAATGGGCTAAGAACTCTTTACCTGATTCTGACCTAACTAAATTTAATCAGTTAGTAGATTCAGGAGATTCCAATGTCGTTGAATCAGCAATCCAAAATATGCATCAAAAATATATAGCACAAAATGGACAGCCCCCTAAAGTTTCTTTAAGAGGTGAAGCCTCCAGTGCTCAAACAGATGTGTTTAGGTCTGAAACAGAAATGAGGGAAGCAATGACTGACCCAAGATATGCTTCTGACCCAGCATTTAGAAAAGATGTAGAACAAAAGTTACTGAGGTCTAAAGATATTTTACCTCATCGTAACTTGTAAGAATTTGTAGAAATCCTTCAACTCACGAAAGCCTCTCGAGGGAGACAACTCTAGTTTAAGGTTGGTGTGGTAGATACAATAATAGCCCCTCGGGGATTTTATTAATCATACTATAGGTATATAGAAATGACAGCAGCAACCGTTTCTCGCCTAGGTCTTGTGAATAATACTGGTACTGATTTTACAGCATTAATGCTGAAAGTCTTTGCTGGTGAAGTTCTAACGACCTTTGAGGCGAATAACATTTTTAAGCCGTTGCATAACGTCAGGAGTATTAGTTCAGGTAAGTCAGCACAGTTCCCAGTAATTGGAACTGCAACGGCAGCCTCTCATACTCCGGGTGCAGAGCTAGTCGGTACTGCAATTAAACACAACGAGAAGGTTATCACTATTGATGACTTGCTTGTAGCAGATGTGTTTATTGCAAACATTGATGAAGCTATGAACCATTATGATGTTCGCTCGGCTTATAGTTCTGAGTTAGGTACAATCTTAGCTAACACCTACGACAAACACGTAGCTCAGACAGGATGTTTAGCAGCTCGTGCAGCCGCGACTATAACAGGTGGTAATGGTGGAACTCAGGTGTCCCATGTAGACATGGATGACACTGGTACACGACTTGCTACCAGTATATTTACGGCAGCACAAACTCTGGATGAAAAAGATATTCCAGAAAATGACCGCTATTGTGTCCTACGTCCGGCACAGTACTACTTAGTAGCTCAAACTACTGATGTACTAAACCGTGACTGGGGTGGTAGTGGTGCTTATGCTGAAGGTTCAGTATTGAAAGTAGCTGGTATTCATATTGTTAAGTCTAACCACTTACCAAGCACGAATATCACGACTGGCGATGCTGACTATCAGGGAGATTTCTCTAAGACTCAAGCCCTAGTTTGGCATAAGTCTGCAATGGGAACAGCCTCTTTGATGAATGTTCAGACGGAAAGTGCATATGATATCCGCAGACAAGGCTCACTATTAGTGGGTAAATATCTGTGTGGTCATGGCATCTTACGTCCAGAATGTGCAGTTGAGTTACTGATAACTTAATAAGTTATTGACCCGGGGGGAGTCTTTCCCCCCATTTTTTACTTATTTTCGGAGACCCTAGAGTAAGGGTGTCCTCCTTAAAAGCTCTTAGAAGTGAAATGAGAGCCTCGAATTTTTTATAAAACACCAATATTAAGGTAAAAACATGGCATTAGCTCTATCAACCGAATTAGAAGCCGTTAACAGTATGCTTGCTGTTATAGGTCAAGCTCCTGTAAATAGCCTACCTTCTACCAGTTCTAGTGCATCCCCGGCTGATGCGGTAATAGCCGAGAATGTTTTAACAGAAGTTAATAGGTCAGTACAGTTAGAGGGTTGGTGGTTTAATACAGAAGAAAATTTAGAAATAGCACCAGATGTTTCTAACAATATAATAGTACCCGGGAATGCTTTAAGAATTGATACTTCCCAAGAATTTAATAATCATGATTTTGTTTTTCGTGGAGGTAAAATGTATGACAGAAAAAACAATACCTTCACTATTAAGGATGTTATAAAATATCACATTGTATTAGGATTAGAATTTACAGATTTACCAGAAGCAGTAAGACGTTACATTATTATAAGAGCTTGTCGAGTTTTTCAAGATAGAGTTTATGGTAGTGATACTATTCACGCTTATACTCAAGAAGATGAATTAAGGGCTAGGGCGGAGTGTGAACGAGCACATAATAATAATGGAGACTTCAATATGAATGACGATAATTACTCTGCTGAGTCAGTTCATCGGTTCATATAATGGCTACTAAATTTCATTCTGCTTTAGTAAACCGTTCTATCCCTTCTATGTTTAATGGAATAAGTCAACAGCCAGCTTCTCTTAGATTAGCATCTCAAGGCGAAGTACAGGAAAACGCTTATCCAGCTCTTGTTGAGGGGTTGTCTAAAAGACCGCCAACGCAACACGTTGCAAAATTAAATACTGATGTGACTGCTAATCGTTTCGTACACTTTATAAATAGAGATAGTGTAGAAAGATATATTTTAATAATTGAGAACGGAACATTAAAAGTTTTTAATATGGCTGGAACAGCTATGACTTTAGTGTTTACTGCTAGTGCAGCATATTTAAATAGCAGCGACCCAAGGAATGATTTTGCTGTTGTAACCATAGCCGACTTTACTTTCATTGTAAATAAAACTATAACAACTGCTATGGATGCTGCTGTTGTTCCGGGGACATTAACAAGCACTGTTCAGAAGTTTGCTGATTTACCAACATCCCCCACTGTTGGAGACCTCCATGAAATTGCCGGAGATGATGCTAATAATTTTGATAATTTTTATGTAGAGAGAGAAACTAATTCTTGGAATGAAACTGTAAAACCAGGGATTACTCACCAGTTTACGGCTACCACAATGCCTCACCAATTGGTAAGAACAGCAACAGATGAATTTACATTCAATGTTGTTACTTGGGCTAACAGATTAGTTGGAGATGAAGAATCTAATATTACACCAAGTTTTATTGGTAAAAAAATTAATGATGTCTTTTTACATAAGAATAGATTTGGAATACTAGCTGGAGAGAATTGTATATTATCTTCTGCACCAGCAATTGATTTTAATTTTTGGAGAGAGTCTGCAACAACTCTTGTAGATTCAGACCCTATAGATATATCTCCCGGACATGTTAAAGTTGCTACTTTAAACCACGCACTACCATTTGATAAAACCTTATTATTATTTTCATCACAAACACAATTTTTATTATCAGATGAAACTGTATTATCTCCAAAGACCGCAGCCTTAGAAGTTACTACAGAGTTTGAGGCGAGTGATAAAGCTTCCCCGGTAGGAGCTGGAGCTAATGTTTACTTTTCAGTTCCTAGAGGAAACCATAGTGCGTTAATGGAGTTCTTTGTAGAAGATAATGTAATCAGTAACGATGCTACTACTATAACTTCACACGTACCAAATTTTGTGCCAGCAAATATATTTCAATTAGAAGCTTCTTCTAATGAGAATGTTATCTTTGGTATTTCCACAGATACTCCAAACGAAATATATGTTTATAAATACTTTTGGCAAGGTAATAATAAAGTACAGGCAGCTTGGGGTAAATGGGTTTTTGATTCAGAAGATACCATAATGGGTATCAAAATGATTGAAACAGATTTATTTATCGTGAGTAAAAGAAGTGACGGAACTTATTTAGATAAGTTAGAATTACAGGTTGGGTTAACCGACACAGGATTAAACTTCTTAAATTTATTAGATAGAAAAGCATCATTAACTGGGGTTTATGATTCTGGTACAGATAAAACAACTTGGACAATCCCTTATGTAGTTCCAACAGGAACAACAGTAGATGTTATTTTATCAAATGGATTTACTGGTAAAGCTGGTCAAAAATTATTAAGTGGCATAGCTAGACCTACTACTACTACAGTCGTAGCTACCGGAGACTTTTCAGCATCTACTTGTTTTGTAGGAATACCTTATGAATTTAAATATCAATTCTCTGAGCAATTTATAAAAGACGGTGAAGATAATCCTTTACGTGAATCAAAATTAATGATGCGTAATATGGCAATAAATTATACTGATACCGCTTTCTTTAAAGTCGAAGTAACCCCTGAATTTAGGGACACAGCAACAAACGAATTTACGGGGGGAACACTTGGAACTAACATTACTGTTGGAACAATTAATTTAGATTCTGGTGCATATCGTTTTCCTTTATTATCAGATTCATCAGGAGTAACAATTGTTATCACAAACGACAGTCATTTACCCTGTGTGTTCCAGAGTGCAGAGTGGACAGGAATGCTCCACCAAAGAGCCTCACGTTCATGAGGCAAGAATTAAGGATGCAGAATACCTAGAGCCTAGATTAAGGGATATTGATAAAAAAGAAGTGCTGGCTGTTAGGGAGAATGTTGAGGGAGTTTTATCTTTAGCTATTGAAAAATCTTTATTGTGTTATTCAATTTATCATAGAGGTAAGCCAATAGGAATGTTTGGTCTCTCTCCATCCGAAATTGATTTTGGAATACCTTGGCTTTTATGTTCAAATAAATTACCTAGAGTAGCTTTATCGTTTTTAAAACAGTGTCCTGAATATGTTAACCAAATGCATGAGCACTATAAAACTTTAACGAATTATGTACATTGTGAAAATGTTGTTGCAATTAAATGGTTAAAGTATTTAGGATTTAAAATGTTATTCAAGGTTAAATATGGAAGAAACAATGAAATGTATTATCAGTTTATGAGGATTCAAAATGTGTGACCCAGCAACAGCAATGACGGCTATGCGTGTCTTTATGGTTGTTAAAGGTGTTGCCGGATATATGAGTGCAAAGGCACAAGCCGATGCAGAAGAGGATGCACTCGAAGCTGGTTGGGCTAATTTAAATAAACAGTATGACGAGCTAAGAGATGAATTAGCTATAACAGAAAGAGAAAATATATTAGAATTAACCATTGAATCATTAGAACGAAAAGGTGAAATGATGGCAGCTAGTGGAGATAGAGGTTCATATGGAAATGTAATTATGCATTTACTACAAGATAATGATATGAAAACTGGAATGGCTGCTGGTAATATACAAACAAAAACAGATAGAGATTTAAGGCAAGTTGATAGAGATGAGCGTGGAGCACATGCTGATACACAATCAAGAATGAATGCAATTGATAGACCTAGTTTAGCTATGACAATTATGGAAACAGCCGGAGATGTTGCCGGAACATATGCTGGTCAACCAGCTAGTAAAGACCTATCTACTGTTCAATCAAAGACTACACAAAGATTACGTAGAGGTAGTCAGTATGGAATACCGGGCGGCAGTTCTGCTGGAGCTAACGCTACTATGAAATCCCCTTCCGGAGCAAAACGAAGAACTAATGTTAAATCTTACTTAGGGCGATAAAGATAATGGCTGAAGATAGTGTAGACATTTCATCTGGAACTGTTTCTGGTAGAGTTAAAAGAAGGGGTTCTAAAGGTAATGTTGTTGGTGATACAACAATAAGTAGACCTGTTGCAACACCTTCTGCAAGACCAGTAGATACAACCATAATGCCAAGTGATGATACAGCTTTAAGTTCATTAGCAGAGGGCTTATCAAAAGCCTCTCCCGGCTTTGAAAAATACATGAATGCCAAGCACGATGAGTTTGTTAAGAATGAAGCTATTCGTGCTGAACGAATGGCAAGGATTGAATTAATGGATAAGGATGAAATTACTGAAGAAATTTTAAAAGGTAATTTAAGACCTGAAGATTCTCCTTGGTTTCAAGAAGCTTACTTTAAACATGGTGCTGTTTTACAAGCACAAAATACCGCAGAAGAGTTGAGGAATAAATATGATAATGAGTTTGATAAAGATAATGGTGATATTAATCGCTTTATAAGAGACAACTTAAAAATTTCTGAAAGAGATTTAAGTGACCCGGATTTTGCCGAACCATATTTAAATGCATTAACAGATGTTGAAACTGATATAAAAAAACAACAACGAGAGTATTTGTCAGAAAAGATTAATCTAAAGAAAAAAACTGACATAATGCTTATGATTGATAATGTTGTAAAGGAAGGTGTTGCCGAAGATAAACCTTTGGAATGGCTTAAACAAAATTTAAATTCAATGTATGTGGCTGGTACAGAAGTTTTTCTTACTAACCAAGAGGTTGATGAAATGGTTTATAGTGCTGTGGCAGCAGCAGCAGATAACGGAAATTATAATCTTATTGATTATTTTCTTGAACCTAAACCTGACGGAACTCCCGGGCTATGGTACAACCCAGATTTTACAGATAGGATAAATGCTTTGTGGGATACATCAGTTAAGGCTCATACAAAAGCCCTTGATGACCGTGCTAAAGAACTTAAAGATATAAAAACTTCCGAAACTAATCAGTTACTTTTAGATATAGGGGCATACGTTCATACAGACCCTAAAGGAGCACTCCAAGCATTAGAAGACCCGGTATTAGAAACAATGGCTTCTGAAACAGGAAATGATGGACAGCTACAAACTTTGAGAAATACTGCAATAGCTACCATAAGGGCAAATCGGTCTGACTATAAAGATGAGCAGTCAGCAACAAGAACTGAAGTAGATGAACACTTACTTTATTTAGTTAATGTAAGTATTAAGTTAGGAAAAATTAATACTACTGCTGAAGTGCGACAATTCTTTGGTGCTGTTAATGACCAAGACTATACTAAAATACACGGTCATTATAAAGATATGTTGACAGCCGAAAAGCTGCTAGAAGGGCGTAATGATGAAAAATATTTTGGGAATAAACCACAATATAAGCAACGAATAGATTTCATTCAAAAGATGCTTGACCCCGAAGGTTCTGCCGGAAAATATTCTGAAGAAAAATATTCTAATGTAGACCGTCAAAGGTCAGTAAAAGTAACTTTAGCACAACTTGCATTTCACGATGAAGTTTCGGCACTGGTTGCCAATAAGGGTGGATGGCAGAATGTAGAGGAAACAGACTTACAGAACATAGCTGATAATATAATAGAAAGGAATCATTTTAAAAATACATCAGTAGAAAAAATTGTTGGTGGAATTGAGAAAGGAGAGTGGAATAAAGATGGTGGTTTACGAGACCAATATCAGAGACAATTTAGTCCTCGCTTTGATTCACAGCATAGTTTTAAAAGAGCATTAGATTTGGCTATAAAATTGGGGGATACAGTTGAAGAAGAATCCCTTAAAAAAGAAAAAAGAAATCATAGAAGTTATTATGAACAAACTTGGAGTCCAAACTAATGGCAACAGAAGAATCGCAGTCGGTTGAAGATGCTGCTTGGGCAGCAGAGGTGGCGGCTTCAAGAGATAGAGTAAACAAACAGGCTGTTTTAGATGAAAAAGAAATTACCCCAGTAGGTGAAACAGACCCCAAAACTGGGGAGGTGGAACAAGGGCAGTCTTTCTTAAAAAACACCACAGAGATAATGGGGAATGTAGCTACTGGTATAGGTGAAGGTGCTGTAACTGGTGCTGGAAATACAGTAACCTCCTTTGTTGATTTAGGGCTTTCTACGCTAGACAGTTTAAAAGACGGTACAGGAGATTTACTTAATTTAGATTGGGAAGATGATTCTATTCGCAAAAGCTTTTTAAAGGGTTTACATATAGATAATGTTGGTGAATTTATAGCTAAACCAGATTATGGTAGCGGAGGTCTTACAAAAGAATTACCTAAAGCATTATCCCAATTTCTTGTAAATTATATAACTTTTGGAAAAGCTTTAAACTTGACCAAGACTGGTAGAAAATTTCAAAAAGAACAGAAGCACTTATCAACTGTTGTAAAAGGTGCTGCTGCTGATGCTACTGCATTTTATGGTGAAGGCAACATGTCTGAGTATATACAGAATGACCCGGATATGCAGCAATGGATAAAAGAAAATAAAGAAAGATATCCTGAAGGCGTTTGGGAAAATGTAACAAAACTTGTTGCTGGTTCTATGGATTGGACAACAGAAAAATTACAAACGGATGCAGATGACACTTCTGGTATTAGGGCTGGAAAACATGCTTTAGAGGGTGCTCTTTTAGGTGAGATGTTTGAAGCAGTTATTAGGACGGTAAAGTGGGGTGGTAAAAAACTTATACCTAAAGATTTTTCTGACGTTGACCTAGAGAAAGGTACTAAAAAGGTTGAAAGCAAAGTTGAGGCTGATGAGGCATCTAAAGATGTAAACGTAGTTGATGATGCTGTAGATGCCGTAGATGATGCTGTAGATGCCGTAGATGATACAATTGATAATCCCTATAGAACTGATGAATACATTGACGAAAAAAGAGGGGTAGAATTTGAAGCTAATTCTAAAGACATTTCTGGAAGCTCAGATGTTGTTTCAGATATTGTAAGTGAATTAGGTGGTACAGTTGTAAAGCCATCTGTAAAGGGTGTTGATACAGTATTAGACGATGCTCAACTAGAAGAACTATATAGCACTGTATTTACTCCTGAAAAACAAACCGTATCTAGTGCAGTAACAGATGTTAATTATAAAAGTAATAGATTGCCTAGGTCTGTTGAACCTTTGATAACTTGGGCAGAAGGGTTCTTTAAAAATGGCGGTAAAAACTTTGACCCGGGCGGTGGTGCTGGTGAACTTCAAACAGCAAGACTCGGAGAATTAGATGTAGAAAATGTGGTTCTTGACCCGTTCAACCGTTCTAAAGAACATAATATAGAAGCCATAAAAAAGGTAGCAAACGGACAAGCTGATACTGCTACTGTAAATAATTTATTAAATGTTTTAGTAGATATAGCTGATAGAGTTTCAATTTATAAGCAAGTAAAGAATGCTTTAAAAGAAGACGGACAAGCAGCGTTTGCTAATTGGAGAGACCCTAAGCAAGCTAAGGCGTTGGCTGATGCCGGAGAAACCTCTAAAGTAAGAACTGATAAAGCTGGCAATAAAATTGCTGGACAAACACATATGGCTGATGAAGCTTATGTGAAAGAGTTAGAAGATGTGTTTGGAAAAGGAAATGTTAAAATTGTAAAAGTTCCAAAACCAAACGGTAAGGGTACTGAAAATATAATTATAGCAAGCAAGAAAACAGTTAAAGAAACACCTACCCCTAAACTTACTGACACTAGAGTTACTTGGGATAACATTGGTCAGTATGCAAAAAATGTACAAGCATTAATTAAAGAAATTCCTAACATACCAAAAGAATTAGCCGATAAAATTCAAAACGGTAATTGGAAAAAAGCTAATGGAAAAGGTGGTAAGCTAGAAAATCCACTAAAAATTCTTAGAGGCTTGACGAATAAAACTGACGGTGTTGGTAAGAGGATGGGTTCAGAAGATACTGGTACTATATATGCTCATCTTGATTATATAGCAGATGTTGTTCCTAAAGAAATTTTTGAACCAATGATTGCGGCTTTGAAAAAAGCCGGGCATAATCCCAATCTTTTCACTTTTAATAAAAAGACAGGGCAACTTGATTTTGTAGAATCGTTAGACTTTGATACAGTACATGAACCTTCTATAGCTGCTAGATATAAAGTAGGAGTTGGTGGTGTTGTAGAAAAAAGTACAAAAAATATTAATCAACTATATCACCATAAATGGCTGTGGGTTAAAAATGATTATAAAGGATTTAATTATGCTGACGAAAAAATACGTTCTATTAATTGGTTAGCTGCTAGAGGAGATGATTGGACAAAGAGTACTACAGGTAGTATAGGTAAAAAAGAAAACTGGGAAAAATTGTGGGAAGAAAAAATATCTCCTAACCTAGTTCGCATATCAAAAGGTATGGATGAAGCGATTGATGATATTGCTGAAGAAGGTGCTGATGCTTTAGATAATTCTATTAGACCTATAAAGGGTGTAAGAATAAACCGTGATGAATATAATGAATTTATAAAACGCCTTAATAAAGGTGAAGTAAGCTATGATGATTCTGCTGGTATAGATTTTAATTTTGATAGGATTGATAGTGAAGGGGATATAAAAGCTATTATCAATTTATTATCTGAAGTTGCTGAGAAAACTATAGATAAAGCTAAAGGCGGTGTTCGTACTTTTGACGAAACAGAAGCTATTGCAGAATTAGTTGGAACTAAAAAAGAAGATTTAACAGCTTTATATAAACAAACTAAAAACCTTGATTCTAAGATTTTAGCATTTAGACAACTACTTAATAGTTCTTCTGCTGAAATGGATAGATTAACTAAGTTAGTTGCAAAACCTAATCACCTCCCGGCAGATGAAGTAGCAATGAGAAGGCAAGCTGCTATAGATTTTGTTATACAAGCAGAAGTTAAGGGCATCCAAACTAATGTTGCTAGAGCTTTAAATGCTATGAAGATTGCAGCTCGTACCGGTAATTACTTTTTAATGATAGATGAATTAGGTGGTAGTGGGAAGGCAAGCGACTGGGCAGAAAAATATCAAAAATTAGCTGGAGCAAAAGAGAGAGCAAACCATGTTAGGAATACAGCTCTTGGAAGAGTTAAAGGTGTTATAGAAGAATGGTGGATTAATTCTTTATTGTCTGGAATACCTACACAGGTTGTTAACTTTATTGGCAACAACACAATGGTTGGCATAAACGTAATTGAAAGAATTGGTGCTGGAACAATCGGTTCTTTTAGAAGAGCAATTGGTACTGGCGATGCAAGAAGTTCAACATCTTTAACAGAAGCATATCATTCTATGAGAGGAATGGCATTAGGGTTACAAGATGCTGGAAGAATTAATTTAAAACAGCTTAAAACAGATACCGGAAATGGATTTAGTTCGGCTATGGAAATTTTACGTAACGCTAAGGGTGCTAGAGGAAAAGTTGCAGCAGCTTATGATGCGATAGATGAAATAATAAATAATTATAAAGGCTCTACTATTACAAAGACTGTTGGAGATGAAATAATAAATGTCCCAGCATATGGTACTATGTGGAGAACTATGTTTACTGGGAATCCTATTTTAGATAACATGACAAAAATAGAGTCCTCTGGTGTAGATAGGAATGCTATTACTTCTGGCAACCTTAATCCTAGAGGAGCTTTAGCAAACATAGCATCAAGCGATACCTTAGATTTTCAAACAACAAAAGATTTATTTAGGTTTGGTTTAGGTGTTGGTCTTGATATGCTTGGTAAAATAGTAAGAACCCCCGGAAGAACTTTAATTGCAACCGATGAATTTTTCAAAGGTATAGCATATCGTGGTGAACTACATGAAAAAGCTTATAATTTAACCTCACGTTGGGCTGAAGGTATAGATAAAGTTACAAAAAAACCAAGGGGTATAAAGGCTGGAACTGAGGAGTTTAATAAGCACTATGAACAACTCCTTAAAGAGCCTCCACAGGAATTACATATTACAGCTTTAGAAAAAGCTAGATACCAAACCTTTACAAATGAGTTGGGTGGTTTAGGGTCTATGGTTCAAAGGCTTGGTGAAATGCAGTGGTATTCTATTCCAGCCGGAAAATTTATTGTACCTTTTGTAAGAACCCCCATAAATATTTTTAAAGTTAGTTTAGAAAGAGTTCCACTAATAGGGTTAGCTGCAGACAGTCGTATAGAAAAAATTGTGATGGCTGAAAAGAATATAATGACATTAGCTAAAAGAGCACAAAGAGCTTTCGCTGGTAAAGAAGGTGGTGCTGCTAGAGATGAGATAATAGCTAGGTGGGGAATATTTACGGCTGTGGCTATGCAGTTAGAAGAAAAATTTGCAGACGGCACAATAACTGGTGCTGGTCATAGAGATAAAGATGTTAGAGCTACAGCTAAAACTCTTGGCTTAACACCATACACAATTAAATTTGGTGATAAGCGTTATGCCTATAATCGGTTAGACCCTGTAGGTGGTCTACTTGGGGCTATGGCAGACTTTCATCTTATATCTAATTTGTTAGAAGAAGCGGATGAAAGCCTCCGAAGCCAGTGGATAGATGCTATGTTTCTATCTTTTGAAGGAAACTTTATGTCTAAGACATACATAGAAAGTATTCAAAATATAACTTCTGGTCTAATGGGGTCACATAGCGATGAATCATATAAGAGAAGATTTGGGCAAGTAACATCCCGACTTTTTAGTTCATTCTATCCAACATTCTTAGCACAAAGAACCAGAACTGGAGTATTGGGAGCACCGGGAGATTCAGAGGTTAAACAATACTTTGATTGGTTTGATGCCTTTAAAGCTAGAATACCGGGATATTCTTCGGAGATTATGGCTAAAAGAGATTTCTTAGGAAAAAAGGTTTCATATGATTTAGGTGGCAGTAGTTTAAAAGCTGGGTTTGATTTTGTAAGTCCTATATTTGTTTCTCAAGAATCAGACATTCCTATAGCAAAAGAAGTTCTTAGATTAAAAATAGGATTCGGAAAACTTGATTTAAGTATAGACGGGATACGATTATCTGCAAAATCTTGGGATAATTGGGGAATGCTTGCTGGTAGAATAGCAACAAATGATTTTAATAAACCGGAAAGAAAGGTGGGTTCTCAATTTTATAATTCTCTAACTGACGGAGACATTGTTGGGGGAATTGAAGGAAGTAAGGCAGATTACATTAAGTCCATTGTTAATAAGTCGAGAAATCAAGCAAAGTTATTTTTGCTTTTTCCTTATTTAAATGACAATGGGTTTCCTACTAAAATAAAAACACCTAATAAAAACCCTTATTATGATAAGGCTCTTGCAAAACAAATTGATTATAAAGAAACACGGGAACGTCATGCCATGCAAGGTAAAGATGTAGACCCGACAGAACGTAAAAAATTATCGTTAAAAATGCAACAGCTTAAAGAGGTAATAGATTCAATGAAAAAAGATGGGAGTATTGATTAATGGCAAACTCGTATGTGGATTATACTGGGAACGGTTCTACAACCACTTGGTCAATCCCCTTTTCGTTCATTTCAAGAACTGATGTAAGTGTTATTAAACTATCAGACGATAGTGCAATCTCATTTACTTTTGTTAATGATTCGCAGATAACTATTAGCCCGGCTGTGGCTGATACAATAACCTTTAGGGTTAGAAGGTTAACCCAAATTACATCTAGGTTAACAGACTTTATAAACGGCTCTAACCTTACGGAAGCAGATTTAGATTTAGCAATGAATCAAGACTTCTTCCTTGCCCAAGAAAATAAAGATTATCTGAATAGTAAAGTAGGAGTTCCTAATTCTTCTCTTGATGGTCTTAAATTACCAGCTCCAGAAGCTAGTAAAATGATTCAATGGAACAGTGGAGCTACTGCATTAGAGAATGGATTAACATCTGGAACTATTACTACCGCAGTAACAAGTGCTACTGATGCGGCAACAAGTGCTACTTCGGCAGCCGCAAGTGCTACTTCTGCAACCGCAAGTGCTACAAGTGCTACTGCTAGTGCTGCTTCAGCATCGGCTGCGGCAAGTGGTTTATTTAAGTGGAAAGATTCTTGTAGAGCTACTTCTGAAACTAATATAACTTTATTAGGAACACAAACTATTGACGGAGTTGTTTTAGTTGCTGACGATAGAGTTCTTGTTCAAGGACAAACTGATACTGAAGATAATGGTATATATACAGTAGCTTCTGGTGCATGGGTTCGTTCAACAAAAATGGATACCGCAACTGATTTTCCAAGTGCGGCTACTCTGATTGAAGAAGGAACTACAAACTCTGACAAATTATTTATATGTACGACAAACAATCCTGTGGTTGTTGGTACTACAGCAATAACATGGACACCATTAGGTAGTGCTTCAAGTGAATCTACGTTTACTTTATTTAGATATACAACAACAACTGCTACAACATATTCTGGTGCTGATGATTTATTAGCAACACTAAGTTATACTGCTGGTTCTATAATTGTAACTCTGAATGGAGTTGTAATGGAAGCCCTTGAAGATTATACAGCATCTAATGGAACATCTGTTGTATTAACTGTCGCACCAACATCAGGAGATGAATTAAATATTTATGCCTTTAGTTCGTTTAGTACATCTGATACTGTAGCAAAATCAACTGGTGGTACGTTTACTGGTGGAGTAACTGCTACAGGTTTAACTGATGCTGGTACTGGAGCTACTAAGGTGGCAACTGGTACTACTGCACAACGCCCAGTAAACGGTGCTGGTAAATTAAGGTTTAACTCAACTGAGTCCGAACTAGAAGTTAATGACGGTTCAGCTTGGGGGTCAATAGGTGGAGGAGCTATTAATGATATATTTTATGAAAACGCACAGACTGTATTGGCTGACTATACAATCACAACAAATAAGAACGCTATGAGTGCTGGAGAAATAACAATAGATACTGGAGTTACGGTAACTGTACCGACTAATTCAAACTGGGTGGTGGTGTAATATGAGTACTGTAGCCGTTGATACTATTGAAACACTTGCTGGAGACGAACACGCTCGATTAGTTCAGGTTGTCAGTACTATAACAGGAACAGTAGCAACTGGGACAACTCAAATACCTTGGGACGATACACCGCCATTATCAAGTGAGGGAACAGAGTTTATGACTCGTACTATCACTCCAACTAATACAAATAATACTTTAGTAATAGAGGTATCGGTTGGCTTTATGGATACAGTCGCTATAAATGGTGGGTTTGCATTATTTAAAGATTCAGATGCTAGTGCGATTGCGGGTGGTTATTATCATCAATCCTTATACGAGGAATGTAGGTGTAATTTTACTCATGTTATAACTGGAAGTCTTGGCACATCATTAATTACATTTAAACTTAGAGGTGGTGGTGATGCGGCTGGCACATTTACATTTAATGGTTATGCTGGTTCTACTAAATGGAATCAGGTTGAAAAGAGTACATTGACAATATCGGAGATACGAGTATGAGTGTAACAACTAAAAATGCGCAATCACTTGGTTGGAAATACCCTAATGTGGGTGGTATCTCAACAGTTGGTGGAGTTGTTACTGGGTGGAATGATTCATTACCAGAATTAACTCAAGAGTTAGTTGATTCTATTGAAGCTGAGTGGACTGCGAGTGAGGGTCATAAAGAAGGTAGAAGAAAAGCCTATTTGTCTATTCCAGAACAACTTGATATGCAGTACTGGGATTCAGTAAACGGAACAACAAAGTGGAGAGATGCAGTGGCATTAGTAAAATCGGAGAACCCTAAATGAGTATACTACGAGCTGACACGATAGCAACCGTTGCTGGTGTTGAACAAGCTAGATTAGTTCAAGTTCAAACTGTCAATAAGACTGACCGATTTACTACTACATCTTCAAGTTTTGTTGATGTAACAGATTTTAGTGTAGAGATTACTCCAACTCATGCAGATAATAAAATACTGGTTTTTGTTTCTACTCAAATTGGTAATGCCAATGATAGTGGTTATCCTTGTGAGTGCCAATTAGTAAGAGATAGCACTGCTATTGCATTAGGTACGAGTTCAAGTGCGGGTGGTCATAACTATACCGCTTTTTCAATAAATAGTAATGGTTATGAGTCACAAAGTATTTGCCCAGTTTTTCTTGATGATGCACAAAGCACAAGCGCACACACCTATAAATTTCAAATAAAAGCTGGTGGTGGAACAGCCGCTTTAGGGGGTAGAGGCGATGATGCTACTTACTCTAATCATAGTACAATTACAGTTATGGAGATTAGGTCATAATGGATATTATTAATGCAATATTAGCAATAAATCCTGATGCTAAAGTATCAGTTAATGCTGAAGATTACGACCAAATTATTTGGCACGGAGATACAGCAGTTATTTCCAAAGAGGACATACAGGCTAAACAAGCAGAGTTAAAAGCCGACTATGAAGCTAAAGAATATCAGAGAAAACGAAA
>Ga0315327_10000188_pt1 | contig 29461 bp, 29 predicted proteins | sample M110032315metaG_FD_203460 | JGI IMG/M metagenome (GOLD analysis project Ga0315327, IMG submission 203460) | Ammonia-oxidizing marine archaeal communities from Monterey Bay, California, United States - M1 100m 32315 | ecosystem: Environmental > Aquatic > Marine > Coastal | place: USA: California... | reverse complement strand
ATAATTACTGGTGCAGCAGGGCTTTTAGGATCTCAGTATGCAGAGGGATTAATTAATTCCGGAGCAAATGTAGTTCTAGCAGATCTAAATTATAAATTATGTAAAAAAATTTGTGAGAGATTAGTTAAGAAAGAAGATTCAAGAGCACTAGCAGTGAAGTTAGATCTTACAGATAAAAAATCAATTCAAGACATGGTAAAAAAAGTTATAAAAAAATATTCGACAATTAATGTTTTAATCAATAATGCTGCAGACCAAGGAGATAGTAGATTAAGGAAAACTCCATTTGAAGAGTTTCCTCTAAAAAATTGGAACCATGCAATAGATGTTAATTTAACTGGAGTTTTTTTGTGTTGCCAGGAGATTGGAAAAGTTATGGTAAAACAACGCAATGGAGTAATAATCAATATATCATCAACATATGGAATTGTAGCACCTGATCAAAGAATCTATGGTAAAAGTGGACAAAATTCAGCTGCTTTTTATGCAGCAACAAAGGGTTCAATAATTAATCTTACAAGGTACCTTGCGGCATATTGGCAAGGTAAAGGAATTAGAGTAAATACACTATCCCCAGGCGGAGTAGAGAAAGGTCAAGATAAAGAGTTTGTAAAAAATTATTCTTACAAAACTATGCTTGGTAGAATGGCAACGAGAGATGAATACATTGGACCCATATTATTTTTAGCATCAGATGCATCATCATACATGACAGGTTCAAATTTAGTAGTGGATGGTGGTTGGACTGCATGGTAAAAATGGGCGAAGATGATTTAATAGATTCTGAAGAACTTGTAGAAGAAGTACAGAAACTTTTAGAACAACTTTTCCCGATTTGTAGAAGTATTACGGGTAATGGAGTTAGAAAATCATTATCAATTTTAACACACATATCTAAATTTGAAGTTAAAGAGATTCAAACAGGTACCAAATGTTTTGATTGGGAAATTCCAAATGAATGGAATGTTGAATCGGCTTATTTGGAAGATGAGAATGGGAAACAGGTATTGAATTTTAATGAGAATAATTTACATTTATTGAATTATAGTACACCAATTGACAAAATAGTTTCATTTGAAGAATTAAAAGATCATATTCATACTATGCCAGAATTACCAGAAGCAATTCCATATAGAACAACGTATTATTCAAAAAATTGGGGATTCTGTATGTCATATGAACAATTTCTAGAATTAGATTCAAAATTGAGATATCATGTGTGTATTAAAACAAAATTAGAACCAGGGTCATTAACATATGGAGAAGAAATTCTTAAAGGAGAATCAGGTATTGAATTTATTATTTCTACATACTGTTGTCATCCTTCTATGGGAAATGACAATTTATCAGGTATGATTGTATGGATTTTATTGCTCAGAGAGTTAAAGAGAAGAAAAACAAAGCATGGTTATAGGTTCATCATAGCACCAGAAACAATTGGAGTAATTGGATACTTACAGAGAAATAAAGATAATATCACTAACGTGGTAGGTGGATATGTTTTAACATGTAATGCAGGTCCAGGCAGATATGAATACAAAAGATCATTTTTAGGAAATTGTAAAATAGATTTTATTTCAGAAGAGGTTCTCAGAGAAACAGGAAAAAATTTTGAAATTTCTGAATTTGATATTAGAGGAAGTGATGAACGCCAATTTTCTTCGCCAGGTTTTCGAATACCAATCGGGGTATTAACAAAGAGTAAATTTACTGAATATGATTATTATCATACATCACTAGATAATCTAATGTTCATAGATGTGAAGAATATCTTATCTACATTGAGAATTTATTTAGGTATAATCGATAAATTAGAAAAATCACAAAATGATTCATTTAGAGAGAGAGAAACATCATACACTGATTCAACAGAAAAAGGAAGGGTTTTGCATTCACTAAATCCATTTTGCGAACCAATGCTTAGTAAAAGAGGATTGTTTCCAACTATTGGCGGTCAGAATCACAAAAGAAGTAATAATTCTACAGAAGATAGTGGAGAAAATTTACGAATAGAAATAGATTCAATTATGTGGTTGATGTTTTATGCAGATGGAAATACAAATCTTGAATTTATTTCAGATAGATCTAATATACCAATTCCAGTTTTAGAACAGGCCATTACAAAATTAGAAGGATGTAATCTGTTAAAGAAATATGATAGTATTTAGTCATTTCTTAAATTAATTATTTGATGATTTGTCTTTAAACTTTGATCAAAGAGTGATATTGGAAATTCCTTTTTTTCAAGAATAATTGATATGAAATGATTAAACGAATTTTTTAATGATGAGTTATGATCTTCTTGAGTATTAAAATTCTCAGACAGTAATATAGGAGGAGTTTTGAAAAAACTTTTCTCATCAAATGTATCACGTGGACTAAAAATTTCTAAATGATTATTTTTGATTGAGATATAACCATTAGTTCCAATTATAGATAATTGATTAATTAGAGGAGTAGCATATGAATTAATTATGGATACATTAAATTTTTCATATTCTAAAATTAAGTGACCAGTATCATACGATGTTCCATTATTTGAAATTAGATTAGGGAAATAAATTTGATTTTTACTATTCCCAAGTACATAATGAATTAAGTCAAGATAATGAATTGAGAGTGTATCCAGTAGATTAAATTTATTTTTAGTGCCATCAGCACGCCATGAATTAACATATTCTTTTTTAAATGCAAGACCTTGTGAGGATATAATTTCGATATGGACAAGATCTCCTAGAGATTCAGAATTAATGTATTTTGATAACACATCACAAAGACGACTAAATCTTAGATTAAAATTGAAAAATATTTTTCTTTTTTTAGATTCATTAAATTTTTCTAATTTATTAACTTCGGCTAGATTTACAGCAGGAGGTTTTTCACATAAGATATATCCATTAAATGATTCTAATTTTTTTAGATAATCAAAATGAGTGCTATTAGGTGACGAGATTATAATTGCATCACATTTTAAGAGTTGAGAGAAATCATTTGTCATTCTAGAATCATCTAATTTTTTGGTAGGATGATAGATTTGTTTTAGTAGGCAGTCAGAATTTCCATCAATTAATCTAATTAGACGTTGAGCATGATTTCTATATCCAATGATTCCAATGTTAATTACCAATTTGAACAACGGTCACAAGGAGAACATTCGTTTCTTTTTCCAGAACGATGTAGATTTCGAAGTTTTTTATAATCTTCGCCATTCCAGATTTCTTTAATGCTGTTATCCTTGACATTACCTACTAACAACTCACTCTTATAATCAACATCACATGGATTACATTTTCCATCATACCATACATACATTTCACCCCATAGAAAATTACATGGATTTGTTCCAGCATTCTCTAGAGGATTATGATATGTGTCCCATCTTTCAAGAAGATCAACCATTACAACATGATCAACGTATTGTTCCCAGAATTCTGTGAATTTTTGTACATTTTGTTTTTTATCGATTCTAACTCCACTTACTCGTGTAGCACATTTTGAATTAGAATATTCTTCTTGAATTTTTTTGAATAGTTTAATATTGTTAACAACATCTTCGAATATTCCTAAGACTCTAATTTTTTCATATTCATCTTTTTCATAAGAATCTACTGAAAAAACAATATCAGTTACACCAGATTCAATAATTTTTCTAATTAACGATTCATTAAGTCGTGTAGCGTTGGTATTCATTTTAAGATCAAAGAATTTACCTTTACAATATTCTAACATTTTTCCGAGATTTGGATTAAGAGTTGGTTCACCTCTACCACTAAGTGTCACAGCTTGTATTCCTAGAGATTGTGCATCATCAATAATTTTTTTAAATAAATCAAAATCCATGTTACCCATGAAATCTTTATTTTTACTAAAAGTGTCATCAACTTGAAAACACATTATACATCTTATGTTACATGCAGAAACAGGTTCAACAATTAGATGAACAGGAACATCAGAATCTATATGTTCTTTGGGAAAAGTTGTAAATTTATGTCTGAATATTAGATAATCCATCCATTTTGATTTAGGATTTGAATCTAAGAAATGAATTTGTTGGGGTGTGATTAACGAGAAATCATCATTCTCAAAATTAGATATGATTTTTTCTACATAGTTTTTATTAACAGATGTAGATTGTAATGAAGAGTTTTGGAGGGTTGTGATTAATTCTTTTTTATTAAATTTTTTTGATGTTAAGAATTTGAATCCACACATAAATATCCAGTATATTTTAAATCTATAAAGCTTGTTTCTCTTTGATCATCATTTCAAAAGAATTATTGATTTTATTCACAACTCTATCTACTCCATATAATAGATTTAATTGTTTTAGATTATTTTGGAATTTTTTTCTAGTTTCTGGTTTTTGCATACGAGTAAATATCTTTAAGAAATTTTTTGATTTAGATTCATTTTCGAGTTTAACTATATATCCTACATGATATTTTTCAACAAAAGTATGTTTTTTCTCTCTTTGATTTACTGGTATGACAATCATAGGTACATGTAAAGAACCTAATTCAAAAACAGTTCGTCCATTAGATGTTATGGCAAAATCAGATTCATGGAATATTTTAGAGAGAAAATCTACATTTTGATTTAAAGTAATAGAGAAATTTTTTTGTTTCATCATAGAGATTAGATGTAGTAAATTTTTACGTTCTTTATAATCAGAACCAATTATTATTGAATAGTTAATAGCTTTAAGATTATAGTTATAGATTAATTTTAAAATTTGATATGTTTTATTTGTAGGATCTAATCCGCCAAAAATTATAACAATATTTTTTGGTATTTGTCGTAATTTATTCGGAGTCCACATTCTAAATTCATCTCTCACACATGCATAATTAGGTCCAAAAAATTCATTAGAATTATTTTGTGACGAATGATAAATTGGATTAAAGACCAGATTTGCATATTTTCTTCCATTTCCAAGATCCTCAAAATTTACAGTGAAGATTTTTTTGTTTATTATTTTCTTCATATAATGAGTTGATGTGTTAAGAATGTCATTGAAGATCATATCCGGAGAGAATTTTTCAATTATTTTGAATAATTCAGCATCTTTAGAGAATGTTCTTACATTATAGAGATTTTCTTCAAATTTTTTTTGTCCAAGATTACTGACAGATTTCATCACGATTAGAATTTCTTCATTTCTAAAATGATTTAGAATTGTGAGCATATTGTGAACATGACCTAAACCAATCTTATCACTTCCATTGACTCTTACTAAGATACGTTTTCTATGAAGTGTTTTTTCTAATATTCCAAAATCATGATATGAGTTTAGTGCAAGAGGTTCATTTTCACTTAATTTAATTCCAAAAGAAGGTGATTCGAATTTTTTTGTTTTCAAAAAACGTTTGATATTGAATGAAACAATTTTTTCTGTAATTACACAATTAGTAATATCATCTGTTAAAAGAGGAGTTTTTCTACTCAGAGAGATTTTTTTATATTGATGATGAGGATATGATTCATAACCAAAAATTGTTTGGATTTTATTATCTAGTGTTGTAAAAAAACTTTTGATAGTAGTGTGTTTTATTAGAGGATATTTAGGATTTAGAATTAAACATTTTGAGTAATCATTATTTTGACAGATTTGAAATAGAGCGTGTAAAGCAATATCTTCTAATTTTGAAGAGTTTTTTGTAAGATTTTTTGGTCTATCGATAGTTTTTGCACCATATAATTTTGAGATTTCTTTAATTTCGTACGAATCAGTGGAGACATAAACATTTTCTGTGATTTTTAATGCAGATTTAATTACATAATATATTAATGGTTTATTTCCTACTAAACGAAGATTTTGTCTTGAGATGTTTGTACTTCCCGCTCTAGCAGGTATTAATATCACATTATCAGATTTCATTTCTTTTTTCTATATCATTCCAGCTTATAGGAGTGTCATCTGGTATGTCATGCATTGTTTTCAAACCTATTATATCATCAAAGAATTTTGGGGGAATCCCAGTTCCAGGACGTTTAATGTCCAACATATCTTCAATTATGATTGAGCCTTTTGTGATTAATTGATTTGAAACAATACTTCTTCTAGCAAATTTTACTGCTTCATCTTCAGAAGAGAATGATTTTCTAACCGCTTGACCACGACTAATAGTTGTCAGTCGTATTTGTTCAATCATTTTTGCAAATTCACGAGGTGTTAATGATAAACGATGATCAGGACTTGTTTTAAGATCTGTGTCAAATGTAAAATGTTTTTCAAGAACTTTAGCACCATAGAAAGTGGAAAAAACAGCAATGTCAATTCCTAATGTATGATCTGAGAAACCAATAGTGTGTTTAGGAAAGGAATTTTGTAAGCTTCTAATCATTTCAAGATTTGCATCTTCAGGTTTTGTTGGATAAGAGGTGATACAATGCATTATTATTATATTATTATTTCCCGTATCAGAAATTGCATCTACTGCTTCAGAAATTTCTTCTTGATTGGCCATTCCTGTAGATATAAAGATTGGAACGTTTTTCTTTGCAACATATTTGATTAGAGGAATGTTGGTTATGTCAGCAGATGCTATTTTAAAAGCAGGAACATTCAATGTGTGAAGTAGATCAACACTATTTTTGTCAAAAGGAGTCGAAAAACAGGTAATATTTTTTTTGTCAGCATATTCAAAAATTTGTTTCCAATCGTCAGTAGTCAATGAGTCCAATTTTTTAAAAACATCAAACTGAGTTTCATTGGGATTTCCATCATCCCAATATTTTGGAGCAGTTTTAGTCACGAGTTTAGATGCTTTGTATGTTTGAAATTTTACACTATCAGCATTACCTTCTACAGCTGCATCAATTAATTTCAATGCCTTAGATAAATTTCCATCATGATTTGCACCAGCCTCAGCAATAGTATAACATGGAAAATCTTTTCCAATTTTTTTGTCTTTTATTTTGATTGTATCCACGAATTTTCATAAGTAATCTAGTTAATATATGATAATACAAATTTGAACTATCGTATTTTAAAAGATTAAACAGAATTTAATTTTGATATATATTCAGAAATTAAATCTTTGAAAAAATCTTCATGGTCATCTAGAAATTTTTTTAATATTGATTCGTCAATGTTAACATCAAATAGAGCCCCATCATAATAAAATTTTTGATTAAAACGAGTTTCAAATTCTAAAAGATCAAAATTAATAGTATTTTTTTCATATAATTCAATAAATTTTTCTAAGTCTGAGGTTTGTACATTAGTGTTTAGTGCTTTTTTTATCAATTCAGGTAATTCGTGTAGCTTATCGATTGGATATACTGAAGGAAGTGTATTGTATATGACCTTTCCAAATACGATTGATGGTTTTTGAAAGAATGTTGCTTCTAGAGGAGACGTACCAGCAATGGAAATTACCAAAGAGCTATTTTTAATTAAATCTCTACCTACAACTCCTGGTTGAATTAGAGTAACATTTGGAATTTTTAGTATTTCATTATATTCGCTTATGCTTCTCCATTCTCTACTTGCTTGAGCAGGATTCTCTTTTACATATAATTTGTAATTAACAGGAATGGATTTTGCAATAATTCGAATTATTTCAAGTTGATTATTATAAAATGGAGAATCAAATAACAAGGCACGTTCCATATCTACAGACAATGGAAAATAGACATATGGAACTGATAGATCAACATTATTTTCTAAATTTTTTTTAATAAAATTTTCTCTATAAAATTTTTGTAATGTACGTTTTAAAGTAAAATTGATAACACTAGATTTTGTTCTACCAAAATAGGTGTAATGTGTTTTTTCATGTTCATTTGATGAAAGTAAATATTCAGTCTTCGATTTAATAGATGAATTAATTTTATGCTGGTTTTTCCAGTATTCTTTCCATGCCTTATCAGGTACATGTTTTTTCAAGTAATTTTGTAATTCTGATAAAGTTTTATTTTTAATCTTAATATCAGCTAAATTATCCATTTTATCAAATTGATCTAATTTTTTTGAGATCATAGATTTTCCGGCTAATTTAGGCATGCTAAGAAGTAAATTGTAAATGCCTTTTTTTTCAGAAATTTGTGTTAGTAATTCATGATGATAGAAAACAGGTATTGATGATGCAAAGAAATCAGGTTTTGTTTCGTCAAGAATAGATTCGAATAATTTTGAAGATTGTTCTAAAAGTATCAATATTTTTTCTCTAGAAAAATTAAAAAAATTAAAAAATCTATAGAAAATTCTTTCATTAATAGCAAGATTCCATAGATTTAGATCATATTTTTTTTCAAATTTTTCTAAAAAATCAATATCAGGTTTTTTAGACATATCCATGTGATCATGGAAAAACCAGATTTTTTTAAAATTTATAAGATTTTGAGATTCAAAGAATTTTTTTGGTTTATTAGTAATATCTACTAAGGCATATAATTCACAATCATAATTTTTACTCAAAAAATATGCTACTGAAAATGAAGAAAAACTTGCATCTATGAAAAATAAAATTTTTTTTGTCATACATCAGACATTTTTAGAAATTATTTTATGTTTACTATACTTACGGGTATTATTCATTACCCAATGAACGAATTTGTCCTTCATTAGGATCAAGATTTTTATTAATATCAAAAAGTCTTGGATTTTTTTTATAAAGTTCAAGAATATCTTTCTTTAAAATTGGTCTAGTTTTGATCATAGAAAAAATTTTTCGGATCAATTTCAGATCCTCAATTCTATCAAGAGTGTATCTGAGATGTTTCAGATCAGCAATGTTTGGTAGAAAATTCATGGAAAATTCATTCTTATGATTATGGAAATATGGAAATAGATGTTCACGATCCAATGAATTTTTTGCATTTGCCCATACATTCTTCAAAGAATTAAAGGAGAATATTTCCACTTCAGTTCCAACATTATATTTTAGTGGGTAATGGAAATTTGAGGTGTAGTCATAGTTTCCAATGATAGAATGTTTGATTACTTCATCAACAATTTCAGGATCAATCAATGGTTTATCAGAAGGTATTCGAACAATTTTATCAAATGAATATTTTTTTGCACATTGATAATGTCTATCAAGAACATCATTTAATTTTCCTCTAAAACATGTAATACCTAAACTTTTTACAAATTTTTCTATGACATCATCTTCAGAATTTGTGGATGTAGCTACGACAATATGATCTATATACTTCGAATTTGATAATTGATTAATAACATGATATAAGATAGGTTTTTCATCAATTATTTTCATTACTTTCTTAGGTAATCTTGTTGAACTCATTCTTGTTTGAATTATTGCTCCAATCATTTTTTCAATTTTTACTAAAAAGTATATATAAATTCTCTTTGAGTAGATTATAATTTATAATATTGTTTTAAATGAATGATATAATGAAATATTTTTTTGGAAAAAAGCTAACTAGAGATTTCATCAAAAAAAAGATATCATATAGAAATTATGAGATGATTAATTCTGCAAGGGATTTAGCAAAGATTTCAAATCTTAAACAGAATAGATGTTTTATTTGCAATAGTAAAAAATCAAAAAGAGATAGTACTTGTTATTCGATAAATTATATGAGATGTTTAAATTGTAATCATGTTTATGTTAATAGAAGAATTTCAAATGAAGATATAACACAGTACTATAAAAAAAATAAAAATTACTCTTCTATCACATATGCAAATAAATCAGATTTAAAATTTAAAGAACAGATTTTTAAACCAAAACTTGATTTTATAAAAAAATTTGTTAAAGGGGAAAAATGGTTAGATGTAGGCTCTGCAGATGGTTCGGCGGTCTCAGTGTTATTAAAAAATGGATTTGATGCTCAAGGTATTGAGATTAGTGAGAATTCCAGGGATTTTGCAAAGAAATTTAGGAATATTATCATGTATCCAAAATCATTATCTGAATTTTTTAAAGAGAATAAAAAGAAATGGGATATTATATCATTTTTTGGGGTTTTGGAGCATTTACCTGAACCAATTAAATCACTGAAAATTAGTAACAAGCTTTTGGTTAAAGGTGGTTACATTATTCTTGCAGTTCCAAATTATGATTCAATTTCAACAGATGTTTTAAAAATGGAAAAAGAGCCTGAACGTCATTTAATTCCATACTCACACATAATGTTGTTTACAAAAGAATCTTTAGAATACGGTTTGATAAAAACAGGTTTTAAACCAATTGCATTATGGTGTTTCGGAATGGATACAATTGAATTATTAAAGAAGATGAAAAGAGATAAAGAAAATTTTTCTAAAAATGATTTTCAAGAAATTTTATCAAACATAAATAGAATTCAAAAGAATTTTGACAGAATTTTCAAAGGTGATGAGTTATTGATTATTGCTAAGAAAATTTAGTTTATTAAATAAATTAGTCATTAAGAAGAGATTTCTTTATACCCTCAGTTGGGTCTGTATTTTTGTTAATTTCTAATAATTCAGGTTCATTTTCCAATAATTTTAGAATATTTTCCAGCAATATTGGTCTCTTTTTTATTTTTTTAAAAATTGATTCAATAAACTGAAAATCTTCAATTCGATCAACTGTCCAATGCATATGCGAAAGATTATCTTCATATTCAATATACCCAATATTGAATAATTCAGGATGATTGTAAATAAATGGCGTCACATGCTCCTTTTCTGATGTTTTTTTAGCATTCATCCAACATTTTTCTAGAGTTTTAAAAGAGAAGATTTCAACTTCAGTTCCAACAGGATAAGACCGATGAAAGAAATTACTAACATAATCAAAAGTATTTTTTTTATAATATTCTATAGTTTTATCAACTATTGTCGGATCAATTAATGGTGCATCACCACTAATTCTAACAATAGTTTCTAGATTAAACAATTTTGCACATTGGTAATATCTATCTAAAACATTAAGATGGTTGCCTCTAAAGCATGTAATATTTTGTAATTTTGTGAGAGTCTCTATCTCATCATCCATTTTGTCAATTGTGGTAGCAATAATTTTTTTATCAATCTGTGTTGAATGAGAAAGTTGAGAAAATAGATGCTCGAGAAGGGTTTTATCTTCGATTTTTAAAAGTATTTTTTCTTTTAATCTACTTGAATTAAGTCGTGCTTGAATTATTGCAGTAATCATCTTTCATTCATAACCTAAAATTTTTGAATCAATAATTATTTTGCTCAAGAATAATCAGTAATTCCCTCTCCATCTTCAACATCTATGTTAGATTTTTTTCCGATTAGCGAATCAAGAAATCGAGGTTCCAGACCTCGAGACTTCTTTCCAGGTCTAAGAACATCAAAATTTTTACCTTCAATTAATTCTTGGCCTTTTGAAATTTTTCTTGTTGCTTGAATAGATCTTTTGGCAAATATTCTTAATTCTTTTTCAATGTTTAATACTTTTTTAATTCCTGAACCGACAGAACATTCAGCTTTTCGAATAGATTGTACCATCAAATTTAATTCGTTGGGATCTAATGCAAAAGAATGATCAGGTCCAGGAGAAGCCTTATTCAATGTGAAGTGCTTTTCAATTGCAACTGCTCCATAAGCAACTGCCATGACTGGAGCGATAATTGGATCCATGCTATGATCCGATAATCCAATAGGCAGACCATATTTTGTATTTAGATGAGGTATAACGGATAAATTCAAGTCATTTACAGGACACGGATATTTTGCGGTACATTGCATTAGTCGTAATGATTTTGTATTTTTAAAAATATCAATTAAGAAATCTATTTCCTCATATGTGGTAACTCCAGTAGAAACAAATGTTGGTTTTTTTGTCTCTGCAAGAAATTCAAGTAACCTTACATGATTGTTTTCATATGATGCAACTTTATGAATTTCAACGTATGGATCAACTTGTTGTGCGTCCTGTACAGAAAATGGTGTAGACATAAACTTGATATTTTTTTTAGAACAATGAGATGCTAAGTCAGGTATCATTTCATATGGCATCGATAAGTTTTCGAAAATTTTGTTTATTCCAGAGCTCATTCCTTGCTCAGAGAGATAATCACTAGAACCAGCATTTTTTACATATAACGATTCAGGTCGGAAAGTTTGAAATTTTACTGCATCACATCCAGATTTTGATGCAACATCAATTAGTTTTTTAGCACATTCAATATCATCTTGATACGAACCACATTTCCAATTTGAACCAGCTTCGGCAATAATAAAAACAGACTTTTTAGACTTATCCAACGTGATTTATCGATAATTAGAGTAGATAAAAATTATTAAAACATGACTCATTAATCATCATAATTGGAATATGATTTAGATTTAAAGCAGGTTAATGAAAATGACGAGAGATTTCTCTACGAACTATTAGAGGAAAGAAAATCTATTACATATATCTCTCACAAAAAAATGCCTACATATGAGGAACATGTCAAATTTGTCAGATCAAGACCATACTCAAAATGGTACATCATAAACGTTAATGGAGAAAAAGCTGGTTCAATTTATCTGACAAAGCAAAATGAGATTGGAATTTTTGTAAGTGAACAATTACAAAAGAAAGGTGTTGGCAGTAATGCACTTAATGCATTAATCGAGAAAAATGTAGGTTTGAGGTATTTAGCAAATATTAATCCAGAAAATAGAAAATCTGTAGATTTTTTTGAAAAATCTGGATTTAGATTAATTCAACATACATACAAGATAACTATAGATAAAAAGGATAAATCATATGAGGAAGAAAATTAAATTATTTAATCCAGATTTTTCAAAGAATGAAGAATTGGCATTAATTGATACCATGAAAAGTGGATTCTGGGCATCAGGCAGTGGAAGTGGTCAAGTTAAGAGATTTGAAGATTTACTTTCAAAGTATCTAAGGGTTAAAGGATGTGTTGCCGTTAATAGTGGAACTTCAGCTTTACATCTCGCATTGTCGTTAATTGATGTAAAAGGAAAAGAGGTGATATTACCATCATTATCATTTGTATCTACAGCACATGCAATAATATACAATGGAGGAAAACCAGTTTTTGCAGATATAGATCCTGAGACGTTATGTATTAATCCAGAATTAATTGAAGAATTAATTACTAAAAAGACTAAAGCTGCATTGCCCGTACATTTTGCAGGACAAGCATGTGAAATGTATCCAATAATAAAGAATTGTAAAAAATATAATTTAGATTTAATTGAAGATGCAGCACATGCAATTGGTACAACATATAAAAATAAAAAAATTGGAACTCATGGTACAGCAGTTTGTTTTAGTTTTCATCCAGCAAAAAATTTGGCAATGCCTACAGGAGGAGCAATTACAATAAATAATAACAAGTGGAAAAAATATGCAGAAGATTTGAGAGTAAGAAGATGGTGTGGAATTTCAGATAGGAAAGATACGACGTATGATGTAAAAGAATTAGGTTGGAATTATTATATGAATGAATTTTCAGCTACAATAGGAATTGAACAATTAAAAAAAATTGATAAGCTTACAAAAAAACGTAGAGAGAATGCTAAAAGATTCAATGATGAATTAAAGTGTGAACACAAAATGAACTATGATAAAGAATGCTCATATCATTTCTATTGGATCCGCGTTAAAAATAGAAAAAAATTCATTGTAAATATGAAAGAGAGTGGGATTGAAGTAGGAGTACATTACAAACCAATTCACACAATGTCAATGTATAAAAAATTAAAAGTGAAGCTACCTCATACAGAGATTGTGGGGAAAGAAATAGTTTCAATTCCAACACATTCAAATCTTAAAACCGATGATGTAGATAAGGTAATTTCTACCATCAATAAATTTTGTAATTAGAAGTGATGATAATGGAAGAAATTAATTTTCATGTAATTAAAGAATCAGATTATAGATTCCTCTACGAATTACTTACACAAAGAAGGCAAGCTGCAAATATTTCTCACAAAAAGATGCCAACATATGAGGAACATGTCAAGTTTGTCAGATCAAGACCATACTCAAAATGGTACATCATAAACGTTAATGGAGAAAAAGCTGGTTCAATTTATCTAACAAAGCAAAATGAGATTGGAATTCATTTGTTTAGAATATTTGAAGACAGTCAGAGATATCAAGATATTATTAAGAAATTAATGTCTGAAGATTCAGAGAGTGAATTTTTTATTAATATAAGTCCAAAAAATGAATTATACATTAATTTTACAAAAAACCTTGGATTTAGTTTAATTCAGTATACGTATGAAAGAGATGAAAGACATAAAATATAATATCATTAATTTTTAAAAGATTAAGAGAAATGAAACAAAAAAAAATTTTAATAACTGGTGGGACAGGTTTTATTGGATCTAATATTGCAAATCGCTTAAAGAAAAATAATGATGTAACAATATTTGATTTAAGAGAACCACTGAATCATGGATTAAAATTTTTGAAAGGAAGTATTAACGAGATTAATGATGTAACAAATGCCATTCATGGTTTTGATATAGTAATACATCTTGCAGCAAGTTTAGGCGTAATTAATACAGAAGAAAATCCAGTTTCAACTTTAGATACAAATATTTTTGGTACAAGAAATGTGTTAGAAGCATGCAAAGTAAACAAAATTAAAAAGATAATTTTTTCATCATCTTCTGAAATTTATGGTGAGCCAATTAAAACACCAATAGAAGAAAAAGACAGACCAATTCCAATTACAATGTATGGGATTAGTAAATTAGCTGCTGAAGAATATATCAAATCTTACAGTAAGAATTTTGGTTTGAAATATACAATTTTTAGATTGTTTAATGTTTATGGAGATAAACAAGAAACAGCATGGGTTGTTCCAGAATTTGTATCAAGAGCAATAAAGAATAAAGATATAATGATTCATGGAGATGGAACGCAAATTCGTGCATTTTCTCATGTTTCTGATGTAGCTAAGGCTTTTGAGTTTGGATTAGAGAAAGGAAATAATGAGATCATCAATATAGGAAATAATACAGAACCTATAACAATAAAGGACTTGGCTGATAAAATCATTCGTCTTTCGAAGTCAAAAAGTAAAATTAATTTTATTCCATTTAAAGAATCAAAAAGAAATAGAAATGAGATAATTGTTCGTATTCCAAGCGTAGAGAAAGCAAAGAAAATACTTGATTTTAAGCCAAGTGTTTCATTAGACATAGGTTTGGAAAAAGTGATAAAATATCGTAGAAGTATAAATTAATCTTCATAATCTAATTGCTTTCTTAATTCCTCAGATACACTATTTTTCCATTGATCATTTTCTTTATTCCACATTTTTCCTCGGAATTTTTCAGCGGTAGTCCAGAAAGTGTCAATATCAATATCAATATAATCACAGAAATTTTTTATATAAATTTCTGAACAAAGACCGTCAAGTTCTAAAACTAATTTTATAGCATCTTTTCTTGATAACCTATTCTCCCTCATATCATAACAAACATGATCCATACATTGACCAAAACCAAATTTAAGATATTTTAGAGTCTGATTAACTTGAGTTACATCCGTATCTAATTGAAAATATGGTAAATATGTCCCAATTGATTTTGGATCAAATTCAGTTCTCCATTTTAGGCCATTTTGTTTTGAAAGTAAAGCATTTCCATATTGCGAATATTCCTTATAATAATAATTTAACCAGATTCCTTTGATGCCAGATTCTTCTAACTGTTTTTGGTCATAGTGAAACCAGAAAAGATCATTTTTAGACACACCATCGACATTTAGATATTCTTCATAACCAGACGATAGTGTATCTAATTGATTTGCATTTAGTGAATTTCCGTCCTTTCCTACACCAGATGATCTTGCACCCAACGTTAATCCGGGATTTTCACCTTGGATGATTAAGGGTATGTTAAATTTTTGTGCAATAATATACGTAGAAGAATAAAGAGGAAATTCGGTTGCTTTAACAATATTTCCAAAGGTTAAGAAATCATATTTTGCTAGTTTTTTCATTACTTTCGGATTTGGTCTTATACTAATTACATCAAAACCTAATTGTTTTAGGTTTTCAAGATTTTCATTTCCAAGTTTAGTTCGTACTGACGGTTCAAAATTTACTAATAAGCATTTGAGATTTAGTTGATCACGAGCATACAATGCTTGGAATGTACTATCTTTCCCACCACTAACTCCAATAGCACAATCATAGATGATTGATGAGTTTTTAGCATATTTTGTAATTTCGCTTAATTCATTTTTTCTAGATTTCCAGTCAATATCTTGTATCTCTTGTTCCCATAAACATGCGCCACATACCCCTTCATCAGTGAAAAATATTCCAGGTCGAGTATCAGGTTGAATGCATTTTGTACATATTCTCATTAGAAAATTATCTGATATCTAATATATCAATCCATTGAAAAGAAGGAATTTTGAAAAATGTAATATATATTACAAAAAATGAATTATTTCAATCCATATTCTATGTCAATATTACTGAGAGTGTGGATATAAAGTGTGGATGTATTTACACCAGGAAAAGTAGATGCAGCACTAGTAAGGAAAAAAATTCTTTCAGGAGATTTTGTATTAGATATGAAAGATGATTTCATCAAACACGTATTAATTGATAAATGGAAAAAGATAGGAAATGATTTTCAACATTTTTTAGTAAATAATGTTATGTCATCAAATATGTGGGCAGTTGCAGAAAAGATTTAATCAATTATTATAAACAGGTTATTATTATTTTTTTAAAATTTTTTCTCTAATGTTTGGATAATCATATTCATAAGTAAGTCAATTATGATAATTTCTTAATGAACGATACCATAATGATTTTGAAAGGTAAATCTGAAATTGACTATGATTCATTACATAAAACAAAAAATAAAATTTTTGCCTTAGATTATGATTCACACAAAGCACTAAAGAGGAAATCAATTATACATGAATTAGCAGATAATGAATTAAATGAAAATGATTTAGTAGCGATTTTTGATAAAGTGGCATCATTGTATGATTGGTATAAATTCATCCCAAAAGAAGTTGAATGTAAAATTGATGGTTTCAATTTTTTTCACATCTTAGATTCCGCTGAACTACATGCATACATGATCAATGTCTTGTACGATTTTGTAATGATTAAAAAAATTATTGATAAGGAAATGCCAAAGAAGATAATCATTAGTGAATCATTAAGAGAGACCATAATTCCATTTTATGATAAAATTGAATTTGAGCTGATAACATCAGATAAAATTCAGGAGGTAGTATACGATAAAATTCAGATTAAATTCAATTTAGGAAGATTACCTGTATCATTTAATATTTCTAGAAGAAATTATTTAAGATTAAAAAAGAAAATTGAGAAAGTTATTTGGAGAGTTTATAATTTATCACCAAACATGGATAATAGAAAATCAGTATTATTAATAGAAATTAATCCTAATGAATATGAAGAATTAATCAGAGAATTATCTAAAAAAGGTATGCAGATTCTTATTCTCAACAATAGAAGACCAGCAGTTTGGGATAAAAAATCCTTACAGATAATTAGAAAATATGATTGTAAAGTATTAGGATTAGAAACACTTCTTACAAAAAAAGATAAAAAAGAAATTTTGGAGGATTCAAAGAAAGCCAGAAAAAAAATTGAACTTTTGAGAAAGTTTAAAGAAAAGATGAAGGATAGTTTTCTATACGATGGTATTTCATTTTGGAACTGTATAGAAAAAAAGATACTTGATACTTTTGAGAGTAGATGTGAATGGTATGTTCTGTTGATTAAAGGAGTATCAAAGATTGTTAAGAATTACAATATTAAATTAATTTTATCATTAAATGTAATTGGTGAAACTGAGAAATCTGTTTTAGGACTTAATGAGAATAATATACCATCAATTATGTTAGTTCATGCTTTTGATAATTATTCTTTAGAATCATCTAGGTATGATATTCTGAGCATGTATTCATTATTCAAGGATAAGATAGCAGTTTGGGGAAATGTGCAAAAAGAGTATTTACAAAGATCACATAAAATATCTAATGATAAGATAATACTTTCAGGTAGTCCTCGTCATGATAAATTTTTTAGAAATAAAGATCATAGTAAACAAGAGAGAAAGATAATCCTGATAACACCTAGACCAATAATTGATACTGCGATACATAAAAAAGTTGAATTATATGAAGAATATGAAAATGTTTTAAAACAGATTATTAGCCATCTAAAGAATCTCGAAGATTTTAAAATTGTAATGAAAATTCACCCCGGTTTAGATTTTCATAGTTTAGAAATTAAGAAAATTATGAAAGATATTGATCCAAGAATTCCTGTTTATTATAACATACCAATTGAAAAATTATTAGAGCAGTCTTGGGCACATGTTAATATTTCACCAGAAGGTTTTGATGTTTCAACAGTGGTTATGGAGTCAGTGCTTTTGAATGTACCATCATTAAATGTTATTTTAGATAAAAAGATTTTTGAATATGAAATAAATAAAATGGATGCAATTTTGAATTGTACAGATATGTTAGAATTGGATAAGTATTTAGATAATTTGATTTTGGATAAAGAAATTAGAAATACTTTAGAAACTAATGGTAGAAATTTCTTAAAACGTTACTTATCTAATGAAGGTAATGCATCGAAATATTTAGTTGATATGCTAATTCCTAATTAGTAGTATTAACTAATTTGCCTAGATCATAATCATCAAACAAGACATTTTTCATTTCATCATCATTAGGTTTCCAAGCAACATCAGCTAAAACTAAAAGTTTAGAAATTTTAGATGTCGGATTGAGTATTGCTGCAGGAATTCCATTTGATATGGATAACAATTTTTGGTTTTTTTCATTCAGTTCTACATTATGGTAAATTTTATTTTTATCGCGTATGACAATGATTATTTTTCCTTCTAGACAATAAAAATAACTTGTTCTATTCTTGTGTATATGTGGGCCTTTAATTTCTCGAGGATTAATGGAATTAACATAGACCATTTCAGGGGTATTGATGATATTGTCCCAATTTCTCCAGATTACGGTCAATTCTCCATTGGTATGAGAATCAGTTACATCTTTTGTTAAATGTGTCTCTAACTCATATATACAAAAATCATTTTTTTCCATCTGAAAATACATCTAATTTAAGCAATAAAAGTTTGGATTAAGAGATCAGTTACTTATCATACAATGTTTTATTAATATTTGAAAAAATTTGAATGATATGAGATTACTAGTTACAGGCGGTCTAGGTTTTATTGGAAGTAATTTTATTTTAAAAATTTTAAATGAAAATGAGAATATTGAGATTGTGAATGTGGATGCAGAATTAAGTGGTTCAAATAAGAAAAATTTAGTATCAGTTCAGAATGACAATAGATATGAATTCGTAAAAGGTAATATTACAAATAGGCGATTGATGGAGGAATTAATTGATCGTTGTGATTCAGTAGTAAACTTTGCTGCAGAGTCATTTGTCGACAAGAGTATTAGCAATGCAGAACCATTTTTGGTTTCTAATATTAGAGGAGCATATACAATTCTAGATTTAATAACAAAAAAGAAAAAACGAATGATCCAAATTTCTACTGATGAAGTATTTGGGAGTTTATCGATAGGTACTGCAGATGAAGAATCAAAAATGAATCCATCAAATCCATATGCAGCTACAAAGGCTGCTGCAGAACTATTGATTAATTCATATTCAACAACATATCAATCAGATGTGATAATTACTAGATGTACAAATAATTATGGACCAAGACAATTTCCAGAAAAATTAATTCCAAAAATAGTATTACTATTGAAACAGAAAAAAAAGATTCCCGTTTATGGAAATGGAAAAAATATTCGAGATTGGATATTTGTGGAAGATCATTGTGACGCAATATACAAAGTTTTGATGAAAGGTAAATCTGGAGAATCATATAATATTTCAGGCAATAATGAGATTACAAATTTAGAGATCATTAATAAAATTATAGAGTTAGTTGGAGGTTCTAATGATGAAATAGAATTTGTGGAAGATAGACCAGGTCATGATTTTAGATATAGTTTAGATTCATCAAAGATTACAAATGAATTAGATTGGACACCAAAAATTAGTTTTAAAGAAGGAATAAGAAAAACAATCGAATGGTATAATGAAAATTCAGATAGTTTTCAATCTTCATCAAATGAGATTTTAAAATCAACTCCATGGAAAACCTAGATTTAATTTAATGAGGGAAAAGTATAATCATGAAAGGAATAATTCTGCATGGAGGTCACGGAACAAGATTACGACCATTAACTCATACAGGTCCAAAACAATTGCTGCCAATTGCAAATAAACCCATGTCTCAATATTGTATAGAATCAATTGTAGATACAGGCATAACGGATATTGCAATAATTATTGGCGGAGTAGGTTCAAACAAAGTAAAAGAGTATTATGGAAATGGAGAGAAATTTGGAGTCAAAATTACATATATTGAACAAGATGAACCTAGAGGAATTGCACATGCAATAAGATTATGTAAAGAATTCATCAATAATGAAAAATTTCTTGTTTTCCTTGGAGACAACATTATACAAAAATCTATCATGGATTTTGTAAAGAGTTTTCAAGATTCAAATTATGATGCAACAATTTTGTTGTGTGAAGTTGACAACCCATCACAATTTGGGATTGCAGATGTTAAAAATGGAAAAATTTTAAAGATTACTGAAAAACCAAAAAACCCAATATCAAATCTAGCAGTTACTGGAATTTACTTACTAACTCCAACAATTTTTGAAATTATTGACAATTTGAAACCATCATGGCGTGATGAATTAGAAATAACAGATGCATTAGATAACTTACTAAAACAGAATAATAAGATCAGTTATGAAAAAATTACAGATTATTGGAAAGATACAGGAACACCAGATGATATCCTACATGCAAATGGTGAAATTATTAAAAATTTAGAAGATTCTTTTGAAGGAGAAAAAGATGATACTGTGGAGATTGATGGTAAGATCATAGTTGGGAGAGGAACAAGAATTGAATCAAATATAAAAATTACAGGACCAGTGATAATTGGAAAAAATTGTAAGATTCTTAAGAGAATGAATGATGCATCACAAAGTATCATAGGTCCTAATGTTAGTGTTGGAGATAATTCAATAATTACTATATCTAGTATAAAGAATTCAATAATTATGGAAAATTGTATAATTGATACAACTGCAAAAATTAGAAACAGTATTGTTGCAAGTAATTCAGAAATTAAAAATAATAAAATTAATGATGACAAAATCTTTATGCTTGGAGAAGGCTCAAAAATATCTCTTTAAAATAGTTAGAATATGGACAAAGAACCACTAATTAGTATAGTTGTTTTGAATTATAATGCAGGAGACTTATTGCTTAATTGTGTTGAGTCTTTAAAAAAATCATTATATCAAAATTTTGAGATATTAATTGTAGATAACATTTCATCAGATGGAAGTCAAACTAGATGTAAGAAGAAATTTCCAGATATTAAATTAATTCAAAATGAAAAAAATTTAGGATATTGTGGAGGAAATAACATAGGAATTAGAGAAGCAAAAGGGGATTTTATAGTAATATTAAATCCAGATACAGTTGTTGATACTGATTGGTTAGAAGAATTGATTTCTGCATACAAGAAATTTGGAGATGGATTATATCAACCAAAAATTCTTTCATTAAATGAAGACAATATTATTCAGAGTACTGGAAACATGTTTCATGTTTTTGGATTTGGTTTTGCTAGAAATAAAGGAAATAAAAATTCTGAAAAAAATGAAGCAATTGAAAAAATTGGATATGCATCAGGGACATGTCTTTTTACAACTAGAAAGGTTTTAGATAAAGTTGGGTTATTGGACGAATTTTTATTTCTATATCACGATGATTTAGATTTAGGATGGAGAGCAGCACAAATGGGAATTAACTCATACTATGTTCCAAAATCAAAGATTTTTCATGTTGAAAGCTATTCATTAAAATGGTCATCAAAAAAATTCTATTGGTTAGAAAGAAATAGAAAATATTGTCTTTTAACACATTATTCAAAAAGCACCTATAAAAAAATGAAGTATACATTATTTGTAATAGATCTTTTCGTCTGGTTTTTTTATTTATCGAAAGGTTTCCTAAATGCAAAAATCAATGCAGAATTAGATATCAGACGTAATAAAGAAGCAATTGAAAAGAAGTACGATGAATTAGAGGGTATAAAAATTATTTCAGATGAGGAAATAATTAAAGAATTACCAGATGAGATTTTTGTTCCATTAGATGTTTCTGAAAATTCAATCAATAATTTGTTTAATTCAATCTTATCTAGATTCAGTAAGAGAGTAAAAAAGAAAATTATTTAATTTTTTCAGATATAACAACTGCAATTGCAAATTCATTTTCATGAGACAAAGATGCAATAAAATTATAATTTTTGTTATTTTTTTTTATACAGACCAAAGGTTTTGAGTTAAGATGAGATGTTTCTATTTCAGAAAACGTGATTTTAATATCTAGGGATTTTATGAGAGCTTCTTTTAGTGCAAATTTTCCAGCAAATCGTTCTGACGTATTTTTATATTTTACACAATATTTAATTTCATTAGGAGAGAAAAATCGCTTGTAGAATACTTTGTTTTTACTGTATTCTTTTTTTTTAAATTTTTTGACAGATACTATATCTATCCCAATTCTAAAATTTTGATGCATCTCATATTTCCTTTATTAGTACTAATTGTGAATTAATGAATTTACGTGTAATGATTCAATAAATATTGTGTATTAATACCACTATTTTTTATCAGTAAGGTTTAGATTTTCAGGATCAATGTAAACATAATCATGAATGATGAAAATGATACTTTTCCAATTAATGAGAAGGAAGTTATGGATTATTATGGATATTCTGGGGCAAGTGGTAGAATAAAGTTAAAAATAAAATTCTTACGTGGATGGATTCTACATTCAATGGCTTATTCATCACCATTATCAAATTTTGCAGTATCAATGCAAAGAGCTAGAGGAGTAAAAATTGGCAAGAATTGTCATGTAAATCCCTATGTTCTAATTGATTTGATATATCCAAAAATGGTTGAGATAGGGGATAATGTAACCTTAGGTTCACATTCAATGATATTCGCTCATAATAATCCATCAGCGAATTTATTTATGAAACAGGGAGAATATCCAAGAAAAATAGCTAAAGTGAAAATTAAATCAGGAGCTGTTATTAATCCAGGAGCCATCATCATTGCAGGTATCACAATTGGTGAGAATTCAATTATTTCACCAAGAAGTGTTGTTACGCAAGATATTCCAGATTACTGTGTTGCAATTGGAAATCCTGCAAGAGTTGTAAAGAAAATAAATCATTAATGAGATAGAATGAATATTTTAGGAATTGATTTTGAAGAATGGTATCATCCTGAATTAATTAAAAAAAATCTCTCTGTAAAAAAGAAAGTTGAACCATCAGTAATTAATGGAATTGATAAGATTTTAGAGTGGTTAAGAAAAAATGAAACAAGTGCAACTTTTTTTGTAGTTGGGGAATTATTAGAGATTATGCCAGAATTACTTGATAAGATAATTGAAAATGAACATGAGATTGGATTTCATACAATGCACCATTCAAGATTAGAAGATATTAAAGCAAAAGAATTTTCGAATGAGATTGAGAAGTTTTCTGAATTAACTGAAGGAAGATCTAGAGGGTTTAGAGCACCAACTTTTTCCTTAAATAGTTCAACTTCATGGGCAATTGATGTTTTAGAAGAAAATGATTATTTGTACGATAGTAGTGTAGTTCCAGCAAAGAGTGGACTTTACGGAATACCAGGCGCTAATGAAAAACCATATAAAATTTCCAGTAGATCACTAAAAGAAGAAGATGAAGATGGGAAGATTCATGAATTTCCAATTTTAACCACACGATTTCTTGGAAAAAAAATTCCTGCTGGAGGAGGATTTTATCTACGAACATTACCAATGAAAATAATCAAGAATGCAATTAAGAATAATGAGAGGAATCAAATTCCATCAACATTTTATATTCATTCATGGGAATTAACTCCCGAATTCATGCCTAGATTAGAACTACCTGCTAAGGATAAATTCATCACATACCACAATTTGGAAAAGGCTCTACCAAAAATGACAGATATTTTACAAGAGTTTGAGTTTACATCATTTAAGAAGTATTTCTGAAAGACTCCAAGGTTTTTTTAATTCCATCTTCTATAGAAATTTTAGGTTTCCAGCCCAATGATTTTAATTTTGAATTATTTACAGAGAAATTTCCAACATCAACTTTTTTTGTATATTTTGGAGTCGGTACATAATTAATTTTACAAGAAGTATGTTTGTTCAATAAATTTGCTAAGTTATAAAACCAAGTTTTTTTGCCAGAAGATATCCAATATAGATTTCCTGATTTTCCTTTTTTCATTATGATATTTATTCCAGAAATAACATCAGATACATAGATTAGATCTCTAAAGAAATCACCTTTGTTAAAAATGGTAATTTTTTTATCTTTTAGTGCAGAATGAATTATAAAATTAACAGCATTTTTTTTAGGTGTAACTTGTTCTCTAGGTCCAAAAGAATTAGTGATACGAAATATTCTTGTATCAATTCCATAAACTTCATGGTATATCTTACAGAAATATTCACTTGAGAGACGATTGGTTCCATAGATTGTAGTTGGATTACAAGGCGTATTCTCATCTACAGGTAATTTTTTTGGTCGGCCTATGACAATAAATGTACTTCCCAAAATAAATTTACATTTAATCTTAAGTTGTTTAATTTTTTCAAGAATGAATAATGTAGATTTAGCATTAGAATCAATATCAGACATAGGTTTTTCGAAGGAGAATGAGTGAGATGTATTACCTGCAAGATGTATAATTATATCAGGTTTTGTTTTTTCAATGAACTCACCTAATTTAGAAAAATTTGTGATATCTAATTTTTTTATCTCAAGCTTACGCGATATGTGAGAAACATTTGATTTTTTAGATAATCCTTTTGTAATTAAAATAATTTTATGATTTTGCTTAATTAATGATTCTGCGAGATGACTTCCAATGAATCCCATACCACCAGTAATGACTATTTTCAATAGAAATATGTGAATTAAGATGGTTAAAAACCAATAGTATGAATGATTTGAAAAATATTTTTACTACTAAATTGTTTAATTAATTAATTAATGAATTCATTACAAAGATTAAAAATTTTCTTACAGTCACGTCATGTGTTTAAAAACTGGTATATTTTTCCTAGTGTGTATTTTAGAACTGCAAAAAATTCACATGTGATTTTTGAAACAAAGAATAATTTTAGGCTAAAGATTAGAACTAATTCAACAGACATTATGACATTGACTAATGTTTGGTTGATGAACGAGTACAATAAACAATTTCAAATTAAAAAAAATGACTTAGTTATTGATATTGGAGCACATATCGGTTTGTTCTCATTATTTGCTTCACAATATTCGGAGAATGGAAAGATCTTTAGCTACGAACCCATTAAAGAAAATTTTGAACTTTTTTCAGAGAACATCAATTTAAATAAATTACAGAATATTCATGCATTCAATTCCGCTGTAAGTAGTAAAAACGGAAAGATAGAAATTTTTTACAATGACGATGAGGCAGGACATAGTATATTTGGAAATAATGAGAAGAATGTAACCGTCAATTCAATTTCATTACAGAAAATTTTTGATGAAAATAAAATTCAATGTTGTAATTTTTTGAAAATTGATTGTGAAGGTGCTGAATATGAAATAATCGATTCTTTGCCAACAGAATATTTTGATAAAATTGATAAAATTGTTATCGAATATCATTTTGCAGATTCTAAACCTGAGTTATCAAAAAAATTATTTTCTAAATTAGAGAATATGGGATTTGAAACATATTCACCTCCACATTATAATGATATGGGACTTCTATATGCTAAGAAAAAATGAGATATTACAAATAGTAATAGAAATTCATGACAAATTTGAACAATGATGAGTCAATTCTAAATAGCCTTGACTTGAATTTTAATTATATGAGAATTGCATTGACCTGTCCTGCCTCATTACCAGCGACACAATTTGGAGGAATTTTATTTCTTTGTGTTGATATTGCTAAAGAAACAACAAAATCTGGAAATGATGTAACTATTTACACTACGGATATGGATTTTGCAAATAATCCACATACATTCAATAAAGATTTGCCTAAAGAGGAATTAATCAATAATTTTAAAATCAAACGTTCACACGTATGGTTTGCATTACGTTTATTTTTTGTTAATCCAGGAATTTATTTTCAAATGATGAAAGATTCACCAGATATCATTCATGCAATAGGAGTTAGAAGTTTCCAGTCCTATATTGCTGCAATAGTTTCAAAAAAAAAGAAAATTCCACTTGTAATTTCTGATCAGGGAGGATTAACCACACATCCTGAATTGAAAAACAGTGGAATACTTGGAAAGATTTTGTATAGATTACAAACACCAATGATAAAATTCATCATAAATCAGGCAAGTAAAATTATTGTGGCAAATGATTATGAAAGAGATATTTTTTTAGAATTTAAAGATTCGAATAAAATTGAAAAGATTCGAAATGGAGTTAATTTGCCCACATTAAAAACAACTGAGAACAATTTCAAACAGAAGTATAAGATTAATTTACCATTTGCATTATTTCTTGGTAGATTTAGTAGAATTAAAGGAATTGATATTTTATTACATGCAATCAAAATTCTAAAGAATAAACCTGAATTAAAAAATTTCAAATTTGTAATAATGGGAGTAGATTTTGGTTTTCAGAATGAGATGATGAATATGATAAAAGAATTTGATATAGAGAATAATATCATCATAATAAAAAATCCTAGTAGGAGTGATGTTATTGCAGCATACAGTGAAAGTGAATTTTTGATTTTACCATCAAGATGGGAATTATCACCTTTGACTCCACTAGAGGGATTTGCATTCAAAAAACCAACCATAAGTACCAATTCACACGGGATACCATCAACAATAACACATAATGAAAATGGAATACTTGTAGAGAATGAAAATTTTACCGAATTGTCAGAGGCAGTTTTAGAACTAATCAATAACAAAGAAAAATGTCTAAAATTAGGCCTAACTGGTTATGATTTAGTACAAAACGAATGTAATTCACAAATAATGGTTGAGAAAATTATGAAGATCTATAAACAAATGGTCAATAGATAAATTACAAAAATCAAGAGGAATTGAATGATAAAAAAGAAAAAAAATGATGCATTCGGAGATAAAAAAATAAAAGTTCCATTTATTGTTCCAGAGATAACAGATGATGATAAAAAAGAAATTCTATCAGTATTAAACCAAAATTTACTTACAGATGGTCCTAAATTAAGAGAATTTGAAAAGAAATTCAGTAAGTTCTGTGGTTCAAAATATGCCATTGGTGTTTCTAGTGCAACTGCAGCATTACATCTTTCTTTAACCGCATTAGGAATTAAAAAAAATGATGAAGTGATAATTCCTGATCTTACATTTGTTGCTACAGCAAATGCAGTATTATTTACGGGGGCAACACCAGTAATTGCAGACATTGATAAAAATAATTTTAATATTTCAATTCAATCAATTGAAAGATCAATAACAAAGAGGACTAAAGCCATAATTCCAGTTCATTTTGCAGGAAGCCCATGCGATATGAAAGGAATTAGAGGTATTGCAAGGAAATATGATTTAAAGATTATTGAAGATTGTGCACATGCAATTGGTGCAAAGATTAAGAATAAACATGTTGGAACGTTCGGTAATACTGGCTGTTTTAGTTTTTACCCAACAAAAAATCTAACAACTTTTGAAGGAGGTATGATAATAACAAATTCTAAAAAAATTGCAGATAAAATGATTTCATTAAGAAATCATGGTATTACAAGATCACTTGCAAAAAGATTCACAAAAGGTAAGCCTTGGGAGTATGATATAACAGAACCAGGATATAATTATAGATTAGATGAAATTCGTGCAGCTCTAGGAATTAGTCAATTGAAAAGAATTAACCAAAATAATGTTAAAAGAAAAAAAGCATTTTTGTATTATAATTCAAAGTTGAGAAATGATGAACGTTTTATTTTACCAAAAATTTTTAAGAATGAAACCCATTCTTGTCATTTATACGTATTAAGAATACAAAAAAATAAGAAATTTACAAGAGATTCATTATTTAAAAAATTATTAAAAAATGGTATTAGGAGTTCAGTACATTATAAGCCACTTCACCAATTTTCTGCGTATAAAAAAAATGGGAAGATTATTGATAAATTGAATGTTAGTAAAGCAATCTATAATGAGATAATCTCGCTTCCGTTATATCCACAAATAGAACAAAAACAACAAGATCTGGTATCACAGAATTTACACTAGAATCGATTTATGATGTCTTTTGTTAGTATATTTTATACGTGAATATTATAACCGAATGTTTGAGTGTAACTATATTTGGAACTAACAATTGGAATTCCTGCATTTAACGAAGAGAAAAATATAGCTGCAATAATTATCAATTTGAAGAAATTAGCAACAAAAATTATTGTATGTAATGATGGATCAACAGATTCTACAGGGATAATTGCGGAAGAATTGGGTGCAATAGTGATTAATCATCAGAAGAATCAAGGGTATGGTGCAGCAATAAGGAGTATATTCCTAAAAGCAAAAGAAATTAGATCAGAGTTTTTGATTACAATAGATGCAGACGGACAACATGATGTAAATGACATTGAAAGAATTCTTAAGCCAATAACAAATAACGAGTGTGATATTGTAATTGGGTCGAGGTTTTTGGATAATGTACAGAACATTCCTAGTTATAGAAAATTCGGCATAAACGTAATTACAAAGATTACCAATGCATCAATAAAAGATAGTTTATCTGATTCACAGAGTGGCTTTAGAGGATATAACAAAAAAGTTATAGAATCAATTTCACCATCAGAATCAGGGATGGGGGTGTCAACAGAGATTCTTATCAAAGCAAGCAATAAAAATTTCAAAATTGCAGAAGTTCCAATAGTAGTAAGTTACGAAGGAAACACATCTACACATAATCCAGTAGCACATGGAACATCAGTTTTATTTAGCACATTGAAATTTACATCAATTGAACATCCTTTAAAATTTTATGGAATTCCTGCAGTGTTATTTTTGATAATAGGAATATCATTTACGGCATGGTCTGTTCAAATTTATGCTGAAGAAGGCAGTTTAATTACAAATATTACATTAATTGGAGCCACAACAATCATTGTAGGATTGATTTTGAGTATCGCTGCAATACTTCTCTATTCATTAGTAAGTATAGTTAGAGAAAGTAATTCACGATAGTAGGGCATAGTTTTATTAAAAAAATAAGATGATATGTGATGAATAAAATTAGTGAAAAAATAAAATGTATTTTAACTAAAAACAAAAATCTTTCAAGTGTAGCATCAGGAGATTTTATTTCAAATTTATTTGGTGCATTATTTTGGTTGTATATTGC
>Ga0315327_10000187_pt1 | contig 29489 bp, 31 predicted proteins | sample M110032315metaG_FD_203460 | JGI IMG/M metagenome (GOLD analysis project Ga0315327, IMG submission 203460) | Ammonia-oxidizing marine archaeal communities from Monterey Bay, California, United States - M1 100m 32315 | ecosystem: Environmental > Aquatic > Marine > Coastal | place: USA: California... | reverse complement strand
GAGTCCGACAAGATTGATGTCGATGTGCTTCTTAAAGTGATCGAGTGAATGCGGTTCTCCGTCTCGGGAGATCACCCTCTTGCCAACACTGATCCCGGCACAGCTCACGAGCAGGTCAAGTCGACCATGTGCCTCGACCGCTGCTGAAACCGAACTCTCGACCTGTTCCGTGTCGGTGACATCGCACTGGTGGCAGCTGACGGAGTCTCCGTACTGGTCGACCAGAGTTCCGGCCCCGTCAAGGTTCTGGTCCAGAACGGCCACGCGTCCGCCACGTTCGAGGAGGCTACGAGCGACCCCCATTCCAAGCCCTGAGGCACCTCCCGTCACTAGGCCGACCGCGCCTTCGACTTTCATTCTTCTTGACTCCCTGATGTCGCCGATATCACTTCTTCACCGAACCTACGAAGAGCTTCACAGGTCGCCTCGTGGCTCGGCCCCTTGGGGTGCCGAAACCTGAGGGCCAGGTATTGCACTCCTGTCAGGTTCCTCCATTGCTCGACGGTACGGCGCACGAGCTCTCCATCTCCTACCAGGAACCTCCCCGGTGACAACAGGTCGAAGGTGAGTTCTGAACGTGAGAGTGAAGTTGTCGCCCACGCTTCGAATTGGGGCCGATATGCACCGACGTTGTAGTAGAGCCGATGCACGGCCACTGCAGATTCGGCCCACTCTTTAACCGCGGACTCATGGTCGCTGGCAATCCAGGCTTCCCTGAACATGCCGACTGCGGGCGTGGTGGCGTGGACGTCACAGCGTTCTCGGTAGTTCCCTGCCAACTCGGCAACCACCTCGACATGTCGCTGGGGGTCGGCCAACCAAAGGTCGCCGAGTCGCGCTGCACGGTCAATGCCGGCAGGGCCATGGCCTCCGAGCCAAATCGGTGGTCGCGGCTCTGAGTACGGACGTGGAGTGATCTCAGCTTCGATCTGAAAGAAGTCTCCATCGTGGCTAAATGGTTTCCCTGAGAAGCAGAGTCCGAGAATGTGGAGAATCTCTTCGAACTGCCCGGTCCGGGTCCCATGGTCCACGCCGTAAGCCGCGAAATCCGCAATCTGGTGTCCGGCTCCCAATCCGAGGATGAACCTTCCACTAGACAGCCAGTCCAACATCAGGGCGTCTTCGGCTATTCGGATTGGATGGTGCAAGGGGGCTGCGAGCACCGCGGTCCCAAACCGGAGCGTGGACGTTGCTTGGAGGATGGCCGCGCCTATGACCGTGGGTGAAACGACTGCCCCGTTCTTCGCCTGGTGGAACTCAGGGAGGAAGACGGAGTCAAAGCCTGATTCTTCGGCGACTTGGGCTTCGGTGATCAACTCGCCGAGGAAGTCGTCGAGGCTTTGACCGATCCCTTGGATTGGAAGAACGACCCCGTACTGCATTTGCTGGTCAGTGCCTGCTGAGGTTCGGGACAGCTAGTTCAGTTAGAACTCGCGGAGCCGGGCGCTGGTCGGATCGACTTCCTCTCTCAGTATCCGCAACTCTTCTTCGGTGGGTCTTTCCGTGGTCGGGATCTCCCCATCGGGTACCAGTACCTCGAAGCCTGTCGACTCTTGGACCTCGCCAATGGTCACACCCGGATGCAACGAGGCGACACGCATCCTGCGGCTCTCAGGGTGGAAGTCGAAGACGCAAAGGTTGGTAATGCAAAGCTGTGGACCGCCTGGAAGACCAAGCCTTTCCCGGTGGTCTCCGCCGTCCCCCCAGCCGATGCCAGATCGAAAGTCGAGTTGCTCCACAAAGGTCCGTGGGTTGTGCGTTGTGTTCCACAGGTAGATCTTCGGAATCATCGACCCCAGGTCGGCCATGCCACCACCCCCAGGGAGACGTACCTTCGGTTTCTCATAGGGGCCGATGACCGTGTTGTTCACATTGCCGAACGCGTCCATCTGGGCCCCCCGGAAGGCAAAGGTGTTGTACCTCGCACCTGACGCGTAAGACCAGAAGTCATAGGGACTTGTCGCCAACATGGACGCACCGTCCCAAAGTGCGTCAGACAACGTGGATTCAGGAATAGCAGGCGGATTTGCGTCAATGGCGATGGACGAGGCCGCCCAGACCAGATTTGGGGCGTGCGTGCGTCGAGCCAAGAGATACCCGCATACCGGGATGAAGGAGACAGCACCGTTGAATGCCCGAGTGTCGTTGTCCATCGCCCTGCTGAAAGCCACCACCATGAGCTCGTCAACGGTGCATCCATATCCCTCGACCTCAGGGGTCATACCGACGGCCTCCTAAGTGATGCGACCATCTCATCGCCTCCACAGGACTGGATGAAGTCCACCCATGTCTCGGGTCCTACGACTCGGCTGGCGAAGAAGGCTGCGAACTCTTCCGGGGCGGACGCCGCAGCCGAGTACGCCTGGAAGAACTCAGTGTGGTGGCTGTACTCCGGAAAGCAAGAACTCGGATATGCCCCGAACTCAGCGAGTGAAACACCGCTCACCATGAACTGTGGGTAGGTGGTTCTATGAGGCTCTGCAACTACGTCGGCATGGTCCACATATCGCTCTACCGACGCAAACGTCCTTTCCGCCGCATTCACTATCTCGTTGTCCATCCAGATCAACTTCGGGTCAACACGTACGTTGCCGAGTTCATCTGCTGAATGTGCGTGGACCAGAGCTACATCAACGGGGAGACGGGTGCATGCGACATAGTGCTCCCCAGTGGCTGGATCAACTTCGGCTCGGATCGTTCCGGCTTGTTCATGCAGGGGGATCAGGTCTGTGCCCAGCCCAGCTTTCGTCGGAACAAAGGGAAGGTTCCATGCCTGGGCTCTGAGCCGGCAGATAAGGAGATCCTCTGAATACTCCTCGACCGCAACCGTCCCCGTTTGCACCCCCATTCGGAATGTGGGCGCTAGGCCCAGGCCTTCAAAGCTGATCAATCCTGAGACGACTTTCTTGACGCAACCCCCAGCTATGAGCCAGTCCACTGACATACCAGCCACAATCGCCACAACCGTCAGATCGCGTTTCTCCTGACGGACGATTTCTCTCACATAGGCCATCGGGGCACTATTCATCGAGAGCCCGCCAAGGGCTACTGTTGCGCCGTCAGGAATGCTTTCGACCGCCTGTTCAATGCCTACCCGTTTGTCCACTCTGACGACTTTCCTTACGTCTAACCGAGACTGGCTTGCCTGATCAGAACCGACGTCCAACAGGGTGAACGGCTCTCTGGCCTGAACGGAACAGGTCCCACAAGGTGAAAGCCTGAGGATACTGACCAACCAACCGGTTGGTCAATGCTCATTCGAAGGGTGTTACAGTCGGAAAAGGCCTGTTTGGCACTGAGCCTGAGGAACCTGGAACCATGGCCGAACAACTCAACATTTCCAGCACTGAAGCTGTTGAATACTTCTTTGATCGCGGTTGGACAGACGGCCTTCCCATAGTCCCACCAACGCCGGACCTGGTTGAGAAGTTGCTTGGCGTCGTCGACCTTGCACCCGACGCCGTACTCGGCTCTGTTCCCGAGCGGGACCGCCATCTCACCGCCGAGAAGGCAGCAATCAACAGTGTGATGGCTGGATGCAAGCCTGAATACTTCCCGCTGGTGGTGGCCGCACTCGAAGCGATCCTCGATCCTGAATTCAATGCACATGCAGCGATGAGCTCAACCGGTGGGGCGGCGCTGTGCCTCATAGTCAGTGGCCCCCTCGTCGAAGAGCATGGCTTCTTCCATCTCAACAACGTCCTCGGGAGCGGAAGCCGGGCAAACGCTTCGATCGGGCGGGCAGTTCGTCTAGTGGCCATGAACGTCTTCGGCGCACGAACAGGGTTGATGGATGCTTCGTCGATAGGACACCCAGGCAAGTACTCGATGGTCTTAGCCGAGACAACGCCACCTAGAGGTTGGCCAACGTTTGCAGAAGAGTTGGGTGCCCCCTCGGGCTCGACCTCGGTCACGGTGTTGGCAGCAGAGGGGCCCCGCCAGATCGCCAATCACCTCAACCCGGACCCCGAGGGATGGCTTCTCACAATCGCCTCAGCAATGCGTTGTCCCGCCACATTCACTGTTGGCAAGGGAGCCCAAGTTGCAGTCGTTCTCGGATACGAAGCTCGCGAATCATTAGCCCGTGACGGCTGGTCAAAGGACGGAATTCGCTCGTTCTTGGCCCAACACAGCCGGATCTCTGCTGAAGAGCTCGAAGCTGCGGGGGTCCTTCTTGAACTAGACAGCGCACACAACATGGTGCCGGAGGAAGATGGACTGCTGCCTAGCGTTTCAAGCCCAGATGACATACTCCTGGTTACAGCAGGCGGTCCGGGAGCGGGATGGTCCGCATATATGCCCGCATGGGCGCCAATACAGCACTCCAGAGCAACAAGTAGGCTGGTGACCAAGGTCGGACATTCGGAAATCCTCGGAGGCAAAGATGTCTAGTTGCGAGATATCAATCGTTCTACGACCGGATTACGAAGACGATCAGGTAGAGGACTTTGTTCCCGCACCAAGATCAGTTCCTACAGAACCTTTCACGCTCTCGATTATCGACAATGGGAAGCCCAAGGCAAAACAGCTCCTTGGCGAATTGGCCTCTCTTCTGGAGGACCGGTTTCCGATAGCCAAGGTTGAACTTGTTTCAAAATCATCGGCCGGTAAACCACTTGAAGCCGACGTCGCCCAATCAGTTGCAGTCCGGTCAAGAATGGTCATCACAGGTCTGGGTGATTGAGGTGCATGCACCGCGTGCAGTTTGCACGATGCGATCCAAATGGAGCGTCTCGGGGTTCCGGCAGCGCTCCTTATCACCGAACCATTCCAGGAGATAGTCGACTCGGTATCCCCGACCCTGGGAGCCGAGAGCTACCCCACGGCCGTACTCCCCCACCCCGTCTCTGCCTTGGGACAGCCGGAATTGGCCGTCTTGGCGAAATCTGTCGTTGACCTTGTGTCAAGTCAACTGGTGGATTAGCAGAAGGGTTCCTCGGGCTTAGCCGAAGTCTTCTTCCTGCGCCCAGATTCTTGAACTATCGACCGCTTCGAAGTCTGGCGAGCCGAGAAGAGCGAGCGTCCGGTCGATCTCGTCGGAGAAGATTTCAAGCATTCTTTCGACACCCTCTTGGCCTCCGGCCGCTAATCCCCAGAACCAGGGACGACCAACGAAAACGGCGCTTGCACCCAGTGCTCTGGCCTTGACCACGTCGCTTCCACGCCTAACGCCACCGTCCATAAAAACCTCCATGCGATCTCCGACTGCGTCCACAACGTGAGTCAGGGCGTCTATCGACGCCGGGCAGTTGTCAAGTTGTCGACCGCCATGGTTGGAGACGATGATTCCATCTGCTCCCCGCCGCAAGGCCTCTCTAGCGTCTTCGGCAGTCAGGATTCCCTTAACGAGAAGGGGACCTTTCCAGATCCCACGCAACCAGACGAGTTCGTCCCAGGTCGCAGCGGAGTTGCTGAGTTCTCGATCCACATAGGAGGCGATGCTTTCTTGTCCTTCTGGATCTATGGACCCGACGAGAGATCCGAATGTCAGTTCCGGACCCTTTGAAAGGTGTGCGAGCCACCGCGGCCTTCGCAGCACATCTAGGACGCTGCCGGGTCGGATGCGCGGCGGAATGGCCATGCCATTCCGGACGTCTCGGACCCGCTTGCCGACAACGGGAACGTCAACCGTGAGAACTAGCGCTTCGTAGCGAGATTTTTCGGCCCGCTTGACCAAGTCGCTGATGACCTCACGACTCTTCCAGAGGTACACCTGGAACCAGAGCCGACCCGTCGTCGCGGCAGATATCTCTTCCAACGAATAACTCGAAGCCGTCGAAACGACAAAGACGGTTCCAGCACTTTCCGCTGCCCTAGCTGCGGCCAGTTCACCATCCCTGTGAACCAAGCTTGCGAGACCAGCTGGAGAAAGCATCACGGGAATCTGCAGCGGTTGCCCGAAGACATCTGTCGTAACCGACCTATTAGAAACATCCTTCAGAAAACGGGGGGCCCACTCGATCTGACGAAAAGCAGCAAGGTTCTTCTGCACTGTGATCTCGGAGTCCGAGCCACCGGAGACGAAGTCAGAGACGATGCGGGGCAACTTCCGTTTAGCGGTCCGTTCAAAATCATCGACCGATGCGAGTGCCCTTAGCCCTCTTGGCCGTAAGTCCAACATCCCGGCAAGAACACTGAGCCTCATCACGCATCACCTCGGATATCCGCATCAACCGCTGCAAGGAGTCTGGTGACGTTTTCGACGAGTGGCACGTCAATGCCATGCACGTGGGCCACGGACACGACATCCGAAAATACTGCATCAACCTCGAGCGGACGCTGGCGGTCGATTGCCTGCAGTATCGAAACCCGTACGTTGGTAGCCCCGGACTCGGCCATTTCCTGACCAATGGCTTCCAGGCGCGCCATCGCTTCGTCATCAGCTAACGACAGCAAGCTGGCCACCCCGAGAGGTCCGGGGAGATCAACTAGCTCTGCACCATCTGCGACAGCCACCGATGCTGCTTCGCGGACAAGCTCAAGAAATACCGCACGACTGTCTGGTTGGAGAAAGACTCTGTGGTAGTCCTGACGGGTGAGTCCAACAACCCCCATAGCCGCAACTGCAAGAACGGCTTTCGACCACTGAACAGAAGTGATATCCCGCGAAACCACCACTTCCAGCCCAGTCGAAAGAGTCTCACTTATCGCGCCTGCAAAGCCTTCATTGCTGGTTGGCAGGTCGCCGATATAGGTAGCTCCACCAAAGGTGTGCCAGATTTCCCCAGGGTTAGACATCGTCGCGCCGACCATGGAAACCGCACCGACGGCGCTGCCTCCATAGCGCTTAACTAGTTCTGCGGCCTGACCGACTCCGTTCTGTATCGAAAATGCAAATGCTGGATGTCCGGGCCAATTCTCGAGAAGTACGTGAGTGTCGAAAGACTTAGAGGCAAGAAGCAGGAGATCCACATCACCGACAAGGCTGGAGTCCGATACGGCGCGAACGGGCACTGAGATCTGCGACCCACCGGGGGAAAAGATCTGCAGTCCTTTGGCTTCTATTTCCCTGGCATGGGATTCACGAGCAACCAGCGTGACGTCAAGACCGGCGCGTGCCATCCAAGCGCCATAGAGCGAACCCAGGGCGCCTGCGCCTAAGACGGCTACCGAGTTAATCCGCGTTCCCACTCGCTTGTTTCTCCATCTACACCATTCAACTGATGTTTTTGAACTCTTCCCGTCGGTGTTTTCGGGAGTTCGTCCTGGACCCTCATATAGCGAGGAACGGCGAAGCCTGGAAGCTTTTCCGCTGCGTACCGCCAGAGTTCCTGAAGGTCCACTCCGTCACCGACGACGACTGCCAAGACCTCTTCTTCACCCAGATCTGATGGCACTCCAAATACTGCCGCCTCATTCACATCTTTGTGTTCTGTGAGAACCCGTTCCACTTCCCAAGCTGAGACATTCTCTCCGCGCCGCCGAACCGAATCAGTCAGCCGACCGGTGAAGGTGAGGTAGCCGTCTTCGTCAACAAATCCAGCATCGCCGGTCCGAAACCAGAGATCCCGCCAGGCTTCGATTGTCGCATCCGGCATACCGTGATAGCCGTCAAAGAAGATCCCGGGCTCGCGGTTCCGTACGACGATTTCTCCTACGACATTCGCTGGACACTCTTTCCCCTCAAGATCATGAATCTGTAGTTCGACATCGTCAACTGGGCGCCCACAGGTGCCCGGCTTCGAAGAACCTCGGCAGGACATGGCGACCACGCCCTGCTCCGTTGAGCCATAGAGTTCAAATATCTCGAGACCGAATCTCTGTCCAAAGTCTTCTTGGATCTCTTCCGGCATGCCGGCCCCGTAGGCAACCCGCACCGAGTTCTCTTCCTGTCCAGAGACAGATTCCTGGTTCCAGAGCATCATCGGGAGGGTCCCCAGGTAGTGGATTGCCGTTACTCCATGGTCGGAGCAGACATCCCAGAACCGGCTTGCGGAGAACCTCTCCTGGATCACGACTTCGCCCTCGATCAGCATCGCGGCGACAACTGAAACAAACCGGGCAGCTATGTGATGGAGCGGGAACACGGTGAAGAGCACGTCGTCCCTGGTGAGGCCAACATGGTCGACGACCGACCAGGCCAGTCGCATGGTCATTCGGTCGCTGAGCCTGACTCCTTTTGATCGACCCGTCGTACCACTCGTGTAGAGGATCAGTGACACCTCATCTGGTCCCAGAGGCCGATCGTTGCCGTCGTGGACCACTGCGGGTTCCTCGAGGTCTTCAATCTTGGATACACGCGGCAACCTCTCCTCTAACGCTTCCAGCTGTTGGCTCGCTATCGGGTCATCGCCCACCACGACGATGGAACAGTTCGCGCCTACGACAGCATCGACCAGCAACTCGTCTTTGAGTTCCACATTGAGTGGAACTTCAACAAATCCGAAACGGGCACAAGCGAACCAGACCGCCAGGGCTTGGTCCGTTCGTTGCACCATGGTGGCCACGCTGTCACCCGTCTGAACACCAACGGCCGACAGACCTTCGGCAATCAAAAGAGACTTCTCTTCTATCTCCTTGTACGTCAAACCTCCCTGATCTGACCGGACGACCACCTTGTCTGGAAAGTTGGCCACCCGAGATGCAAGGAGATCTGCAAGAGAAACCGTCAGTCTTGGATCAGTCATTGGTCGATAGCGGGCCTCTCAGGGCCGATCTTTCAGGGCATTGACTGCCGACAGGATTCGCTGGGTCGGTCCTTCCACCGCACCGCCATCGATCTTGAGAACTGTGCCAGACACGAAGGCTGATGCTGGCGACAGCAGGTACTGACATGCCATGCCGATGTCCGACGGTTGACCTAGCCGGCCAACCGCGGTCGTAACTCCGGCACGATCAGCAAGATCCTGCGAGCCTCCAAAGACGGCTGACAGAGAACCTTCGGTCAATATCAGACCTGGTGAAACGGCATTGACCCGGATCTCAGGACCCCATTCGGCCGCGAGGCTTCCTACTAAATGCTCAACACCGGCTTTCGCTGCGCCATAGCCAGCAAACATCGGTGTTGGATTGAAAGCAGCCACTGCACCGACGAACACCACTGATCCGATTTCGGATTCGGCGAGTAGGTGGCGAGTCGCCTGTGCGCAATAGAACGATGCCGACAGGTTGAGTTCGAGCATCTTGGTCCATTGAACTGGATCAATCTCTGCCGCGAGTCCGAATGATGCTCCTCCAACATTGGCAACCAGTCCATCCAACTTCCCGTGGATTTGCGTGATCTCCGTAACGGTGTTTTTCACCTGTTCCGGACTTCGCACGTCGCAGGAGACAACCGTTACCTCAGGTGCGCCACCCAGGTCAGACACCAGGTCCTCAAGCCGCTCTCTATTGCGAGAGTGGAATATGACCCGGGCGCCTTGTTCCAGGAGGTGTCTGCCGACTCCGAGACCCACTCCCCTTGATGAACCAGTGACCCAGATGGTTCGATTTTCGACGCTAAAGGAACCAACAGTGGCCGTCATGGGTTCCTGCGCTCTGAATCATCGGCCAACTGCGCTTCAAGCGCCGCACGATCACAACGGCCTGGGTGGCCGTAATACCAATCGGACTTGATTGCGTCCCAGCGAGGCTGCGAATCGACTGCGGCGAGCACCCGCTTCGATACCTTCCACAGTCCATCTACACGTTCCAACTCGTCAACATGTCGAGCCCACAGGTGCCATACGTCATCGCTGTTGACCATTCGGTGAAAGGCGTAGATCCAGGTGCATGCCGTGGCCTGATCTCCTGATATCTCAACACGGTGGTTCGTAATGTGGTGGCTGGTCTGCTGATATTGGAGAAGAATCTTTCCTAGCGCTCTTTCAATAGACCCACGACCTTGGTAGACGCGACCTGTCATGAAATCTCCGGTCACATCATCACTAAATATCTGAACGGCGCGTCTCGGATCTAATGCATCGACTGCGTCGAAGTACTCGACCATCAAACGCCAGATTTCTCGCTCGTCCAAGAGCACCTGCACACTGTCGGAAAGACTGTCCTGATTGGTCATCTTCTTCCTCTGCTAGCCACCTTCAACCAATGACTTCCACGATATTTTGCAATATCCGAACCATAAGGACCCTACGGCCGTGATCCCTATCGAACAGATGCAAGAACTTGTGGGCTACAGGTTTCCCTCTGGGGCCTACAAGATCGAGCACTGGGAGAACTACCTACTCACTGAGGCAACTGCAGGCCAACACTTTCCATCTGCTTATGCCCATCCAAGTTTCCTCTTCCACGCCCCCCTGGCCGCAGTCGGGCTCACCTACCAAGAGATCTTTGACCTATGTGGCGCCGAATCGGCTGATGCGGTTCGCGCCGGCGAATACGACTGGGAAATTTTCAGAACTCTGAAGGAAGGTGTCCAATACCAGGCTCAAGGCCAGATACTTTCTGTCGAACGCAAAGCAGGCAAGCAAGCCGGTGTATTCGATGCCGTCGTTTTCGCGATCGAACTGTCAGATGCGACGGGTGTGGTAGTTCGAGCAACCAACACCTGGCTCTTCCTCCGAACCGAATCAGGCCCTAGGAGACGATCGAATTGAGCGTGATGGTCGGAGATCGCATACCCGTCTGGTCCCACGGACCTGTCACCCCTGAACGAATGGCTCTGATGGCGGCCATACTCCGTGATCCCAATCCGATTCATTTCGAACCTTCCACCGCCGGCAGTGAGGAGACGAGTCTGCGAATCAACCAGGGGCCGCTGAACGTCGGATACGTCGCAAACATGCTGACCAGTTGGGCCGGCCCCGACTCCATCAAACGTCTCCGGGTCAGGTTCGTGGCCAACGTTTTCGAAGGCGACGACGTTGAGGCTTCGGGGGTGGTAACGGCTATAGCAGATGACTCTGATGGGACCCTCGCCGAGTGCGACGTCCAACTGGTTCGATCCAACGGTGACCTAGTCCTTACAGGCACCGCGATAATTGCGATTTCTGGGAATAGCGCAAATCGTTAGTCGGCAGTTACCGACAGAACGAGCCGACTAGGCCGATCTTCATCGTGGTAAATGGTCTGGGTAGCAACGACCGCGTCATCAAGTGAGAGAAAGCCAGCGTCGGAAGTGACGTTGAGGTTCCTGTCAAATCTTGGGAAGTTCGCAGAAGCAACCTCAAGTCGAATCTGGTGACCCGGCAGGAAGGTGTGGCCGAGATCCCAGAGATCGATCTCTACCTTCTGGACGGTGCCTGGACCGACCGGGTCATTTGGAAAAGCTCTGCTCAGACGGACAATTCCATCAGCAAGGTTGGCGGCAATCCCATCAGGTTCGACATCCAGCAACTTCGCTGTGAAATCGGTGTCCACTGCGCTGGTGCTGACCCAAAGCACACACTTGACTGGTCCACTGACGGCAACGGGTTCGGTCAGCACCGGGCTGGTGTAACAGGCCACGTCAGACCGCTCCTCGACCGGCGTCTGGTCGTAGACGCCAGCAAGTTGGATGAACGGCATCAGGATCTTTCCACCAACTGTCGGTGTGGGATCCGCTGGGTCGTAATCAAAAGTGTCCGCAAGCTGTGAATCAGGCGCTTCGAGCACCAGTTCACCTTCGTTCCGCTCTGCTGCATCACCACCCGTGGAGCTCAGGTACCAGCAAGTCTCCACGCCAACAGGCGGCCATACGTCGACCTCGTTCCAGCAGTTCTCACCCATTTGCCAATACCTCACCCCGCAGGCTTCGTCGCCTATCTCCTCCTTGACCCACCTATCCATCCAGTCAAGTACGAGCGAACCGGAGAGTCCGACGCCCGAGGATGCCTCAAGTCCAAACTCCCAAACTCCATTGGAACTGGTTGAGAACGGATTGACGTAACTCGCGTGTTCCCATGGACCCACAACCATCCGATGGTTGGAGCGACCGGGTTCAGCACCCACACTGGTGATCTGCCGATATAGATCAAAATGTGACTTGAGGAAGTTGTCGTGCCACCCCACAATGCTGAGAATCGGCGCCGAGATCTGTGGGGCCTTCTTGAGAATGTTGATCGAGTCCCAGTACTCGTCATATGAGGAATGTTCGAGCCAATCTTCGTAACACGGTGATACCCCGTTCCGAAGTTCCGGGTGCTGATCGACGGGGAGGCGCCTGACGACCTCAGGTAGGTCGATGATCGCTTGCGAAAGGGCCGACTTGCTTCGAACACGCTCGTCCTCGCTGCACTCAAGGCGTCCTATGGACTCGATGCCCAGCATGTATGCCCAGTAGACATTCCAACCGAGTTCGAAGCAGTCAGAGGTATATATCCAATTGTCATAAGGGTTGGCGTTGGTACCCAGCACGGTGCACGCCTTGACCTCATCGAAGCCCTGGGCCACGAGTTGCAGAGCCGAGACCGCCGAATATGCGGTGCCGTAGGTTCCGATCCGACCATCGCACCACGACTGATCCAGTACCCAACGAACGCAGTCAGCTCCGTCGCTACCTTCATTGAAGAAGGGCTCCCACTCTCCCTCCGAAAGCCCGCGACCTCGGACTTGCTGGATGACAACTGCGTAGCCACGCTCAACCGCCAGGAAAGGGTTGAGCATCAATACGTGAGTGATGAACCCAGTGGAGAGGCTTCCGCGAACTCGAAACACGAGGGTCGGCCACGGGCCTTCACCCTGCGGGTGGTAGACGTCTGTGACCAGCCTGGTTCCATCGCCCATCAAGACACCGTGGCCACGTTCGACATGGATGAGATTGTCCATTACATCTCCTGACTGCAGTACCGGTTTGGAGAGCGTGTCTGTTTCATTTCGGTGCCTCTTCGGCCAGGCGGTCCCAGGTGTCTGCCGTCAGACCGTCTTCTCGGAGCCGGTACTTTTCGACACGCTGCGCATGGTTCTTGGGAAGTTCATCGACTTGCCGGACATACCGCGGAACAGCATGATCCGACATTCGTCCATGGCAGTGCTCGATTAGCTCCTGAGGATCGAAGGCCGTCCGATCTCGAGCTACTACAGCAACCATTACCTCCGCTTCGCTGAGATCGGAGTCAACGCCATACGCCGCCGATTCGACCACCTGGTCGGAACTGTTGACCGCTGACTCAACCTCCCAGGAGGAGATATTTTCTCCTCTCCTCCTGATGCAGTCCTTCTTCCTGTCGATGAACGTGAGGAATCCCTCCGCATCCATACTCCCCTGGTCACCTGTGTGGAACCAGAGGTTCTTCCAGGCTTCTACCGTCTCTTGCTCTTTCTTGTAGTAACTGGAGAAGATCGCATTGGGACTTTTCGGCCGAATCAAGATCTCCCCCGGTACATCTGGAGCGACTGGTCTGTCGTCGTCGTCAGCGATGATCACTTGGTAGGTCGTCGACTCTTGTCCTGCCGTTCCTATCTTTCGTCGTTCCAGCCTGGTTTCGCAGGCCATCGGGGACTCCGTCATGCCATAAACCTCTACGAGCGAGAGACCAAACCGGGCTTCGAAGTCTTCCCATATGTGCACCGGACAAGGTGCGCCAAACGCCGTTCGTACCGGATTGATCAGATCGTTGTCACTGGGCGTCTGCTTGTACAGCATCATGAGCATTGCGCCCATGTAGTTGAAGGCTGTCACGTCCTTTTCTCGACAGGTTGACCAGAACCCACTTGCCGAGAACCTTCTGTCCATGACCAAACTCCCACCGCATTCCAACGCAGCGGTCACCGAGGTGTATTTGGCGTTGTTGTGAAAGAGAGGAAACGTCGTGTAGAGGCGGTCGGTGGGCCCGTAGTCCATAAGCCAGACCAGGTGACGGGTCAGGTGGAGAACTGCACCGTGAGACAGGACAACACCCTTGGGCGGTCCGGTCGTACCAGACGTATGCAAGATGACTGCTGTCGACTGCGTGGATAGTTCCAGCCTTGGGGGCGGAGAATCGAGGCACAGATCAGAGAGGCGGTGAGAAGTCACATGGTCCGCGTACTTCGTCGGAACTGATTCCGAGTTCACCACAAGGTGTTGCAAGTGCGGCAGTGATTCGAGAATGTTCTCAATCCGAGCAACCAGCGACTCGTCGATAACCAATGCCTTCACGTCACCATGGCCGAGGAGGTACTGAAGCAGGTCGCCCCGGCTCGCGGTATGAACTGGGACTTCGACGAGGCCGGCTTTCTGGATACCAAACCAGATCTCAATATTTTCGACCGAGTTCAACATCATGACGGCTACATGATCACCAGCCTGCAGGCCGAGGGTCGAAAGTCCTGCGGAGTAGCAGTCAGTTCGGTAGTCAAGTTCTGTAGCGGTCCTGGTCTCACCGCACACGTCGAGGACCGTCTTATCCCCTAGTCGACTGCAAACAGTTCTAATCCATTCAGGAAACGTTTCTGGTGCGTCTGCCGGGACCACCAGCCGATCAGTCTTGGGCACTCTCAGATTCCTCTATTCCCAATGAGAGGTGACCGGTTCGCCTCGGATGGCGGACACCAAGTCCTATCTCTAGAAGGCGTGGTCATCACTATTCGAAAGAACTCGGGTAATGGCTGCCGCAGCTGTCGTCCACGAAGCGAGCCCCCCATAAAGCATCGAGCACACTCCTGCCTCAACTAGCTGGCCAGGAGACGACTCTTCCTTGAGCGCTCCGAGGGCATGCTCATAGGTGAAATCTTCCTGTCTGTCGGCGGCATTGACACCCACTAACGCAAGTTGAGCAAGCCTTGGATCTAGTCCGTGGCCACCAAGGGTCTCTTCTCGCAGGAGGAAATAGGTTTCGAGAGCCTCAGGGGCGTGTTCCTGCAACAAGGTCACCCTTGACGGTATTTGACCGAAGACCTCGAGAAAGTATTCCTCGATCTCGTCAGGGTCTGGACTGTCCGGTGTAGTTGGCCGAGAAGAAATCTCACTAAGGGAACCCGTAGCGGTCAGCAGGGTCCGAGCGGCCGGTGCTCCCCTGGAGAGGAAGAGAAGCGCCGCTAGCATTCGCCACTCCGTGAACTCTCCACAGAACGATTCCACCCAGCGATGGCAACCCTCCCTGTCCCCTTTCGAAGCTGCAATCGAAGCGACAATGACACCCTTTTCTTCTGAGGAGAGCGACCCGTCGTTCTGCAGCGATTGAGCCAAGCTCGCCAGGGCACGGTCCACGCGAGGGCTTGCGTCCTGCAGGTTGGAAACCCAAGTTTCCGTACCTATAACGTCGTAATGGCCACCTGACATGCGGGAACTATAGTGCCAACCGAACGATTGGTTGAAAGGCGCCTTCCTCTCTTTTGGTCGGTTGTCGAGGTTAGGAGACGGTCATGACATCAGTTGATACGCAGTTCAACAACGTCCTTACCGGCTCTCCTGGCGACCTCGGACCCTTCTACGAGCAAGCGCGCAACGAGTCGCCTGTTTTCTGGAGCGAGGCAGCTGAGGGGTGGATCGTTTCCCGTTACTCCGATGTCAGAACTGTTCTGGCCGACAGAGAGTCATTCGGGCCTCTCCTGGAAGGCAAAGGGACAACGGCGATCTATGGAAGAAACGTTCTCCATATGGATGGCATCGAACATCGTCGTAAAGAGGCCTTTATCGCCAAACATATTCGTAACAGGAAACTGCTATCGGATAGCCAGGAACACTACATACGGACATTGTGTAAAGAGCTTGTAGACGAGCTGCCTCTAGGCGACCCGATAGATCTGAAGAGCGGCTTCACCACTCCAATGCCGCTGATTGTTACTGCGTGGATAATGGATATGGAAGAAGCCGCAGATTTTCGCACCACCTATGACCGGATGGTCGCTGCCAGTAGTTCGAACCAAAGTGGAGATCCGGACATCCTTCGAGATGGCCTAAAAGCTATAGAAGAGCTCCACGAACTCATCACTCCCCGACTAATGGAGAGACGCTCTGAACCAGGCGAGGACTACATCTCCACCCTCTGTGAAGGCGAATACGAAGGAGCGCCGATCACCGACGCTGAGATCCTCTCCTCCTCAATGTTCCTTCTGGCCGCGGGAGTGGAGACAACGGACAGAGCTCTGGCGAATCTGCTTCGAATACTGATTTCGGAACCAGAACTCTGGCGCGAGCTGCAGGCCAACCGAGACCTTCTTCTCCCAGCCTTAGCTGAAGGCTTGCGCTTTTGTCCCCCTGTCCATGCGATCAACCGTGCAACAACGAAGGATGCGTCGATCGGGAATCAGGAAATTCCTGCAGGTTCCAAGGTGCTCCTTTTGCTGGCTGCCGCAAACCGCGACCCCGAGATGTTCGACAGACCAGACAGCTTTAGCCTTGATCGATTTGCCGAAAACGCTGAAGCCCAGTTCAGTGCGAACGCGACAGTGCTCTCCTTCAGCCATGACACGCACTTCTGCACCGGCTCACTACTCGCCAAACTTGAGATGACTGAAGGAATGAACCTCCTACTTGATACCTACAGCAGGATCGAATGGACTGAAAACCCTCCACAAGAAGAGGGGTACATCCTCCGAGGTGTCAGAAGTCTCCCGGTGAGACTTCAGACGAACTAGTCAGCCGGACCCTGGGCCCCAATCGGCTGGAGCCGGTTCCGTGCCAGGCCAGCGCTTGCGAAGTAACGAGTCCATTCCATCTGGGAGCTCGCTGAGTTCCATTGCATAGAGTTGTTCTACGCGCCGTTCGGCGAACCGCCACTGACCGTCCTCTCTCCTGTAGGAGTCGAAGTACCGGAGAGCGATCCAAAAGGCCCGGCCATCTATTGCTAATTCTGCATGTGCACAGACCACTCCTGTTCCAAGGTCTCCATCTACCTCGGTGACTTCAACAGAGTGCGGGTAGTGGTATGTGACTCCAAACATTGAGGTGCGTTGTTCGTAGTACTCGATGATTCGATCTCTACCGATGGACGGACCTTCAACAGCCTCAAACGTCGCATCTTTGCAATACAACGCCCCAAGGGACTGCCAGTCCCTGTCGTCGACAGCTCTTCCATACGCTGCGACAAGATCTCCTATCTCGATCCTCGCTTCGAGATAGTCGAGCCGACCTTCCAAGGAACCCGATTTATCCATCACCAACCTCCGGTCTGAACTGGCAGATTACGCCTACGGTCAAAATTGCTCCCTACTGAGCTTCGGCAAACCGTTTCGGTTGCATGAGCTCAATCGCTACTCGACAGCCACTTGCACCTCGATCAGGTCGATGATCACTGACCTTCATCACTACCCGACGTCGACCATTCCTGGATCGCCGCAGACCGCGTGGAACGGGGCCGCTGAGCCCCTTCTCCACCAAGGCCAGCCATACAAACACCTACCGAACGGTTGGTAGAGTCGAATGGACCAATCCTCAGGAGCGAACTCGCGAATGCCCGATCCATCCGACCGGCAGGGACTGCTCAAAGGAGCTGGCGCACCGCTCGGAAAGACAGCGCTTCGATACGAGGCGGAAGACCGGGTTCTTTTACGCGTTCTGAGAGACCAGGCAGCCAATCGAGGTGACCACCCCTGGCTGATCGTCGATTTTGAATCGCAAATAACCTTTGCCGAGGGGTACAACATGTCCTGTCGGATTGGACAGGCACTGGTACGAGATGGTTTCGGCGGTAGCCACGTCGCCTTATTCATGAACAACCAGGTCGAATTCTTTCCGACGATGTACGGGACGCACGCTGCAGGCGGGACGGCGGTGCCGTTCCACGCCCGCACAAAGGGACTGCACCTACACCACATCATCACTAAAAGTGACGTATCGGTGATCGTCGTAAGGGACGAGTTCTTTCAAAACCTCGTTGACCTGGACGATATGGGCGCTGTCAAGCAGATTGTCGTCGTTGGCGAAGCTCCTCAAGTCGACAGCCTTCACGGAGCCGCCGTCGTCAACTTCAACCAGTGGATAGCAGGTCTTCCCGCCGAACTGCCGGGTGATCTACCCAGTTGGAACGAGAACGCCCTCATCCAGTTCACCTCAGGAACCACAGGCCTTGCTAAAGGAGTTGTCTACTCCCACCACTACCTGTACCTGGCTTCCGCAATTCTCGTTGACTCCCTCCAACAGACTGAAGACGACGTCTTATTCACTCCTCTACCGATCTACCACGTTGCTGCCATGCATTTTGTTGGAAACCTTTCATTGCATGCAGGGTGCACCGGACACTTAATGACGTCATTCTCCCCCGGGCAGTACTTCCAACAGGCCGGACGATCGGGGGCCACATTTTCGATCATCCTGGGGCCCATGGCGGCAATAATCGACAAGCGGACCGAGACCGTCCCCGAGCACAAACTCAAGGTCATCTACTGCCCGCCGGCACCACCGGATCTCGAACGCTTCGAATCGCGTTTCAAGGTAAAGGTGACGTATCAGGGATTTGGCATGACCGAGATCTTGCCCATCCCAGCCCGCCCGGACCTTCTCCCCGGCAAGTCAATCGGAGCAATGGGCATGCCCGCTCAATGGATGGAATACGGCGTCGTCGACCAAGACGACCGCCTCCTTCCGCCAGGCGAGATCGGAGAAATGGTCTTCCGTTCGCTGATTCCCCACTCCATGATTCGGGAGTACTACAAGGATCCAGAAATCACCGTAGAAGCCTTGCGCAACTTCATGTTCCACACTGGCGACCTGGCCTTCTACGACGAGGACGGGGTCATGACATTCGTCGGCCGAAAGAAGGACCGAATCAGGAGGCGTGGGGAAATGGTAGGGGCGACCGAAGTGGAGATCCCGGTACTCACTCTCCCAACGGTGATTGAGGCTGCCGCATACGGCGTTCCGTCTGACCTTGGAGAAGAGGACATCAAATTGGACATTGTGGCCACAGAAAGTCTCGACGTCCCGGGGCTACGGTCCTGGTGCGAAAAACACCTACCCAGCTACATGGTTCCTCGATACATCGAGCAACGAGAGAGTTTTCCAAAGACACCAAGCGAGAGGATCGAAAAGCACCGGTTGAAAGAAGAGACATTGAATCGTCCGGAGGTTTTCGATTTTGAGGGAGTCCGATGATCATCAGATTCGGCATGGCCCCAAGGCTCCCGGAATGGAGCTTCGAAGCGTTCCAGAACTACTGGGCGACATCACATGCCGACGCGGCTGGAGCCATCCCCGGCCTACTGGCCTACACCCAGAACCACTCGGTGCTAGTCGACGGGAAGCCGCTACTTCCCTACCCGGGCTTCGATGCCTGTTCCGAATTGGCCTTTGAGTCAATCGAATCAATGAACGCTGGCTTCTCCTCCGAGAAGTACTTGGAATCGGTCCGTCAAGATGAAGATGCCTTCATCGACAAATCGCGCTTCTCGCTGGCTCTCGTCCGTGAGCAACTGGCGACCGGCGACCTTTCTGCAGCACCAAGTTCGGCGATCAAGACGATTACTGCCCTTCGGCACCATCCCGCGACTGGAGGAGGCCAGCTCACTTCGATCATTTGTAACGAAGTGGCGAGCTTCGTAGCGGAGGACGAGCCACTTGCTCAGCGCGTTCTAATCACCGACCATCAGGCACACGACGGGCTACCTCCCGGTGTCTTCGACGCAGTCTTCATGGCATGGTTCCCGAACCTAGACCGAGCCAGAGCCCACCTCAGATCGGCGAACAGAGCTCGGGCAGAACTGGCACTAGCCGGCTTTGTCTTTGGGAGAGTCGACCTTTTAGCCACAGAGATTCACGTCGTTGCACCTCCTGGAGAGGCAGTGCACTGACATGATTAGTTCTGCCAAGTGCTCTAACCGAGCGGATCGAGAGATCAGGTGAGTTGGCGAACGCTCGGTCAAGCGGCACTACCTGACACGGATTCCATAAACCATCCAAACGTGCCACTTATCGACCACGTCGACCACATCGGAATCGCCGTTCGTTCGATCGCCAGCGCAGTGCCGCTCTACCGAGACGCATTCGGCGGAACGTTGATGTATGGAGGAGATGACCGGCGCCTTGGCATTCGCTCGGTCGTCTACAAACTGCCGAACTTCAAGATAGAGATCCTCGAACCGCTCTCAGACGACTCATACCTCGCCGACTTTATTGAACGGCACGGGGAAGGTTTCCACCACATCACACTCGTCGTAGATGACGTCAGCAAGACAATTGACGACCTCACGGGTTCGGGGTTTGAGGTAGTCGATACAGATCTCTCTTCTCGAGAGTTATGGCAGGAAACGTACGTTCGTCCCAGTTCCGGGTTTGGCCTCCTAATCCAGATCGTCAAGACTCCAATCAGTTGGGACGAACAGCATCCCTCCATGACTATCGAACAGGTCTTGAACGGGGAGTGGCTGTGGTGGCAGAGTCAGACTTGGCACGAGACAATGCTCCCCGACGACTACCCCTTCTGACACCGAACCAGGATTGAAGAGTTGGCACATATAGATGTTCCCGACGGCGATGGCCTCGAGCGGCTCCGGGTGTGGGAGATGGTCCCGCATTTCGGTGTCGGAATCGATGCCATGCGCAAAGCCACATACGAGATCTCCTCTCTTTCCCCTCGAGTCAGGGAGGTAGCGCGAATGAGGATCGCGCAAATCAACGAATGTCCTATATGACTCGATACTCGAGCTGCATCGGCGATGCAGCAGGGACTCACCGAGGAGATGTACTCGCACGTCCATGAGTACAAGGACTCACGGGACTACTCGGGACAGGAGCGTCTCGCTATCGAGTTTGCGGAGCGGTTCGCCACAGAACATCGGGACCTAGACGCTGACTTCTTTGCTGAGTTACGGGACCAGTTCAGCGATGTCGAAATCGTGGAATTGGCCACCACGATCGCCTTTTGCCTAGGGATCGGTCGGGTCTACACGGTGCTCGACATAGCAAACGAGTGCCCTGTCAGCATGGAATAGTTCCAGCGTCGCTCTCCAAGAGAGAGCTACCCAGAGCCAGTGTGCTGTTCCTCCGCGAACCGATCCTGTAACCGAAACTTCTGAATCTTCGTCGCGGACATCGGCCACTCGCTAGCAGAGATGAAGCGGACGTAACGAGGAATCTTGAATTTGGCGATCTTCCCGTCGCAGTAGTCGATCACTTCTTTCTCCGTAGCTTCACAATCTGGCCGTAGTTCGACATATGCGGCTGGCACTTCGACATATTTGGCGTCAGGTACAGCGATGACCTGGGCAATGCTCACCAAAGGGTGGGTTTGCAACAGTGACTCGATTTCAACAGCAGCGACGTTCTCCCCGCCGACCTTAAGCATGTCCTTGACCCTGCCCAGGTACGAAACTCGGCCTTCTGAATCCAGTGCACCAATATCACCGGTGCAGAACCAACCGTCATCATCGAAGGACTCCACGTTCTTCGCCTCGTCCTTGTAGTAGCCCTCAAACAGGTTGTAGCCCCGGGACCAGATCGATCCTCGTTCGCCATTCCCTAGGGGCTGGCCGGTTTCAATGTCGCGAATCTCTATCTCGATTCCATCGAAGGGACGGCCAGACGTCGTAGCCCACGTCTCGGGCGGATCATCGGGTCGAGTAAAGCAAGCCACGCCACCAATCTCAGTGCACCCGTAGGCGTTCAGGTGTCGGGAATCAGGAAGCCTCCTGTGGAGTTCACGCAACCCGTCAGGAGATGAGACGTTGTTCCATGCACGGATACGGGTGAACTCCCTCGAATCCCAGTCCGGATGATCGAGGATGGCATTCGTCACGGTGGGAAACGTGGAAAACGAAAAGGTGCATGCCTCGTCGCGTAGTTGTCGGATTGCGGCGCCGGGCTCCACATGGGTGAGCGTTATGTACGTCGATCCGGCATCTATACAACCAATGAGAGGGAGGATGGCGCTCATGTGAAAGAGGGGGAGCGGATCCCAGAACCGATCTTCTGTGGTCAACTCGAAGCAGTTCCTGCAGCCCGTTACCGCTGTGCGCACCAGAGCTTCATGTGTAGTTGGACAGCCCTTGGGGTCTGCAGTAGTCCCCGAGGTATACATCATCATGGCGATATCACGGATGGCGATTCGGCTCCGCAATCGGTGGACATCCTCACGGGGGACAGTTCCAGCCGACGCTTCGAATCGTTCCCGATCGACCATCCCGACCGGAGATGAGTTGCCGAGCATCACGACGCTTTTCAACTTTGGGGCCACGTCCAACTCCAGAGCGGTTGGATCCGAAGCCACCGAAAGCCCGGGCAAGCAGGAACCGAGGATTTCGACGTAGTCGGTGTGTTGATCGACGATGTCACTTGTCAGAAGGGTGGTTAGATCTGCATTCTCGATGAGGTACGCCAACTCCCGGTTCTTGAATCGGGCGTTGATGGGCACTACCCGGGCTCCGATCAAAGCCCCCCCGAACATCACTTCAACAAAGTCGATGCAGTTGGGCATGAGGATGCCGACAGCGTCACCCCTGCCTACGCCGAGCCCGAGAAGGGACCGTCCAGCCTGGATGGCGGACTCCAGGAGGCCCTCAAACGACCGCCGGTCGTCTTGGACCACGACGGCTTCCTTTGAACCATATTTCTCGGCTGCCCGAACAAGCAGATCTCCGAAAGTGGTCGCCTCACACCAGTCCATCCCTAACCCCTCAATCTCCAACATGATTTGTTCGACGCAGAAGCCATCTCAGCGACCATTGTTCGCCGCCGAACAACCCGCACGACGGCCGAATACTAGGTGAGGACCAATCGTCCCTCCAGCTCCCGGGTAGGCAGTCCCCAAAGGATTAGCCGCCGTGTTACCAACTGCGTACAGGCCGGGAATAGGAACTCCTTTAGACAGGACCCTGCCGTCTTCGTCAGTTAGAGGACCGCCCTTGGTACCGAGACATCCCGGAAGCACCGGTAATGCATAGAAGGGAGGTGTGGCTACCCTTCCCAAACTCGGGTGTGGACTAGTCGAGTCGCCGACAAACCTGTCATACGCCGACCGACCGCGCTGGAAACGTGTGTCGACGCCACGAGATACACCTCGGTTGAACTCTAGGACCGTTTCTTCTAACTGACCTCCGGGTATGTCCAACTCGAACTCCATCTCTCCCAAGGAGGACACCGAGACGAGCCATTCAGGATCTGGGGCATCCTTCCGGATTGTGCCGATGTGATACCGCCTGCGATAGCTGGAATCGAAGATCAGCCACGCCACCGCCCCGTCTGGACGGAGTCCTGGTAGTTGTACAAGAGCCCGACCGGCATCGTTGTAGTTGAGCGACTCATTGACAAATCGCCTACCGCCGCCGTCGACCATCAGAGATCCTGGACGAGCACGCTCGGTCAGAAGAAGTCGAAAAAACTGCTCCCCGTCTATCAACTCGTCCGGAAACACGGTGGACGGGCACCACCAGGCTTCCTTCATGTTGCCCATGTCAGCACCTGCCTGAGCCGCAATGGTCAGACCATCGCCCCTAAGCCCTGGCACGCCGGTGACTCCTGGAATCTCCCGACCCAGATGCTCGACACAACGGTCCTTATCGCGCTCAAAGCCACCTGTAGCAAGAACGACCGACGACGACTCGGGAAGGTCTGAAAGTGAAGCGATCCTCCTACCCGCCTCAAAGCGAACTCCTCTTTGAACCGCCGCCGAGAAGAGTCCGGCCACCAACGCCCGACCCATCGTCAGGATGCCTTGTTCTGTCCGCCTTTCCAGTTCCTCTCTCGAGGGCATCCCGTCCAAGAGTTCTCCATACGCCACGGGTAAAGCCACATTGGGCGCAGACCTGATCTGCCGCGCTACGTCCTCCGGTACCGACCACCCACGGGGTTCGAGCGACCGGTGCCCCAGTCGACCACCAATTCGCTCGGGGAAATAGTCAGGATAGGGAAGGGATTCCCAACGCAGCGGCGTTAACTCCTCAACCCAGAGAGCAGTACTACGGGCTTCTTGGACAAACACTTTCAAGAGTCCGAAGTCAGCTTCACCACCGACCACCTTGCGGAGGTACCGCAGTGCGTCGTCGTTGCTGTCCTCCACGCCGTTTAGTTCCATCAGATGGTTATTCGGCATCCAGGCGACACCACCGGAAAGAGCAGTGGTCCCACCGAAGAAATCCGCCTGTTCGATCACATGAACTGCTGCTCCTGTCTCCGCAGCAGCGAGTGCCGCTGTAAGACCAGCTACCCCGGAGCCGAGGACCACGACTTCTTGCACGGTCGCTATCTCAGATAGTGCAGAACTAGCCGGCGTCGACCTGTCGGGCGACTTCAGACGTGTCAAACCATTGCGACAGGTTCATGATCTGTGAGTCTTCAATATCGAAGATATCAACAGCAAGGAAGGACACGGGACTCTGGCTGCTCGTCGTACCGGCGAAATCGATCTCCACGACTACACAGTTGCCATCCGATAGGACACGACTCGGGGTATCCGTATGTTGTGGGAACTTCTCGAAGACCTTGCGGAGAAAACGCATGATCTCATCATGCCCAGTGCGAGAACGCGTACCGGGTGGACGCAAGACCGCTTCAGGGTGGAAAACATCTTCTAGAACTTCATAGTCCTCATCATTGAGAGCCGAGAAGTAGCGATCAATTAGTGAGCGGTGCACAGGGTTCATCAGGATCAGGAACCTAACCTTTGGTGACTCCGAGGCTCAGGCCCCCGTCGACGGTAAGAACTTCTCCGGTGGTCCATTCAGCACACACCAGATATTCAAGCGCTTCGGCGATCTCTTCTGTGGTGCCGATGCGTCCAAGCACGTGGGCAGACGCAAGTCCTTCTACTCGGGCACGAGACTCTTCGTCGTCTTTGGCCATCCCGCCACGAACCAATATCTCGGTATGCACTCCCCCGGGACGGACGGAGTTCACTCGGATCCCTTTCCGGCCAAGCTCGGCAGCCAATACCCCGGTTAACGCCTCGATAGCACCCTTTGTTGCGGCGTAACCGGAGGCGCCTGGGAACGCCCTGCGTGTATGCACAGATGCGGCGAACACGATGCTTCCTTTGCTTGCTGCCAGATGATCCTCGGCGCACTGGGCCAACATGATTCCTGCGACAACGTTGGAGTGGAAGAGGTCGAGAAGGCGATCTTCTTCAAGCGAACCGAGCGCCCCTGCATGCATGTTGCCAGCGAGACTCAACAGGGCATCCAAGCCTCCACCGTGTTCAACCGCAGCTTCAACCATGCGCTGACGGTCCACGGCAACCGTAACGTCCCCTACCGCCGCGTTACACCGAGTTCCAATCTGCTTGGCAGCCGCGAGAAGGGGCTCTTCTCGTCGCCCAGAGATGGTCACTAAGGCTCCTCGACTAGCGAAGTGTTCCGCCGCGCCAAGGCCGATTCCGGAACCACCTCCGGTGATTAGTACAGACATTCCTTTCAATGAACGCATCTATCCGTGTCCTTGTCCCCGACGAAAAGACACAGGGAACAGTTGAGCAGGCAGAGGGTTCTCTCCAAGTTCCTCATCATGAAGGGCCAAGTCGGAGGCGGTCACAAAGCAATCCATCTCGTTCATACTGCTCGCCATCCCTCGACAACGCCGACGGAACGATTCTCAGCGATTGGCTCCTCGAGGTGAACGGCGACATGCCTTGCGACTATCAACGTCCGAACTCACGCAACCTCATGCCATCAGGGTCAATAACGTCTCGAATGAGACCAACTTGCTCAATGGTCGGGATACGAGTTTCCGGTACGGCAGAATCTTCAATCAGCAATTCGAAACCTGTTGCTTCTTGGACTTCTTCCGCCGTCACCCCCGGGTGAACCGACTTGAGGCGCATGTGCTTCGTTTCGGGATGGAAGTCCATCACGCACAGATTGGTAATGACCAGCTCCGGCCCTCCAGTGAGTCCAAGCCGCTCACGCTCGTCACCACCTCCAAGCCATCCGGCGCATGACACAAAGTCGACTTTCTCGACAAAGGACCGCGGATTGTGGTTCGGGTTCCAAAAGAAGAGGCGCTTACCGATCGAACCCATGTCACCTAGGCCCGCCGTACCAGGCAGGCGAACCTTCGGTCGGTGATAATCGTCACCAATAACCGAATTGTTGCCATTCCCATAGCGGTCAAGCTGCGCAGCTCCTACACAGAACTTCTGCAGCCAACTCCCCTTGAGCACAATGTCCCAGAACGTCGAGTACTGCTCTAGATACATGATGGAGTCTCTCCAAAGAGGCGCCTCGAGAGTCGATGCCGGGACTCGCTCAGGCCGGGCATCAAGGCCAATCGCGCTAGCCACCCATACCAAGTCAGGTGCATGTGTGAGTCGAGCCAGCTGGAAAGCAATAACCGGAATAAATGAGGCCATTCCGTTGCAGGCCTGATCATCATTGTCCAAGGTTGCGGACAGCGACGTGATCATCAGCTCGTCAACCGTCCAGTCAATCGAAAGCTCGTCGTTCACTCTGTGATCTCCCAGCGCTTCAACTCTTCCAGTCTGTTGGCTCCACCTACCCGATCGAGATACTCATCCTGGGTTTCTGGTTCATACACGTAACGTTCCATCCACAATTTGGCGCCTTCAGGATCACGCGCAACAGCAATCCAATCGTGGTGAAAGGCGGTGTCATAGCCGTAGCGCGGATTGAACGAAGTGGGATGTGCCCCAAATGGGACTTCAACGACTGCATCCACCATGAACCCTGGAAGAAACGTTCTTTCCGGGCTATTTCGCAGAGCCTCCGTATCAACGATCTCCTCGACTGTCGCTATCACTTTGTTGGCCGCCTTCGGCATAATGCCGATGTCTGGCCAAACCGCTGTTGGCTCCATCTGAAGATTCCCGAAACGGTCAGCACGATGACAGTGGATAAGAGCCACGTCGGGGATCAGCGCCCGGCAGGCGACCACATCTGACCCGCCGAACGGATCAGAAATCATGAGCAGGTCCGGGTTGATCGCGATGAGATCTGTTCCAATCAGACCACGGGTTGGGAGGAATGGGAGGCTCCGTGCACCTGCTCCTAGTCTCGCGTTGAGGGCGGTTTCTGAGAGTTCCTGGACGACGATCCGTCCTGACTCCACCGCGCTTCTATACGCCTGGCAAAGGCCGAACTGCTCCATCGATACGGCCGCTCCTGTGAACCTGTCCATTGACCCGGCCGCGGCCATGAGGTCGATGGGGATGCCGCCGACTAGGGCTACGACTTCCAGTCCAGTGCGCCCCTGTCGGATGAGCTCACGGACAGCTGCCATCGGTGCCGACTGCGTAGCCATGTTCTGGATAGCCACAATTGCACCATCAGGGACTGTCCCTATGGCTTCCTTCAGGGACGTCAGCTTTTCTTCGGGCATTAGTCAGCCACCTTGATGATCTCCATGCCGCCATGCACCTCAATAATCTGGCCGCACACATAGTCACTGTCGACTGAGGCAAGCCACGAACACACACCGGCCACATCCTCCGGGATCCCTACACGTCCGATGGGTACCGTCGTCTCGACAGATTGAATCACTTCGATAGGAAGGCCGAAATCACCATCTTCCTCCTGGACTGAAGTCATTCGGGTCCCGGAGATATAACCCGGGGCAATTGCATTTACGTTTATCCCGTAGGGCGCCCATTCGCGCGACAGGGCCCGGGTCAACCCATTGACTCCTGCTTTCGCTGCTGAATAGTTGACGTTCGCAGCAGTTCCATAAATTCCGTTGATCGACGACAGATTTACGACCTTCCTATTGGGCGAGTCAGCGATGTCATCCGCGTCCCGCAAGAGACTGAATGCCGACCGGCACATATTGAAGGTTCCCGTGAGCGCAACGTCGATGACAAACTCCCAAGCTTCGTCGGTCATACGGTGGGCCATTGCTGGCCTAGTCACACCAGCGTTGTTGACCAGTACGTCCAAACGACCGAACTCCTCCCTGACTACCTCAACAATGTGATCCGCGCTCTCTCGGATCGCTACCGATCCGACTGCGGGCACTGCCACAAAGCCCATGTCGAGCAGTTCTTCCACGGTCTGGCATGCGCTCGCTTCATCTAGATCATTGACAACCAACGACAGGCCGTCCGCTGCCAATCGACGCGCAACAGCACTACCTATGCCACGCCCGGCGCCCGTAACCAGAGCAACTCTCTTACTAGACATGCTGCATGCCAGATACGTCCGACGACCGGGACAAGGCAAACACTCAGAAGCTCCTCGGCAGCCCGAAGGTTTCCGCAATGCTATTTCGTGCCATCTCATTGGTAATAGGCCCAATTCGATACAGGCGAGCATCCCGCCAATACCTCTGTGGCTGGGTCTCGAGTGAATAGCCGAGACCACCAAGCGCCTGCATCGCAATGTCCGCACACTTTCCTGCGTATTCGGAAGCGGTCACCTTCGCCATATTCGCTTCCCGACCACAGTCACTCCCCTGGTCGCTCTTCCACGCAGCGTAATAGGTGAGGAGTTCTGCCTGTGTCTGCATCATCGCCATATCAGCGACGTACTGGTGCCATACCTGAAAGCTTCCAATGGTCTTGCCAAAGGCCGTGCGATTCGTTAACTGATCGAGGATCTCCTCGATCGTGCCATCGATGATCCCAGTACAAAGCGCTGCAACCATGATGCGTTCATTGTTGAGGGTCTCGAGCATCTGGTAGAAGCCCATCCCCGGCTCACCAACAACGAACTCATCCGGTACGAAGACATCATCCAGGAATACGTCACAAGAGCCGACCGATCGCATCCCAATCTTTGGGATCTGGCGAGCCTCCAAGCCTTCGGCCGGATTCGGCACCAGAAACAGGGTGACGCCTTTCGCCGGCTTGTCTTCTATCTCCTCAGTCCTCGCCATCATGAAGAGGTAGTCCGAGACGTGTGCTGCCGTGCACCAGGTCTTCTGTCCCGTTAGCCGCCATCCTCCGTCCACCTTCACTGCCTTTGTCCGCATTGCGCCCATCAGATCCGTTCCGCCAGAAGGCTCGGTTACGGATATCGCAACCCTTGTCTTCCCGGCAGCCATATCGGGAATCAACTTTTCCCTGACCTCATCACGGGCAAACTTGTTGATCGACTTTGCACAAAAGGCGTTGATCCCGTAGATCCAGGTCAGGCCGGCGAGAGATCTGGCCATCTCACGGGTCAAGATCATCTGCGTAATGACGTCGCCACCTTGGCCACCGAGTTCCTCCGGCAGGCCGATCGCGTGGAAACCCGCTTTAGACATCTTGTCCCACAACTCGAACGGGTAGTCAAACTCCTGTCCCTCGTATTCCAACGATTGAGATTTTGGACACTCACGTTCGACCCAACTGCGGACCGTGTCACGAAACATTTCTTGTTCAGTGGTAAGAGAGAATTCCATTTTTCCTTCTCTTCAAGAAGCGGGTGAATTGAGACTTCCAACTTCGCTCAGTAACGCCAGCCGTCCCCAAATGTGGATAGTCGACGACCTAGGTAATGCTCTACGCACGAGAGAGCCGCCCGCGCAGCACGATCTGTTCCGATCCCTCGACTCTTGAAGGTCTCACTCGCGAAATAAAGCCCATCAACAGTCGGTACCCGCCAGTCGGGTCGGAACGTGCCAACCAGCATCGGCTTCTGCACCACACCAAATGCTGGATCGAAAACGAGTCCCCGTCGCTTCCAGACACCGTCCTTCAAACCTGGGTACATCTCGTAGATCCCAGCTTCAAAACGATCAAACATTCCTCGTACGTACTCGGTATCTCGACCCTTTTCTCCCGGTATAACCCCGCCCATGCAATGAAGGTGGATGCCCTCCGGAAAGGAATCTGGATCCATGGCTGCCTGGT
>Ga0315327_10000182_pt1 | contig 29739 bp, 25 predicted proteins | sample M110032315metaG_FD_203460 | JGI IMG/M metagenome (GOLD analysis project Ga0315327, IMG submission 203460) | Ammonia-oxidizing marine archaeal communities from Monterey Bay, California, United States - M1 100m 32315 | ecosystem: Environmental > Aquatic > Marine > Coastal | place: USA: California... | reverse complement strand
GCCTATCGAAGAGCCACCGGTGGTTGCAGAGGCCCCGGTGGTTGCAGAGGCCCCGGTGGTTGCAGAGGCCCCGGTGGTTGCAGAGGCCCCGGTGGTTGCAGAGGCTCCGGTGGTAGCAGAGGCTCCGGTTGAGACCAGCGATGACGAGTTCGAGGAGTTCGACGAGGAGGAGTTCGAGGAGTTCGACGAAGAGATGGCGGTAGCAGAGACTCCAGTCGAGGCCAGCGAGGAGATCAGCGAGGAAGAGTTCGAGGAGTTCGACGAGGAGATCAGCGAGGAAGAGTTCGACGAGTTCGAGGAGTTCGACGACGATTAGGCCCGTGTCTAGCCGACGGGTTCCCCGCCTTCGCCCATGAAAGCGAGCCTACCGAGGGATCCCTCTTCCAGCATGTGGGAAACGACAGATTCGGGTACCGATTCACCCATCACCGATCTCACGGCATCCTCGTCGTAGACGGTCGACATCATGTGGGCAGTGGCCCTGACTCTCCAGCCCTCGTATGAGTCACGGTGCTCGAGTTCGCCGAGGATCACTGGCCAACCTGAGGACTCGTAGAGCTCCGCCGTACCGATATCGGTGGTGAACAGTGACCCCGGTGACCCGTGGTACTTCTCGGCGTGAGAGACCCAGTTTGGGGGGTCTTCGATATCCGGGACCTCCACTATCGCTGCCGCGATTCCAGCCGACCCCAGCCATGCTTCGAGCATTGCTGACCTCTCTCCTGCGGACCATGGGTCCCTCATCGAAGGGGGTTGGTTGGATGAGCCGATGGCGATTATGAGCTGCTTGTCGGTTGCATTTGAGGAACGCCATTCCTCAGCGGCCCGGATCATCAGGGCGTGCCCCTTGTGGACCGGTTGGAACCTCCCCAAGACGACCACGCCAGATTCGGGGGGTTCTGCTGGAGGCAGGGGTTCCAGTGGCAGTTCGCTCATTTTGCTCGCCCCCATGCTTCAGAGAGCTTTTCTCGACCTATTCTCCATTCCCCTGCATCGAGGAATTCACGACCCACCATCAGCTGCATTTCCGACCTCCTGAGGGATTCCATGACGTTGAAGAGCGACTCGCTCAGAGTCCGATGCGATTCCATGGTAGGCAGGATCATCGGATCATCGGCCGGCTCCATCGTCTCGCCCATCCCTTCCCTCCTAGACATCCAGTCCAATACCACGGACTCGGAGTATGATGACCTGTCCATCCTTGAAAGGGCTTCTGAGAACTGCTCCCAGACCTCTGGTATGAGGAAATCATCTATCTCAGTTACGGATCGGTCTAGCATCGGCTCGACGTACAGGAATAGCCGCGCGTCCCAGCACCTCCACTGGGCCGACGAACACCACTTGGAGAGAAGGAGCCTGAGTTCCGCTGCTGCATCGGCGTGAACCTCGTGGAGGGGCCCTCCGCCCCCTAGTTCCGTTGACCCATCAATTAGCTCGAGGAACTCCCCCTCGAGATCCACGTCGAAGTCACGGTGGAAGCGGGGGTCCGCCTTCGGCCTAGAATCCCGGAGGGATGATCCCTCCATTGCAGACGAAATTTCTGTCACTCTCATTGCCATCAGCCCGTTCAGCAGACCACGGTCAACCAGATGGAGCATCACATCGACCATGCACGCGATGGGCCGCTGGTGTCCAAATACCCTCGCTCGATGGATTCAGGTCCTAACTTTCCACCGAATTCAAGAATGTGGGGCCGCGCCACCATCAACAGGTAGATGCTAGGGGCGTGGTTTTTGGATGGCAACTATTGACGAGCAAATCAAGTCCCTTGAAGACGAGATTACCAAGACGAAGTACAACAAAGCCACCCAGGGGCACATAGGGAAGCTCAAGGCCAAGATCGCTGCACTCAGGCAAAAGCAGGAGAAGGCGCAGGCCCATTCCAGGTCAAGCGGGGGCAACCAGGGATTCGAGGTGAAGAAGTCGGGTGATGCCTCAGTCGCTCTGGTGGGATTCCCCAGCGTAGGGAAGTCGAGCCTGATCTCCCAACTCACCGATGTCGATTCGGAAGCTGGCAACTTCGAATTCACGACCCTGACATGCATCCCAGGGGTAATGGAGCACAGAGGGGCGAAGATACAGATTCTCGATTTGCCGGGTCTGATCAAGGGCGCCTCAGAAGGTAAGGGAAGGGGGAAGGAAATCCTGAATGTAATCAGAGGTTCCGACATGGTTCTGTACGTTATTGACCCATTCCAGAAGTCACACTTCAAAATCCTTGATCAGGAGTTGTGGAAGTCAGGGATGAGGTTGAATCAGATCCCTCCACAAGTCTTCGTCACCAGGACTCGGAGAGGAGGGATAGAGGTGCGTTCGACTCTCGAGCAGACGAACATGAGCGATGAGGAGATCCAGGGGATCATCAGGGGATTCGGAATAGTCTCGGCAACGGTGACCCTCAGGACTGATGTCACGGACGATCACATCGTCGACACCTTGGCTGGGAATCGAGTCTACAGCAAATCGGTTGTCGTAGTCAACAAGATTGACCTAGCTAGCGATAGAGATCTGAAGAGAGCCTACAAGGAGCTCCCCGAGGATTGGCCGATACTCAACGTCTCAGCCAAGACGGGGGAGGGGATCGAGAAGATGAAGGACTTCATCTTCGACAACCTTGGCTTCATGTCGATTTTCCTCAAGCCACAGGGGCAGGAGGCGGACATGGTCGAGCCTTTGATTGTGAAAGACACATCCACCGTAAGGGACGTCTGTGCCAAGCTGCACAGAGACTTCCTCAGGAAGTTCCGATATGCGAAGGTCATGGGGCCAAGTGCCAAGTTCGATTGGCAGAGGGTGGGTCTGGATCATCGTCTGAAGGACGAGGACGTCCTGACCGTGATCCTCAGGAAGTCATGACCGACTATCGATGTATTCACCAATGTGATGCCTATCTGGGACATGGGCGAGGGGTTGCTGGAGCTGTTTGACAGTAGAGGCTTGAGGCGCATGATTTCCCATCTTGACAAGAGGAGAAAGTTGTACCTGGGCGTTTTCGCCATTGGTTTCGTTGCCGGATACCCAATGGCAGAGATGATCATCGAATGGTTACTGGAGTCTGACGGATACATCCCCGAGGGAGTCGCGGTGATTATCCTGCATCCTCTCGAGGTGGTCTTGCTCCAGCTCAGAATAGCCGCTCAGATTGCCTTCGGACTGATGATCGCAACCATCATACTGGACCTGTCTTGGACTGGAAGCAGGACGTTGTCCGATGCCTCTGCTCGATTATCCAGTAGCACGGGAGCACTGAGGGCCGTCAAGGCGATGCTGGCGATATCTGCCCTGGGTGCGACGGGGTTGGCCTATGCCCACAACGTACTGATCCCATTCCTACTGGAGTATCTAGCAGAGGACACCGCGGCATCTGGCCTGCAGTCGACATGGCAACTGCAGTCATGGGTCGGTTTTGTCACGGGCCTGTACTTCTCATCAATAATAGGATTCCAAGTCCCGGTGATAGCGGTCCTTCTACTGAGGACCGGTTTGGTGGAGAGGAACACGATTGTAGAGAACAGGGGCGCGATTTGGTTCGCTGCGCTTTTCCTGGGTGCACTGATCTCCCCTCCGGACCCAATCTCGCTATTCCTGGTGGGTGGGCCGATGCTAGTCCTTCTCGAGATTGCGCTCCTGTACGAGGGCGCTACTCAAAGAGCATAACCAAGTCTCTGTTTCTATCGGAGGGAACTGGGGGTCACTCTTCGATACCGGCTTCGACCTCTGGTGCGTCGCCTTCAGAGAACTCGGATATCGTCATCTGCTCGTCGGGAGCCAGGGATGCGGCTAGCTCGGCGCTGGTGAGCCCGAGCTTGCTCGCCTCCGATCTGAACCAAGCGCGGACCTTCCTGAACTCTACCTCTGGGCACCCGAAGTACTCGGCGAACCTCCGGGTGGTGGTGAGTCGTCGGGTGAGCCCGTCCCTCCTCCTGTCGATTAGGCCCATCGAAGCTAGGTCCCGAACGTGGTCGTAGGCCTTCTGGCCGAGCATGTCCTTCAGCTGGGATTGTTGCATTGGCTGGTGGTAGGCGATCAGGGCTGCTGCTGGTAGCAGCCTTGGGGGTATGTCCGCTCTGAATGTCTCCGGGAGGAATGAGGATAGCTCGGGCCTGACCTCGAATATCCACCTGCCTGAAACGTCCGTAAGCTGCAGGGCGCTGCCATCCCTCTGCTCGAAGCTCTTCCTCAGAGTGGATAGGCCGACGTGGATGACCCCCTTCGGCTCCCCAAGCATCTCGGAGAGCTCCTCGAGGGACATCGAACGACCCGCTCCGAACAAAATGGCCTCGAGCACTGTGGTCAGTTGCGGCTCAGACATTCGAGACCCCCAGAGAATCGGACTTCGGGTGTAGCTTCTGAGTCAGTTTCTCGTAGTCCTCCGAACCACCCCAGAGGTCACCAAGGACTATTCTGCCGTTGTAACCGCCCTCCTGGTCTAGTGAGATGTAGCCCCTGTTTGTTAGGAACAGGGTGGATACGAATGCGGTGACTTGTGATTCTGTCTTGGCCTCCTGGTCGTCCAGTCCCGCTTGCGAGTTCCTGTTCAGTTCGTCTGCGACCTCTCCGAGTGCCACCGATTCGGATGACCTCGCCCTAGACTTCAGGGCCTCCCACGTCCTCCTCAGGTCTCCTTCGAGATCCTCCACGTGGAGGCTCCCGCTGAATCGTGCCCTTGCCCTGTCGTGTGCCTCCCTCCTCTCCTTGGCTATCCTCTCTCGGGTCCTTTGCTCCTCGGCAATCCTGCTCGCGTCCTTGAGGCCGAGGAGGAGCTCGCCGAGGGTGACTGGTCGGCCTTCATCCCGGTGTATGCGCCCCTCAAAGATTGAGGGTAGTGTCTCGTCGGCTGCTCCGGTCATGACGCCCACTGAGAAGTTGTAGTCGGCGTCATCGAATTCGACCTCCCAGCCGCCATCGAAGTCCCACTCGACTTCCTCCTCGAAGTCCATGGCCCTCTCCTGGCGCTCTATCAGGGAGCTCGCCTGCCCGCGTAGGATGGACCATGCCATCCTGATCATGCGGCCGCACGATGGGAGGTCGATGTTCTCGGCCTTCTCGATTCTCTCGTTGAACATCTCTATGAAACTGGATAGGTCGACGTCCCATGGGTCCAGGTCGCTCGATTGGAACATCTGGAACACTAGGGCAACAGAACGGTCGAATGGGTCAATTAGGAACTGGTGCTCCGCCTCTTCAAGGGTCGACAGCTCCATCAGCCTGTCCAGGAACTTGCTGGTCTCTAGGTTGGGCTGGCCCTCGAGCAGGCGGAGGACAACGTCATCCCTCATCTGCTCTCCGAAGATCACTATGTGTCCTCCTTGTATTCGATCCCCAGGGCTGGAGGGGCTTCCTCCTGCTCCTCGGTTTGCGCTGCTTCTGACTCCTCGATGTCCTCGGTGACGTCCTCGGTGCGCCCTCTGAGGCTCTGGAGGCCCTCTCCCTCGGGTTCGGGAATTCCGTCTTCTGGCACTTCGACCCCTGCCCTGTCGGCTAGCCCACCGAGGCTTGAGGGGGCTGGCAGTGGTTCAGGAGTCTTTGGCATGTCCGCGGGGGATGGAAGCTCTGGCATCGCCTCCTTCTCCGCCTCGGAGGCGGCCCTCGCCTTCTCCTCGGCCTCGATCTCCTCGCTGAGATCCAATGCGGCAGCCCTGTCGAAGTCAGTTATCCTCTGGCTGCACCCGTTGCCTGCGTGGGTGATCCCTATGTGGTGGTCGGCCAGCGTGAGGCTGACCTTCCTCAGTGTGACCATGATGAACTGTGCCATGCCGCTCCTCATCCTGCAGAGGGCTGCGATCTTCTCGGAGTTGAATGGGTCGAGGTTCTGGTCCACCTCGTCGAAGTAGTAGAACGGGCTGGGTTCATAGTCCTGAATCGCGAATATCAGTGCGAGCGCTGCCATCGACTTCTCGCCGCCGGATAGCGCGGTCCTCCGGGTGTTCTGGCTCTTGCCCGGTGGGACGCATGCCATCTCCAGGCCTCCGTCGAAGGGGCTGTCCGTGTTCTCGAGCTTCAGTTCGCCCCTGCCTGTGGGCTGCAGTATCTCGTAGACCCTCCGGAAGTTATTGTTGACATGCTCGAAGACGTTGAGCAGCCGTGTCTTTCGCTCGTCCTCCAGTTGATCTGCTATGATGGAGAGCTCGTCCCTGCGCTTTCTCAGGAGCTTGCCGTCTGTGATCAGGTCCGTGATGCGCGCGGCGGCGGCGTCGTACTGCTCTATGGCGAGCATGTTGACGTCCCCGAGGGCGCGGAGGCGGCGCTCGAGCCCCTGCACGCTCCGCTCCGCCTCCACGACTGTTGGCAGTTGCGCGTCTTCTGGCGGGATCGGTATGCCGGCGGCCCCTAGTTCGGCCACAATCTCGTCCAGCGCCTCGCGCCTCTGCTTGATTTGTACGCTAAGTTCCTCCAAACGCCCGGATATGCTCTGCTTCTCCTGGGAGATCCTCTCCAGGTGGGCCCTTAGGCTGGCCCTCTCCTCGACGATCTCGTCCCTCTTGTCGTTCAGGAGCTTCTGCTCCTCGTCGAACTGGGATGCCTGCTCCCTGAGTTCGAGGAGTTCCGACTCGGATTCCCCTATGCTCGAATTGAGCTCGCCGATCCCCTTCTCTGCCCTGGATATCGAGTCGTTCTGGGACTTGACCTGCCTGTCCAGCTCTGACACCCTATCTACCAGGATCTTCAGCTGCTGAGTCGATGTCTCGATTGATGCCTCGGACACGACGCGGGTTCTCTCTGCCTCGGTTCTGACCCTCTCTGCCTCCCTGAGCTTGTCAGACAGGTGGTCGGGAGTGTGGTTCTGGAGTTCCTCTGCGGCCTTGGCCCGTGTGGCGGTAGACTCCTCGAGGTTGACTCTGGCATTCTCGCATATCGCTGAGTGTCGCGACTTCTCGGACTCGCATTCGTCGAGTTCCTTGTTGGCTGCCTTGAGCTTGGTCCTGATCTCGCTGACCGCCTTCTCGGCCCTGTCCATGTCGGCCTTCCAGTTCCGGACCCTGACCGAGTGGTCGTCATTGTCGAGGCCGTGTATCCTGTCTCGGAGCTCCTGCTGGCTCCTGCGGAGCTCCCTCAGAGCGCCGTCGACAGTGGAGAATAGGAGGTCCGCCTCTTGGACGGCCATCTCCATCCTATCTATCCCGGAGCTACCAGCTCCCGAACCGTCGAATCTCGGACGGCCCTTCTTCGAGGAGGAACCGCCGGTCATGGCGCCTGAGCTCTCGATGACCGACCCGTCAAGGGTGACCATCCGCACTCCGCCCATGTTATCCCTCGCCACGTCCATGGAGTCCACTACCAGCGTGTTCCTCCCTGCATAGCGGACTGCGGTCTCGACGCTTTGGTCGAATTCCAGCAGGTCGTGAACAAAACCAACCACCCCGGGGTTTCTCGCCACTAGGAGGGTCCTTCCCTGGGGACGGGAAACTGAGAGTTTGTTGAGTGGGAGGAATGTTGCCCTGCCGCCGCCGTTCTTACGCAGCCACGCGATGCACTTTGATGCTACGTGGTCGGAGGTCACGACGATGCTCCTGAGCCCACCTCCGAAGGCGAAAGATAGAGCCTCTTCGTGGGATGGGTCCTTTGGGGTAGCCAGCTCCCCTAGGGTCCCAAGAATTCCGTGGATTTCCCCGCTTTCCCTGAGTCGGGATAGTGCTGCCAGGGTGTGTGCCGAACCCGGGGTGCTTGACCTGGCCTCCAATCTGGCCTTGGCCTTGGCGAGGCCAGTCTCAGCGTTCCTGAGCTTGGACTCGGCTCTGTCCCGATCATCGACGAGTGACCTCTCCTGCTTCTGCAGGCTCATCAGCTCCTTGGCCATGGACTCTCGGTTGGTGTCGGGGCTGGAGTCCTCAAGGTCCTCCCCCATGAGCGCGTGGTCGTCCCTCTCAAGCTCGGCGGTCTCGAATGCCTGCTCTATGCCGGCAAGGTTCTCAGATGCTATCTGGGATCTCTGGTTCGCTCGGTCATAGTCGAGTTGGGCTTGTGAGTATGCTGTGCTGACGGACTGTTCGTCCTCTGTGGCCTTGCCTAGGAGCCTGTTGAGGTCGCGCCCGAGCTTGTCCCCGGACTGGATGGCCTTCCTCGCCTCTTCCTCGTCCTCAGCGGCATTCTTCAGGGCCGCCTTTGAGTCTGAGACCCTTTTGCGCAGGTCCGTGATGCTCTGCTCTGATTGCAATCGGGCTTTGTCGGCCCCTTCCCTCTCGCGCATCAGGATCTCGACCTCCCCCTCCGAGTTCTCGATGGCCCTCTTGTGGTCGCCGATACGATCAGAAGCGGTCTCCAGATCGATCTCGTGTTGCCGAATCTTGTCCATGATCCCCTTTGCATCCCCGCCCAGAGCCCCTTCGAGCTCCCTTCCGAGTTGCACTAGTTCCTTGTCGTATCCGTCCAGCCTCTGACTCGATTCCAGCATCTCCTTGGAGAGGGCTTTCTCCTTTGTGACGTAGTTGGACCTCTCCTCCGCAAGCAGTGATACCTCCCCCTGCCTGTTCCTGTGCCTAGATTGCTCCAGGGTCAGTCGGGCTAGGTCCGACTCCTCCTTCAGTTCCCTGAACTTCAGAGCCTGCTCTCGCTCCTTCTCGAGCTCCGTGAGCCGACCCTTTTGATCAGCCTCGAAGATGTCGATCGTCTCTATGCTGTTCTCGACGTGCTTGCGCTGCGTGTTCGCCTTCCGAATCTCCTCGTCGTAGGCAGTCACCCCAGCGACCTGCTCCAGCACCCCCCTCCTCTTGTGAGGGGTCATGGTGGCTAGGTTGGTGACGTCACCCTGCAGCACTATGTTGTAGCCGTCCCCCCTCAGTCCTGCCTCCGAGAGGATCCTCCTCATCTCGGTGGCCGAGGACGGGTTGTCGTTGATCCTGAACGAGGAGACCGGGTCTCCCTTCCTGTTGAGTCTGACCGATCTCGTGAAGGAGACCTCGTCCGAGTCGGCGCGGAGCCTCCTCCTGCCTCCGACCTCCGGGGTGTTGCTGAAGACCAAAGTCGCTGACATGTGCTTTGCCGGGCTACCAGACTTTCCTCCGTTGAAGATGAGTTCAGAGACATTGGAGGCCCTGAGCGATCGCGTAGACTTGGGTCCGAGGACGAATCCGATGGCATCTCCGCAGTTTGATTTACCGCTACCATTGGGGCCAGTGATCGCAGTGAAGCCCTCCTCGAACGGGATGATAGACTCGCCGCCGAACGACTTGAAATTCTCGACCTCGATCCTGACTAGATGCATCCCTTCACCTCAGTCGTCGGGAAATAAATCACCGACAACAACGCCAGACGTCCCATTTGGGGTTAAGAACATTGAGGCAGTATGGCGATTCGGGACACGAATTAGAGGATGCCTCTAGAAAAGCCGCGGATGGGCTTCCCTCACATGTTCCTTCTGAACTTCCCACCGCTCTCGAAGAGGGCTTGCGTGACCTGCCCAACCGAGCAATGTTCCACTATGTGCATCATCACTTCGAACAGATTGCCACCCTTGCGAGCAACTTGCTTTAGCCGGTTCAGACCTTCCTCTGACTCTGCCGAGTGCGTTTCCTTGAACTCCCTGTTCCTGCTGATCACCATCATCTTCTCCGACTCGTCGGATCTGGTCACTTCGATGTCGAACTCCTCCGCTGAGGGCGTGGACGAGTCGGGGTCGGTGAACGTGTTGACGCCCACGATCGGCATCTCACCCGTGTGCTTGCGATGCTCGTACAGCATGCCCTCATCCTGGATTCGGTTGCGCTGATAGTTGACCTCAAGTGCACCCAGTACTCCCCCTCTGCTATGCATCTCCTCGAAGATGCGCAGGACCTTCTCCTCGACCTCGTCCGTGAGGAAGTCCGCTACGAATGAGCCCTGCAGGGGGTTCTCGTTCCGCAGCCAACCATACTCCTTGGCGAGAATTAGCTGGATCGCAACAGCGTCTCTGACGGTGTCCTCGGTGGGAGTCCCGAATGCCTCGTCACGACTGTTGGTGTGGAGGCTGTTTGCATTGTCGGCAAGCGCGTAGAGGGCCTGAAGAGTGGTCCGGTAGTCGTTCCACGTGAATTCCTGGGAGTGGAGGGATCGGCCGCTGCTCTGGATGTGGTACTTGAGCTTCTGGCCCCTTTCCTCGACCCCATAGAGGTCGCGCATCGCTATTGCCCAAATCCTCCTGGAGACTCTACCGATCACAGCGTACTCGGGATCCATCCCATTGGAGAAGAACCATGAGAAGTTCCTGAGGAATTTGTCTGGATCGAGACCCCTGGACTTGAACAGCTCGACGTAGGTGAGACCGTTTGAGAGCGTGAGTGCGGCTTGGGTGATTGGGTTTGCACCTGCCTCATCGATGTGGTAGCCGCTGATGCTGACAAAGTAGTGGTTGCGGACCCCGTTGTTCACGTAGAACTCCGCGACGTCCCCCATCATCCTGAGCGCCGTGTCCAGATTGAACACTAGGGTGTTCTGGCCCATGGCTTCCTTCAGCTGATCGGCCTGGACCGTCCCCCTAACAGTGGAAAGGGCGAAGGCACGGATCTCCTCGGATTCGTCCTCGCTGGGATCCCTCCCGTTCTCTTCGGCGAACTTCCTGGTCTGCTGCCTAATTGCCACCCTGAAGAAGGCTGCTAGGTGCCACCAGTAGTTGCCGTTGATGGTCATGCTGACCGAGGTGTTCGGAGCGCATAGGTCGAAGCCGTCGAACAAGCGGTCCATCTCGTCCACCGTGCTGATGCTGACTCCAGACTCGCAGACCTTCCCGAAGATATCGAGCCTCTTCTGCGGGTCGTTCCCATACAGGCTAGGGGAGTCGAATGCGACTGAGAGCCTGTTGAACGGTTGGTCCTTTGACAGGAAGTGGTATCGCTTGTTGGTCCTCTCTGCGCTGCCCTCTCCGGCGAACATCCTGACTGGGAGCTCGTCCTCCCTCCTGAATGGGAAGACTCCACCCGTGTAGGGGAATGACCCCGGGACGTTCTCTTTGCGAATCCAAAGGAGCTTGTCCCCCCAGTCCTCGGTCGTGGGCAGTGCGACTCTCGGTACCCGAGTCCCCGATAGTGTCTCGTGAGTCGTCTTGACTGGGATTTCCTTCCCTCGCACCGTGTAGCTCGCCTGGCCGGAGCGGTATGCCTCGGACTTCGAATCAAACTCGTCCAGAGACACCCATGCTGCTTCTGGTATTGAGCTCCTGATCTCGTTTGCCTCGTCGAGTAATTCCTGGTGAGTATCCCCCTTGTTGGAGGATTCCAGCAGTTTGGCCGCTGCTTCGAGTTGCTGGACCTGCCGGACGGATCTCGCTACATCTTCTGCTCTCTTGTGGTAGTCCCTGACTGTTGAGGCGACCTCTGCGAGGTACCCCTGGCGCTTAGGGGGGATCGGTGTATCGCGATTCGGCAGTCCATCTGGATCCAAACGGGGTTCGCTGGCGGAGAAGTCAGTCCCAAACCTCTCGTTCAGCAGGGCTGACATCATCTCCCAGAGGCGATCCACGCCCGCATCGGCGAACTGGCTGGCTATTGTTGGCACAACTGGCATTGATTCAGGATTCTCGTCGAAGGCCTCACGGTTCCTCAGGAACTGCTTGCGGATCTCGGTGAGTGCGTCCTCCGCACCTGGCCTGTCGAACTTGTTCAGCACCACGATGTCGGCGAAGTCCAGGGCAGCTAACTTCTCCAGCTGGCTCGGTGCACCGTACTCCCTGGTTGTGACATAGATGGAGGTGTCTGCCACCTCGGTTATGGCATCGTTCCCCTGGCCGATGCCGCTCGTCTCTACAATGACCAAGTCGAATCCAACTGCCTTGCAGACTTCGACGGCTCGATCGACGCACTCGGCTATCTCCCTACCGCTGTCCCTGCTCGCGAAGGAGCGCATGAACAGCTTATGGTCTGAAAGGGAGTTCATCCTTATTCTGTCTCCGAGTAAAGCCCCGCCCGTCTTCTTCCTAGTCGGGTCCGTGGCTAGCAGTGCCACCCGGGCATCCGGGTTGTCCCTGCGAATCCTGAGCATGACCTCATCCATCAGGCTAGACTTGCCAGCCCCGCCCGTCCCAGTGATGCCGACAACGGGGCACTCTGATTCCGAGTCTCTGGAGCGGGCCTTGGAGAGTGCATCATAGAACTCGTCTGGTTGGGAGTTCTCAGCCATCGTCAGGAGCAGAGAGACCATCCCATGGTCGTCGGCATCGACCGGCCCAGATATCGAGTCGAATCTAGATCCATCTAAGAGGTCTATCCCCGATGCCTGGTTCATTGCGTCCCGCACCATCCCGACTAGGCCAAGTTCCCTGCCATCGTCTGGTGAGTAGATCCGTGAGATGCCATTACCTCTGAGATGCTCAATCTCATGTGGGAGGATGGTCCCCCCTCCCCCTCCGAACAAGAACACGTGGCCAAAGCCCTCCTCATCCAGGATCTCCTTGGTGTGGGTGAACATCTCAACGGCTCCGCCTTGGTATGAGGTGATTGCGACTGCATGTGCATCCTCCTGGACGGCCGCACGCGCGACCTCGTCGGCACCCCTGTCATGCCCAAGGTGGATTACCTCGCAACCCTGGCTCTGGAGGATTCTCCTGAAGATGCCTATGGCTGCGTCGTGGCCATCGAAAATGGCGGCTGCGGTGATAACGCGAATGGGCATTTTCCCGCCTGAGGCCGTGATTTGGGCATCGGTTGCACCGCTCCCGGGGCTGTTTTCCACGCCAACCCGAAAACATGACTCCACAAGAATGCGTTGACTGGATAATGCGTTGTCTTGGACATTTCCGGGGCATGATTCAAGACTGGTAGAGAATTCCAAGATAAAGTGGAAGAGCGCCCTGAAGCGATTGAAATTTCCTCGGGCGATGATGGAGGCCCTTGGGGTGGAGGCTCGGACTCAGAGCCAAGCGGGACTCTTCTCAGCGGGAATGTAGCCTCGTTCGGAGGCGAGGGGAACGAATCCCCCTATTGGGCGGAACCCGGCATGGAAAGCAAGGGGCTTCCTAACGGAGCATGGTTCGCAATTGGTTTGATTTTGGCCCCTGGTGCAATGTGGTTTGTTTCTTTCATCCTGTTAATCATAGGGGACGAAATGCCTTACGGCCCGGACGAAATATTCTACCTTCTAGCTTGGTTACTCTGGCCCGTTGGCCTGATTGGCGGGTTGGTTTGGAGCTTCACGAGAGGCAACAAATACTTCGCATATGGACTTCTAACGGCTTTGGTCGGAGTTCCGGCAGTATTGTTCCTCGCTGTGATTGCCTTATTGATCTCAGTGGGGGCCTTTTGATAATCAGAAAGCGTTCACGAGGATGTAGGCGAAGAGGAACATCAGCAGGCCCATCGCCCCATCGATGACGTGCGCCTTGGACCTGAGCAACTCGGCCCTATCCCCAGCAGTCAGGACGGTGGCCACGGTCACGTACCATGTCCCATCTATCACCATCCCCAGCATGCCCATCCCAAGTAGTGTCTCAAGCGAGGAGTCGGCTTCGATGAAGGGGGCGTACAGGGCCAGCATCCAAGCCATTATCTTGGGATTGAGGAGCGCTATAGAGAAGCCCTGGACGAAGCCGGCCCTGTCCGATGGACCATGCGATTCATCGGAGCCCGAGTCCTGCCTCGGACCAGCCATGGCCTGGCGCAGGAACTTGGTCCCCAACCACAGGAGTATCAGCACCCCCCCTCCCCTGAGGAAGAGTTCGACGTCCTCATTGGCCGCAAGAGCCGTGGCTATCCCGAGGGCCGCCAGGAACGCGTAGATTCCGAACCCTATGCCGTGCCCTATCCCTGTGGAAATACCCTGGCTGCGGCCACCTGCCATGGTGTTCCTCAGAACCACTGCCAGTGACGGTCCAGGGCTCATGGCCCCCAACGTGAAGACCGTGGCTAGGGCGAACCATGCGCTAGGTTCCATTGCCTCACCGACTAGGCGCCTGCGTACATGGACTCGATCTCGTCGGCCCAGTTCTCCCTGATCTGGATTCTGCGGATCTTCAGAGTGGGTGTCAGCTCACCATGGTCAACGCTGAGGTCCCTAGGTAGAATTGTGAACTTCTTCAGCTGCTCTGGGTTGGAGAACTGTCCGTTGAGCCTGTCGACGTGCTCCTGGAGTTCGGCGTATACCTCCGGGCTGTCGGTGTACTCGCTGAGGTCGTGGCCGAACTCCTTCAGCTTCGCCAGCTGCTCCGCAGGGTCCTTGGGGACCTTGGCCCCGTCCATGCCGTGCTTGTCCCTGAGGATCACGCTGACGTCCAGCGTGAAGAGAGCGCTGCAGTACTTCCTGTTGTCGCCTATGAGCATGCACTGGGACACTAGGGGGATTGACTTCATCGTCTCCTCTATCACCAGGGGTGCGATGTTCTTGCCTGCCGAGCTCACGTAGATCTCCTTGATCCGTCCGGTCACGCTGATGTATCCCTGGGAGTCCTCTCGACCTAGGTCGCCTGACTTGAGCCAGCCGTCCTCGGTCATCGTCTCTGCAGTCGCCTTGGGGTTGTTGTAGTATCCCTTCATGATGTGCCGGCCGCGGAACTGTATCTCCCCGTCGCCCTTCTCGTTGGGGTCGTGAATCCTCAGCTCGCCGACGAATGGCTTACCGACAGTTCCTATCTTGTTGTTGCCCTCGAACCCGATTGTCGCGCCTGCCGTGGTCTCCGTCATTCCGTATCCCTCGAAAAGCGGGATGTCCAACTTGTGGAAGAGGTGCAGTATATCCGGATTTATCGGGGCTGCACCCGTGATTGCGTACTTCAGTTTGGAGAAGCCTATCTTCTGCTTCGCCTTCTTCCTGACGATCCCCTTCAGGATCGGCAGGCTTAGCCACTTCACCTTGCTACCGAGTCCGGCCACTAGGTTCGAGTATACCTTCTCGTAGATCCGTGGGACTCCGATGAAGAGGGATGGTTCTACCTCCTTTGCGTAGTCTATGGAATCCAGTGGCGAGCTGACCACGCGCATGTGCATGGCGTCCCTCACCCAGATGTGGTTGTCGGCCAACTGGCCGAACACGTGCGCGCATGGAAGCCATGAGACGTAACCATCGCCCTGGTTGAACTTGGCGATGGCCGACACCCCTGCTATCTCTGCCTCGAAGTTGTCGTGGGTGAGCTCGACTCCCTTGGGGTTGCCAGTTGTCCCAGAGGTGTAGATCAGAGATGCGGTGTCGTCTGGTTGGATGCTGGAGAGCCTCTCCATCACCTCGGAGCCTTCGGTCTTCCTGCCGGCGGAAACGAAATCTCTCCACGATATGGATTTCGGGTGATCCGGCATGTCGACGCCATCCATCACCACAACTGACTCGACCTTGTTCAGGGATGCGAGCGCCTCGTGCAGCCGATGGGCGCACATCTTCTCGGGATCTCCCCCGTCCATTGGATTGTTCCCGACGAAGACTATCTTGGAGTCGGAGTTTCCTACCACCCACTCCACCTCCTCTGGCGAGCAAGTGTGGTAGACTCCGACCGCAGCCCCGTTGCACATGTTGGCAGCGGAGTATGCGGCGTACCACTCCTTCCGATTGTACGAGTAGATACTGAGCTTGTCCCCCTTCTGGAAGTCATGTGCAATCAGTGCCTTGGAGAGGTCCATCACTTCGTCCAAGAACTCGGACCAAGAAGTGACGTCCCAGTTGCCATTCTCATCCTTGGATGAGATTGCGGCTTCGTCTGGGTAATTTTCCGCGTTATCAATCAGGTATTGGGGCGTAGTCTTCGCTGACATGGGCTTGGACAATGCATCCGGAAACTTAACTGTTGTCTAGTGAATTAAGTGTTGCAAAAACAACCTTCAGGGGAGCACGGCGCTGATGTTCTCCCGCCAGTCTGCCCCCCCGTTCCGATTGGCGAGGGGGGATGCTGGAGATGGGTGCCAGCACGATTTGACTCGGATGCCCAATCCCGTGACTGCAGCATGAGCTCTCTTCTCCGCGTACTTCCCAATGCCTATGACCTCCTCCGCACCCAATGCCACGGCTGCCTCTATGAGGTGTTTATCGCACCTCCCCAACAACTCATTCATCACAGGTCCGCTGATGTTGTTGGGAGTCACGTTAGTGCCCCTCGGGCCATCAAGAATCATCAACGGGCAGTGGTTGATGATGAACACCTTCTGGAATATCTGGCTTGCGTCGCCATACCTCTGCTGTAGAAGGCCCCAAAGCCTTGTTCCGGAGACTTCCTCCTTGGGATGGCTGAGTCCGTTAACAGGCCTGTTGGGATGCGGACTAACCGGTTGACCCACCTCAATCCCAGATATTCCCAGCAGATCCCTCACGACCGAGGTAGCGGCGAATGGGACTCCCATCTGGCCCATCCCATGGGGACCAGGGTTCATCCCCAGCAGAATGACCTTGGCACCGTGCCCCCCTGATCGGCGAATGAATTCCTCATGGACGTCCCAAGCATACATCAGCGGGTTGTAAACGTAGTCTGCGACGCCTTCTGATTCCAGGTGGCGGGCGAAGGCTTGGGCATCGTCCCTCAGTCCGGATGCAGCTCGAATCAGACCCTCAATTGCATCGGTCATCTATTGCTTCACATCCCCGAGTAAAGCACCTGCAATGTCACTGAGTTCTTTGGGTGCAATTGGGAAAACTGTTTGTGAGGTCCCCCCAGCCCCCCAGACCATATCGTATTGCATCAGATCCTCGTCCATCAGAACCGTTACTGGATTAGTGTGCCCGAAGGGCGGAACTCCACCGATTGCGAATCCTGTACTTTTCAGGACATATTCGGGACTGGCCATCCCGGGTTTGAAACCCAAAATTCGCTTCAGTTTCCTCTTCCTCTCGACCCTGTTCGAACCAGAGGTAATCACGACAACTGCTCCCTCTGGCCCTTCGAAGACAATGGATTTGGCGATGTGGGCGACTTCGCACCCTAACTGATCCGCTGCGTCCTGAGAAGTTCTGGTGCCCTCATCGTACTTCCTGGGGGATGGCGAGAAGCCGATTTTCTCGCACTGCGAGAGCCATAGTTCGTGGCCATCCATGGAATTCGCCCAAAGTATCACGACTTATGGGTTGGGGAGCAACGAACTTGAGAAATGGACGACGCGCCTGTGTAACTTTCATGACTCGGTGGTAATCGGGAGAAGCCATGGCGTGGCCGTTCGGACCTTACGAGACGGTGATGGGGATCATTCTCCTGATGACCGTCCCACTACAGAGGCTACTGACCAGAGACGAGCCAGAGATGAGGGTCGCATTCTCGGATCTACTCGAGGAAATCCGAGAGAGGGGGTACAAGTGGCACATCTCTGTTTACCTGGTAATGTACGGATTCAAGGCATTCATTGACCAGCACAACGAGGCAATCAAGCCCAGGGTTGGTGGATTCACGCACTACGTCCATGGGCTCGAGGGAGGCGTCACCCTCTGGGTCCAAGAGACCTTCAGAAACGACCTGCTCAGCGATGCTCTTTCTTTCCACTATCTCTTCGTTTACATGTTCCTGATATGGTTCGGTCCGATGTATTACATTCTTTGCAGGGACGAGGTGATGGCCGACAAGGCGGTGCTGAACTACTTCGTTATCTACATTCTAGCGGTTCCCCTCTACCTATTCTTCAACGTCGAAGTCACATCCTCCTTCATCCCGGGCATGGATGCTCTGATGTACCACAAGTCGTGGAACCTGTTCTTCTTCACCGAAGTCGATCCTCTTGACAATGGATTCCCTAGTCTGCACGTGGGAATCCCGATTGGCCTCCTGATAATCAACAGGCTGCATGTTAGAGAGCTCGGAATCAAGATTGGAGAGTGGCGCCACAGGGAGTTCGATCTGTTCGTGGCGGTGAATATCCCGATCTACCTTTTCAGCATCCAGTATCTCGGGATACACTGGGTCTCAGATGTGATTCCCGGGGCAATACTTGCCATTATCTGTGCTCTTTTCACCCAAAGTATCCAACCCAAACTGAGAGGCGTACGGGAGAACGGCTGGCCTTCGATGGCCCCACCCAAGAGAGTGGCATACACTTCGGCTGCATTCTCCTTGCTAGGGACCTTGATACTACTTGCAGTGGTAGTCGATGGGCCCGGAACGGATGATGAGGTGCCGACAATGAGGGTCGGTCCCGGAGATGTGAATCTTGATGTTATCGAGGTCCACAGCCTGTGGCACCCGGCAGATGTAGAGGTGAGCAACGTTGGGGACGAAATCGTACAGGTTCTCATCATCCACAGGGACGCGGTAGAAGACCACGCCAAGGATGGGAGGATCGACTGGCTATCCCTATCCGACGGTGACGTGCACGTTCTGGGGCCGGGGGAAATCCTTAGCGAGCAAGTGGAAACACCTTCGGTGTTTGACGGTCATTACGTATTGGTCACACACCAAGGAGATTCCGGGATCGGAGAGGTCAGAATCAGTATAGAGTACGTGGACGGGAGCCTCCTGTGGTCTGCCATCATCTCTTCCGTTCCTGCCTTCGCAATAACCGGTCTCGTCATAGGTGAATTGTATTTCTCAGAGGATGAAGTGAGCGAAGAAATCTCCAATGAAGAGTCCTGATACTGCCCCCAAACCTATCCAAGTACCGATTCTGAAGGCAGGGTAGTTATGCCTCCAAATGTACATTGATTGGTAAATCCAGATCAGGATTACTACGATGAACCAGACGAATAAAAGTAGCTGTGGGATTAATGCGAGAAGCATTGCAACATTTGCACCAATGACCAACTCGACTCTCCCCCCGGCTGGCTTCGGAGAAAAATACAGTAGCGGACTAAGTAGCACCAATCCGATGAAGGGTGCAGGCAGGATCCATCCAAACGGTCGAGGTATTCCACTAATGAGGTGAGGGGTACAAGCAGCAGCAAATCCGACTAGGCTTGGTAAGACTACAGGCCACAGAGGGGGTTCGTCCCACTTCATGGCGAGTCGTCCCCCGTGGCCCCCATGAAGTCTACTAGTTGGGCCGGAAGGTTTTCTTTGGATTTCACGACCTCGCGGTATCATGGCGAAGGGAGAGATTGTGCTGGGTTGCCTCGCACCGCACCCGCCACATGTTGTGTATGCTGAGAATCCAGAACAGAACGAGGCTTTCTCGGAAGGGGGATGGGAGACTCTGAGATGGGGTTACAACAGACTGGCTAGGAAACTGAAAACGATTGATTACGATGCGATGGTAATCTTCACCCCTCATTGGCAGACTTACATCGGAACGCACTTCCTAGGACTGTCGGAATTCAAGTCTAAGTCTGTTGACCCGGTTTTCCCGAACATCTTCCGCTTCAACTACGACATCTCGGTAGATGTGGATCTGGCTGAGAAGATGTGTGAGGTTGCCGGTGAGGCGGGGATCGTTACCAAGATGATGCGGAATCCCGACTTCAGGATCGACTATGGCACGATCACATCTTGTCATATGCTCAACCCAGATTGGGACAAACCACTCGTTACCATCAGCAGCAATAGGAATGCTCACTACTACTCTGCTGAGGTAATGAACGAGCAAGCCAGTGCATTGGGAGAAGCCTGTGCAAGGGCCATAGAAGAGAGTGGCAAGAAGGTGGTTCTAATCAGCAGTCACAGCCTCTCACACAGACATTTCGTTACTGAGTCACCCTTGCCTGAAGACATGAGTCGGGAGCACATATACAATCACAGCCAATATGTCTGGGACATGAAGCTCGTAGATCTGATGAGGAATGGCAAGATGAGAGAGGTGATCGACATCATGCCGGAATTCACCGAGCAGACCATTGCTGAGACCGAAGGGGGTGGCCTGACTTGGATGATGGCTGCAATGGGATATCCAAACTATCCTGCCGAGATTTACGGGTACCAGTCAGTAATTGGTACAGGCAACCTGATTGCTGCATGGGATCCGATGGAAGCCACACGCGAGATTGTCCTCTGAGGTGTTTGTTTGACGGAGCCAGAGATTCTATTCGGCATTTATTGCCCCCCTCACCCGCAACCCCTCCTCTCCCCGGAAGCTAGTGAGGGCTATGGGAAGCTGAGAGATGCCTACGAAACGTGCAGGAAGAGAATCGAAGAGAGCGAGGCGGACCTGATTCTGGTCTACTCCACGACATGGCCGAGCATAATCGGGCATCAGATTCAGGCTCATCCGGAACCGGAATGGGTTCACGTTGACGATGACTTCCACTTCCTAGGCAGCATGCCTTACAAGTTCAGGATGGATGTAGAGTTCTCTGAAGCGTTCAAGAATGCTGCTGAATCGAGGGGACTGCAATCCAGGACGGTTGCGTACGATGGTTTTCCAATCGACACGGGTTCGGTCGTCGCTCTCAAGCTCCTGAACCCAGATAACCGGATACCGGCGTGTATCGTTTCCAGCAACATGTATGCAAACAGGGCTGAGACAATTGTCCTGGGCAAGTCTGCGCGTGATACGATTCAAGAGCAGGGCAAGAAAGCCGTAGTCGTTGTAGTATCTAGCCTGTCTAATAGGATGTTCACTGAGCACATCGATCCCTCCGAGGACAGGATTCACTCTGCCAAGGACGACGAGTGGAATCGTAAGATCTTAGAGTTCTTCGATGACGGCAGGTTGGAGGATCTGAGTCAGCTCTCTAGGGAAATACACGGGCAGATCAGAGTGCAAAAGGTAGTTGCATACAAGCCAGCTTGGTGGATGTCGGCCACAATGGGCCAGCATAACAACTACACTGGGGAGATCTTGGCTTACGAGGCCCTCCATGGCTCCGGGGGGGCTGTGGTGATGCTGACTCCCGCCTCTGGATCGGTTGGCGATAAGGAGTTTGACGAAGATGACGTGGAACACTACCATGGGGATCGTGGAGTCTTGGACAAGGGGATGTTGTGATGTCGACTGAAGACGAAATGACCCACGAAGAGAAGCGAAAGAGCATGATTGACGATATCGTCGCAGCACCGACTGATGCGGTCGAGAGAATTTATGACGAGGTGGGCAAGTCATTGGCCAAGTCGGCCGGAGGAGCCCTTGGGGCAGCAGCAGGGGTGGCAGTTGGAGGTCCCGTTGGAGGAGTATTGGGCGCAGTAGTGGGGAGGAAGGCTGCTGGAAAGCTAACGAGCGAAGACGGTCCCTTCGTCGCGGAGGGTGGCCCGTCTGCAGTGGGGGCGTACCCCCACTTGCACAGAGTGGGTGATTTGATCATAGTAAGCGGAATGGGCCCTCGTCAGCCGGGAACCAATGAAATCCCGGGTGGACCGATCAAGGACGATGAGGGGAATCCTATGGATTACGACATCAAGGCACAGACTCACGCAGTTATCAACAACATTAGAGTGATTCTTGAGGAATACGGTTCTGGACTTGAGAATGTGGTGGACGTCCTTGTTTTCCTGACTGACATGGAACGAGATTTCAGCGGGTACAACGAGGTATACGCCGAGTACTTCTCCGAGACTCTCCCCGCAAGGACGACCGTATCGGTGGATGCACTCCCGACTGCTATTGCGATCGAGTTGAAGGTTATCGCAAGGGCGTGATCAGGATCCCTGATCTTCTATTTCAACGGAAGTGCACCAAGTTGGAGATGTAATGGGGTTGCACCTGCTTGGAGTCCCTTCGGGTATCTCGACCCAGTAGTCTACCCCCTCCACTTGTGCGGGATAATCAGTCGAAATGCTGTGAGCCCCGGCTGCAAGGGCTGCGTCTAGTCTCGTTGTGTCGTTGTTGTCGGCCTCCCCCCCTCCGCTGTCCGCTCTACTCCGGACGATGTAACCCTCGCTAACGAGTCTGGTAATCTCTTCACCACTGCCAAGTGGGTCTGTTAGCGAGAAGATGACGGCCTCGTTGCTACCCTCGTCGGACAGTGTGAACATACGAGCCCCCAATAGTCCCGGATGCGCGTCTGCATACAGGTCCCTGGACTCCCCACTAGCTAGCAGGACGAAAATCGCCTTCCCTCTGCTCTCTTCCAGCAATGGCCAGCCATCCGTGATTACTGCATCCTTCAGGGTGGCACTCTCGCCCCTCACGTCATCTGGCGTGATCGTCTTGTTCAGAGGCCAGAACTGGGCAATCTCATGCTCGATGTCTTCCAATAAGCCCGAAATCTCCAGAGTGGTTGTCACGTCAGTGGCTTGCTCGGGCCAGTCCTTGGGCTCAATCCAAATGAAGAGCGGATGGTGCAACGGGTTCTCGTTCGACCATTCGAGGAGCGTTTCGAGGCAATTCTCGAATGTCGGGCACGTCGTGCCGGAGTCGTACTGGTTGTGGTAGACCCTGAGACCCTCCCTAATGTCCCACCAGACATCGATCTCAAACTGTCTGACTCCCTGCTGTGAGGCCTGTAAATCCAGAGGCTGGTGCGTGTACATGTACTCCCTAGTGGGAGAAATCAGGGGCTCAATATGGTATGAGTTGTGAGTCCCCTTCATCTGGATATGATTAATTCTGAGTGGTTCTTTCTCCGTATCTCCTCCGAAGATTCCATTTCCCGAATCGGAGCCTAGGCACCCAGTTAGAGATGCCATGACCATCATGGTCACGACCAACGGGGCTTGCTTCCTCATCCTGGTCGAATTATTGGAGGAGGAGATAACACTTCTGAATGGTTTAGTGATGATGTCCGCCGGGGCCGTGGACGTGCCCATGCGCCAGCTCTTCCTCGGTGGCAGGGCGAACCTCGACGACCTCTACCTCGAAGCGGAGAGTCTTGCCGGCCATCTGATGGTTGAAGTCGGCCGAAACTACGTCACCGTCAATCTCGGTGATGGTGAATTGGATTGGTCCTTGGTCGCTATGCGCCCCTACGACCATCCCCACTTCCAGTTCCATGCCCTCTGGGAACTGGCTTCTCTCTATCTTCTGGATGGCGTCGTCATCCCTCTCCCCATAGGCTCGATCAGGGGTGAGTGTGAACTCCCTCTTCTCTCCCACCTTTGCGCCGAGGACCTCTTGCTCGAAACCTGATATCATTTGCCCGTGTCCGACCAGGAAGGTCAAGGGGTCCTTGCCCTCGCTGCTGTCGAATTCTGCTCCATCTACGAATGTCCCGGTGTAATGCACCGATGCTACCGTGTCCTGCTCTACTGTATCGCTCATGTCCGGGGGCCAGTGGGGCCAGTATCTAACCTGTTGGGTGGGGATAACCTTCAACTGGGGTGTGTTGGCCGGTAAAACATGCGGAGCTACGGTCCAAAGGACCTGGTGGGCATCGTACTGACCCCCATAGAGGCAGTCTCTGACACTCTTGAGAGGAAATTGGGGCTATTCTCAGTCGTGATCATCTCCCTGTCGGCGATGATCGGTTCTGGTTTGTTCGTGCTTCCCGCTCTTGCGATGCTGGAGATGGGTGGGGGGTCTCACCCCTTAGGAGGCGTTTGGCTAGCATATCTGGTTGCAGCGCTGATTGTCCTACCAGGTGCGATCTCGAAGTCAGAGCTTTCCACGGCGATGCCCTCTTCCGGTGGGTCTTACGTATACGTTGAGAGGACGTTCGGACCATATGTCGGAACAATAGCAGGCCTGGGGCTGTGGGCTAACTTCATGCTGAAATCTGCCTTCGCATTGATTGGTTTCAAGGCTTATCTCTGGGTAATCGAGGATATAATCGGCATCGACATCGACCTCGAGTTAGCCTCCATGGCTCTCCTAGTTCTGATTGTAGGAATCAACATCCTGGGTGTGAAGAGAATCAAGAAGATTCAGACCCCAATTGTCATGTTCTCGACCCTCTACCTTCTTGCACTATGCGTATATGCCGTGGCGACTCAGGAACTCGATTGGAGCGTAGCGACATCGGAGGATTCCTTCGGTAGCTGGAGCGACATAGTATCGACCTCAGCATTCGTGTTCGTATCCTATGCTGGTGTGACGAAGATAGCTGCGGTGGGTGGCGAGATCAAGGACCCCGAGAGAAACATGCCGTACGGGATTCTGCTGTCTCTACTGTTCGGTTGCATTCTCTATGTCTCAGTAACCATGGTCATGACAGTAACAGTAACCCCAACGGATTACATGGGTGGCGATCACGGTGCTAGAGAGGACCCGATATACATATTCGCAGAAGCGGTCGGGGGAGAGGTTGTTGGAGTGGTTGCTGCTATTCTAGCGGTTGTGACAATGACTTCAATGGCACTCGCGGGAATTCTGGCATCTTCGCGGTTTCCCTTCGCCATGGCTAGGGACAAGTTGCTACCACAATTCTTTGAGAATGTCCATGGAAAGTATGGGACGCCACATTGGGCAATTATCGGTACTGGAATATCAATGGCGCTGGCAATCACATTCCTGCCAGTACATGACGTAGCCGAACTAGCCTCTGGGTTCCAGATAATGATATTCATACTAATCAATGCCTGCGTGATCATTCTTCGAAACTCCTCCGAGTCACATGCATGGTACCATCCGGATTGGAAGACGCCATGGCCACTCTATCCACTCGTCCAGTTGTTCGGGATTATTGGAGGTGGAGTCCTACTGTACTACATGGGAACTAAGTCGCTCGTCGGAGCAATTGCTGCAATCGTCCTGGGGACCATCCTCTTCAGGAGTTATGGAATTAATAGGGTCGTGGACGAGATCACCCCCTGGGAGACCACTAAGAAGATGCTAACAGATCCGGACGAGGTCGAGAAGAGGCGAATCCACGCAGCCTTCCATGCTGCTGACACGGAGGGAACTGGGAAACTGAATCTGGATGAGTTCGTCAGTGCGTTCAAGGCTCTTGGATACATTGTCGGAGGAGGACCGAACATCCCCGATGAAGCGATAGTGGTCCCAGGAAATCGCAAATCTAGAAGGAATCGGTTGATTCGCGATCTATTTCACTGGGGGGACGGAGATGCGGACGGGCTGATCGACATCGAGGAGTTTCTGACTGTTGCCAAAGAAATCGAGCCAGAGGATTGAATCTCTGGGCGTGTGATTGAAGTCTGCAACCGTACTGGGGGTAGCACCGGGTGAGCATTTGGTTTCCAGTCGAGCAAAGAAAGTGACGACACATGTCCTACAGGAAATGAAGCGCTCAGGCGAGAAAATTGCGATGTTGACTGCTTACGACTACTCCCTGGCTAGGCTAGTTGATGGAGCCGGAGTTGACGTTATCCTAGTCGGTGACTCTGCCTCGAACGTGATGGCTGGCAACGACACCACGGTTCCAATAACCCTCGATCACATGATCTACCATGCGCAATGCGTAGTTAACGCGGTAGACAGGGCCCTCGTGGTGGTGGACATGCCTTTCGGCAGCTATCAGGGTGATTCAAAGCTGGCTTTGAAGAGTGCGATTAGGATCATGAAGGAATCTGGGGGCCATGCAGTCAAAATCGAGGGCGGAAAAGAAGTCGTAGACTCAATCAAGAGGATTCTGACGGCCGGAATACCCGTAATGGGGCATCTAGGCCTTACACCGCAGTCGATTTACAAGTTCGGAACCTACACCGTCCGGGCGAGGGAGGATGCGGAGGCTGAGAAACTACTGGAGGACGCTATTGCACTCCAAAATGCTGGATGCTTTTCCATAGTCTTCGAGAAGATCCCTGCAGACCTGGCAAAGCGGGTGAGCGAATCCCTGGACATACCCGCCATAGGCATAGGGGCCGGAGCAGATTGCGACGGCCAGGTCCTAGTCCTGCACGACATGCTTGGAATTACCAAGAACTTCTCCCCAAGGTTCCTGCGGCGCTACGCGGATGTGGGAGAGTCAGTGGACAGAGCAGTGAGGGACTACATCGGAGATGTCAGGAAAGGGGATTTCCCCTCCGAAGACGAGAGTTACTGATTCGGAGGAAAAATGTCCCCCCAACCTTCAAGGACGCCCGCCAACGGGTAGGGTAAGGTCATCATGAGCGAGTTGTGGGTTGAGAGGCACAGACCGCGTTCTGTCGGTGAGATGAAGGGACAGAAAGCAGTGGTTGACAGGCTGAAGGCCTACTCCAAGTCCAGAACTTTCCCGCACCTAATGTTCGCTGGGCCACCCGGGACGGGGAAGACGACAGCAGCTCTGGCCCTGACCAGGGATGTATTCGGAGAGAGTTTCAGGAGCAACCTTCTCGAGATGAATGCCAGTGACGAGAGAAAACTGGAGTCCATCAGAACCAAGGTCAAGCAATTTGCCCGAACTGCCCCTATGCCCGGTACCACGTTCAAGGTGATTTTCCTAGATGAGGCCGATGCACTGACGCCCGATGCCCAAGGGGCACTGAGGAGGATAATGGAGCAATTCGCTGAGACCTGCAGATTCATCCTTTCATGCAACTACTCATCCAAGATAGTCGAGGCGATCCAATCCAGATGCGCGGTCTTCAGGTTCAGGCCGCTGGACACCGAGAAGGTCCTTGAGAAGGTGGTCGAGGTCGCAAATAGCGAGGGAGTGGAGCTTGAGCAAGAAGCAGCGCAGGCAATAGCCAAAGTAAGCCTAGGTGACCTCAGGAAGGCGATCACGTCTCTGCAAGTAGCCGCATCACTCGACTCGCACGTGACCAGGGAGCTAGTCTACGAAACCACTGCAACTGCCCCTCCAGAGGAACTACATGGGTTCTTCCTTGCCTGCAAGGAGGATGGCTTCCAACCAGCTAGACGCAGGATGAGGGGTATTCTCGACAGGTTCGGGCTAGCCGGGACAGACCTAGTCAACCAGCTTCACAGGGAGCTGGGTGGCGTCACATTCCTAGACGAGGTACAGAAGCTTGCGGTTACTGAGGCAATGGCAGAATGCGACTTCAGAATGGTTGAGGGAGGCGGAGAGGCATTGCAACTAGATGCCATGGCCGCTAGGATATGCGGGCTGCTCGGGAACTAGGAAGAAGACTGTAAGATGCTGAGGGTGTACTCCCTCTCCCATGTGTTGTCCCCGTCCTGCCATGGAATCATTTCTCCCTCCTCTATAAGAGAGATGTGAACGAGATATTCCCCTGGTCCACAACCATCTGGACACAGGTCCCATGCCATGGAGACGTCCTCCGAGTGGGGTGCGACCTTGGGTCCGGAGAACTCCCCGGTGAGTGAGTTCTTCTTCAGTCCCCTGACCCAGTCGTTGGGATCCACGGTGTCGAAAGTATCCGACGGACCGTCGTCTGCAATTTCGGAAACCAATCCGGAAACGCTGACTATAGGGTCCATCTGCCCTACCTTGTGAACTGTGAGGTTCATCGTGGAATTCTGAGCGTCGACGTTGTCCCTTACGCCTAGACCGAGGATAACCGGGATTGAATCCTGGGAAATCCTGATCTCGTACACATTTCCGTCCAAAGCGAAGTCGGAAATCCCCTCGCTGTTGGCAATGTCTATTGCATCGGCGAGATGTGGAGCTGCGATGTCAGCGATTGGCGGGTTCACGAGCGCGAAGGAGAGCGCGAGCCAGGTGAAGAGGTAGAGGAACGATGCCCTGACCCAGTTCCCGGTAGTGAACTGTTCGAAGAACCGATCGGGGACCGCTAGTTGGTGCAGGGGGCGAATTAGAGCAATCATCAGCACAGGGAGGAGCCAGAGTATCTGCTGTGAACTGTCCATCCCCGGCATCATGTAGAACCGCATCACCAACGCAACTGTGAGGCCGAAGACAATGACCAGCCACATGGAAATCGCATCCGCCTTCTCCTTCTCTGCATGGGACGAGGGGTCGAACGGCTCCAGAGTGGATGGCTTCTTGTCCCCTCCCTTCGAACCACTGCCCTTCTTGCCTGAATATGCGCTTGCGCGTAGGGCGGTATCGACATCGACCATAGATGGTTCCGGCGAGAGAGGGCGACACATCAACCCTACGTGTGGGTGAAAAGTTACTGTTGCATTACTGGCAATGCTCAAATGGCCTCTTCGCCCGCCTTGATGGTATGCCGGGGTGGCGTAGTTGGTAGCGCGTCGGACTCATAGGGAACAGTTAGCGGAGATTTCTCTGCTGACGCGAACGATGAGCGCATCATGCCTAGCCGAAAATGTCTGAGACATCCGAAGGTCGCGGGTTCAAGTCCCGCTCCCGGCACCAATACCAAACACAAGCGAGCCTTTGATGGGCCGACGCGCTCTGCCCGCTAGCATGGAGGGTTGGCCAAAGCCCGGAACTCCCGTCAAACTAGTGGTGAAGACGTGGGCCGGGAGGGCGGAGCATTCCGGCATTGCCCTCCCCAGTTCTGGGAACAAGCTGATCACGATGAAGCTGCAGAACGGCTACAACGTTTCATTCCCGGAATCATACGTCGACTCGTTCGAAGTCCTTGATGAGATGCCTGTGATCGAAGAGGAGGTCGAGGAAACCACCCCTCAGGATGAGTCTCTGCCTCTTGTCCACCTCATCCACACCGGCGGGACGATAGCCAGCAAAGTGGACTATGCGACAGGGGCAGTCACCGCCAGATTCGACCCCCATGAGCTCCTAGATGCTGTGCCTGAGCTGCGTGAAATAGCTCGGATTCGCGCGGTGAAACTCGGAAACATGTGGTCGGACGACCTTCGGCCAAGGCACTGGAATAGAATGCTGAAAGCCACCGAGGAGGCCTTCGCTGAAGGCGCAGTTGGCTGCGTAATCACCCATGGAACAGACACCCTGCACCTTTCGGCTGCAGCGATGTCGTACGGATGGTCCGGGCAAGGGGGAAGACCACCAGGCAGAATCGTCCTCACCGGCTCCCAGAGGTCTCCGGATAGGGGCTCTTCTGATGCTGCTGAGAATCTCATTGCTTCAGTACAATGGGCAGCCCACGGACCTGCTCCCTCGGGATACCGGGACTCGTCCGTGGTTATCGTCCATGCAAGCTCGTCCGATGGGAGCTGCGCCGTGCTGCCGGGGTGCGCCTGCAGAAAGTACCACTCATCGCGCAGAGACGCCTTCAAACCGATCAACCAAGAGGTACTGGGGCACGTTTCTATCGATAGCAATGGAGCGAGGATCGATTACTCGCCGGAGGCTCATGACGCCAGGATCGAAGCAATTGCTCCGAAGCCTTTCGACGAGTCAATACGTATAGCCCAATTCATCTCCGACCCCCACTTGCATCCAGACCAAGTCCAGGGGGCAATAGACTCTGGCTTCGACGCCTTGCTCTTCCATGGGACAGGCCTGGGACACCTACCGATCTCGAATCCAGAGGAGGATAGCCTGGAGAACACCAGACTGCGAATGATGCTTGAGGACCACATAGCGAACGGAGGCGTCGTTGTCATGGTGACGAATGCGATTCACGGCCCCGTCAACATGAACGTCTACTCCAAGGGACGAGATCAACAGGAGATCGGGATCATCGGGCACGGCTCGCTATGCCCGCCCGGGTCGGCCTTGGTCAAGCTCCACCACCTACTCTCGGTCGGAGGTAAGAAATCGGTTGAGAGGGGTTGGGAGCTGGACCTGGTGGGGGAGAACCCCCCGTTCTCCATGTCCTAGGGACTCCGGTTTGCTGATGAACCGACTTGCACTTGGGTAGTTCGTGACAGGCCCCTCTCCCAGCGACAATTTAGATGCGATCAGGCAGGATTCGATGTCTCCGGGCGATCGAAGCGTGATCAAAGAGATGAGAGAGACGGGATCACAGACGGCAAGAGAGAGGATTCTCGACCTACTGGATGATGACAGCTTCGTCGAGGTCGATGCGTTCGTCAGACACAGGTCCGGCGATCACGGAATGCACCTTCACACCCCCCTGGGCGATGGAGTCGTGGCTGGTCACGGAAAGCTTGACGGTAGGAGGGTGGCTTGCTTCTCACAGGACTTCTCAGTCTTCTCCGGGACCATGGGGGAAATGCATGCGAAGAAGATCTGCAAGGTTGTCGAGTTCGCAGAGAAGGCGTGCATCCCCATAATTGGAATCTGGGACGGAGATGGGCAGCGTGCTCACGAGGGAGTCACCTCACTGGGTTCGAACGGCAATCTACTGGACAGCCTCGTATCCTGCTCCGGAAAGGTACCGATGATCTCGATCGTCCT
>Ga0315327_10000181_pt1 | contig 29947 bp, 13 predicted proteins | sample M110032315metaG_FD_203460 | JGI IMG/M metagenome (GOLD analysis project Ga0315327, IMG submission 203460) | Ammonia-oxidizing marine archaeal communities from Monterey Bay, California, United States - M1 100m 32315 | ecosystem: Environmental > Aquatic > Marine > Coastal | place: USA: California... | reverse complement strand
GTGTCGTTCCAAACGGGCAGGTCCGGTGCGTTGCGGCTGGCAATCTCACTACCGTTGAGATAGGCCACGAATCCGTCGTCGTAGCGAAAGGACAATGAAAGTTCCGTCACGGTCGAGGCATCCACCAGGGCGAAGGGGAAACGGATAAAAGCCGAGGTCCCCTGCGTCCGCATCTCGCTCTCCACATCGGTCGTGATGTACTGGTCAAAGTCCTGCCCGGTATCATATCCCACGCCCTGCCCCGTTCCCGAGATCCAGTCCACACCGGGGCTGAAGGAATCAACCTGCCAGGTGTTCCCCAGCGACCCATTGGTGGGAATCAATACCTCGGCGTCGGAGCTCCCGATAAGATTATGGGAAGCTCCACCCGCTTGAAAGATCCCATAGGAAACATCATTGAATTGAGGAGGGAAGAGCGGAGCAAACTCGGTTACGATGGTCGTTCCGTCTCCCTTCACGAGTGCGAGATACTCGCCGCCCGTGCCCAGGCGAAAGTTGGTGTGAAGGAACCCGCCGGCGTCGACATAGTCATCGCTGCTCTGACCCGATGCGAAGACGAGCAGATAGCCGTTCGCAGGGATGGTGGTGGCGGCTGGAAACCGCCACTTCTCCAAATTGTCCCCCTCATCGGTCAGGTACCACCCGGTGAGATCGGCCACTCCGGGACCGGCATTGTAGATTTCGATCCAGTCCGAGGAGTTGCCGTCGCCATCGTCCAGGACAAGTCCATTGCTGGCCATGAACTCGTTGATGCGCACTCCGGAATCCGGGATCACAGCACCCACCCGGGCGGTGAGATTCACGACCGCGGTGGAATCGCTCGCATCATTCGAGGTGATGGTCAGTTGGGCGTCGAATTCGCCCTCCTCGCCGAGCGGATCGAAACTCAAACTGATCAATCCGGCCGCAAGGGGCAGGAGATTGGCGGGAGCAGCGGAGACCGTGAAGTGATCGGCATCCGCACCGCCGATGGAGGTGTTGGAGATCGTCAAGGTCTGTCCTCCTCCCCCGTTTGAGATGGGCAACGCCCCGTTCTGAACTCCCCCCCCGGCGGCGAACTGCCCCAAGTCATGGCTGCCCGCTACCACCAGTTTCGGATCGTGGAGGAAGCCACTCAGGCCCACAACCGCAGTGGGCGTGTCCAGATCCGTGCTCTGCACCTGCAGGCCGGCTGAGATCGTTCCAGAGAGGCCGGTTGGGTTGAAACTGATCTGGATGATGCCATTCCCCCCCGGTGCCAGGGATGCGGGGGCCGACAACTCGGAAAAGGCCCCTGCATGGACTCCCGTGAACGAGATCCCGTTGATGGTGAGGGTCCGGGTCGCTCCGAGGTTGCCGATCACAACATCGAAGGTCTGCACCGAGCCATCGAGATCCAGGCCGACATTGGCAGGCAGAGCGATGAGAGGATCGGTGGTGGGGGCGACAATTTCGAAGGCGATCTCTCCCAACCCGACGCGATCCCCTCCCGGTGGTGGTCCATTCCCCCCGTTCGAGTAAAAGTTGTCCGCGCAGGTAAACTCAACGTAGCGGGCCGTCACGGATTGATCAAAGGCAAAACTCTGCCGCGCAACGTTGTCGATTACCGGATTGAAGATCGGATTGTAGGTGATGGAAGATCCGAAACTTCCCGTGCCCTCCGCGTCCGTTGCAAACTGCAGACTGAACTCGCTCAACCCGTTGGCATTGGTGGCGGAGTAACCCCACACGCTCACTTCCGTGAGCGGAAGATCGTCCCCCAGATCGAGAACCAGAACAGGCGCGCCTGCCACCGCGAGATAGTCCGACGGAAAACCACCCGGCGCACCAGTGACCCAGAGAGCTCCCGAACCACTCCCCGTCTGGTCATGAGGTTCAGCATTCGCGAATCCCGATCCCGGTCCCTGGATCAGATTGGAAACCGGCCAGAGGTCGCCAGTGGACGAAGTTGTGACGCTGTCGATCCGATGAAAGTTGGCCGCTCCAGCGGGAGAAGCGGCGATGACACCGAGAACCACGGCAACAGCCGCATTCATAAAATTGGGGCGATTCATAAGATAGTGATCCAATCCTCTCCAGAGCGAGAACACTCCGGGGGCGGATGCAACGTTGGGAATTACCTGGACACGCTCGCCGCAAAATCGCGCGCCTGCAAGGCGAAGCAGGCGCGCTGATCAATCTAGCGGGCAGTCACCTGCACATCGTCTACGTAGAATCCGAAATATTCGGCGGGATCCACGAAGTTGTCGGATTCAAGGCGGAACTGGATCTTGATCATCCTGCCCATGGCCGCTGCCGGCAGGGGGTGCCGGGAATTCTCCCATTCGGTCGAGAGACCATCGATGCCCGTCTCGATATCTGCGATGAGAGAGTTGTCGGTCGCATCCAGAATCGAGACCGATCCAAAATCAAAAACAGCTTCGATATCGATAAAGCGCGCGTAGTTCAGGGTCGCCTCGCTGGCCGCGGTCAGGTCAATTGCCGGCGAACGCAACCAGACATTGGCTTCGATTTCGTAGCCCCCGGACAGATTCGTTCCGAAGCAGTTCACCAGGCTATTGGCAGCCGGAGGGCCGACCAGGGATGGCGGCCCGAATTCCCAGGCTGTCCCGACTGCGCCTGAGGAGCCGGTTTCCCAATCGCCCGGGCCACTCTCGAAATCGTCAGCAAAGACCTCCACGGGCGGCACCGGAAACGATTCGGCCACGAAGAGCCGTAGCGGATCAACCGGACGCGGAATGATGAGCGTGTTCCGCGGAGGAGTCGCTGCAATCTCCATGTGTCCATCATAGATCGGCCAATTCGCGGGCGGGCCATCGGCCGGTTCGGCCTCACTCCGAATGTTGTAAAGGAAACCTGCCTGACTGTCCCAAGTGAGGATCAGGTCGTCGCCCGAACCCTCGACATTGAAGAAAAAAGTGGGCGTTTCACAGGTCGTAATCTCAAAGGCGACTTCCCCGATCCCGACGCGATCACCTCCTGGAATCTCCCCACCAGTCCCGTTGCCCGGAGCGATGAAGTGATTGTCCAGACAGGTCAGCTCGACATAGCGCGCAGTGATCTCCTGACCGAAGAGAAAGCTGAAGCGCGAAATGTTGTCTTCATTGGGTAGCGCTCCGGAATCGATTCCTCCGTAGCTGGGATTGAAATCGATGTTCGTCCCGAATCCGTTCGGTCCATCCGCCTCTGAGGCGAAGCGCAGACTGAACTCGCTCAATCCGTTCGAGTTCGTGGCCGAGTATCCCCAGATGCTGATCTCACAGAGCGAAACGTTTTCGCCCAGGTCAAAAATGAGGATCGGCTGCCCCGTCGTCTCGATGTAGTCGCAGGGAAAACCGCAGGCCGCGGTCACCCACAGCCCTCCGGCACCACCTGCCGTCTTCTCGTGCGGTTGCACGTCAGAAAATCCCACCCCGGGTCCCTGGATCAGGTTGGAGGCCGGCCAGAGATCGTTGCCGGAAGTTGAGGCTTGCACGCTCGCTATCGGATAGAACTGATCCGCATCGCCAAGAACTTCTGCACTGATCAGAACCTCCGCCGTAGGCGTGTCGGGATCGTTACTCTCAATTTGGAACGTGGCTGAAATCGGCCCGTCCAATCCTGCGGGATCGATCTCGATCTGAAAGAGTTCGTCACTGAGCATCGGAATCGAAACGGGTGGATTGATCACGCTGAATGCTGCCGCGTTCGGTCCCGTGAAACTGACCCCACTGATGGTGAGATCGGATCCTCCGCCATTCGTGATGGTGAGATCAAAGATATCGAGAGACGTAATCCTGCCCCGATCAACCGATCCCGGAACCACTATGTCCTGCTCGGTGGGAGGGACCGTTCCGGTCAGGAGCACCTCCCGGACAGCGTCATCCGGATCATTGCTGGAGATCAGCAGCGTTGCGGAAACCGGCCCCGCCAATCCGGCAGGATTGAATTGCACTTCAATAATATCATCGGAGAGAGCCCCGAGGCTGGACGGGAAAGAGGGCACTCGAAAGGCGTCGGCATTGGGACCAGTCAGATTAACCGAACTGATCAGCAGTTCCGAATTCCCGGCATTGCCCACCGGGATGTCGAAGACGTCCACCGTGGTGGCCAAAGAAAGGGAGATCTCCGACTCGATCGAGATTTGCGGATCAGGCGAGATGAGCACCTCCTCAAAGGCGATCTCACCAACGCCCACCCGGTCGCCCCCCGCTGGCGGGCCATTCCCTCCATTGGTGATGTGCGTGGAAGTCACCTCCACCCGCACGTAGCGAGCCGTCACCGGATTGAAGCTAAAGCTCTGCCGAGGCGCAGTTTCAATGGTCGCTTCGAAAGATGGATTGGCCGTGATCGACGTGCCGTAGGATTCGTCTCCGAGCCCGGCGGCGCCACCCTCGGCCTCAGTGGCGAAACTCACGTTGAATCCCTTCACCCCATTGGCATTGTTGGTGGAGTAGCCCCAGTAGCTGATCTCGGCCACCGTAACGTCCGACCCAAGATCGAACCAGAGGTATTCTGGCCCGGCATGCACGGCGACATAGTCAGAGGGAAAGCCCCCTGGAGCATCGGTATACCAGGTACTACTCGGACCAGAGTGGGGTTCAGCAGCTCCGAAGCCGATGCCGGGCCCCTGAATGATGTTGCTGATCGGATTTCCAACGGGGTTGCCATCGTTCATGTTGGAACCAATCGCATCGATGGGGTGGAAGTTGGCGGCCTGTAAACCAACGGTGCTGAAGAACAGGCTGCCTGCCGCCAGGACCAGCTGCCGGCTTCGATCGATTTGGGAGGATCTCATGGGTGGTTAGGAGAGTGATTGGGGGGAAAGGGAAACGCCCTTCCCGGCGTTGTTGACCGGAAAGGGCGCTGTAGAAAAATCGTCGATCGCAGGCACCCGGCTAGCGGCGGCGGCGGAAGGCGAGCCCGGCAAGCCCGAGGAATCCAAGGAGCACGGAGGATGGCTCCGGAACGCTGAAGGCAACCTCACCAAGCCCGGCGCGATCCCCACCCGCTGGTGGGCCATTTCCGCCGTTGGAAATGTGGGTCGAGTGCACCGTCATCTCGACGTAACGCGCAGTCACCGCTCCGAATCCATTGGTCTGCATGGAGACATTATCGATGAGCATCGAGAGGATGGGATTCGAAGTGATTGAAGTTCCGAATCCACCGGTTCCTTCGGCGTCCGTGGCAAAGCGTAAACTGAAGTCCTTCACCCCGTTGGCATTGCTGACGGAGTAGCCCCAAGTGTGAATCGCGTTGATAGCCGTATCGCTGCCCAGATCAAATGTCAGAACGGGCTCCCCAGCCACAGCAATGAAGTCGGAGGGAAACCCACCAGGAGCTCCCGTCACCCAAAGACTGTTCCCAGCACCACCAAGTTGATCGTGAGGATCGTTGGCACCGAAGCCCACGCCAGGTCCTTGCACGAGGTTTGATACCGGCCAGAGGTCACCCGTGGTGGTAGTTGTCGCCGAGACCGGCGAAATTAAGACATGACTACCATGAGACATCGCAGCCGACGCAAGAATCGCTGCTACTACTGTTAAGGGCTTTTTCATTTTTGGGTGTTACTTTGAATCTCTGGACCTATTTTTCTAGGGGTATTCTTTGGGAGTGAAAATTAAAATCTGCGGGAAAAGTAATAAATTTCCAGGACCGGCTCGGAGGGAGAGGTCTGGACCTAATTGGAACCCTGCAAGAAAACCTGCACTGCCCCAGAATTGGTGGCGATCACGACATCGTGCCGGGAATCTCCATTGAGGTTGATAATCTCCACCGCCGTAGCATCCCCGGGGATTATGATGCCGCTCTGAGCGGGCAGGATCGGGAGAAATCCTCCCGTTCCGTCGCCCTTCAGCAGGAGGCTCAGGCCGCCGTCCATGCGGCCGGTCTCACGCTGCGGACCAAAGAAATTCTGCGCGATAATCAGGTCCGGGTGCACGTCGGCGTCGGCATCCAGAAACGCGACGCCGAATCCCGGGGAAGCTTGGGCGAGTCGCGGGAGCGGGCGGAAGGCGAACGTCCCCATGCCATCATTGATGAGGATGCCGCTCTCAAGGGTGTTCACCTCCAAGCGCAGGCAATTCGCAAGAATGGCTTCATCATAGATCTCCTCCAGCTTCGCACTTGCATATTGATGGAAGGTCGGGAATTTCTCCCGAAGATGGGGCATTGCCTGGGTCGAACAGCTTTTACCTCGCACCGGGCGCAGTCCGCCTTCCTCCCCCGGCTTTGCCTCCACAAGATTCTTTCTCCCCGATGCCGCGAGGTCACCATGGTAAATCACCTGCGGATTCTCGACAGACGGGTGATACTTGGTGTTTTGACCAAAGTTGGTGACCGCGAAGTCGAGATCGCCATCCCCGTCGATATCCGCTCCCGCGATCCCGTTCCACCAACCTAACAACTGAGCCAGCCCCGAATCCGTGGTGTGTTCAATGAGTTCGCCTTCCTGGTTCAGGAAGGAGCGCACCGGTCCATACTCGGTGGTCACCAACAGATCGGGCCAGCGATCACCATTGACATCCGCCCAGAGAGCATCGGTCACCATGCCAATCGCAAGCGGCCCGCCAGTTACTGTAAAGTTCCCGCCCTCGTTCTTCAGCAGGCGGCTCATGGGGGAAGACGGATAGGCCCCGGGCACCAGCCGTCCACCGACAAACAGGTCGAGATCGCCATCGCGATCAAAATCGACAACCGCAACCGGCCCGGAGCTCTCACGCAGGTCGGGAACCGCCCCTCCAGCCTTCACAAAACGCGGTGACCCGCCCGTGCCTTGGTTGAGATAGAGGCGATCGAGGTAACTGGCATCGCCCACCGGAGCTTCCACGCCCCCGCTTGCCACATACAAATCGAGGTCGCCGTCGCCATCGGCGTCGAAGAACGCGCATCCCATGTCCTCGCACTCGCGGTCCGGGGCGAACCAGGTCTTGCCCTCAAGTTTGACGAACTTCCCCGGCTCTGCGCACAGGAAAATCTGTCCCACTTGCCCGGCCGCGCCTCCCAGGAAGAGATCCTTGTCGCCGTCGCCATCGATATCGCCCCACGCCATGGCCGGACCGAACTGCGAGAGTTTGTTCGGGAGCAGTGGTTGCAGGGCGAAGTCGTCGAATGGACGTTCGACGTGACGCGCGGCCGCGAGCATCTCGGATTTCTCAAAGAGGGGAGGAATCGGGGCAGGCGGTTCGGCCGGCGCCTCGGCGGTCGGTTCGGCGATGGTGTAAAGACGATCGGCCGCGAGGTTCCCGAACTCCTGGATCATGCCGCTCGGCCAGTGCACACTCAGGCTGATGATCCGGTCCTGGCTTCCGAGCCCGATGGAACAGATTCCTGGTTCATCAGAGGACATGAAGCCGCCTCCGCCATTGAAGAAGCGCACATGTTGGCTCGAGCCAGTCGTCACTCGCACCAGGGCGCCGAAGCCCGAGCGGTTACTGCGGGTTCCCTGCAGGCGGATCCTGATCCGATGATGGCGCGCGGAGCGATTGCGGTAAAGGCTCGGCGCCGAGGAGAAGTTGTTGACGACAAGATCGAGGTCCCCATCACCGTCGAGGTCGCCCAACCCTGCACCGAAACTGATCGCGAGTTCGTCGATTCCCCAGGCGGGGCCTTGTTTGTGAAATCCGTAGTCGCCATCATTTCGAAATGCGAGGTTCCTCTCCGGGAGGCGCGGGGCCTTGCGCCAGGCGCTCGGATCGGAGGCGCGGCCGCTCTTGGCAAGCTGGGCCGCGAAATCGCTGTTGAGGTAATCGAAGGGGAAGCCGTTGGTCGCGAAGGCGTCTTCGAATCCATCTTCGTCGAGATCCGCGATCTTCATCGACCAAGTCCAGTTCGAACTCGCCAGGCCGGTGAGATGGGCGACCTCCATGAAGCGCTCGGTCCCCGTGTTCAGGTAGACGGCATTGCGCATGTACTGGCGGGGTTCGGCGGTGTCGAGGAACCACGCCACGGCCTCCATCGCACCCATTGAAATCTTCTCCCGGTAATGGGTCGTCGCAGACATGTCGGCCGCCACCAGGTCGAGACGGCCGTCGTTGTTCAGGTCTCCCGTTGCGGAGCCCATCGTGAACCAGGGGGTGTGAGGCAGCGCAGTGGCCAGGATGTTCTCGAAGGTCCCGTCCCCGCGATTGCGGTAAAACTTGTCCGGGTCGGTGAAGTCGTTCGAGACGTAAAGATCGGGGTATCCATCCGCGTCGTAGTCCCACCACGTCACGTCCAGTCCGTGGTCTGGTCCCTCGATGCCGGCGTTCTTGCTTACATCCACAAAGTCCAGCCTTCCCGTTTCCACGAGGAGGTTCTTGAAGAGGTGATCGAACTGCCCGGCCTTGGTGAACTTCTGCTCGCCCCCGGGCAGGTTGATAACGCTGACCAGTTCGCGGTATGGCTCCTTCACGGTGTAGGTTCCGGGACCTCCCTCGTACTCAACCTTGGGGTTGCCGATCGGTTCACGCCGGTTGGTGACCAGATAGGCATCCAGGTCGCCGTCGAGGTCATAGTCGGCGAACGCCATTTTGACGTTCGCGCCGATGAAGCTTAGCCCGCAGGCCTTTGCCCGCTCCACAAATGTTCCGTCGCCCCGGTTGAGGTAGAGCTGATTCTCCGAGGCGTAGGCACAGACGTAGAGGTCGAGCATTCCGTCATTGTTCAGGTCCGCAAAGCTCGCCCCGGTGCACCACGATTCATGGCCCCTGAGCCCGGCCGACACCGTGACATCCGCAAACTTGAAGCCGCCAAGGTTCCGGTAGAGGCGGCCGCCGCCATGGGGACGGGTGAAGTAAATGTCGCACAAGCCATCCCCATCGTAGTCGCCCAAGGCCACCCCGCCCCCCGTAAACCCCGTCTTCTGCAACAACTCCTCGTGCAGGCTCTCCGGGGCCCAGAGATGAACAAAGTCAATCCCCGTCACCCCGGCGTCGAGTTTTTCAAACAGCGCCTCCCCCACGACTGCCGCCGGAATCGATCGTTCGAGCGGTTGCGATTCGATTGATCCAGCCGGGAGACCAGATTGCACCCAGTTCCGCCCGCTCTCGACTTCCTTCTCCCCGTCCTTCTCCTTGTCCTTCCCGGAGCAACCAGGCAGGAGCGCCAAGATCACGACGAGAATTGGAAAGCGCAGATTCATCAGGCGAAACGGAGCGGAACGATACAGTCGCAGATCACCCCTCGCCAATGATTAAAGACCCGGCCGCCTCTCAATCCGCGGGTGAGATCGTGACACGCAGCCGGACAAAGAGTGTTCCGGAGACTATGGGACCAAGTTTCCAGATCTCGATGGTGGGAGATCCCGGGATCACCTCCGGCCCGCTGGGCGCCACCGCGATTGTCCACTGTTGAAGATCGGTCGAAGTCTCGATTATTGCGATGGCGTCATCTGCCGAGGCATCGTGAGGGAAGGAGACCGACATCGCGCCGGACTGATCCACTGTGACCATCAATCCGAACAGGTGATCGAGCGGATCAAAATCAGAGCTCCCGTAGTAGTATTCGAGACCCGCACTGCGCCCGTCTCCGTCGTGATCCGCGTTCGGGTCCCCCACGAGAGTAGTAGAGTCCGGCATCCCGGGTCGCCCCCCAACCCCGCCGCTGCGCCGCCAGCTGGCGGCGCTGCCATGATCCGGATTTGAAAGAGGATCGATTAAAACCAAACTGAATCCAGAACCGTCGGATGCCCTCGGCCAGGGCGAGCGGTCATTGTACTCGAAGTCGTGGATGGGGTTCAGGTCCGCCCCGGTGAGGACAATCCAGTCGCCGGCATTCTCGAGCCGAGTGCCATCCTGGAACTGCCCGGCGATCGGATGACCGGGGCCGTGGACAGACTCGAACACAGTCTCGTCGGCGACAAGCAGGATCCGTTCGCCGGGAGCGAGCACCAGGTCCGGGGGAAAGCTGAACGCGATGCCATTCGTAAATGAGGCTCCCGTCAAATCGATCGGCGCGTCCGCGATATTGAGCAACTCGATGAACTCCGCCAGGCCGTTGGGCGCAGCAGGATGATACATCACTTCCGAAATCACCAGGTTGGTCGCATCGGCCGGGATCCCGACCACGAACGTTGCATCATTCAACGCAGACCACTCACCGGTAGTCGTGCGAATGCGCGCCCTCACCTGCACCGAATTCGACAATGCAATCGGAGCACCATGGATCCGCGCTCCAGCCAGGATCTCGCCCCCCGGCAGGCGCGGATCGCGGCCATCAAGGGTATAGTAGATCGCCCCCTCTACGTTGCCCGGTTTGCGAATGACGAGCGAAACTCCGGCCCCTACGATCCCGCCCTCCTCGCTGAAGTCGGGTGGCGCAAAGAACTGCCCATCAATCCAGGCCGCTCTGGTGGTCAGATACGACTTCATCGACTGCAAACGACTATTCCAATTATTGACCGACAATCCCTGCGCTCTCACCAGGGCGGACGGAATCTGAGCGGACTGCCGATCGATAATGGCAACCATGTTGTCGTCAGCCAGAGGCCCTCTGCGCAACTCGTACCACCGATCGATGTGCTCCTGCATGTAATCGGGATCATCGAAGAGCCTCGGGTACCACAAACGATCCGCGCGAAAGAACAAGGTCGATGTCGGCGAGTTCCCGAAGGCACCATTATTGAAGTCCCACATCGGCCCCATGTGGATCTTGCGCACTCCCGACGAAACCCACGGGAACATGGAAAGCAGCATCCCGTCGCCCTGCTTGGCCAGGTTCAGCAGATGGAAGTAGTCAATGAAGTCGCGCGTGTTGAGATAGTTCCGGTAGCCCGCCGCGGGATCCCGCCAGCGCGCCTCGTTGTAGAGCACACTTTCAAACCGTCGAAACCACGATTCAATCGCACTGCGCTGCAGTCCATTGATCCGATAGCCGTTGGGGTTCTCAAAGTTGATGAAGGCGTTGTACTGGCGCGGAATATCATCGCCGCGTCCAGCTACGTTGGGCGCGGTCTGCTGGTCACGATTGGGACCGGCGGTGTGGAAGAACTGCGGTGAGGTCGCCCCGTTCTCGGTGGGATATCCGCTGATCGGTTCGGGATCCATGCGATTGATCCCAAGGAGCCAGCCACCCGTTCGGCCATCTTCACTCAGTGCTTCGAAATCGATTCGGTCGTTGCCCCGCGCCACCTTCTCGGCAAAGGCATAGACGCCCCGCCGGTCGGACGCCCGCAAGCTTCCTCCGCTCTCGTTCACGAAGACATCCACAAACCGGAAGCGCGTCCCGTAGCGCCCCGTTTCCCGGCTGAGCGCCCAGATGAAAGTGTTGTTGAGCATACTCCGATCATAGTTGGGATGCGGATAGTAGAGAATCCAGTCGGACTCCTTTGGCAACCCGAGCGGACTCACCCTGCGGTCATCGTCACCATTCTGTTTCCAGGTCTCCAGGCTGTAGGGTTTCGGAGTCCAGGTCGACGAGAAGGCTCCGCGCACGCGAATGCCAATCCGCGAATCGGTCTCGGCCGGGGCCGAGATGGATGCCATCCCAGTCATGGGATCAGTCGCGATGATTCGCAGATAGGCCGACTGCCGTTCCGGTTGGATCAGCCCGCCTCCGGTCTGGCTTCCGGTGGACCATCCCTTATTCGGCACTGAGCCCTGCCCGAAGTTTTCGATGATCACAATCGGCAGCCCTGACTCGTAGCCTGCGAGATCCGGGGCAAGTCGCACAAAGCTCTCGGTCGCGATGGCCGGCGGTTGATCCCCGCTGAATGTGGCGGCGCGGATCTGAACCGTCTCGGTGATCGAGATCGAACCGTCATAGACCATGCCATTCGCAAGGGAGGGCAAGCTCCCATCGGTGGTATAAAGGATCTGCGCTCCCGGGGTGGGAGTGCTCAGCTCAAGCGCGAGGTCCTCGACAAAGGTGCCACCTTCCACCGAGAAGGTCGGCTTCACCGGCTCCGGCGACACACAATTGATCCCCGCCTTCAGCAGGAGGCTGGTCAACGGCTGAGCGGGATCATTGGACCCGAGCTCAAGCTGCGCATTGAAGCAGCCCTCGGCTCCGCCGGAATCGAAAGTAACGACGAAATCACGCACCTCACCCGCTGCGATGAAATCCGGAATTCCGCTCACCGAGAAGTGCTCCGAGCCAGTTGCGTTCGCCAGGATCGTGGTGGAGGTGAGCTCCAGAGGGAGATCGCTCCCTGCGTTCGAAATGCTCAAAGGAAGGGTGACTGCGCCGGGGTCGCTCGCAACATTCCCAAAATCGAGGGCCGCCTGTACCGCGAGAATCGGATGAGGATCCGGAACCGCGTCCGCAAACGCCACTTCGCCCAACCCAACCCGGTCGCCTCCGCCGGGCGGACCACTGCCACCATTCGCGTAGAAGTTGTCCTCGCAGGTAAACTCAACATAGCGAGCTGTCACCACTTCTGAAAACGCAAAGCTCTGCCGCGGCGCGTCATCGATCACGGAATCAAAAAACGGATTATAGGAGATCGACGCGCTGAGCTGCTGCTCGCCTTCTGCGGCCGTCGCAAAGCGCAGACTGAATCGGCTCACCCCGTTCGCATTCGTGGTCGTGTATCCCCAGACACTGATCTCGGAGAGCGTTCGATCCTCCCCTAAATCGAAAATCAGGACCGGCTTTCCTGTTTGCTCGATATAGTCCGAGGGAAATCCACCCGGCGCGGCAGTGACCCAGCGGTGTGACGCTCCACTTCCCAACTGCTCGTGCTCTCCGCTTGCAGCATAGCCGTTGCCCGGCCCCTGGATCAGGTTGGAAACCGGCCAGAGATCTCCCCCGGTGGAAGTCGCGACAGAGGAGATGGGATGGAAGTCGGCTGCCGTGACCCACTGCGAGACCATCACGACCGTAGCGGGTGCGAAGAGGGCACGAAGGAACAGGGACTTCATGGGCAGGAGGTTGGAGCCGGTCGAAGAAAGACAAGATACCTGTGAACCCTCGGGGAGGCGACAAAAGAGACGCGAAAACAGTGGAGGCGGCGGGCGGATTCGAACCGCCGAATAACGGTTTTGCAAACCGTCGCCTTAGGCCACTTGGCTACGCCGCCGTCGCAAAGCGAGCCGCGTGGTAATCCCGTTGTCCGCCGCTGTCAATAATCAGTCTCCCCGGCGCAGGAGGCACGGCATCGACACAATACGTCGGCCCGTTAGAATCCAGCCGTGAAAACACGCTGGTGGGGTCTTTTTTTCTGGGGCCTCGTCACGTCGATCCTTCCCCATGCAAGGGCGCACCAGGAACTCCATCACAACATTGAGCTCGATCTCCGTCAGATGGATGAAGCCAGCGCCGTGCAGCTCACCTTCACCATTCATGCCCCGGAATTGCTGGTGGGATTCTCGGAGGCGGCCAGTGCGCTCTACGACTCCAACTGGCTCGCCCAGCAATCCGACCAGGAACTGGAGCAGCTCATCACCCTGGGCCGGGACGATCTCGCCGGGAGGTTCACCTTGCGCCTCGATGATGGGGAACCCGTCGACTTCGCGGCGAAGCTCACTTTCGAAAATCCCGATGCCATCCGGAACGGAGGAGCGCGGGGCCTGCCACCCGGATGCCTTGAGGCCTTCCTTGAATTGTCCGCCCCGGAAGGAACCGACAGACTCCGGTTGGACCATGCCCGCAACTCGGGCAAGCGCCTGCTGCTGGTAATCGACCGTCCTGAATCCTTTCCCGGGGTCATTGATGTGGCTCCCGGGACGCATGCAGTGGTGGCCTTGCGCGGAAAGATCGATGAACCCATTGCCCCGGAGCCTCCCGGACACCCGGAGCAGGCCCCCGGCCCCGGCTGGATGCTCGCGCTCGCTATCATCCTCACGGCCCTTGCAGGCATCACCGTCGTCCTCAGCAAACTGCGGAAGGCCTCGCGGGGCAAGGCCCCCGGTTCCTGATTGCGATCCTGCAGCAGGCGGCGAAGATCCCGGGATGCGCCTGCTCCCCGTTTTCGGCCTGCTCTTGCTTTCCTCCCTCCCGGGATGGGGAAAACTGCCGGCGGAACTCTCCTTTAAGGAAGGACCGATCAATGCGGTCTCCCTCGAACGGAACGGAGAACGGATGATCCTCTACCGGGGAAAAGACGCGGCCGAGGCTGTGCTGCTCACCCACGCACGCCGGGACCTGGTGGAAGCCGTCCGACCGGCGGCTGCCGGGGCCCACGTGGTGGCCCCCGAGAAATCCCGATCCGCTCTCACGCAGGCCGAAGCCTTCTGGGAGGAGTTCTGGAAGAAGCGCTTCAATTACTACGAGCAGCAGGTCAACAAAGTCCCGGTGCGATCGCTGGCCGTGAACCGGTTCGTGAAGGAGGGCGAGGTGGTGAAGTGGCAGGGACTGGAATTTTCCGTGATGGAGACCCCCGGCTATTCGCGGGACGCGGTCACCTACCTCACCGAGATCGGCGGAAAGCGAATCGCTTTCACCGGCGATCTGATCTGGGAAGGGGGGCGGGTCTTCGACCTCTACAGTTTCCAGGATGCCATCCCGGAGGCCCGGATCGGCGGCTACCACGGCTACGGGGGACGGTTCGGACAGTGGGTCGCCAGCGTTCAGAAACTGGCCGCCTGGAAGCCGGACCTGGTCGTCCCGGCCCGCGGACCACTCATCACCGACCCGGCCAGAGACCTCGCCGCGGCGGTGAAAAAGGTGCAGGCGATCTACAAAAACTACCTCTCCACCAATGCCCTGCACTGGTACTTCGGCAAGGAAAGACTGGAGCTCTGCGGAAAGCTCGTCCTGGGATCCGGTGCCCAGGTCGAGCTCATGCCCTTCTCGGAACACATCGCCCTGCCCCCGTGGTGCCGTCACATGAGCACGACCAAGCTCCTCGTTTCCAGCGACGGGCACGGTTTCGCCCTTGATGTCGGGGGAGAGCAGCAACTGCAGATGCTGCGCAAGGCCCTCGCGGACGGATTAATCCGGAAGATCGAGGGCATCTGGGTGACTCACCTGCACAACGACCACACCGCCCGGGTGCCCGCTGCTGCCCGGGAGTTCGGCTGTCCGGTCTACGCAGTGGCCGAGGTCGCGGATGGCTTGCGGCAACCCGGAGCCTGGTTCCTGCCGGGCCTCATCCCCGAGCCGGTGGACGAGGTGGTGGTCAAAAAGGACGGGGAAAAGTGGGCTTGGCGTGAGTTCACCTTCACCAGCCATTTCTTCCCCGGGCAAATGTACAACCATGGAGGGCTCCTGGTCGAACGCGCCGATCACAAACCGGTCTTTTTCATCGGCGATTCCTTCTCCCCGTCCGGGATCGATGACTACTGCCTCATGAACAGGAACCTGATGCGCGAGGACACGGGCTACTTCCTCTGCCTGCGCAAGGTCCGCGCCCTGCCGCCGGGGTCATGGCTCGTCAACCAGCACATCCCCCATCTCTTCCGCTTCAGTGGGAAGGATCTGGACTACCTCGAAGAGAGCTACCGCAAGCGGGCCGCCATGGTCGCCGACCTGGTCCCGTGGGACGATCCGAACTACGCTATCGACGAGGAGTGGGCCTGGTTCCATCCCTATGCCAGCGAAGCAAGGGCCGGGGAGCGCCTTGAGGTCGAACTGCGCCTCTGGAACCACTCCCCGCAGGAACGAACCTTCACGATCCGGATGGAGGAAAGTAACGGGCTGAAGGTGGCCGGGGAAGTGCCGGAGGTGACCCTCGCGCCGCGGGCCACCGGGAAAATCACCGTCCCTCTCCTGGTGGACCCCGCCTCAGGCCCGGAAGTGCGGGTCATCACCGCGAGCCTGCGCAGCGAGGGAATCTCGGTCGAGCACTGGGTCGAAACCCTGGTCAAGGTTTCCGAGTAGGGTCCCCTCCCCCAGTTGAAGCTTTCCCCCGTGGCACATGCCGCCACACTGCTCTCATGGTAAGATTGTACAGAGCGGCCCTTCTCCTTGGGCTTGCCGGGACGTCCCTCGTCCTGGCTCAAGGCCCCCGGAAGGCGGCTCCGGCATTCGAGTTGCGGGACGGCGACCGGGTCGTCTTCCTCGGGAACTCGTTCTTCGAACGGGCCCGCCAGCACGGATACCTCGAAACTTCCCTCGCCCTGCGCTGGCCGGGAAGGAAGGTCACCTTCCGCAACCTCGGGTGGGACGGCGACACCGTTTTCGGCCACTCCCGGACCGGCGGTCGACGCCGATCCGTCTTCGGGAACCCCGGGGAAGGATTCGGGAAATTGATCGCTCATCTCCGCGAACTGGATCCCTCCGTCATTTTCGTGGCCTATGGCTGGAACGAGTCCTTCGCGGGGGAACAGGGAGTGGCCGGTTTCCAGAAGGGACTGGAACGGCTCCTGAAGGAGACCGGGGTGGAGAACCGGCGTTTTGTCCTGCTCTCCCCTCCTCCGGCAGAACGGGGATTCGGCGCGGAGTTGCCCTTCAGGAAAACCGGGCAACCAGCCGGTCCCGATTACGTTTCCCGGCGCAATGCCATCTTGAAATCCTACCGGGATGTCATTGCCTCCGTGGCGAGGGAGGGAGGGCATCGCTTCGTGGATCTGTTTTCCACCCTGCAGAAGGGCGAGGTTCCTTATTCCAGCAACGGAATCCACCCCAGCGAGGAGGGCTACCGGAGAATTGCCCGGATCATGGCCACGACCCTGCATCTGCCCGAACCCGCTGTCGCCCTCGGCTCGGGACAAGCTGAGTCTCTTCGCTCCATCGTTGTCAGGAAGAACACCCTCTATTTCCATCGCTGGCGCCCGCGTAACGACGCATTCGTCTACGGCGAGCGCAAGAACGAGCAGGCCGTCGCCCAGACCGAACCGGCAAAATTCGAACCCTTCGTGACGGCGCAGGAAGACCTGATTCGCGAACAACTGGAGACTCTCAGGTGAAGCACACCCTCATTTTCTTCCCAATTGCGCTGACCCTCCTGTCTCTCCCGGCCGAGGCCCAGCGTAACCTGCGGGACATTCCCCCTCCCGACCCGCAGGTCGAGAAGGCCTCCTTCAAGGTCGCCGAGGGGTTTGAAGTGAACCTCTGGGCCGCTGACCCGCTGCTGGCGAAGCCCTCCCAGATCTCCTTCGACCGCCAGGGACGGCTCTGGGTCGCCAGCAGTGAGACCTATCCGCAGTTGAACGTGAACCAGGATCCCAGCGACCGGATCCTGATCCTGGAGGACACGGACGGAGACGGTGCGGCAGACAAGTCCTCCATCTATTACGATCAGCTCATCATCCCGGGAGGGGTCCTGCCCGATGGAAGCGGGGGTGCCTATGTCGCCCACGGGGAAGAACTCCTTCATCTCCGCGACCGAGACGGGGACGGCAGGGCCGATCACCGGGAAGTGCTCCTTTCCGGGTTTGGGTCCGAGGACACCCACCACACCCTGCACCGCCTGCGCTGGGGACCCGGGGGGCTCCTCTACATGCTCCAGGGCTATTACATCGGCACGCACGTGGAGACCCTCTACGGTCCCCGCCGTCTCAACGGCGGAGGGCTCTGGTCCTACGACACCCGGACCCGCCGCCTCGAAATCTACAGCCGCGGGCTGGTCAATCCCTGGGGAATGGTATTCGACCGCTGGGGACAATCCTTCCAGACCGACGGCGCCGGAGGCCAGGGAATCAACTACACTTTTCCGGATTCCGTCTTCCTCGCCTCCCCGCACGAGCACCGGACCCTGACCGGTTTGAATCCCGGCCGCCCCAAGTCCTGCGGACTGGAGGTTATCAGCGGGAATCACTTTCCCTCCGGTTGGAACGAAAGCCTGCTCACCAACGATTTCCGCGCCAACAACATCGACCGCTACGTGGTCACCCCCGACCAGGGCGGCTACAAATCCACCCTGCAACCTGATCTCCTCGGATCTTCACACCTCTCATTCCGTCCCATCGACATCGTCATGGGTCCCGATGGCGCAGTCTACGTCGCCGACTGGTACAGCCCCATCATTCAACACGGTGAGGTAGATTTTCGTGATAAGAGGAGGGACCGGGTGCATGGCCGGATCTGGAGGATCACTGCCAAGAGACGCCCGCTCGTCAAGAAAGTGAATTACCAGGAGGCCTCCATCCCGCGGCTGCTTGATCTCCTCAAGCACGAAGCCGACTGGGTGAGGCTGAATGCCAGGCAGGAACTCAAGGAGCGGGACGAAGCCAGGGTGAGTTCCGCCCTCGACAACTGGGTCCGCTCTCTCGACCGGTCGGATCCGGCCTTTGAACACCACCGCCTGGAGGCTCTCTGGGCCTACCAGACGATCACGACCAACCGCTCCCCCCATCTCCTCAAGGACATCATGAAGTCCCCGGACCACCGTGCCCGGTCCGCAGCCATCCGCGTACTTTATCACTGGAAGGGAACGCCCGAGCTACTGACCGAGGCCGTCGCAGACCCTCATCCCCAGGTCCGCCGGGAAGCCGTGACGACGCTGGGACAGTTTGCCTCCCCGGAAGCTCTCGTGGTTGCCCTCGGGGCCCTGAATCACCCCATGGACAAGTATCTCGATTTCGCCCTCTGGCGAACCTGCCGCCTGCTGGAACCCTCCTGGCTGCCCGCCTTCCAGCAGGGCAGGCTGAAACCCGGGACCACCGCTGATCACCTGGGATTTGCTCTCAAGGCGATCGAGAAACCGGAAGCCCTCGCACCCCTGGTCGAGTTAATCGCCAAGGGCCAGGCGGATGCATCCACCGTTCGTCTCGTAGGTAAGATTGGGCGCCCCCATGAGCTTGATGCAGTCCTTCAACTCGCACACCGGGACACCCATGCACTGACCCGGGACGCCGCCCTGGCCCTGGCGGAGGCCGTCGAGGACCGGGGGATTTCCCCGGCCAACGAGAACCTGCGCTTTCCAACCTGCAAACGATTTCTCCGTGAGGACGACAACGAGATCGTCGCTGCGGGCTGCCGCCTCGCCGCAGCTTGGAATCTCAAAGATCTAGGCAAAGAGATCCAGGCACTCCTCATCACCGCCCCCCCCGCCCTCGCCACCGCCGCGGCAAAGGCCCTGGCCCGGCTGGGGAACCGCGAGGAGATTCATTCCCTCGCCTCCCGGGGAGAGGCCCGCCACATCCGGGTGGCAACCACCGCGGCCCTCTTTGAGATCGACCCGGCCGTTGCCGCCCTGCTTACCGTAAGACTCTTCCATGAAAAGCTGTCACCGCCTGAGATCGAGATGCTCATGGGCGAAGCCCTCCTCCGGCCCGGGGGAAGCGGACATCTTGCTGGGGCCCTTGCCGGAAAGAAGATCTCCCGGGACACCGCGCTCCATGCCACGAGGTTGCTTGAGGTCTCCGGCAAGGGGCATCCTGAACTCACCGCCGGGCTGGCAAAGGCTGGCGAACTGAAACCACTCTCCCCGGCCCCCGGTCCACAGGCCCGCAACGCTCTTCTCTCCAAGGTCGCTGGTGGCAATGCGACCCGCGGCCGGGCTGTCTACGAGCGTGCCGCCCTCGCATGCACGGTTTGTCATCGCGTCACCGGAGAAGGAGGAATCATCGGTCCTGATCTTTCCAGTATCGGGGCCAGTGCTCCACCTGACTACCTCCTCGAGTCCCTCCTCAGCCCCAGTGAAAAAATCAAGGAAGGCTACCGGATGTCCATGATTACCCTCAAGAACCAGAACGTGGTCTCTGGAGCCATCAGCCGGGAAACCCGGAACGCCCTTGTCATGCGCAGTGCATTCGGCAAGGAAACCCGTATCCCAAAAAGGGACATCGCCTCCCGCCAGACCAGCCCCGTGTCCATGATGCCTGGCGGACTGGTAGCCGGGTTGCGGGAGGATGAACTCGTGGATCTTCTGGCCTATCTCTCCTCCCTCGGCAGGACGGCGAACAAATAGGCCCCGTTTCCAGATTCCGGGGTGCCCCCCCGGCAGGAAGGTTCTGATCGGCGACTAGGCACGCAGCAGTTCCCTCACGGGCTTGCCCGAGGAGAGAATGGGATGCGGTTGCCCACTGTGATCTTCGAACAGCATTTCAGGATCGATGGCAAGGTGGTGAAGCATTGTTGCCCAGATATCGTTGGGGGAGAGAATCCGTTCCACCGGGTGCTCCCCCTTCTCGTTGGTGGCGCCAATGACCTGACCCGTGCGCATTCCTCCACCAGTCACCAGCATCGACATGGCCTGGGGCCAGTGATCCCGTCCGGGTTGGCTGACCTTGGTGAGCGTTCCGGTCTGCGTTCTCACCCGCGGGGTGCGTCCGAACTCACCGGTGACCACCAGGAGAACGCGTTTGTCCAGCCCCCGGGCATGGAGATCCTCAATCATGGCAGTGATGACCTTGTCGTATATCGGAAGCCGCCACTCGGCTTCGCGAAAGAGGTGACAATTCACCGCATGCGAATCCCAGTTGTAGGTGCCATATTTTGGCATCTTGATCCCGGAGACGTACGGATTTTCCATCACCACGGTCACAAAGCGCGCCCCCGCCTCCACCAGCCGGCGGGCCAGAATGGCCCGCTGTCCCCACGCATGACGGCCAAAGCGCTCCCGCACCGCATCACGCTCCTGCCCCAGGTCGAACGCCTGCCGGAAGCGCTCGGAGAAGATCATCTCCACCGCCTGGCGATAATGCTCATCGAGCGCGTGAAGCGAACCGTCGGCATCAATGTCACGACGCAACCTGTCCACTCCCTTGAGAAGAGTCAGGCGGTCCTCCAGGCGCTCCGCCATCCCATTGGGAATGGCGAGACTGTCGATCTTAAAATCGTCCTCGTTGGGATCGCCACTCACAATGAAGGGCGTGTTCTGGCCACCCATCCACGCCGCTCCGAGCGAAAAGGTGTCGATATTATGCCGCCCCCGTTTGATGAGCGCCACGTTGGTGGGCAGTCCGTTTGTCGCCCTGCCTTCCTTCCGCTTCTGCAACGCAGCTTCGATGAAGGATGTGATGGCCGGCGCGTCGTTTACAAATCCGGTCGGCTCTCTGGGTGCACGCGCTGTCATGAAGCGCTTGTGACCGCCCCCATGGTCGCTGAAGGTGTGGCAAACCGAACGAATGATGTTGTACTTGTCCGCACACCTTGCATGAAGGGGCATGAGTTCACACACCTGCAGGTCCGGGTTGTTGGTTCGGATGGGCCGAAACTCCCCCCGGTACTCGGCGGGCGCATCAGGTTTCATATCGTACATCTCCATGTGGGGCGGACCTCCGGGGAGCCACACGAATATGACGGCAGGGTCGTCCTCGGAGAGGAGGCGCTTGCTCCCGGTCGCACGTGCCAGAGCGCCTAACCCGAGTCCGCAGAGTGAAGCCCCTCCCAGTTCCAGGAAAGACCGACGGGAAGGCCCGGAGCAGGGCAGGCGCTTCTCGACTCGCGGCATGGTGGGTCATTTTAGCCGAATCCGGACTCACTGCACACTCAAAGATCGGATCTCCCCGGAGAACCCCCACCACTGCCTTCATGAGAAGATAAAGAAGCCCGGCCCCTCCCCCTTGCCCACAGATCGTCATTTCGCGTGAGGCAGGGATTTTTCTCGCTAGGAAACCCCTCCGGACTACGGTCCCTATTTACTCCATGAAGAAGAACTCTCTCGATCGCCGCCGCTTTCTCACCACCGGCGCAGCGGCATCCGGAATCTGGACGGCAGCGCCCCGGGTCCTGCGGGCCCAGGGCAAGGTCTCTGCCAACGACAAGCTGAACATCGGAGTGATTGGTTCTTCCGGTCAGGGCGGTTACAGCATCGGGCAGCTCAAGGGCATCGCCAACATCGCAGCCCTCTGCGACGTCGACCAGAACCGCCTCGCCCCGGTCGCGAGGCAGTTCCCCTCCGCCCGGACCTACAAGGATTTTCGCAAGCTGGTAGAGCAGCAGGACCTCGATGCGGTGGTGGTGGCCACTCCCGATCACACCCATGCCGTCGCCAGTGTCGCCGCCATGCACGCCGACAAACACGTCTACTGCGAGAAACCCCTCTGCCGCACCATCTCGGAAGTCCGGCACGTCACCGAACTCGCCCGGGAAACGAATCGCGTCACGCAAATGGGCACCCAGATCCACGCCGGCTCAAACTATCGCCGCGTTGTGGAACTCGTTCGCTCGGGAGCGATCGGCGAAATCACTGAAGTCCACGTCTGGGTCGGCTCCAGCACCGGCGGGCGAAAACGTTACACTCAGTTCCCAAAGGCCGTCCCAAAAAATCTCGATTGGGACCTCTGGCTGGGGCCCATTCCGGAGCAACCCTACCACCCCGACTGGACGCACTTCCACTGGCGACACTGGTGGCACTTTGGCGGCGGCACCCTCGCCGATATCGGGTGTCACTACATGGATCTTCCTTTCTGGGCGCTCGATCTGAGTCATGCCATCTCCGCAGAGGCAGAGGGCCCGCCCATCGACAGGGACTCCGCCCCCATCTCGCTAAAGGTCCACTACCAGTTTCCCGATCGGGTTGTGTCCGGCCGACATTGGAAGGCCCTTCCGCTCACTTGGTACCACGGACGCTATCCCGATCACCTCCTGACCCCGGAACAGCACAAGCGTTGGGGGTCTGGCATTCTCTTCGTCGGCGCAAAAGGCCAAATCATCTCCAACTACGGAAGCCATGTGCTCCTGCCTGAGAAGGACTTCAAGGATTTCGCCCCGCCCCGTCCCTTCGTCCAGAATTCCCGGGGACATCACCAGGAGTGGATCAACGCGATCAAGGCCGGAGGATCAACCACCTGTCGCTTCGACTACTCGGGACCGCTAAGCGAAACCGTCCTCCTGGGCAATGTCGCCTTCCGCGCCGGCCAGAAACTCGAGTGGGATTACCGCCACCTGAAAGCAACGAACTGCCCGGAGGCCGACCAGTTCATTCAGCACCACTACCGGGGAGACTGGGACAAGTGGTTCCGCGGCAAAGGGTAGAAACCGCTGGACCACAATGAATGCCTCCTCCCGGGCCGAAACAGGCCCGGGGTGCCACGTGCGATTCCTTAAGTGCAGTGAACGAACTTGCAGGCTCATCCCCTTGTGTCTCTTCCCGGGGTCCTTCTTCGATTGACTCGGCAGGCATCCACGCGTGGAGTTCCCGGGATGAATTTGCGCGCGCCTGCACTGCTTCTGTGGATCGTCCTCCCCCTGGCCGGATCCGTCGCAGCGAAGCAAGGAGACGAGGAGCTGCGCAAGCTTGCCGCTGACGCCTACCAGGCCGGCCATATCGAGACAGGCCACCTCCACCTGCAACAGGTGATTGCGCAGAACCCGAGCAATATGGCGGTCACCCTCGACGCGCTCTCCGAAATTCTCAAGCAGTCGCGTCGCAGTGATGCCAAGCTCCGGGCAGAGCAACCCAACGTGCCCTTTTCCGAGAATCCGTCTGCGGAACAGGCCGCCCGTCAACTCTGTGCCCTCGAACAAATAGGGATCCTTTCCGCCAATCACGAGTCCCTCAAGCATGCCGCCACCATCCTGGTGCAACATCACCTACACAATCGGCGGCTCTTCGAGGCCAGGGAGCTGGTCGACCGGCAGGCCCGCGAGAACGCCCATGATCTCTTCTGGCGCATCCTGCAGGCCCAAGTCTACCGGCGCCTCAACTCAACGGAAACCAAACCGCTTTTCACTCAACTCAAGGAGGAGATGGACCTCGTCCATCCGGATCCGGCCATCCGTAAATTGTGGGGAGAGTTCTCGGAGGAGTGGACCACCAAGGGCAATTCCCTGCCTCTCGCCATCGAACCACTCTTCAAGGGAAGCCCCCTGCCCCATATGGAACCGGACGATCCCGACCTGGAATGGGACATGGTGACAACCCGCTCGGCCCGCATTGTCGCCCCCCTCATTGACCGCGTGGCGGCCAAGGCCCTGACCGTGCCGCAAATCGTTCCCTGGCGGGACAAGTCCGGCCTCACCGATCCGGTCCGGGCCCTCGATCTCCATCTCCTCAGCCAACCGCCGGCCGACCTCGCTAATCTCCGCAAGATCCAGGACGAACGATACGAACTGGAGAAGTATCGTGAAAACCCGACCGACGCCGAAATTCTCTACCGCTTCCGCCGCTATCCCTGGGCCTCGGCCGCCCAGAAGGATCTACGCGGACTTGCCAACCGGGCTCTCTTCGCCGGGCACTCCCAGGACGCCTGGCGCAGCTTCCAGGACCTCCTGGCCCACGCCAGCGACACAGAGACCCGGGACGCCTCCAAGGTCGGCATCTGGACCGCCCGCACCCAGATCGAAACCCCTCGAACGGCTGCCGATCTGCTTGGTGGGGATGACCCCGCCCACAAACTCGCATGGCTTGGCAAACCCACCCCGGCGGGAGAAATTTGCCGACAGCTTATCGAAAACCATCGGCCTTCCCAGACCCCCGGCCCGCTGGCCACGGCGAAAACCCTGGGGGAATTCACCCAGCATCTCATCCACATTCCTCCCACCGCGCCCTGGCAAAGCCAGATTCCAAACGAGATCGACCTGACCATCGCCGGAAGCCATCTCCTCGTGAGTGGGCGCGACATGCTGGCCCTTTTCGATACCCGGAATCCCGACAAACCCCTGTGGGCCAGCTTCCAGCCTCCCACCCCGGAAAATAACAAGAAGCCCGATAACAACCACCCCGGCTTCTTCCGCCCCCGCTTTTCCAACGGGCAGCTTTTCACCCGCTGGGGATTCAGTTCCCAACCGCCACGGGGCATCGCCGGGATCGACTGCACCAACGGGGCAATTCTCTGGACTGACGAAAGCAATATCGGAGACCACCGCCTCCTTAACGTCCCGCTCGGGGATCCCTTACCCAGCGATGGTCTCCTCTATTATCTTGAGTGGAGCTCGCCCAATGATGTCAACCAGGGGAGTGGTCGCCAACTGAACCTGGTCTGCTTCGATCCCGGGGCCGGCAGCGCGACATGGCGAGCACCCATTGCCGTTGCAGGCCGCGAATCTGACCTCACTGCCAGCCTTGAGCGCAGTCAACCGGCATTCGCGATCTATGGCAACAGCGTCACCATCTCCCAGGGCGCGGTCTACAGCAGCTCCAACTGCGGCCTCGTGGCGCGCTCCGATATTCGCGACGGCCGGACCGACTGGGTCTACCACTACACTCCCATTGCTCCGGCCGAACGAAGCGTCCTGAATCATGGATCCCCGCCTCTCCTCGCCGGGGACAAGGTGATCTGCATGCCCAGGGATGCCCGGCGTGTTTTCGCCCTCGACCAACGCACCGGGCGCCTCCTCTGGGAAAACACCCTCGTCCTGGGAGTGCAATTGGTCGGCGTGATAGAAGACCTGCTCATCGTCCGGGGACGTTCCCTCGTGGCCGGTCTGGATCTGGACACCGGGAAAGCGCGCTGGTACCGGCCCGCCACCCATGTGATTGGCCGCCTCGCTGTGCTTGACGGGTCGGTGTATCTTGCCCAGCTCGACGGGCTCCATCGTCTCGACGCCGGGACTGGCCGGATTGTGGAAAGCCGCCCCTGGCATCTCTCCAACGAGAAACCGCAGGCCTTTGCCCTGCACGGTCGCGATCTCTTCCTGGTCACTGACAAGCCCGCGGAGGCGATTGGCCGCAAGATCAACGCACCTCTCAACGCCTCGCTACCCGCCGGGCGTAATCCGCTCGAGCCGCCGCTGAGCCGCGCCTGGTCGCTCCCACGCAACAACGCGCGGATTTCCCTCCCGCCTTCCGGTTCCCCGCTGGAGGGCAGCGCCTATATCCTCTCCGGTGGGATCCTGGAGCGTATCGACCTCAGTGCCCAGGGCCGTATTCTCTGGCAACGATTCATCGATGGCCCGAATCCCCAGGTCCATCTCATCGGTAACACCGTGCTTGCCATCGACTATTCGATCGGAAAAGCCCCGGGACTGGTCAATCGCCTGGTTGCCTTCGATGCCGCTACCGGCCGGACCCTCTGGGAACACGCCATCGATGCCCCGGTAAGCTCAACCCTCAACTGCGGGAACACCCAGGTTTTCCACGATTCTGTCGGACGGGTGGTCGCCGTTGACCTGCGCACCGGCACCCGCGCCTGGCAACGCAACTTCGGCAACGGATTCCAGATGCGCCTCGCCACCGACGGCACCAAACTTCACATCTTCTTCGTCTCCCGCCTGCGCTCCGCCAACCATGTGGTGGTGGACCCGCCTACGGGCTCCACCCTCAGCAACAGCAAGGTAGCCACCAAGACCTCTGCCGATGCCCGCAATGCCAAACCCGTCGCGGGCGGCTACTACGAAGTGGCCATCAACCCGGTCAAGGCCCGCTACCTGCGACTCACCACCCTGTCCGATATCGGTGGGCGCGGCTGGGCTTCCATGGCCGAACTGCAGGTCGCCGGTGAAAACGGGGACAACCTCCCCCGGCAGGGATGGTCGGCTACCGCAAGCAGTTCCGAGACCAAGGCGCGCTACGATACCAGGCCCCAATGCGTTATCGACGACGATCCCGTCACCTGGTGGCACTCCCAGTGGATCGGCAGCATTCCTCCCCACCCGCATTCCGTCACCATTGACATGAAGAGCGAGAAAACCATCAGCGCTATTCGTTACCTGCCCGCTGTCATCGTGAACAACAACGGCATGATCGGAGAATACCAGCTTCACGTCAGCAACGACGGCCAGAACTGGGGCAACCCGGCAGGCGAAGGGTTCATGGTCAATCAGACCCGGGTCGACCACGTCTACGCCTCCGACAGGTCCATTGTCTTTGAAAGCCGAGCCAACCCGAATCAGCCGCTCAATGTCTATCGCTATCAACTGGATGGCAGCCCTGCCATCCTGGTGCGCCGGAACTCCCATGTCCTCTACATGAAGGAGCCCTACTTCATGATCCACGAGGGAGATAAACTGGTGGTCTGTCATTTCGATGATCCCGCCTACCGGTTTGAACTGGGCCTCCACTCCCAATTTGACCTCTCTGCCCTCTCGCTCGAGAACAACCGCCTCATACTGGGCCGCAAGAGTGTCCTCGTCGCCGATCTCGCCCAGAAACGCTTCATCGTTGCCCCCGGGGATCCAAACCAGATTTACAACAAGGATGGTGCCCTTGTCCGGGAAGGGGCGCACAGTCTCCTCAAGATTGTTCCGCAGGGGGACAAGGGGCAGGCCGTCTTCCGCTTCAACCTGCAAAACGGCCAGCGTGCCGATGCTCCCCCCATTGAGCAGCCCGAAAGCTTCCAACCGGTTCCCGGAATTCCGCAGTTCGATGGCCTCGTCCTCCTCCGGGACGACTCCTCGGTGAGCGCCTGGATCGGAACGGTACAATAGCAGGCTGCCCTGTCCGCGAAAGCCCGCTCGGAGGCCCATTTCCCCCGTCCTTGAGGAGCGACTCCCCAACTTTCTCCCCTTAATGAACCGACTTACCACCTTCTTCATCCTGGCCCTGGCGCTCATGGCGGGGAGCCGCCTGGCAGCCGAATCGCGCTCCTGGCGCAGCGCCAATGGCAACCGCAGCTTCCGGGCGGATTTCGTTTCCAGCGATGGGACAAGCGTCGTTCTGCGAAGATTGGACAGGAAGACGGTTACCGTGGCCTTGAAGAACCTGCACACCAGTGACCGGGACTGGGTCCGCGAACAACTCAACAAAAACGAAGCGAAGGCACATGGCGGACTCAAAGGTGGCTGCTTCGACAACCTTGCCTATGGTGACAACCGCAGGACCGTGGAGAAGAAACTCAAGGAGAGCCTGGTCGCCAGCAAATCCCTCGATGATCGACTGACAGGCCGCACCGGACTGAACGGAATCTACCAGACCACCATCGCCACCGAACCCTACGAACTGTTCTTCCACTGGACCGATAAAGATGAACTGCAGGAGGTCACCCTGCGCAGCAGGACGGTCGCCCAGACCGACTACGGAAAAACCCTCAGGAAGACCTGGATCAGCCTGATCTCGCTCCTGAAGAAACATCATGGCAATCCGGTCCAGACGACCGGGTATCCCCTGCAGGAAGAACTCCAGGAGGGGAACCTCCTCGGCTCACATCTCTGGCATACGCCGGACAAGCACTCCATCCTGCTCTGCACCGGCCGGGAAGGAGCCGACTACCTGGTTGCCATCCGCTTCCGTGTGGAACTGATCCCGCCCAACAGGCTCCGGGACGCAGGAGAGGCGAAAAAGGACCCTGCCGAACCCGGCACCTGAGGAGGCAACTGACGTCTGGCCTCTTGCTGCCATTTCTGGTTTATCGATCCCTGCCATGAGCGACTACCGGATGTACCTGAACGGCAAGTGGGACGATGGGGAAGGCACCCATCCCGTGATCAACCCCGCCACCGAGGAGACCATTGCGGAAATCCCGGTGGCCACCGGAACACAGATCACGGAGGCCTACCAGGTCGCCCGCAAGGCCCAGTATTCCTGGGCCCGCCTGACCGGAGTGGAGCGGGGCAACATCCTGCGCAAGTGGGCAGACCTCCTCGACGAGAACCGCGACCACATCACCCGCGTGATCAGCCAGGAAGTGGGCAAACCGATCAACGAGGCCCGCGGGGAATTCGACTTCGGCAACTCCTGGTTCCGCTACTATGCAGAGTTCGATCGCCGCATCGATGGCGAAATCCTTACTCCGGACAAGCCCAATGAACAGCTCTGGATCGTCCCCAGCCCGGTGGGCGTGGTGACCGGGATCATCCCCTGGAACTTCCCCTTCGCGGTCGCCGTGCGCAAGATCGCACCCGCCCTCATCACCGGAAATGCCCTCGTCCTCAAACCACATGAGGACACCCCGCTCAGTGCCCTTGAGATCGCCAGACTGGCCGAAGCCGCCGGCGTTCCTGCGGGCGTGTTCCAGGTTCTCTGCGGCCCCGGTGAGACCGTGGGCGAAGCAATGGTGAAGGATCCCACCGCTCGACTCATCACCTTCACCGGCAGCGTGCCCACCGGGAAACGTATCTCACGCAACGCCGCCGACAATGTCGCTCTCGTCTCTCTTGAAATGGGAGGTAAGGCTCCCTTCATCGTGATGGACGACTGCGACCTCGATGCCGCAGTGGACACCGCCGTCTTTTCCCGCTTCCTCAACTGCGGACAGATCTGCATCGCCAATGAACGCACCTATCTGCACAGGAACATCGCCTCCGAGTTCACTGAAAAGTTCCTCGCCGAGGTGCGGAAACTTAATCTGGGGGATCCCCTCCAGGAAGACACCCGGATCGGACCCAAGGTGAGCAGGGAAGAACTGGAGAAGGTGGAAGCCTGCGTGGAAGGCGCGAGGAAGGCCGGAGTCAAAGTGCTCACCGGCGGGGACCGCCGGACCGGGGGTGCGTTCGATCGGGGATATTGGTACGAACCGACCGTCATTTCCGGGGTGAGTCAGGACATGGACATCATGCAGAAGGAAATCTTTGGCCCGGTCGTTCCGCTCATGGAGTTCAACACCTTCGACGAGGCCCTGGAACTCGCCAACGACTCCAGCTACGGCCTGGCGGCCTACCTTTTCACCAACGACATGAATCGCATCATGCGCACGATCCGGGACCTTGAATGCGGTGAATTCTACATCAACCGCGGACCGGGTGAATCCATCCACGGCTTTCACGGAGGCCTCAAGGAAAGCGGCCTGGGGGGCGACGACGGCATCCACGGCCTCAACCATTACCTCCACCGCAAGTGCGTCTACCTGAAATTCGAAGGGTAAATCCGGAGCAATCCTGCCAGCAGCCCGGGCCCTGCCATGCTGGCCGGGAAGGAATGCGCCCCGCAGGAGTTGCCTGACGTGCGGACTGCTCCTACTTGGCCTTCACTCTCCTGTACTTGGTGACCCGCCCATGAACATTCCACTCCTGGGCATAGAGGTCTCCCTTGGAATCAAACGTGCAGCCATGCACGGCGATCAGGTCCCCCTCGTGCCAGTGATCGGGTCCAACCTGGTTGCTGGCCTTTTTACGCTCCTTGTGCTCATCCCCGAGGCGGGAAACCACCTTGTAGTCCGGATCGTAAAGTGAAACCCGGCCGTCCAGTTCACCAACCGCCAGAAGGTCCCCGTGGATATCCGCGGCGCAGGGGCGTCCCAGTCCGGCATCGATGGTCCGGAGAAATTTCCCCTCCAGGTCGTGCTGCTGCAGCCGGTTGTTCTGCCGGTCGCTGATCAACAGGGTCGGCGTCCCGCTACGGGTATCAACCAGGATATTGTGGCAGATGTCGAACTTGCCGTCTTCCTTGCCCTTGCCGCCAAAGCTCTTCACGTAATTACGCTCCTTG
>Ga0315327_10000179_pt1 | contig 30052 bp, 26 predicted proteins | sample M110032315metaG_FD_203460 | JGI IMG/M metagenome (GOLD analysis project Ga0315327, IMG submission 203460) | Ammonia-oxidizing marine archaeal communities from Monterey Bay, California, United States - M1 100m 32315 | ecosystem: Environmental > Aquatic > Marine > Coastal | place: USA: California... | reverse complement strand
TAACTTTTGAACTCAGCGTAAACTGTTTAGTTAGTTATTAATTGGAGAATAAGAAAAATGTCTAAAATATACACTGATCACCTAACAAACCCGCTGACGATCGATATGAATCGCCGTCAGTTTGTAACCACCAGCCTAACGGCTGGTATCGTATTGCCTACTGCAATGGCAATGGCCGGCAACGCAGTGGCAAGCACACCAAAAAAAGGTGGTAAGTTTCGCCTAGGTATGGGCCACGGTTCCACCACGGACTCTCTGGATCCAGGCACCATTGAAAACGGCATGGGACAGAACGTGCTTTTTGCTTACGCGAACCACCTTACAGAAGTAGGCAAAGAAGGCCAGTTGGTCCCTGAACTAGCAGCCGAATACGGTGCTTCTGCAGATGCGAAAACGTGGACCTTTAAGTTACGACAAGGCGTGACCTTTCATGACGGCAAGGCTTTAACTGTTGATGATGTTATTGCTTCTTTTCGTTTCCATATGGGTGAAGATACTAAGTCTGCCGGTAAATCCTTATTGGCCGACGTGACGGATATAAGCGCCAACGGCAATGACGTAGTGTTTACGCTGGGCAATGCAAACGCCGATTTTGCGTTTATAGTGAGTGACTACCACTTCCCGATTTTACCGGTACGTGACGGTAAGCTAGATTGGGCCTCGGGTATTGGTACAGGTGGTTATATTCTCGACAAATATGAGCCAGGCGTACGGGCAAAATTCTACCGCAACCCAAATTACTGGAAGCAAGATGCAGCGCATTTTGATGAAATAGAGCTGTTGGTATTACTCGACACGGTAGCCCGTCAAAATGCCATTATGAATGGTGATGTGGACGCCATTGGCCGAGTTGATCCAAAGACCGTGCACTTGTTAGCACGTAACCCTAATTTGGATATTTTAGAAACCACAGGCACCTTACATTACACCTTCCCAATGCGAGTGGACGCCGCGCCGTTTGATAATTACGATTTCCGCATGGCCTGTAAGTTGTCGGTTAACCGTGAAGAACTGGTGACCAAAATCCTATCGGGTCATGGCGCAATTGGTAATGATCACCCGATCTCTACTGCTAATCCATATCACAACGGTGAGTTAGCACAGCGGGCCTATGATCCAGATAAAGCGGCTTATCACCTTAAGAAAGCAGGTTATGACGGTTCTAAAGTGCAATTGTCTGCCTCCGACGCAGCCTTTGCCGGTGCTGTAGACGCCGCCTTGTTGATTAAAGAATCCGCCGCAAAGGGTGGTCTTAATATCGAAGTGGTGCGCGAACCCAAAGATGGTTACTGGTCTAATGTGTGGAATAAGAAACCTTGGTCTGCGTGTTATTGGGGTGGCCGTCCAACGGAAGATTGGATGTTTACAGCAGCCTATATGGCCGATGGTAAATGGAACGACACGGCATGGCGTACTGGCGCTGCAGCGGATCGTTTTAATAAGCTTGTGATTATGGGCCGAGCCGAAGTTAATTTGGCTAAACGCCGCGAAATCTACTACGAGTGTCAAGCCTTAGTGAATGATGACGGTGGTGCTCTGATTCCTATGTTTGCCAACAACGTCCATGCCTTAAGCAAGAAACTCGCCCATGGTGATGTGGCTGCTAACTGGGAATTAGACGGTGGTAAAGCGGCTGAACGCTGGTGGTTCGCTTAACTGACAATGATGTGAAGTAAAACAAAAAAGGGTGCTTTAAACAGCACCCTTTTTTTATACATACCTTTATAGCAGCGATTTAGTAATTTATCGCCCCTTCCAAACTGGATCGCGTTTTTCAGTAAAGGCACGAGCGCCTTCCATGTTGTCTTCACTGTCGTAGAGCTTATCTATGGTGGCAAACTGGCGCTTGGTGATCCAGTTCATGGCGTCTTGAAACTTCATTGATTCGGCTTCTCGTACCACTTCTTTGATGGCTGCGTAGACTAGAGGCGGCCCACTGGCAAGTTTTTGGGCCACTTCTTGGACTCGGGCAGCCAATTGATCTTGCGGCAAAACTTCGTTCACCAAACCCCAACGGCGGGCTTCTTCTGCATCAATCCACCGGCCGGTAAATAACATTTCCATGGCCACATGGTGGGGAATGCGTTTAGGCAATTTGATGCTGGCGGCATCGGCTACTGTGCCGGAGTTGATTTCTGGCAAGGCAAAGGACGATGAATCGGTGCAGTAAATAAGGTCAGCTGATAATGCCAGTTCAAACCCACCACCACAGGCCATGCCACTGACTTGGGCGATGACAGGTTTATTTAAATCACGTAATTCTTGAATACCACCAAACCCCCCCACGCCGTAATCACCGTCTACCTCGTCACCACCAGCGGCGGCTTTTAAATCCCATCCGGCACAAAAAAAGCGATCGCCAGCAGTTTTTATAATGGCCACGCGCATAGCCGGATCATCGCGAAACTCTTTAAACGCTTGGCCTAACAGGCGACTGGTGGTTAGGTCGATGGCGTTGGCTTTGGGGCGATTAAGTTCCACTTCAAAAATGGCACCGTTGCGAGTGATGTTAACGACGGAATTGGTCATAACTAAAATCCTTGTGATAATTTAGGGCCAGTATATCGGTTGCCACAGCACCTGATTGACTTAAAGCGAAGCTTTATTTTGATTTATTGCAGGCGGCCATAGAAAGTCATACGCGCCGATTCGGACAGCTCTACATTGGGCTCCGAATTATAGGCCAACACCACCAACATGCGGGTGGTATCACCCTCGGTTGGGGTAACGCGGTGGAGGGCATCTCGGCCTCTAAAAAGCACGAGGTCACCGGCTGTTATGTCAAGCTTTGTACCTTTAATGCCGTCACTGAGTACCTCGGACACACCTTCGTAGTTCATATCGCCTTGGCCAGAGTCTCTATGTTTTGCCACATATTCAAATTGTCCGCCCGCTTTTGGGCTCTGAATTAACAAGGTGATAGCAAATGATGAATTGTCAAAATGCCAGCCGAGCTCTTGGCCTTCGCTTGCGTAGTGCAAGTTAATGGATGAAAGCGGGTCGGCATAGGGGTGAAGTTTTTCTTCATTGAGCACAAAGGCCAAAAACGACTTGAGCTCGTCTGCATCGTACAGCGTGCGTAAGGTTGAATTAGTATCGATTTGGTCGTCGGTAATGCAGCCTTTAGAAGACTGCACGTGTTTATTTCGAGAATGATCAATTGGGTATAGAGGGTCCGATGGCATGAGATAAACATTGTGACCAGATTCAGTGTAAAAGGCCAAGTCTTGTTTGTTGTTGCCTTCGTCCACAATAGCAGAAAGGGCAGCGGGGGTAAGGAATTGCCTGAGCACTAAAACGCCTTCTTGGTCAAACTGTTGTTTACTCTGTTGCTGATAACTGGTGTTGGCAATGGGGTGGGCAGTTTGGTTGATAACCTGGTTGAGTAGCATGTGTGATCCTCTGTTGATATGTTGTCACTGTAACAGCTAAATATAACGGATAGATATGCCTATCCATGATTCTCCTGAACATGTGATATAGTCAGCCGAACATTGACTGAGTTGCATTAAGTGTTGCTCAGTTAGTGCTTTTTCACTATTACCGCTGAGCTTGAAAATTGCTTGTCCTTGTACATTGAAGAGTAAAAATAGGTCTCCATCCAAGGTGATTTGTTGTTGGTGTTGTTGTTGGCTAGTGAACACTGTAGCAGTGCAGTCCTGCCGTTTAGTCATTAAGTTAAAGTCGCGAATGGCACCATCATGCAGCTGGGCATCAATGCTGTCTTCGCCTTTAAAGTGGGCTGTATCTAGCTGCTTCTCAAGGGATCAGCTTTGGCCCTGATCGTCGGTTAATGTCATACCCTCGCCACTCACCAAAATCAAACACCGATCATGACCAGCAAAGTCTGAGAAGGCACCGTCTTGCGTGACGTCGGCTATACTTAGTCGCCATGTAGTAGTTCAATGGTGGAGCCTAAACCGTTACGCCAAGGCATGGTAATAAAGTCGTTTGGCGTATGGATAGTGACGTTACTTGTATCAGTGTTCACGTGATTTCTCCGGCCACGGCGCGGTGTTTTACCAACTGGCCCCCTAGCCAATAACAAAGCTCTGCTGGTTTGTTAATGTCCCAACATACAAAATCGGCAGCAAAGCCTTGTTTAAGCTGACCATGAGAGTCGCCCAATCCTAAGGCTTTTGCGCCGTGAATGGTGACACCTTGTAAGGCTTCCAGCGGTGTTAAACCGAATAAGGTGCAGGCCATACTCATCATTAACCGTAATGATAATACTGGGGCAGACCCTGGGTTTGCATCACTCGCAACGGCCATGGCGACGCCCAATTCACGTAAGCGGGCAATAGGCGGTAGTTTAGTTTCTTTTAAACAAAAAAATGCACCGGGTAATATCACTGCCACAGTGCCTGCTTTAGCTATGGCCACAGCGTCTGCGTCGCTTAGGTATTCTAAGTGGTCACTCGATAAGGCGTTGTATTTGGCGGCAAGGCCAGAGCCGCCTAAATCGGACAGCTGTTCGGCGTGTAACTTAACGGGCAAGCCAAGGGCTTGCGCAGTTTGAAATACTCGCTCAATTTGTTCTACAGAAAAGGCGATGCCTTCACAGAAGCCATCTACAGCGTCTGCAAGCCCTGCTTGAGCAATTGAGGGAAGAATACGCTCACATACGAGGTTGATGTAAGCATCCGCTTGTTCTTTGTACTCTGGTGGCAATGCATGGGCAGCTAAGCAAGTTGTGCGTACGGTTACAGGTAATTCATTACCTAACTGGCGTGCCACTGTCAGCATTTTGGTCTCGGTGACCAAATCTAGGCCGTAACCCGATTTAACCTCCACACAGGTGACGCCATCACTCATTAATGCTCTCAAGCGCTTCTTAGCGCTGGCGAATAATTCAGCTTCGGAGGCTTTACGAGTGTCGGTAACTGTAGACACAATGCCGCCGCCGGTTTTGGCTATGTCTTCGTAACTTGCGCCTTGCAAGCGCATTTCGTATTCGGTGGCACGGTCTCCCCCAAAAACGAGGTGAGTGTGGCAGTCAATGAGACCAGGAGTCACCCAGCCGCCCCCTAAATAACTTGTTGGCGCACTATGGACTGGCAGGTCAATGGCTTTACCAATCCAAACAATGTTGCCTCTGGCCACAGCGATAGCGGCATCTTCGATAATGCCGTAACCATTGCTGTGTGTGAGGTCAGTAGCGTCCATAGTGGCCGCGTGAAAGCCGTGGTAAACCTTCTCAAATGATGCCTGTGCCATATTAACTCCTCGTTTAAAGCGGGTGCTCTACTAGCCTAAACTGGGTAACGTTTGCGCAGGCATCGTGTCATTGTGACAGGCTGTCGCCAGCAAGTCGTTGGCGCTAGCAATGTCTGTGGCAAAATAACGATCTTTGTCGTAAAACCCGACTTGAGCTCGTAAACCCGATCGCGCCCGTTCTAGTAATGGGCTGGAGAGCAGGCCAGTACGGAAATCTAAACCTTGAACCGCAGACAATAATTCTACCGCCAAGATGCCACGGGTGTTTTCGCTCATATCGCGTAAACGGCGTGCCGCAAAGGTGGCCATGGATACGTGGTCTTCTTGGTTAGCTGAGGTGGGCAAGCTATCTACACTGGCAGGGTGAGCGAAGGTTTTGTTTTCGCTGGCTAAAGCAGCCGCAGTAACCTGCGCAATCATAAAGCCTGAGTTTACGCCGCCGTTGTTGACTAAGAAAGGTGGTAATTGGCTCAGGGCCGAGTCGATTAACAAGGCCATGCGGCGCTCCGAAAGGCTGCCAATTTCGGCAATCGCAATGGCAAGGTTGTCGGCCACCATCGCCACAGGTTCGGCATGGAAGTTGCCGCCAGAAATAATCTCGCCTTGGTCGGCAAATACCAACGGATTATCAGACACGGCGTTAGATTCCACTTGTAATACACCAGCGGCATGGCGAATTTGCTCTAAACAAGCACCCATGACCTGTGGTTGGCAGCGGAGCGAATAAGGGTCTTGAACCTTATGGCAGCCATCGTGTGATGCGCCAATTTCGCTAGTGTCGGTCAATAAATGTCGATAGGCCGCCGCCGCGTCAATTTGGCCTTGATGGCCACGTACCTGGTGGATACGGGCATCAAATGGGCTGCGGCTACCTAATGCAGCTTCTACAGACAAAGCGCCACATACTGTAGCAGAGGCCCACAGGTCTTCGGCATGGAATAGCCCTTGTAAAGCAAAGGCCGTGGATGCTTGGGTGCCATTCAGAAGGGCTAGGCCTTCTTTTGGGGCCAGGGTTATTGGGTCTAATCCAGCAATCTTAAGGGCCGCTTGGCCAGAGATAATTTCGCTGCGATAACGTGCTTGGCCTTCGCCTAATAATACCGCGCTCATGTGAGCTAGAGGGGCTAAATCGCCGGATGCGCCAACCGAACCTTTTTCTGGAATACACGGGAATACTTGGGTGTTGATGAGAGTCATCAAGGCTTCAATTACGCTTAAACGAATGCCAGAAAATCCACGTGATAGGCTGTTTACCTTAAGTACCATCATTAGGCGCACAGTGGAGTCTTCCATAAACTTACCTATGCCAGCCGCATGCGACAAAACAATAGAACGCTGTAACTCTTCGAGGTCTTCAACTTCTATACGGGTGTTGGCCAACAAACCAAAACCCGTGTTAATGCCATATACCGTGTGGTCTTCGGAGATCATTTGGTTAACCAAGGCTTGGCTTTTATTGATGGCAGGAATGGCACTAGTGGCAAGGGTTACATGAATCTTGTTGCGTGCCACTTGGCGTAATTGGTTTAAGGTAATCTGGCCGGGTTGAATTTCAAATGTATACATAGGGTGTCTCGATTGATCTATTTATTAATCATAGGCAGGTTCAAACCCTGCTCATTGGCGCAATCAATGGCAATGTCGTACCCAGCATCAGCATGGCGCATCACACCAGTGGCTGGGTCGTTATGCAATACGCGGGCAATACGCTCGGCAGCTTCGTTGGTGCCATCACACACAATCACCATGCCAGAATGCTGGGAGAATCCCATGCCTACTCCACCGCCATGGTGTAAAGACACCCATGTGGCGCCAGAAGCCGTGTTGAGCATGGCGTTCAGTAGTGGCCAGTCGGATACGGCATCGGAACCGTCTTTCATACCTTCGGTTTCACGGTTGGGGCTGGCTACCGAGCCAGAATCTAAATGATCACGGCCAATCACAATAGGGGCTTTGAGTTCGCCGCTACGAACCATTTCATTGAAGGCTAAGCCTAACTTAGCGCGCTGGCCAAGGCCAACCCAGCAAATGCGAGCGGGTAACCCTTGGAACTGAATGCGAGCGCGAGCCATGTCGAGCCAGTTGTGCAAATGAGTGTCGTCTGCAATAAGCTCTTTTACCTTGGCATCGGTACGGTAAATGTCTTCTTTGTCGCCAGACAGCGCCACCCAACGGAACGGGCCAACGCCACGGCAAAACAGTGGGCGGATATAAGCAGGCACAAAGCCTGGGAAGTCAAAAGCATTGCTCACACCTTCTTCTAACGCCATTTGGCGAATATTGTTGCCGTAATCTACTGTGGGAATGCCTTGGTTATGAAAGTCCAACATAGCTTGTACATGAACGGCCATAGAAACCTTGGCCGCTGCGGTTGTGGCCGCTGGGTTGGTTTGGGCTTGTTGACGATAGGTGTCCCAATCCATATTTTGTGGCAGGTAGCCATTAAGAGGGTCGTGGGCAGAGGTTTGGTCTGTCACTAAGTCTGGTTTCACACCACGTTTTACTAACTCGGGCAAAATATCGGCTGCATTGCCAAATAGGCCAATGGATTTAGCTTCGCCCATTTTAGTGTAGTGTGCAATACGTTCAAGGGCATCATCAATGTCCCTTGCTTGTTCATCTAGATAACGGGTTTGTAAACGGAAGTTGATGCGGCTTTGTTGACACTCAATGTTAAGCGAGCAAGCACCTGCTAAGCTCGCAGCTAAGGGTTGAGCCCCGCCCATCCCGCCGAGGCCTGCGGTTAAGATCCAGCGTCCTTTAAGGCTACCACCAAAATGTTGGCGGCCGGCTTCAACAAAGGTTTCGTAGGTGCCTTGAATAATGCCTTGGCTGCCGATGTAAATCCAGCTGCCCGCGGTCATCTGACCGTACATGGCTAAGCCTTTGGCATCCAGCTCATTAAAATGATCCCAGGTGGCCCAGTGGGGTACTAAATTGGAGTTGGCAATGAGAACCCTCGGTGCGTTGCTGTGGGTTTTAAACACACCCACGGGTTTGCCAGACTGTACAAGTAAAGTTTCGTCGTCTTCCAAGGCTTTGAGCGAGCCAATAATTTGATCATAGCTGGCCCAGTCTCGAGCGGCACGGCCAATACCCCCATAAACCACGAGTTCATTGGGGTTTTCTGCCACTGCGGGGTCTAAGTTGTTCATCAACATACGCAGCGGCGCTTCGGTCATCCAGCTTTTGGCGCTGATTGTGGTGCCAGTAGGGGCGGTAATAGTGCCAACACGAGTGCGGCGCGCGGTGAGTTCTGCAGTGTCTAACATAGCTGTCTCCAAGAAATATCTAGCTTACATGTATATACAAGTCGCTAAGATACGCCTATTTATGGAATCAGGCAAGCCTAGTGCGGCTCATAAGACCTGCCAAAATGACCAAAAAGATGAAATAGGTGGCCGGGAGATAAGAGCCGTGCGCTGGTAACAATTTGCTGGTTGGACCAAGTGCGGCGTTTAATTTGTAAACACGCTTGGTGCATATCAATGGCTAGTTTGCTGGCTTCGTGTTGGTTAGCTGTAACGGCTTCAACCAAATGTTCACCTTCGGTAATCGGGGCTATACGATTTAAGTAGGCGTAGGGAGTGAGCTTGGTGAAATCTTGTTGGCTGTAATTTGGAGCTAGGCTGGCGTTAACAATCCGTTCTTCTAGCTGAATGGGTTGGTCATTTTCAAAGTGAATGAGTTCCGACTTGTAAATTACCTCGCCGGTGCGAACGCCAAGTCGAAGCGCTTCATCAGTCCTTGCTTTAACTTCTTGTAATATAAGAATTTCTACTTTGTGAATGTGCCCGCGGTCTGCAATTTCTTGAGCGATGTTGTGGACTTCAAATAACGCCGAGTGGGCTTTTTTGGGTGCCACAAAGGTGCCCACGCCCTGTTGTCGATGTAATACCCCAGCAGCTGTGAGCTCGCGCAGAGCACGGTTCACTGTCATGCGGCTAACACCCAGTGCTTGTACCATTTCGGCTTCAGACGGCAAGCGCTGTTCCGCTACCCAAATACCGTTATTAACGTTATCGGTAATGGCGCTTTTTAGGCGTGCATATATCGGTGCGCTGGTGCTAGGTAAGGCATCAAGCAAGGCATCGAGGAGGCTTTGAGTTATAACAGACAAAGGAGTGTTCACGAGGGTTCCTAATGGTTTAACCGACAATGGCGGCAAGGCGTGTATTGAGTATACCGCCTTGACTTGACTATGCCAATTCCTGTATTGTCTATACAAGTTAAGTGCATAGGCCTGTGAGAGCACCATTATGAATCAAACCTATTTTGCCAAACAGGCATTGATCGCTTCCGTTTGGCAACAAGACGTTAAAATACACGTAGTTGATGGTGTTATTGCGATGATTACACCTAATCAAAGCAGCGACGGTTGTATGGTGCTTGAGGGGCCGGTGCTGCCGGGCATGGTTAACTTGCATTCACATGCTTTTCAGCGTGCGATGGCAGGTTTGGCAGAAGTTTGCCTAGATCCCAAAGACAGCTTTTGGAGCTGGCGCGATCTTATGTATGGGCTAGTGGCTAAATTGAACCCTGAGCAAGTGGGGCAAATTGCCACCTATCTCTATATAGAGATGCTTAAAGCCGGTTATACCCAAGTGGCCGAGTTTCATTATTTACATCACCAGCAAAGTGGCCAAGCTTACGACAACCCCGCAGAAATGGCCTTGCAAGTACGCCAGGCCGCAGTCGATGTGGGCATAGGCCAAACCTTATTACCGGTACTCTATAGTCACTCAGGCTTTGGTGGCCAAGCCCCAAACCCAGGCCAAGCCCGCTTTATTCATGACCTAGATGCGTACCTGCGCCTGCAAGAGCAGTTGGGTCAAAACATAAACGCCCTGACTCATAATCAAGGTCTGTGTTTCCATTCGCTACGTGCCGTTACCAAATCGCAAATGGAGACAGCGTTAACGAGCTTGCCGCAAGACTGGCCAGTACATATTCATATTGCCGAGCAAATGAAAGAAGTCAACAACTGTGTAGCATGGAGTGGACAGCGCCCAGTAGAGTGGTTAGCGAATGAAGTAGGTTTTGATGCCCGCTGGTGTTTGATTCACGCTACCCATGTGAATGAACAAGAAGTGCAAACTATTGCTAAAAGCCAAGCTGTCGTTGGATTGTGCCCCAGTACCGAGGCCAACCTAGGCGACGGTATCTTCCCTATCACCGACTTAGTGGCTCAAGGGGGCCGTTTAGGCATAGGCTCAGACAGCCATGTGTGTGTTTCGGTGGCGGAAGAGTTGCGCTTGTTAGAATACGGCCAGCGCCTGCGGGACCAACAACGTAACCGTGTTTATAGTGGCGAGCAGGCGAGTGTAGGAGACTTTATCTACCAAACCAGCGTCAGTGGCGGCAATGCAGCCTGTAATATAAAGGCAGGTTTACACGTGGGCGCACGGGCCGATTTCATTACTCTAGATACAAGCCACCCGTTGTTAGAAACGGCCAAGCCCGAGCAACTCATCAACCGCTGGACCTTTGGCATTAACCACAACCCTGTGAAAGACGTGTTTGTGGCAGGGGAGCAGGTGGTTAGTTCGGGTTGTCATAAGCTAGAAGCTTGGGCTGCTGGTGCTTTAGCTTCGAGTTTAAAGCAATTGTTAGGTTAATAGGCATGGTCCGAGCGGGCTGAAAACGGTGCGTTTTAGGATCGAATTTCAAACAGGTTGGTTCATAGTAGACTAGTACTTACGGAAACTTTGAGTTCAATCAAAATGGCGTCCCAGAGACGGCGTATCTTGTCCTGTAGGCCTTGTAGTTAGTAGGTTATTTGTTTTAACTATGCGTCCTATGTACCAACTTGTGTACCAAAAACGCAATCCGTCTACTTATATTGAGGGTGACCTCAGAGTTTAGTCGTCCTAAGCATCATAATGTGCTTGCTTATCACTGTAATTGGGTAAGGCGCGGCATGGAACTTAATAGCTGTTTTGTATACGGGTGTTGAGGCTGTTCAAAGATGGCATCGTTATCACCTTGTTCCAATGCCTCGCCATCTTTCATGACGATAACCCTATCACACATTTGACGAATCACAGCCAAATCATGACTTACAAACAAAAGGGTAAGATCAAGCTGTTGCTGCAAATCTTTCAATAAGTTAAGCAATTCAGCCTGTACAGATACATCTAAAGCCGAGGTCGGCTCATCGCAGAAGATGAAATCTGGCTTGTACCCTAAAGCACGCGCAATACCAATTCGTTGCCGTTCTCCGCCGGAAAAGGCATTAGGCATTTTATCGGAATCTAGCGGCTGCAAACCCACCAACTGCATTAAATCTTGGGCGAGGCGTTTGGCTTGATGTGCGCCAATCAGCCCATGTACTTTGAGCCCATAGGTAATATTTTCACCGGCAGTCATGCGCGGATTGAGTGACGAGTATGGGTCTTGAAAAATACATTGCATGGACAAACATAAGTCTCGTCTGTCCTTAGGATCTGTAAGCGTTGCAAGGTTTTGTCCACGGTAAATCACCTGCCCTTCCGTGATTTCATGCAACCCTAAAATGAGACGGCCGATGGTAGACTTGCCAGAACCAGACTCCCCCACGATACCCACTGTTTCGCCTTTGTGAACTTGAAAACTAACATCTTTAACGGCGCAAAAGTCTTGCTTTGGTTTAAACAAACTTGCCGGGGTTGTGAATATTTTGGCTAGCCGCTTTACCTCCAGTACCGGCACCTCAGCCACGTCTGTATCAACTTGCTTATCTAGCAAGTACTCCAACGCTGCATTTGCAATGGTTGCTTGCTCAGCTTGGGGTAAAACAAATCGTTCAATACGCTTTTCAATACGTGGCACCGACGCCATCAAAGCCTGGCTATAGGCATGCTTTGGATGATTAATCAGTGTCGCTGTTGGAGCCTGTTCAACATGTTGGCCATGGCGTAAAACATAAAGGTATTCGCACATTTCTGCTACCACACCCATGTCGTGGGTAATGAGGATAACAGCAACGTTATTGCGTCGGCTGAGCTTAAGTAAGGTTTCTAGAACAGACTTTTGCACCGTAACATCCAACGCAGTAGTTGGCTCATCGGCAATAATGAGTTGTGGTTTGGCCGCAATGGCAATGGCAAATACAATACGCTGACAAAGCCCGCCTGATAGCTGGTGAGGGTACTTACTGAGCCGATCTTCCGCCATTGACACGTCGGCTTGTTGCAGTAACTTAATGGCGTAGGCTTTGGCTTTAGCACCGGCCATATCGGTATTGGCCTCAATGGCTTCTATCACTTGCTCGCCAATCGTTAGTACCGGATTGAGGGCAGTCATTGGGTTTTGATAGATGTATCCAATTTGGCGGCCGCGCAAGGTTTCTAATGCACTTTCAGTAGATGATAATAAGTCTTTATTTTGCATCAAAATTTGGCCAGAGTTAACCACAGCTCGTGGGTCGAGCAGCCCCAAGATAGCCTTACCAATAGTAGACTTGCCCGCGCCGCTTTCGCCCACCACGCCAACAATTTGTCCAGCATTAACGGTGATGGATATGTTTTTTAGGGCGAAAAAATCAACTGCGTCATCCTCATCCTCTTGTTTAGCGAGAGGGTAGCTAACACTAAGGTTGTTAATTTCTAATAAGATTGAAGAATTCATCATTAACCCCTAGGCTGCAAAAATGGATTGTTGTGTTCACGGATACGGTCTGCCACAACATTAATGCACAGCACCAATGCCACCAATACAAGGCCCGGTACAATACTGATCCACCACTTACCAGACAATAAATAATCGTTGCCGTTAGCAATTAGTAAGCCAAGGGAAGGTTCGGTAATGGGTACACCAACGCCTAAAAAAGACAAAGTGGCTTCGGCACCTATGGCACCGGATAAACTCATAGGCAGCATTACCAAAACCGGTGCAATACTATTAGGCAGCAAAAACCTTAACATGATGCGCCAATTGGCTAAACCTGCCAAACGTGCCGCGTCGATGTACTCTTTTTGCATCTCTGACAAAGCCGAAGACCGAGTTAAACGAGCCTTGCTGGCCCAAGTACCAATGATCAAGGCATAGATCACCTTATCCACACCCGTACCAAACATGGCCAACAACATCAGCGCCAGCAAAATGCCCGGAAAACTCACCTTTAAGTCTACGGCGCGCATGATAATGGTTTCTATCCAGCCACCTTTTAAAGCGGCTAACAAACCTAGCAACACACCCAATATAGTGCCTACAATAACCGCCGAAAAAGCCACAAATAGGCTGATTCTTAGGCCGTACATTACCGTTGACAAAATATCCCTACCTACGGCGTCGGTGCCAAGCCATGCGGTGGTGCCGGTGCCTAATTTAGACATGGGCGGCAACAAACCGTCCATAATGTCTAAGGTCATTAAGTCGTATGGGTTTTGCGGCGCAATCCAAGGCGCTAGCAATGCCACCAAAATAAATAACCCTACACCCACCAGCCCCATTAGAGCCAATGGGTAGTGTGCAAATATGGTCTTATACTGATGCCACAGGATATTAGACATGCGTTTAATAGTAGACATAGGCATCACTTTTGATAACGAATACGTGGGTCTAAGATGGCATAGAGCACATCCACCACAAAGTTAATAAACACAAACATCAAAGTGATGAGTATGAGGTAGGCCACCACTACAGGGCGGTCTACCATGTGAATAGAATCGAGCAACAGTTTGCCAATGCCAGGCCATGCGAACACGGTTTCTGTGACTGTTGAAAACGCGATGAGCCCACCCACTTCTAAGCCTGTAATCGTAACGATGGGAATTAAAATATTACGTAACAAGTGACGGCGAATAATACGTTGCTTGCTAATGCCTTTGGCTCGTGCAAAGGTCATATACTCTTGATATAACACTTCTTGAGTGCCCGACTTAGCCAGTCGTGTTTGCATACAAATTTTGTATATCGCAAGGTTTATGGCCGGCAAGGCCATGTGTCGAAGGCCATCGATAGACAATAGTGACCACTCGATACCAAATAAGGGGTTAGTGTCGCCACGGCCAGAGGCCGGCAACCACTTTAAAAACACGGCAAATACTAAAATTAACAACAGTGCTTGCCAAAAATTGGGAATGGAATAACCCACGGTGGTTAAAAAACTAATCAGCCGTGAAGGTTTGCTACTACTTTTAATGCCAGAGTAAATGCCCATAGGAATACCAATGCTCAAACCTATAAACATGGCTAACAAGGCAATTTCTAAGGTGGCCGGCAAGCGCTCTATAATCAGTTCTAATACCGGGCGATTATGTACATAAGAAACGCCAAAATCCCCCTGTAATATGTTGCCAGCAAAGGTGAAATATTGCTCATAAAGGGGCTTATCTAAGCCTAGCTCAATAGCCAGATCAATTTTATCTTGTTCGGTAAAGTCTTCGTCGGCCAGCATTTCAACCGGGTCACCAACAACAAACATACCCATGAAAACGATGAGTGACATAATAAAAGCCAATATCAGGCTTTGCCACATACGCTTTGCAATATAAATTAACACCAGCCACACTCCTAAAAAAATACCGCCAATATTACACGTAATACTGGCGGTTAACTGCACCTACGTTACTAAACCTAAGTAACGTTATTTAGGGCTTACCATATCGGCAAAGGTGCGCTCATCTGGACGGCCAACAACGGTTAGGTTGCTGTCGTGGGCCCAAATACTGTGCTGATAGTACAGCGGAATGCCCGGCAACTCATCCACTGCCACCTGCATAGCTGCCTGCAAATACCCATGAGAGGCCTGCTTGTCAGTTTCTACGGCCCATTTCTCCATAGCCGCATCAAAGTCTGCGTTGTGGTAGTTGGAGTAGTTACTTACACCTAAGTTAAGGTCTTTATTGCGCGAAGCAAAGGCATAGGAGATCATTTGTGCCGCACCTTGAGGGTGTCCCCAGCCGTACATAAACACGCCAAAATCACGGTTCTTACGGCCTTTCTTAAACACACTCCATGGTTCTGCCTTTAAACTCACCTCAATACCAACACGGGTAAAGTACTGGGCAATGGCTTGGGCCACACGGGTGCCGTTAATGTAACGGTCATTAGGTACGTTAAGCTCCATTTTGATGCCAGTGGCATAACCAGCTTCGGCCAGCAAGGCTTTGGCTTGTTCTGGGTCGTAGGTTAAATCTGGCATGGTTGGGTCTGCACCTTCACGATAGCTTGGCGAGAACTGCGACGCCACGGTAGCCATGCCTCCCATCAAACGCTCAACAATGGCTTCGCGGTTAACCGCTAAAGATAATGCTTTACGTACGCGCAAGTCGGCTAACGGGTTGCTGCCATCTGCAGCGGTAACACCAGGGGCTTGCTCACTGCCTACATCTAAGATGAGGAAGATAGTGCGCCACGATGGTGTGCTGGTTGAACTGTAAGCGGCGTCGTCTTTTAGGCTTTCTAAATCTTCCATGGTGGGGTTTTCAACAAGGTTAAAATCACCTGCTAATAAGCCTGCCATTCGCGCGCCAGAGTTCTTCACCGAACGAATTTCAACGCGATCCCAATTGCCGCCATCGCTCCAGTGATTAGGGTTGCGTACTAGGTCTGCATCGCCTGTGTTGGCGAAACTTTCAAGGGTGTATTTACCCGTGCCATTGGCCATTTCTCCAGATTCAAACTGGGCACGCGTTGGGTAACGAGTAATGCCACAATCACCGGTGTTGTCGTATTGTAACGGCACCGTAAAATCGGCCTGACTAGCAGACAAAATAGACAGCGACTTGAGCTTTTCTGGCAACACTGGGTAGGCTTTCAGTGTAGTAAAAGCAACGGTGTGATCATCAATCACTTTAACATCAGTTACTGGGCTCATGGCACTAGTAAGCATGTTCTTTTTACCGTCTACACGGTACATCATGCGGCAGGCGCTATACACCACGTCTTGCGCTGTAAACGCTGCGCCGTTGTGGAAGGTTACACCCTCACGCAAATGGAATAACAACGTGGTATTGTCTTGCCATTCGTAGGACGTAGCCAACAATGGCTGATCTGTACGAGACACTAACGCTTCGTAAATGTGCTCGTTAAGCGATGCAGTAGGTGAGGCACTACTCTTGAACGGGTCCACCGTAGAAGGCGCGGCCGAATAAGCCATGCGCAAGGTATCAGCACCTGCACTAGAGGCCAATAACGAGGAGAAAACTCCTACCGCGGCAGCCAATTTTAAATAATTAATTTGCATAAAATACTCCTGGTTATTGTTTTACTTCTTCTGTTGATCTACAAAAGCTGCAATTTGGCCTAAGGCTGCACCACAATCTTTTTGCATTTGACCAAAACGTCCTGTTTTGGAGCGGGTGTCTTCATCTAGATAAAGATCACGCCGAATTTCTACCTGCAATATATGCTGGTTAATTTCTGGCCAGCCATAGCGCACAATCATTTCCCCACCAACAAAGCGGCCATTAACGGTGACATCGTAACCTTGGTCGCTAAAGGCGTCTGCCACTGCTTCGGTGTAGGCCGGACTACAGGCTTCGCCGCGGCGATCGCCAATATCAATTTGAGGGCGTTGTTTGCCACCGCGAGCTTGGGCATCCTTTTGGGTCATGGAGTGGCAGTCCAACACAAACGCACAGCCGTGTTGTTGGCGCATTTGCTCAATTTGAGAGGTGATTGATTGATGGTAAGGTACAAAACAATGGGCCAAGCGCTGTTTCAATTCTCGATTACTTAATAGCCGATCATAAATATTGTGGATTTCTTTGGTGCGCGACCAAAACAAAGTGGTGCCAGATTTCAGCCCGGTTGGCTGCATGCGGCCGTACCAGTTATCACTATCCTCCAGCATAGCTGCATCAATATCGTGTTGGTGACGATTAACGTCAATATAGGCCCGAGGAAACAAGGCGTGTACCGAGGCCAAACCCAAACCGTTACGCGCGTGGTAAAGTTCATCAACATACTTGTCGTTTGGAAAATCGAGCACTTCAAAAGGTAGCGAGGGGTTAGGCCCAAAATCATCAGGGTAAACCTCACCACTATGGGGAAAGCTCAATAATAACGGCGTAATCAAATGCTCACCTGAGCGTGCGCCGGTTTCTACTTTAATACTCGCCTGGGGTTGGCCATTCACTTGTATGTAACTCATGTGTCTGTCGCTTACTCATCTGTGAGTGAATAATTGGTGAAACTGAAGACAGATTAAAGTGGAAGATAAACGGGCACAACGTTATTAAGCAGGGCTAACAATCTATAAGTTTTAGTTATATAGTATTTGGGAATTCAAAGCCCATGTAGGATGCACAACCATGAGCCAAACCCAAAAAATCAACCGTTTTAAATACATCGAAGCTTTTTCTGCGGTCATTTCCTGCGGCAGCATCTCGGCAGCAGCAAAACACCTTGGCGTATCGCAACCGGCCGTAAGCCAACTCATAAAAAAATTAGAAGACTCCGTGGGGGTGCCTTTGTTCGTGCGACGCAATGGCGTCATCTACCCCACGGCTAGAGCAGAAAGCCTGCGTGATGACGTTGATGACCTGTTGATGCAGTTAGATAAAATCCAAATGCAACTAAACTTTGGCCGCACCAGCACCATGAGCACCGTGCGTTTTTCGGCCAATATGTCGATTACTAACGAGCTATTGCCAACAATACTGGCCCATCTGCACCAGAGCAAACCTAGCATTTCTTTTTACGTTAACTCATTACCTGTTGCCAACATGGCCAAGTCCATTATGGACGGCAATGTCGACTTTTCCCTTTCTACCAAAGCACTGAACCACGCTAACATCGTCAGTAAAAAGCTCATTAGCGCCCGAGAAGTATGTGTTTTACCTAGAACACATACCTTGGCAACAAAAGAAAAGCTGTCAATACGAGATCTAAAAAACCAAAAAATGATGATGACCTCGCGTACCGACAGCTCCTACGATCAACACAGAAAGCTCTTCCATAACCACCGTGTACAATACCGTAAACTACTGGAATCCCCGTTTGCCACTCTTTCCATGGCAATGCTCGCGCAGCTTGATGCCCTATCCATCAACAACGTTTTGATCGCCCACCTCGTATGCCAACATAACGACCAAATCACCTGGCGACCGATTGAAGAATTTGATCACGAAACCCATTTTTACTTATCCATGCCACCCTGGTTAGAAGGCACACCTACGGAACAATTCATTTTAGACAGCCTTAAATGCGTGATCACACCCATTGCAGAGACGCTTGATTTAACCATGTCCATATAAGTTAATATTATGAAGATTTAGGCTAAGCTTATAGGATTGCCGAGCTAATTAATTACCCTTAAAGTGAGCCTAACGTTAATTTGGTTAGATCCCTCATGAATATCTGTATTTTACACATTGGTTTTGCCAACCCAGCTGTGACCTCTAAACACCAGCCTTCGCCGGTGCGCTTTCAAAATTTGCTCGGACCATTCATGCCTGAGACTCGGTGGCAGGTAATTAACTGCGTTGAAGATGCACTACCCACCGATACCAGTCTGTTTGATGGCTACCTCATCACAGGCGGCAAGTATTCAGTGTTTGAGGATCTTCCATGGCAATATCAGTTATTTGATTTCATTCGCAGTGTGCATGCTAACAAAGTTCCACTGGCGGGCATTTGCTATGGGCATCAAGCCATTGCCCATGCGCTCGGGGGAGAAGTAGAACGCTTTATTGGCGGCTGGGGGGTGGGTATAAACCAATTACAAACTACCCAACTACCCAAGTGGATGCAGCCACAGCCAGCACAACTCGACTTGTTGGCCATGCACCAAGACCAGGTGACCCAACTGCCACCTCATTGCGACGTGTTTTTAAGCAGTGACTTCTGCCCGATTTCAGGATTTTACCAAGCGCATCGGCTATTCGCCATTCAACAGCACCCCGAGTTTACGCCTGAATTGTGCCAAGACTTAATAGAGCGCCGACAAGACAGAATTGGCAGCATCTATCAACAGTCCATAGATTCGCTAAACACCCCTCACCAAGGCGCCGTTGTGGGCCAATGGATCGCGCAGTTTTTTGTTTTTGGGTCATGAACTACTGCAACTATAGTCCGTTAGGAAGCTATAATTCACCACCAACAATGTATAAAGAGACCGCATCTGGCGTATACTTCGGCCTATCAATTACCGCCGAACAAAGTGCGGTCCTCGTTACATCTGATGCAATTCAAGTTAACCTTTCACTGGCAGCGTCCAGCCACGATAGGCTATTCGCCAGCTACCTCCGGCAGCAACTCACCAACACAAAACATCAACACGGAGACTGGCAACTCACAGTTCACCCTCATTCAAATGATCCATTCACGATACCCGCGACTTCTATAGAACACCTACCAACAACGTCACTGCAGCAATCGCCGCATGCTCAATACAGCTACACTCGTTATTTAAGCAAGGGAGAATTAAGTTACAGGCAACTATGCCTGCAAGTTATTGCCGATTTAATCCAATTAACACAGCACCTAAATAGTGCGGGAAACGACACTATTTACCCACCACACTTGGTCGATCATGGCAGTCTTAACAAACTTTTTGGCTGTATGTTGTTATTCGGCTAGGCTCAAAAAAACATGCCCACCGACACATCGGACGCACGAGGAATGTCTAGCCGCTGCTTAGAAAGTGGCTACCCGAATTGTTAAGGCTGCTTAGCTATAGCTCTTCGGCATTACGCCTCTAAGTGATTTACTCATCTCTGCTACCAGCTTACGCATAGCGATCACTTCTTGAGTTCTCAGCCCATGAATGTATCTATGATGATCTCTTCCGTACTGCGGATTGGTTGGACCTGTGGAGGCTCCACCGTGGCGTTTACATCGGCCATTGCGAAGGTTGCCCTTGTGCTTGCAGAGGCCGCCTGAGCGCGTTTTAGCCCCGAAAACGGGTAAGGTGTTTAGGTCAAGCCGATTGGTGGTTACATGGGCTTTATAGTCCTTTTTTAGCATTAACACCCACCCCCTCATACACACCAATAGCAGCCTGGCCCCCAGCCTCAATGTTTACTTTTTCAACAATAATTTTTTGTTGGCCTTTGCCTTTCATCCGTTCAAGTGTATTGATTTGGTCTATGCCTAACCTCGATAGTTTGGTGTATAGGTTACCCAAGCGTGTACCTAAAACTTAATCCTTATCTTATAAGGAGGCGTATCTTTTTTCACGTTACACCTACTAAGTACTACTATTGTTTTGAAGATTCAATTATTTAGTTACGTCTTTAGACTGGGCCTTCTGCTCTTTACACACTCATGGATATGAGTCATTTTTGTAATAATCGCTAGGTTCAAGAGTCAAAAATGGCTCATAAAACATTATGTGAAATTTAATGTTTTTAATAATTTCAACAAGTTATATGCTGTTTTTAATCTGGCACCAAAATTGCAATTAGACTAGTCTGGCGTTAGTGCCGGACACACAAAATAAATAATATAGGATCGAGAAAATGACTCTCTTTAAGAAATTATCTAAAACTGCGTTGGTTAGTTCAGTAGCAGCGGTGGCTTTATCAACTTCATCTCTTTGTCTTGCAGGTGCGACTTGGAATATGCCAACACCATATAGTGACGGTGTCCATCATACGAAAAATGTTCTGGCTTTTGCTGAAGACGTAAATGCGACGACGAATGGCGAGCTAAATATTGTTGTACATTCTGGTAGCTCCTTGTTTAAACACCCAGAAATTCATAGAGCGGTTAAAACAGGTCAAGTGAACATTGGTGAAATGTTCATGGGTATACTGGGTAATGATGACCCAATGTTTAAATTAGATAATATTCCTTTCCTAGCATCAAACTTCTCTCAAGCAAAAGCTCTATGGGACGCTTCTCGAGAAGAGATTCAAAAATCTATGGCAGAAAATGGCTTGAAGTTGTTGTATGCAGTACCGTGGCCACCTCAAGGCCTCTACACAAAAGATGCAGTGAACGGCATTTCTGATTTGGAAGGCTTGAAAATGCGTGCATATTCACCTTCTACCTCACGTTTATCGGTATTGTTAAAGTCCACACCAACAACTGTGCAAACACCAGAGATTCCTCAGGCATTTGGTACTGGCATTATCAATGCCATGGTTACATCTCCATCTACAGGAGTAAGCAGTCAAGCATGGGATTTTGTTAATCACTACACAGATGTTCAAGCATGGATTCCTAAAAATATGGTTTTCGTAAATTCTAAAGCGTTTAACCGTCTATCTGACAGTACCCAGAAATCCGTTCTTGAAGCAGCTACTGTTGCAGAAACTCGTGGTTGGGATATGGCTGCCAAGGAAACTAGCATAAAGACGGACATGTTAGCTGAAAATGGCATGGCTGTTTCTAAGCCAAGTAAAGAGCTAACTGCTGCTTTGGAAAATATCGGTTCCACAATGGCTGAAGAATGGGTTCAAGAGTCAGGCCAGCGCGGCACTGCAGTATTAACCCAATATAAAAAGTAATTCTACCTCTTTAGGCTGGCCTTAATAGCTTTTAGGCCAGCCACTATCTGAAAGTTTTGGAGCACTTTTTATATGCGTTCAATTTTAGATCGTATCTACACTTTATCGGGTGCCTTTGCGGGCGCTCTAATTCTTGGCATAACTTTGATTATTATGGCCCAAATTGTAGGTAGATGGTTTGGCATAGTAATACCCTCAACAGATGACTTCTCGGGCTTTATGTTAGCTGCATCAAGCTTCTTGGGGCTGGCTTACACCTTTAAAGCAGGCGGGCATATACGGGTTAGCCTTGTTATACAGCGACTTCCCGCTCGTTACAGAAAGGTACAAGAATTTTTCGTTTTGATAATTGCGGCTCTATTAGCCATATTTATGTCTTGGTATCTGTGGAACATGGTTTATGAAAGTTACGTTTTCGAAGAACTATCCGTTGGTTATATCCCCGTTCCATTATGGATTCCTCAGCTGCCTGTTTCTATAGGATGTAGTTTGTTTACTCTTGCCATCATTGATGAACTAGCTAGTGTTTCCATTGGCAACCGTCCTACTTATCAGCAACATGAAGAAGAGTTATCTTTGGAGGAACTCTAGTGGACACTATTACGATTTCAATCATATTAACAGCATCTCTACTCGCATTACTTTCTGCGGGGGTTTGGGTGGCGCTAACACTAATGGCTGTGGGGTTATTAGGGATGACCCTAATGGGTCTAGGTTCATCAGGGTTAATTTTCGCGACAACTACATGGGGGACGAGCTCTAGCTGGGCTTTGACTGCGTTACCCTTGTTTATATGGATGGGGGAAATCTTATTTAAAACCAAACTGTCAAAGGCGCTTTTTGAAGGCCTGACTCCTTGGTTGGGGCGTATTCCAGGTCAGTTATTACACGTTAATATATTAAGCTGCGGCGTCTTTGCTGCTGTATCAGGCTCTTCTGCTGCCACTGCTGCAACCATTGGTAAAATGACTCTGCCTGAGTTGAAAAAAAGGGGCTACAGTGAGTCCATGGCTATAGGGACTTTAGCTGGTTCAGGGACCCTAGGGCTATTAATTCCACCATCGATTATCTTAATTGTATACGGTGTGGCCGCTGAAGTGTCTATTTCAAGATTGTTCATTGCTGGAGCAGTACCAGGTTTGCTCTTGGTAACTTTGTTTATGGCATATACCATCCTCTGGTCTATGGTATATGCCAAAGGCGGGAACAAAGAAGCTCAGACGTATTCATTGGTAGAAAAAATCAAATCAATTAAGGAACTTTTACCTGTAGTCGGTCTAATTATATTTGTATTAGGCTCCATTTACACAGGTTTAACCACTCCCACAGAGGCTGCAGCATTTGGTGTGGTGGGAGCTCTATTCTTAGCCTATGTTACCGGCGCATTGTCAACTGATAGCTTTAAGGAAAGCCTAATGGGGGCTGTGCGAACATCATGCATGATCTCTCTTATCCTAGCTGGAGCGGCTTTTTTAACTATAAGTATGGGCTTTTTAGGAATCCCAAGAGCGTTAGCAACTGCGATCGGAGAGTTACAGCTTTCTCCATATATGCTGTTAGTTTATCTGACCTTATTATTTGTTGTGCTAGGGTGTTTTTTGGACGGCATTTCAGTAGTTGTACTCACAACTAGTATCGTATTGCCTATGGTTCAACAAGCTGGAATTGATCTACTATGGTTTGGTATCTATATTGTGCTAGTGGTAGAAATGTCCCAAATAACGCCGCCAGTTGGATTCAATTTGTTTGTGGTTCAGTCGCTCACTGGGAAGAATATCTTGTATGTTGCAAAAGCAGCCTTGCCGTTCTTTTTGTTAATATTGCTGGCAGTTGTGCTTATCACTATCTTCCCATCAATTGTTACAGGCTTACCAATGATAATGATAAGCTAGGTATTTAAGGGTTGGTTAGCTCGATGCAACTCAGCCCATATCTGTAATAGGAAACGAAGAGGATAACCTGCACTCGGCTTATCCTCTTCACTGAAGACTATGCCTTTTTTTAAGAATAGAAGTATCAAATCAAGCTTGTTGTTTGCATTCGGATTATTGTGTGCATTCACCATACTGTCCAGTGCCATTGGCCTTTATGCAAATAGCCAGCTTAGAGCAGATTACAGAATCGCTGTTGAGGAAAAAATACCTTCTATTGCATCTATGGTGCACTTAAGCACTGAATCGGTACTTTTAACCAATCTAGTTCCACAGCTTTATAGTGCTGATAATGATAATGCCAGAAGAAAGTATTGGAGGAGAATACAGGACAGTATTGACTTAATAGACCTAAGGCTAAAAGTAATGTTGGCAGAAATGCCTTGGGACCAGGACTTGAGCCTTACAATAAGTCAATTTCAAGAGTTGAAACCTCTTATAGAAAGCATGAACGAGAACGTTAAAAAGCGGATTATTTACAAAGAAGAAATAAAACGCAGCCATTCTCAGTTTACCAACCTCACCGAAGAACTAACTCTTTTAGTTAGGTCTTATGATGCTCAGTCAAAACCTAACGCCACACAATCCAGCACAGCTGATTTAGAGTCTTCTAGGGATATAACTACAAGGCTACAAATAACAGTGTATCGAGCTGTTAACATTATCAATTCGCTTTATAACACGCTTAATTCCAAGCAACTTAACTATCTGAGTGAGCAATTAAATGACGTCGCAGCGGAGCTTAGCAGTCGGGTTCTGGAGTTAGAGGGCCGATCTGATCTGCCACACCTACACACACTTACCGATAGCATTAGTAAGGCGACAACTGTAGATCGAAACCTATTTAAACTTCGAGCAATCGAAGAAACTAACAGAGAACACTCCTATAGAATTTTTGGTGAAGCTGAAATCATTCTGGATTCAGTTAACTACAAGATAGGAGAATACGTTAATAAAATTCAGATTGATTCTATACTCTCATCTCAAGCGGCAACGACTAGAATTAAGTTTCAGCACATCATGATGATATTCATTGTATCGCTAAGTATTTTTTTCTCTATTACCGTTATGTGGCTTTACGTAAAAAGAAGAATACTTGATCGTATACAGGCCTTAAATTACAGCATGGCGGTTATTTCATCGGGTGACCTAGCATATAGAGTACCGGTAGCCGGAGCCGATGAAATAGGTGATATGGCAACCTCATTAATCAGCTTTCGAGACCAACTGAACGAAAAGCAATTTGAATTAGTCCAAGCCAGCAAGCTGGCGGCAATAGGTCAACTATCTACAGGTATTTCTCATGAGATTAACCAACCATTAGCTGCCATTGGTCATTATTCTAGAAATGGCTCACGTATGATTGACTGCGACGACCTAGCAGGGGCTTCAAAGAACTTTGACAACATTGCAAGGCTTGTGAAAAAAGCCACTACAATCACGTCAAGGCTAAAATCTATAGCCAGAAAGCCCCAAGAAAAACTCTACAAAGTAAATCTGTATGAGTCGGTCAAGAATGTACTGGAGATTCTATCTAGCCACCCAAGGTTCAAATTTGTAGAAATGTCCATAGACATGAATAAAGATGACGCTGATGTTCTCGCAGAACAAGTTCAGTTGGAACAAGTCATCTTAAACTTGGTTACAAATGCTATTGATGCGCTCGAAACCGTAGAAGGTAAAAAGGAAATAACCATTCGCAGTAACTACACCGGTGATTTCGTTTATTTAAACATAGTAGATAATGGCATTGGTATACCTGCAGACCTTCAAGGCAAGATATTCGATCCCTTTTTTACCACCAAGAATTCCGATAAGGGGCTAGGGCTTGGGTTAGCCATATCCTATAGTATAGTCAAGAGTTTCGGCGGCAACATTAGGGTGAATAAAAACCTTGATAAGGGCAGCACGTTTACTACAAAGCTGGTAGCTATTAATTAATAGGTGGAACTGTTGAAAAATATATTAGATCAAATTCAAGTATTTATCATCGACGATGAAGAAGATGTTAGAGAATCCTTGAGTCAAACACTTTCTTTTGAGGGGATAAAATCTGAAGGATTTGGTAACCCAGCAGAAGCGATATACAAATGCAGACAAGGCTGGCCTGGGGTTGTTATATGTGACCTCAGTATGCCTGACATGGATGGCTTAGAGGTGTTAGATCAGATATTAGAAATAGATAATGAGATCCCCGTTATTCTATTTAGCGCTCATGCTGATATTTCGATTGCCCTCAAAGCTGTTAGGCAAGGTGCATATGATTTTCTTGAAAAAACCGAAGATCCTCAAATTCAGGTAGATACAATTCACCGAGCTATAACTAAACGTGCACTCGTCCTGGAAAATATAGAACTAAGGAAAACGATAGACAATGCTCATGACATAGAAAGCCGTTTAATTGGACATGGTCAAGCAATTAATACCGTCAAAAAAGAACTAATAAATTTAGCACAAGTCGATGTGGATGTGGTCCTCAATGGCGAAACAGGAACTGGAAAGGAAGTTGTTGCAAGGTGCATACATGACTTTAGCGCCAGAAAGTCCGCACCATTTGTTGCAATTAATTGCGGTGCTATTTCGGAAAACTTGATAGAAAGTGAGCTATTTGGTCACGAGGTAGGATCATTTACGGGAGCTTCAAAGAAGCGCATCGGAAAACTAGAGTACGCTAATGGCGGTACGGTTTTTTTGGACGAAGTTGAGAGTATGCCTCATTATCTACAAATTCGCCTATTGAGAGTTCTCCAAGAAAGATATATAGAAAGAGTTGGTGCTAATAAAAATATAGAACTGGACATTAGAGTAATCGCAGCTAGCAAAGTGGACCTTAATGAACACGTTGTAAACGGAGGCTTTCGGCAAGATTTGTATTACCGCTTAAGTATTGCAAGCATCGAGCTACCCAATATTTCCCAAAGAAAGGATGATATAGGGCTCCTATTTAGCCATTTTGTAGCTAAAGCCTCTAAGAAGCATCACAAATCACCAGCATCAATTCCATCGACATTGATAAGGCAATTAGAGCATCGAGATTGGCCTGGCAATGTTCGAGAAATTTCAAACGAAGCAGAAAAATGGGTGCTAGGGCTTTCAATAAGTCAAAAGTCTAGAAGTGCATTTGAAGATAACTCTTCTCACTCTCTTGATGAAAAACTAGGGCGTTTCGAAAAGGAGATAATTGAAGATGCGCTATTGAGAAGTGATCATAGTATTTCTGAGACAGCTGATGACCTAAGCATACCAAGAAAAAAACTTTATCTACGGATGAAGAAGTATGGTATCGGAAAATATGACGAGTAATTAATATCTCTAGTTATTTAACATTTTTACAGGATTATCTAATAAAAACATGTAATCCCCCGCATAACCAGAGCAGCTATAAGTAGAAAATTCCATTAAACTAAATGTGCGTTTTGACTTCACGCGGTGCCATTATGGAGGCCACCGAAAATGGTTTCTATGCCCTCGGTGTAATACTAGGGTAGCTGTTTTGTATGGTGTTAGCGTTTATTTTTATTGCCGACATTGTTACCAGTTACCCTATAGCTCACAAAATCAAGGCGAACTAAATCGCATAATTGAGCAAAAACACAAACTAGGTAAGCGTATTTTTGAGCATTATGAGAATGGCACTGGCTGGGGCAAGAAGAAAGGCATTCATTCCTCTACATTTAACAAACTACACTGTAGGCCTTGTAGTTAGTAGGTTATTTTTTTAACTATCCGTCCTATGTACCAACTTGTGTACCAAAAAAGTAATCTGTCCCCCTTAACTAAGGTCAAATTAGTGTGAAACAGTGGCTAAGTGACACTCTAAAATCTCAACAACTTTATTAGGTTTAACAAAAAATGGAGCATGTTAATCTTAGCGCTAACTATTGGTTATGATGTTGGATTATAGGGGAAAGCATGAAGGTTAAAAAGATCATCTTTACTATCCTTGGTTTAGTGTTTTTTGTAGCTTGTTTAGGAATGTACAAGTTTAATTATCTTGCTAGCCTACCGGGATATAGTGTTGATGGTAATAAATGTTTTGAAATCGATCCTCGAATTGGCTGTGATCAAGATTAAAAATCAGAAAAATTCCTAGTTTTCTTCCTGTAAGTTTGGGTTGCTGGAGACAACATTAAAACTGGTTTATACACTAATAATAGCCCTAAAGGGGTAAGGAAAATAACTATGGATCAAAAACTTAGAGCCTTAATGCAAGTAAATACGTTTTACTATTTCTTGATTAGTGTGGCACTTGTAACAATCGCACAACTGTCAACTATGATGGTAATCGTGTTAGTTGATATTACAGGCAAAGAAAGTGTAGTTGCTGCTTCGATAATCGGGCCCTGCCTAATAGGAGTCTTTGGAATAATTAGATTGCTAACTAATATGGGTCTTTTGGTGAGTGATATGGATGATAGTGTCAGAGCAACGGCCTATGGTGCAGCGATGTCAGAGATTCCGTTCGCGGCTCTCAAACTTGTTTTTGCCTTAATATTTGCCCTAGTAGCTGCGGTGCAGCTGATGGCGATATTCTAACGTAATATTGATTTAATCTGGAACTTGTAGCATTTAAATATTAATCAGTGTCCTGTGAATTTGGGCATTGATGAATTTTATTTCGCACAGCTTGCCATTTACCTATCAGTGATTTGCTAATAGCTCCTGTGGGGGAAGTTGCACTGAAAATTGATGATTATGAACTGGCTAAAATGATTCCTAAACCAATCACCGAGATCCAAAACCAACGTTTGGGAGCAACTTTTTCGCCTAGCCACAACCATGCGGTAATCGTTGTAATTGCAGCAAAAGCGGCAAAACCAATGCTAGCCGCAATGCGGCCATCGCCCTGAGACCCTATAAGAAAAGCCCAAAGCGCAGCAACTTCTAAGGTCGCTTGGGCAAATACCAACACCGCCATTTTGCCTTTAGGTGTGTTGAGTTTCTGACCTTTTTGTAGCTGCAAAGCGACTAGTATTAGTACGCTAATCAGGGCAAACATACGATTTAAATATAACGCAGGCATGGGGCCTAGTTCGGCGCTGGCTTCTTGGGCGAAAAACATGCGTAGCGACACAGTAAATGCCGTTGCTAGGCCTAACAATGCGGTAGTGCGCAGCCAGGCTGCGTCGTAGTCGGGTTCGCTGACTGAGTTTTTGGAAGGCCGAGATAACATAATTACACCACCAAATACCAGTGCAATAGCAAGTCCCTGAGTCAAACTAAAAGGTTGGCCCGCGAACGCATTCATGGCTACCAACATCACCGTAAAACTTGATGCTGCTGGGGAAGCAACAGCCACAGGGCCACGCTCGATGGCTTTGTATAAAAACATTAGTGCTACAAGGTTAAGTGCCCCAGACGCCGCCGATACGGCCCAAGCGTAGCCATGCCAGCGGGGCCAGTCGTCGGTAAACATAAATAACACGCTTAAACCCACGGTAGACAGGCTCATCACCGCTAAGATTAAAATGCTAATCGACACTTTTTGAGTAGTGGAGCGTGCTACCGCATCAGACACACCAATAAACACCGCCGCTAGCAAGCCCCAAATAATTCCGGTCATAGATATATCTCGTTGCAATCTCTATATTGATAATGTCGCCTTTTCCAAGGCTCATTATAATTGGTCGCCATACGGGCTTTATAGTCCTTTTTAAGCATTAACACCCCCCTGTTCATACACGCCAATGGCCGCCTGGCCCCCAGCCTCAATGTTGACTTTTTCAACAATGATTTTTTGTTGGCCTTTGCCTTTCATCCGTTCAAGTGTATTGATTTGGTCTATGCCTAACCTTGTAGTGGTCAAGTAAAACTGGCCACGGTATAAGAGACAAGGTTGTACTTTGCCTCTGCTTTATTTGGTGGCAAGCCACTGTTATGTTGATGCGGTCTGTGCTGGCTGTAATAGCCAACAATATATCGTGTGATCGAGGCCTGAGCCTCATTAAAACTTGAGTATCCCGTTGTGGGCACCCATTCACTCTTTAAACTTCTAAAAAATCGTTCCATTGGGGCATTATCCCAACAATTTCCACGGCGACTCATGCTTTGTTTTATTTGCAACCGCCAAAGATTTTGACGGAAGCTGATGCTCGTATAGTGGCTGCCTTGGTCGGAATGAAACATGACTCCGGAGGGTCTGCCGCGTAATTCATAGGCCATATTCAAGGCCTGCTTGGTCAAACGGCTATCCGGCGATCGTGATAACGCCCAGCCCACGGGTTTGCGAGCAAATAAATCCATAACGACGGCCAAATAGCTCCATCGTTGCCCAGTCCAAATATAGGTTACATCACCACACCAGGCTTGATTGGGCGCCGTAACATTGAACTGTCTATTCAGTTCGTTAGGTATAGCTACGTGAGGCTGGTGAGCCTTCTTGTAGGCATGCTTAGGCAATTGACAGCTGACTAAGCCCAAGTCTTTCATGATGCGTCTAGCGCGCTAGCGGCTTAGGCTCATGCCGCCCTGAGATACCATCGCAGCAATGCTCCTGGAGCCAGCGGAACCATTACTTAGTTC
>Ga0315327_10000177_pt1 | contig 30108 bp, 31 predicted proteins | sample M110032315metaG_FD_203460 | JGI IMG/M metagenome (GOLD analysis project Ga0315327, IMG submission 203460) | Ammonia-oxidizing marine archaeal communities from Monterey Bay, California, United States - M1 100m 32315 | ecosystem: Environmental > Aquatic > Marine > Coastal | place: USA: California... | reverse complement strand
GAACTCTTGGACGAAAATGGGAAGATTTGGTTTTCCGGTGGAACGACCTGGGAAGTCGATCGAGACAAACGCTGGAAGGGCAAGAAGACTTTCTATACCGAGCATGGTGACTGGTTCGTCGCGTGTAGTTGGGCTATCTTGGCGTTAATTACCGGACTGGCTTATTGGTGCAGGCCGAGGGAAGTGCGGTTTTAGGAAACGAAAGAGTATTGATTGCGAGGAGCGGCATCACGCTTCAATTCAATTGATTCGAGAAGTTGTGGCTTCTGCTTCTTTTTAAGGCACTGATACAGTCTTCGTGTTTCGTTCCACGAGTAACGAAATATGGTGCCAAGGGGCAGACTTGAACTGCCGACCAAGAGCTTATGAGTCTCCTGCTCTACCACTGAGCTACCCTGGCAACCGTATAAGAAGGGAGCAAAAGCTGGCTCGGATCTAAGTCAAGTCAAGTTTCGATTAGCGAAATCTGGCAGGATTGCAGCTTTGGGGCATCTCTAGATTATGTGACTTGGTCGGCTATCGAGACCGGACCTGAATTTCTAGAGGGTGGAAAGGAGTTTGCGGACTTCGACTTCGGGGTCTTCGTGGTGTTGGTCGATGGCAAGTTGGAGGGCTTTTTGGAGTTCTGCTTTGGCTTCGTCGTTTTGCTTTAGAGTGAGAAGGCATTTCCCTTTGAAGATCGATGCGACCATCCAATCGGGCTTTTTCGCGAGGCATTGGTCGAAGGCTTCAATTGCGGGGGCTTCTTGTTTTTCTTCCATGAGGGCTTGGCCTAGAGAAAAGCGAAAAAGTTCGTTGTCGGGATTGGCCTCGACGAGTTTTTGGAATCGTTCGGATTTCATGGTTTGTTGGAAAAGGACCGTTAGGCTCTCGGGGGTCTATTGCGTTGCGCGGGAGGAGTGTCTTCAATGTCGCAGAAGCGTTCGTCACGATCGCCTCGATTGATGCGGATGAATTTCGATTTGGGTAGGCTTTGGAGGAATTGGCGTCCGTAGCTTTTTTGGAGGATGCGCGAATCGAGGACGGTAATGATGCCTCTGTCGTCTTTTTTGCGAATGAGGCGTCCGATGCCTTGACGGAATTTGACAAGTGCTTCGGGGAGTGTGAGGTCTCCGAAGGGATTGCCTCCGTTTTCTTTGATGCGTTCGGCTTTGGCTTCGGTAATCGGATGGGTGGGCACGTCGAAGGGAAGGCGGGTGACGATCACTTGGGACAAGGCAGCTCCGGGGACGTCGACGCCGGTCCAAAAGCTGTCGGTGCCGAAAAGGACGCCGTTGCCTGCGTCTCGAAATTCTTGGGACATTTCGGAGCGGGAGAGGCCTTGTCCTTGGGCGAAGAAGGGGCGTCCAGCTGTGGCGAATTCGGTTTCAAGGGCGTCTCCGGCTTTGCGAAGATCGGAGTAGGAAGTGAAAAGGACGAGGGAACCGCCGGATACGTTTTTAACGCAGTAGTCGATGTAATCGATAAGGGCGTCCATGGCCAAGCGGGCGTCTTCTCTGGAAGGAGCGGGGATGTCGCTGGCGATGTAAATACGGGTATTCTTTTCGTAGTCGAAAGGGGATTCGACGCGATATGCTTCTTCGGCGAGGGCACCGACTTTTCGTTGGAAGGGTTCCATTCGCTGGGCGATGGAAAGGGTGGCGCTGGTGAGAGTGACCGAGATTTCCTTGCTGAAGAGTTCCTCTTTTAGATAGGGGGCGATGTCGATTGGGGCGGTGCGAAGAGTGACGATTTGGTTGCGGCGACCGCTGCGTTCTAGCCAGTGGACGTGGTCTTCTTCGGCGAGTGCGATAAAGCGCCGGATGCCGGCGTAGGAGGAGTGCAATCGGTTCCGTTGGTCTTTGAGCTCGTCGTGCATGGCTCCGTCTTCGACTTTGGCGAGGATGCTGTCCATGACTTCGACCACGGCTTTAAGGGGTGAGACGATAGTAGGCTCGCACCAATCTTGTTCCGAGATCCGGGAGATGGGGCGTTTTTCAAGCCGAGTGGCCGTTATATAACCGAAGAATTCCTGAGACGCTTCTTGAGCGTCGATGATGGTTTGGAGCTGTTTAGTGTGAGCGAACTTTCGGACGATGCCCGATTTGCGTTTCGGGTTGAAGAGAGCTTTGAGTTGGCGGTCCAAGCCGTAGGAACTGATACGGGCCCCGAAGTATTCGGTGGCGACTTCCGCAGTGGTGTGGGCTTCATCGATGACGAGAAAATCGTCCGGCAAAAGAATGCCTTTGGCGTTGGGCGAGAGCCCTCCGGCGTTGAGGAGGGCGAAGAGCAGGCTGTGGTTGACGATTACGACCTGGGCTTTGCGCATCTCGGCGCGGGCACGTTGGTAGTGGCAAGTGTCAGGGCTGCAATTCTTTCGATTGCAGGCTGAGCCTTCGGCGTTGACCATTTCCCAGACGTCCCAGTTTGGGGTTGGATTGAGCTCTTGGCGAAGGCCGTTTTGGGTTGTTTGGGACCATGCGGCGATTCGTTGGAGCTCTTCAAGTTCGTCGTTGGGAAATAGCTCGGTTTTGTTGGCGATAGCGTTGCCAAAGCGCGTTGGGCACAGGTAGTTGCCTTTGCCGACAAGGAGAGTCGACTTGAAGTCGGCGTAGGCGTTCAGCTCGGGGATCGCTTGAAAGAGTTCGCGGCAGATCGGGAGGTCTTTTTGTTGGATCTGCTCTTGGAGGGCGATGGTATTCGAAGAAATTACTGCGGGGCGTTTCGACTCTATGGAGTGAATGATGCCAGGGATGAGGTAGGCTAGGCTTTTGCCGACTCCGGTGCCTGCTTCGAAAATGAGCGCCTGGTCGCGAGACATCGATTGGCTGACGGTGGTCGCCATCGTATCTTGCTCGGGGCGATGCTCTAGGGAAAGCGCTTCTTGCAGCCATCCTCCAGGTTTGAAGACCTTGGCGACTAAATCCGTCAGGTTGACGGATGAAGCGGCGCTTTCATTGCCTTCATTGGGGGAGATCATCTTGTAGTGAAGAGGATTTCTTTGGGGGTGCGGGTCGAGCTTATTCTATAAAGACGTGGTCGCCGATTTCGATGAGGTCGAAAAGTTCGGTCATTTCTTGATTGAGGAGTTGGATACAGCCGCCGCTCGATGGCTGGCCTATTTTGTCTTCATGGTTCGTGCCGTGGAAGTAGATGTAGCGCTGGTAGCTGTCGCAGTTGTCGCCTTGGTTGATGCCAGGTTCGAGGCCTTCGAGCCAGAGGATACGTGTCGTGATGAGGTTGGGGCGCTGTTCCTCTGCACTCAGTTGGTGGTAGCGTTTTCCGATGCTGACGCGGCCTTTGAAGACTTCGCCAATGGGGGCATCTGTCCCGATCTTCTCGGCGATTCGATGCAAGCCGGAAGGAGTGCCTTCCGAGTCTTGGAGGTTAGACGGAGGCTTTAGGCTGGTGGACACGGAGAAGGTTTGTAGAGGGCAGTCATTTTCGATGAGATCCGTTTTTTGGCCGGTAATCGATACAAGCAATCGTCGCGCTGAGGGCTTGATTTTCAGGGCTTCTATCTTATGCGTGTACAGCTGATTTAAATCCAAGGACATTTGTTTGTTGTTGGAAACCGCATCGATACGGTGCGGTTAGCGTTAAAAGATAATGGGTTACAAAGTAGGCATTGTAGGTGCGACCGGAGCGGTCGGGCAGGAGTTGATAGGACTTCTTGAAAGAAGGCAGTTTCCACTGTCTGAACTCAAGTTGTTTGCATCCAGTCGTTCTGCAGGAAAGCAGATCGAAGCGTTGGGGCAAACCATCACTGTCGATGAAGCTACGAAAACGTGTTTCAACGGACTGGATTTTGTTATTTTTTCGGCGAGCGGTACTTTGGCGAAGGAATTGTGTCCGGCGGCAGCGGGAGCGGGAGCGGTTGCCATAGATAACAGTTCTGCTTTTCGGATGGATCCGAATGTGCCTTTGGTGGTGCCGGAAATTAATCCCGAAGCTGCCAAAGCGAATAATGGAATTATTGCTAACCCAAATTGCACGACTGCGATTACTTTGATGGCGGTTCATCCGTTGCACCAGCGTTTTGGATTGAGGCGAATGTTCACGTCGACTTACCAAGCGGTAAGCGGCAGTGGTGTGGCTGCGATGGCGGAGCTTGAAACGCAGATGGGCGAGCTGTCTCGTGGCGAGCCGACTACCGTGGAGGCGTATCCTTATCAGATAGCGTTGAATGCGTTGCCTCATGTGGATTCGTTTTTGGAGAACGGCTACACGAAGGAGGAGATGAAAATGGTGAACGAGAGTCGCAAGATAATGGGACTGCCGGATCTTATTTCTTCGTGCACTTGCGTGCGGATACCGGTTATGCGGTCGCATTCGGTTTCGGTTAACGCCGAGTTCGAGGATGCGGTATCTATTGAAGCGGCACGTGCTGCAATCGAAGCTGCTCCGGGGATTGACCTGGTCGATGATCCTGCAAACGGAAAGTACCCAATGCCGCTTGATTTCGCTGGTCGCGAGAATTGCGGAGTCGGTCGCATTAGAAAGGATCTTGGATACGATAATGGATTGGCATTTTGGGTTGCGGGAGACCAGCTCTGGAAGGGAGCTGCCCTGAATGCGGTTCAAATCGCGGAGTGTCTCTGTAAATAGGAATGACGCGACTGGCTGAGCGTTTTGGTTTTTGGCCTCTTTTCAGCAATTACAGTAGTTTGGGCTTTTCGGGATCGTGTTAGTTGAAGAAAACCGATCGAACAATAAAGAGTTAGAAATGCACATTATGAAGCCTAGCCTTACCTTGATAGTTCTAATTTCAACGGGGTTGATAGGATCGACTACTGTCGCACAAACGGAAATTACTCCGTATGCGTCGGAAGCGGAATTGGGTGCTTTGATTGGGGAAAATGCCAAGGTCGTTGGGGTCTTTCATCAGAACGCGTTTGGGGCTCCTGCGATCGCGATTAGCGGCCGAGTGTTTTTTCTCCTCGAGACTCCACCATCGAAACACACGTTTGATTTCCCAAAGAATAGTCGTACTGCGACGGTTGAGGGAACTCTTTATCTCTACGACGGGCGTTTGCAGTTTTCCGAGCCGTATCAGGCGTTTGGCGATCGGTACTATTTTTTCAATATAGATGCTGCGAAGATCGATTTCGGTGAGCCGATTAAGGCGAGTGGTGAAGCGGCTAAGGATCCATTGGAGTTAATTCTTGGAAATTGGCGTTTCGATTTGGAATCGACTGAGGCGGAAGTCTACAAATTCGAAAAGGAAGAAATTAGAAAGATCTTGTCGGGGATGGTCGAAGTTTTCAGGGATTCCGAAATGGTTATCCGCAGGGATCGTATCCGTATGTACATGCCTTCGAAAGAGGTTCGCTCGGATGAACAGTATGAAGTGATCGAGCAATCAGATAAAGGTTTTGTTCTAAGATTGACGGAGCCGGCTCTTAAAACGACGAGAGATTGGGATGTGAAAGTCGATGTGGAAGGGCGTCTTCAGGTTGGAACGAAAAGTCCGCAATTGAAGGGGTTCACATTCTTTTATGTCCGCTGGTAAGGAATCAGTAATTGGCTTTAGTCAAAGCTAGGCAGTAAGAAGCACGGGGTCTGCCATAAGGACCATTAAGCACACCATTATGGAATACGCTGACCATCTAGGCAAATGGACAGAAGTGGGAGCAAGGCTTTCCAAGCAATTATTCCTCAATCTGCATTCTCTCGAGGAGAACATCATTGAGGAAGTGAGAGAGCGTATGGAGAGTGGTAAACTAAGGGCTATGTTCCGCGATGGGTATTACGTCTCAACAGTTAAGGAGAAGAGCTAGCAACAGGTTCACCGCATTGAAGAGAGGAAAAAGGAAACGAGGTACACTGGGAACTTAGTGAGCCAAAAAGATTATCAGAGGATACTAGCTAAGGCTAGGGAGAGAATACGGGGTTGCCGGGACCAGGAAGTGTAAAGTTTTCCGACAAGAGTAAGGAAACTTTACAGATTTGATGCCGTTTTACAGCATTGGGAAATTATTTTTAATTTTACAATTAGCTGATGTTCATTGACTAATCGATATTTAATCGAATGGCTGGTCCCGCTGGCATGGAAGTTGTCCCTTACATTTAGTATGAAATCGCCCGAAAATGGTGTGCTTGAAACAAGCGAAGTCAAAGCGACGAATTCGCGTGCAGCTAGAATGGCGAGGTACTCCACCGCCGCGGCAGGAGTCGCCGCTCTAAGTGCTGTGGACGTTGATGCCGCCATGATTAAGGTGCTGGTAACTGATGCTCAGAACAAAACCGATTACACGCTAGACCTTGGTGGGATAGCTTCCGGCGCACAAATGTATTTGAGCATGTCCGGTTTGTTGTCTCTCTATATCAATAGTCTTAGCAACGCAAGTGTCGTAACATATTCCTCTTCTAGCAGTTACCTTCGTTTTTTAATAATGGGAGTGAGATAGCAGGAAAACTGGGAAAGAGTTATTATGAATGGAACAGTACCACGGGTTGGTCGTCGAGTGTTTTTAGTAGTGTAGGCATCTTCGGGTTTAGGGTTGGCCAGGGCAGCAGCAATTTCACATACGGCTGGCTCAAGACTACCTTCGTCGGTTCTTCATCTTCACTCTTAACAGCTATGGCTACAACAATACGCTAAATGAGGCTGCCATTGCTGGGCAGGGAAATGTTGCTGGAGTACCAGACAGTGGCCCAGGCTTGGTTGGCATAGCCCTTCTTGGGGCGGGAGCCGCTGGGATGCGCTTGTTGAGAAAGCTAAGGGCGGGGAAATAGCCCAAGGCCAACGCCCATCATCGCAAGTAGAGAGTCTGTGGTCCACAGCACCCTCATTGGAGGCTGGCGTAGTTACTCCAGCTTCTACGAGGCGAAGGTTGGGATAGGGGGCTTCCTAGCTTCAGAAGCCCTATTGAGGAACAATTTTTTCTGGGGGCAGTTGATGAATATACATTGCAATACGGCTGCCGCCCCGACCCCCGCCCCGCTAATGTCGGCTGGGACACTCCAGCAGTTCAAGTCAGCTGCCTCGGCTGGAATGTAACGTTCACAGAATAGGTTTTAGTGGAGTCTTACTGGAGTATCTATCCTGAAATGCCACAGCCTATAGATCCGAACGTCTGCTAATTTTTCCTTATAAAACTGATAATCAGGACTATACGGTGGTACGCGAGGAGGGGTTGACTCGTTCGCTTCGCGAATTCGGGGCTTTGCCCCAAATCTTCGATTTGCCCATCTCCGCTCGTGAACTCGCTTCGTCGAACCTTTTGGGGTTCTCGTCCCTCCTGTGGAGACATTTATTGGCGATATTGCGTTGTCTGAAACGCAGAATGTTATCAGCGAAAATGGTGCGCGAGGAGGGACTCGAACCCCCGACCTACTGGGTGTAAACCAGTTGCTCTAACCAACTGAGCTACCCGCGCATCGTAAAAGGCTCGCAATAAGGAAAAATCATTTGGCCTTGGCAAGGCTTAATTTCGGAAATTAGCGATCGAGCGGCAATCGTCTCGTTCGAGTCTCGTTACTTAGCGAATATCCCACTTGCATGCTAGGAAACGCCTGTCTATGAAGGCACTTTTAATTTTAATCACTTCTAGTCATGAGACATACCATCTCCGTCCTCGTCGAAAACAAATTCGGCGTTTTAGCACGCATTTCCGGCCTTTTTAGCGGCCGGGGATTCAATATCCACACGCTCAATGTGGCGCCTACTCACGATCCCAAGATATCGCGCGTTACGGCAGTCGTACGTGGAGACGACTCCGTATTGGATCAGATAACGAAGCAGTTAAATAAACTGATCAACGTTATCGAGGTTCATGATTTTAAGAAAGGCCAGGCGGTTTCGCGCGAGTTGATTCTCGTGAAAATCAAAGTCGGTTCGGATAATCGTTCGGAGTTGATCCAGATCTGCGAGTTGTTTCGGGCAAAGATTATTAGCGTTCAACACGCCGATCTCGTCGCAGAACTGACAGGCGATGAGGGCAAGATTTCCGCGTTCTTGAATTTGATCGATAAATTCGGAATCCTAGAACTAGGCCGTACAGGTAATTTGGCGATGCTTCGTTAGAGAATTTCTGTACGATTTGATAGTCCTAAGTCTCCCGACGTTATGGTTCAGTCCGGTAAAGAATTGGTACTCGTAACGCGCAAAAGTCCGCTTGCTTTGGTTCAAGCGGATTTGGCATCCGTTTGTTTTGAAAAAGCGATTCCAGGCACGTCAATTCGCATCGAGAAAATAATGACGACTGGAGATAAGCGCCGCGAATGGTCTTTGGAGAAAGAAGGGGGCAAAGGCCTGTTTACGAAAGAGCTGGAAGACGCCTTGCTAGAAAACCGTGCTGATTTTGCTGTGCACAGCGCTAAGGATTTGCCGTCGGATATGCCCGATGGATTGGCGATTGCCGGATTTTTGCCGCGCGAGTCTGCGGAGGATATGTTGATTTTAAGCGAAGGCGTGGAATCGCCGAAGATTATAGCGACAGGTAGTCCACGCCGTCGTATACAGCTTCGCTATTTGTATCCAGAAGCTGAGTTTATCGAAATTCGAGGAAATGTGGATACGCGGCTAAACAAGATTGCCGAAGGTTATGCCGATGCAACGATGCTAGCAGCGGCAGGGTTGAAGCGCCTAGGGATAGATGGTTGGGAGGGAGTGACCTTTAAGCGCCTTTCTCTCGACGACTGCATTCCGGCTGTTGGCCAAGCGGCGGTTGCGATTCAGTGTCGCGAAGAAGACGTGGCAATTTACGCAGGAGCTCTTGATTACGCGACGAATGTTGCGGTACGACTCGAACGAGCCTTTATGGAACGCCTTGGAGGTGGATGCCAGGTTGCGTTTGCCGTTAATTACACGGATGAAAAACTTCGTATCTACCATCGTCAATGCGGCAAGGAAATGCGGACAATTCCTTTCGACTACGCAATGAAGAAGCCGAATGAGATTGCGGACCAACTCATCCGTCAACTTGAACTCGGCGATGCTTGATAGACTCCAAAGTGACTTACTCAAAAGCCTCTAAAGGAACAGTTTATTTAGTCGGTGCGGGGCCGGGTGATCCTGGGTTGCTTACATTGCGGGGGAAAGACCTTATTCAAAATTGCGATACGCTGGTCTATGATTATCTAGTGCATCCAGTGGTGCTGAATTTTCCGGGAAAGGACTGCGAACGAATTTATGTCGGTAAGAAGGCCGGCAACCATTCTAAGTCGCAAGAAGCGATTCAGGCTTTGCTTCTTGAGAAAGCGAACGAAGGGAAATGCGTGGTTCGGTTGAAGGGTGGAGATCCCTACCTCTTTGGCCGCGGGAGCGAAGAAGCGTTTTTTTTAAAGGAAAACGGTATAGCCTTCGAAGTCGTTCCTGGAATTACGGCGGCAATTGGTGCTGCGGCTTATAGCGGGACGCCGCTCACTCAGCGGAATGCGAGTTCGACTTTGGTGATGGTTACGGGTCATGAGGATCCTGAGAAGCCAGAGACCATGGTGGATTGGGACAACCTGCCGCAGTCGAATACGACATTGTGCGTTTACATGGGTGTGTCTCGTTTGGATGCGATCGTAGAGCGATTGCAAAAAGCGGGTTATGCAGATTCCATTCCAGTCGCTTGCGTAGAATGGGCGACGCTTGGAAGGCAACGCGTTTGTAGAGGAGATTTGGGTACGATTTTCATGATCGCGGATGACTTTGGTTTAAAGGCTCCTGCGATAATTATAATAGGAGAAAATGCTGGTATGGGTGATCAATTATCTTGGTTTGAATCGAAACCCCTTCAGGGGCGACGTCTTGTTGTTACACGTAGTCAGGGACAGGCTAGCGAATTGAGCGAGCAATTGGAACTGCTCGGGGCGGAAGTGATAGGCTTGCCGTTGATTTCCATTGAAAAAAACGTAGATAAACAAACGGCAGCGGACATTTTTGCGGAGATTGCCACTTATGATTGGCTTGTGTTTTCGAGTCCGAATGGCGTTCGCTTTTTCTTCGAAACGTTTTTCGAGAAGTTTGATGATATTCGTTCGCTGGGATTTCTTAGAATCGCTGCAGTTGGAAAATCGACGGCTAAGGAAATCAAGAAATTCTATGTAACCACGGACTTGATACCCGATGAAGCCAATGCGAGCAGCTTAGCCGACGCGCTTGTGGCGACAGACAGCCTCGATAGCGCTAAGGTATTGCTCATTAGTGGTAATTTGGGACGTGATATCCTGACGAAAAAACTGGAAGAAGCCCGTGCGATAGTAGATCGCTTTGAGGTCTACAAAACAGAGGCCACGGAGCTTGCAGAGAATCCGACTGCGAAGCTTTTTCGCGAGCAAGGAGCGGATGCGATTTTATTTACGAGCTCCTCGGGGGTAAAGTCGTTTGTCAATCAGGCAAAGGATTTGATTCTCGAAGCGGATGCGGTTCGGCCAAAATCGATCAGCATTGGTCCGATTACCAGTGCGAGCATGGTGCAACAAGGTATGCCCATGAATTTCCAGGCGAAAGAGGCGAGCTTGGAAAGTTTGGTGGAAACGGTCGTAGAGAATTTCGGAAAAACGGAGTAGGCGAGTATGAAGGTTCCATTTATAGACTTGCAGCGGGCACATGCGCCGATCAAAGCGGAGTTGCTGGCCGCCTTCGAGAAGACGATCGAACATGGCGGTTATTGCTTGGGTCCGGATGTAACGGCGTTCGAGGCGGGGTTCGCGAAGGAGCAGGGAGTTTCTCGAAGCGTTGGATTGGGAAGCGGAACCGAGGCGTTACACCTAATAGCGTGCGCGATGGGAATCGGTCCAGGCGATGAAGTGATCATTCCCAGTTTTACATTTATCGCGTCAGCATGGTTTGCTCAATATGTCGGGGCTAGAGTCGTGTTCGCTGACATTGATCCGATATCGTATACCTTGGATCCTGCCGCGCTTGAGGCTTTGATTACGGAAAGGACCAAGGCGATTGTGGTGACGCACTTGTTTGGGCAGGCAGCCGATATGGATCCGATTCTGGAACTTGCTGCATCGCGAGGAATCCGAGTTGTGGAAGATGCGGCTCAGGCGCACTTGGCATGCTACAAGGGTAAGACGGTCGGAGAGATTGGCGATGCGGGTGCGTTTTCATTCTATCCGACGAAGAATTTGGGCGGTCTGGGCGAAGGAGGTTGCGTGACTTCTCGAGATGGGGAGTTATTGAATCTTATTGAAATATTGAGGGCTCATGGATCGAAAGAGCGTTACTTGAATCACTATGTTGGATACAATAATCGGTTAGAAGGGCTTCAAGCTGCGGCGCTGAATGTTAAGCTTCCTGCTCTTCGAGGTAAAACCGAGCGGCGTCAGCAAATTGCTGACACTTATCTAAATGGGATCCAACATCCGGAAATCGTTTTGCCCCAAGTTATGGGCTGGGGGCGTTCAGTGTATCACATGTTAACGATACAGCACCCGGAGCGCGATCGCTTGCGATCATATTTGGCTGAAAATGGGATCGGAACGGATATCGTTTACCCGCATCCGCTTCACTTACAGCCGTGTTTCGGCTTTCTCGGATATAAGGTGGGGGATTTCCCGGTAGCGGAGAGATTGGCGCAGCGGTGCCTTAGTTTGCCGATCGTTCCTGAGTTGACGGATGAGGAAGTGAATTACGTTATAGAGATACTGAACGCATTTCAGTAAAATCGTTATGATTGGAGGAATAGAAGTGAAGGTATGCGGATTGACCCGCTCCGAGGACGCGGAAGCGGCGGCCTTGGCTGGGGCTGACTTTCTGGGCTTTATTTTCTATCCGAAGTCGCCGCGTGGTTTGAGTTTGGAGCAATTCGAGGCGCTAATGCCGCAATTGCCTGATCTGCCAAAAGTAGCGGTGACGGTGGCTCCGGGGGAGGCTTTGGTAGATTCATTGGAAGCTCTGGGTTTCGAGTATTTTCAGATTCATTATCCTTTGGATACTGGATCGTTGGCACGGGAATGGTCCGAGCGCTTGACGCCATCGAAGTTGTGGTTGGCTCCGAAAATCGGGCCGAACGATTCTCTTGACGAGGTTTCGCTTCAATATGCGGATACGTGGTTGATGGATGCCTATCGAAAAGATGCGTACGGAGGTACGGGTGAGACTGGCGATTGGGTTTCTTTTCGCGAAATATCAGAGAAGTATCCGGAGAAACTATGGACCTTGGCCGGGGGATTAGGACCTGGAAACGTCGCTGATGCGGTTCGCCGTACTGGGGCAGAACGAGTCGATTTGAATAGTGGTGTGGAGATTTCTCCGGGAATTAAGGATCGAAATAAGCTTTTTCAGGTCAAAGAAGCTCTCGAGAAGTTCAATAGTGGCGATTTTTGATTCGCCTCCTTCCATTCTATCTCTATAGTTGTCCGTAAAATCAGCTCTCACAGTTATGACCCCACGTACTATTCTATTGTCCATTTCCCTTTTATCTTGCGGCGGTTTCTTATTCGCAGCCGATGAGGCAGAGAAGCCGAGAATTGGAGAAATGGAGCTTGAGACCAAAGCCGAGAAAGAGGTCGAGGTGCCGATTGAAAAGATCAAAATCAAGAGAACGACGGTTTTTGACGAAGCGGAAATCAAGAAGCTTTATCAGGATTCCAAGAAATATAACGACAAGATGAACGAAGGGTTGCCTGCTCATTTGAATGGGGAGGAGATGGATGTCATTACGCTTAAAACCTTGAATGTCGAAGGGGTTGATTTGCGTTCGCAACGTGAATTGATTGAGCGTCTAGATCCTAGACCACGTCAACGATTGGCTCGTTTAATGGAGTTTGATTCGGATGTGGCTCACGAGATGATGGTGACGATGCGGAATGACGAAGCGTTCATGACTGGAGCTAATGATCGAAGCGTATCGGCTGGCAATCCAGGCCGACCGGGGTATTTCGATTCTAGGCAAATGGTGGGGGCTTGGGATAAGGCGTTGAGTGCGCTCAATAAAGCTCTCGGGAATAAGAAAAAGAAGAGCAAAGACGACGATTCTGAATAGACGTTGTTTGCTCTTTGTGGGATTTCATAAATCAGGCCTGCGGGACCTGCTTTTTTGCGTCCGAATTTTCCTAGGCGAGCAGTTTGAGTAGGGTTTCTAGAAAGGTAGCTTGCCTTTGAATCCTCCGAGTCCGCCGCCGAGGTCGCCTCCACCGCCGCCTGGCATTTGCGAAGGATCCATGCCCTGCGCTTTCATCTGCTTCATCATCTTCTTCATTTTACCGCCACCGTTGAGCTTCTTCATCATCTTCTTCATCTGCATGTGCTGTTTGATGAGTTGGTTGACTTGGCTGATTTTGACTCCGGATCCTTTTGCGATTCGGTTGCGGCGACTGGCGTTGAGGACGTTGGGAGCACGACGTTCTTTGAAGGTCATCGAGAGGATGATCGCCTCGGATTGCTTCATTTGATTTTCGGCTTTGCCATCCATTTTCATTCCGCTCATGCCGGGCATCATGCCCATGATGCTTTGCATGGAACCGAGCTTTTTGACCTGGCGGAATTGGTTGAGCATGTCTTCGAAATTGAAGTCGGCAGCCATCATGCGACTGGCCATTTTCTCGGCTTCCTTTTCGTCGATCTGCTCTTGAGCTTTTTCGACGAGCGAGACCACGTCGCCCATACCTAGGATTCGGGATGCCATCCGGTCGGAGTGGAAAAGGTCGAAGTCTTCTAGCTTTTCTCCGGTACCAGCGAATTTGATCGGGACGCCGGTGATTTGCTTCATCGACAAAGCGGCCCCACCTCGAGCGTCGCCGTCGAGCTTGGTCATGGCGATGCCGGTCAGCTGGACGGCTTCGTTGAACGCTTTGGCGACGTTGACGGCCTCTTGGCCGATGGCACCGTCTGCAACGAGGATGACTTCGTCGGGTTGGATGCGGCGTTTGAGTTCTTTGATCTCGTCAATTAGAGGCTCGTCGATTTGCAGGCGCCCCGCAGTATCGAAGATTATGAGGTCGCGTCCTTCGCCGAGGGCTTTCTTGAGAGCGCTTTCACCGATTTTAGGAACGTCTGGAGTCGAGCGGTCGGCGTAGACGGGAACGTCGATTTGGGCTCCGACGGCTTCGAGTTGGTCGATCGCGGCTGGACGGTAAACGTCGCATGCGACGAGCATCGGATTGTACCCCTCTTTTTTGAGAAATTTGGCGATCTTTGCTGAAGTGGTGGTTTTTCCGCCGCCTTGCAGTCCGACCATCATGATCTTGAGCGGTTTTTTACTTGAAAGTTCGGTGTCTCCTTCGCCGAGCAAGCTTACCAGCTCATCGTTGATGATCTTAATGATTTGCTGGCCGGGAGAGACGGTTTTGAGGACCTCTTCTCCGACGCATTTCTCTTTGACGGTTTCAATGAATTCGCGAGCGACCTTGAAATGCACGTCTGCGGAAAGCAGCGCAGCCCGAACTTCCTTCAGTGCTTCTCCCATGTTTTCTTCGCTCAATTTCGCGGTTCCGCGAAGGTTGCGCATGGCATTGCTTAGCTTGTCGGTGAGGCTTTCAAACATAGGCTGGACAGGTTGAATGGATCGTGCTGTAGCGTAAAGCTTTCGCTTCGAGAATTTGTCGTTTGGCGGTTTCCAGTTGCAGATAGAGGCTTACTATCCCGCTCTATTAAAGGGATTGATGGATTTACAGCTGGATATTCTAGCGGGAGCGTGCATTTTCTCGGCCATCATGAACGAGGTATTCAAGCTACTCGCCGAAGGCGAACGTCTAAACGAAAGCCAGATGGCTGAGATTCTCGGCCTGTCCGAGAAGGCCGTGGATGCTCAATTGGCGGCGTTGCAGGAGCAGGGATTGCTTCTCGGATGGATTCCCGTTTTGAATCCGTCGTCGGGAAATGAAAGCGTCGTGAGGGGCGTCATCGAAGTGAAAGTAACTCCAGAACGTGGTGGTGGCTTCAATCGACTGGCTCAGCGGATTGCTCGGTTCGACGAGGTCGAATCCTGCTATTTGATGTCGGGGGCTTATGATTTGCTGGTTGTGGTGAAGCAATCGTCGCTGCATAAAGTGGCGTCTTTCGTTTCGGAGCGCCTGTCGACCATCGAAGGTATCGTTTCCACCGCGACCCATTTCATGTTGCGCGCTTATAAGGAGCAGGGATATTTGATCGAACAAGTTGAGGAGGAAAAGGACCGCCTCGACGTGACGCCGTAGAGCGCTCCGCGACTTTTTCTCTTCACAGTACTGGCCCAATAAAGGGCGTCTGTATACTATTTTCCAATTCTTACCTTAGATTATCGTGCCACAAGAAGATCCAAACCGTTTTATCGCCGATCATGTAATCGGACTCCCGCGTTCGGGAATTCGCGATTTCTTCGAACTCGTTGCGGCAATGAAAGACGTGATTTCGCTAGGAATCGGCGAGCCTGATTTTACGACGCCATGGCATATTCGCGAGGCGGCTATTTATTCTTTGGAAAAGGGGCGTACGCATTACACGTCGAACCTCGGCACGATCGAGTTGCGGCGCGAGATTAGCCGATATGTCGAAAAGCATTTTGGCATTAAATACGATCCGAATAGCGAAGCGATCGTGACGGTTGGCGTTTCGGAGGCGATGGATATTGCTTTGCGGGCAATTATAAATCCGGGCGACAAAGTTTTGTATCAGGACCCTTGTTTCGTTTCCTATCACCCGACAGTGACCTTGGCTCACGGGATTGGAATAGCGGTAAAGACGGAAGCTGAGTCTGCATTCACGATAAAGGCCCAAGCGGTAAAGGATGCTTGGGAACCAGGCTGCAAGGCTTTGATTATCAATTTGCCCTGCAATCCAACCGGTGGAGTCGCCGAAAAAGAGGAGCTCGAAGAGATTGCTCGTTTCGCAATCGAGAAGGATTTGATCGTGATCAGCGATGAAATCTACGCGGAGCTGACTTACGAGGGCGAACATGTGAGCATCGCGAGCCTACCGGGAATGCGCGAACGGACGATCTTTCTACATGGTTGGTCGAAGGCTTGGGCGATGACTGGGTGGCGAATTGGATACGCTTGCGCTCCGGCAGAGTTGACGGAAGCAATGATGAAAGTGCATCAATATTCGATGATGTGCGCTTCGATCATTGCTCAGGATGCGGCGGTAGAGGCTATGAAAAATGGCGATGACTGCGTGCAGAAAATGAAAATCCAATATAAGCGCCGTCGCGATCTGGTGATTCGTCGCTTCAATGAAATCGGACTGACTTGCCATAATCCGCAGGCGACGTTCTATGCCTTTCCGAATATTGAATCTACGGGACTTACTTCGACCGAATTCGCTAAGCGATTATTGGAAGAAGAGAAGGTCGCCATGGTCCCTGGAACGGCTTTCGGCCAATATGGCGAGGGGTTCGTTCGTTGCAGTTTCGCTACGGGCTATGATGATCTCATCGAAGCCTGTAATCGGATAGAGCGATTCGTGAAATCACTCGATACGTCTGCTTTCAAATCTTCCGAGAGCACCGAAGTTTCGCGACTTCCAAATTAGTAATTATATCAGCGGACAACCGTCTTTATCAATTATGACACCACACTTTACAGTTGCGATCGTCGGTCGCCCTAATGTCGGGAAAAGCCGCTTGTTTAATCGTTTGATCGGTAAGCGTATATCTATCGTACATGATATGCCTGGCGTAACGCGCGATATTCTGACGCATGATATGGATGAAGGTTATACCTTGATGGATACGGGTGGAATGGGATTGGTTGCTGGAATGAGCGATACTCCCGAGAAGCTGGTCAGTGCGGTGGAGGGACAGATTGCGTTTTCGATCGATGCGGCTGATTACGTATTGCTGATAGTAGACGGCCGGGAAGGCTTGGTTCCTTTGGATATCGAGATGGCTCAGATTTTGCGTCGTAGTCGCAAGCCGGTTTGTTTGGTTGTGAATAAAGTGGATGCGGACGACACGCCTATAGATATCAATGAGTTTCCTAAGCTAGGTCTAGGAAACCCGGTATTGGCTTCCGCGGAGCACGGTCGCGGGATCTCGAGATTGACGAAAGAGATTATCGAGCAACGCGATGAGACTGTCGGTCCGCCTGAAGAAAAGGAGCCTGACGGGAAGAAGGAGATCAAAGTGTGTTTCATTGGTCGCCCCAATGTAGGGAAGTCGTCGCTGAGCAACTGTCTCGTGAAGTCGGATCGTTTTATCGTGAGCGATATTCCGGGTACGACGAGGGATTCGATCGCGACTCCTTTCACTTGGAAGTCGAAGCGTGGAGAGGATTGGCACTTCGTGTTGACCGATACTGCGGGGATTCGAAAGAAGACGAAGCTTAGCTCTTCGGTGGAATATTTTTCGCGTGTTCGGGCTTTGGATGCAATCCATGGCGTCGATGTCGTTTTTATGGTTTTGGATGCGAAGGAAGGCCCGACGCACCAAGACAAGGCAGTTGCCGGAGAAGCTGCAAAGCTGAACAAGCCGATTGTTATCGTCGTCAATAAATGGGACTTGGCTCTCGCTGCTTGGGAGAAAAGCGAGATCGATGGATTCGAGTCGGAATCCGAATTTCGAAAAGCCTTTGAGAAGGGTTTGCGTCGCGAGATCTTTTTTGCTCCTGGATCGCCGATACGTTTCGTCTCAGCATTGGAGAATATAGACATCGAAAAGATGCTCTACGATGCCCGCCAATTGGATAAGCGCCTCGAGAAAACGATATCGACAGGTCGGCTGAATAATTTGATCTACAAGGCTTCCGAACGTATGCCGGCTCCAAAATCGGATGGTCGCCGCTTTCGGGTATATTATGCGGTCCATACGGCCAAGCGTCCTTATCGGATAAAGCTGTTTTGCAACCAGTCGAAAAAATTGAATGATTCCTACAAGCGTTATTTACAGGCACGAGTTGTTGAGGCGTTCAAGCTGGAAGGCTGTCCCATTGTATTCGATTTGGTGAACAAGAAAAATCCTTACTTAAAGGACGATTAGATTTATAGAGTGAAACCGATTCTTGGGAAACGAGGCTTGAAACGATGATGAAGCAGCGGATGATTTTCATGGGTTCGGATCCGATTGCGCTGCCTTTATTGGAATCGATTCAGTCAGGGCTCTGCGGGGATGTTGAGATTACCGCCATTTATACCCAGCCGGATCGACCGAAAGGGCGTGGCAAGAAGGTCGTAGCCAGCGAGATTAAACGATGGGCGAAGGAACTGGGGATTCCTGTTTTTCAACCGGAACGCATACGTAAAGGTGATCGTTTGGAGATTGAAGATATGCGAGTCGATACCATTCTAGTGATGGCATTTGGGCATATGCTTTCGCAGGCTTTGATCGATTCTACCTCTGTTGGTATATGGAATTTACATACGTCAATATTGCCGAAATACCGTGGGGCATCGCCGATCCAATGCGCGGTTGCTTCGGGTGATTCGAAGACTGGCGTGACGCTCATGAAAGTGGTTCTCGAGATGGACGCAGGTCCGATACTCGATGTAGAGCTGGTCGATATTCTGCGATTGGATACGGCTTTGGATGTCGAAGCGAAATTGTCGCAGGCGTGCGTTCCATTGATTGAACGAAATTTGGGGCGGATCCTTGCGGGCGAAGCCGAGCCTATTGCTCAGGCTGTAGAAGCAGCGAGCTATGTCCGCAAGTTAGGTAAGGACGATAGCGATTTGGATTTCTCGGAAGCGGCGGAAGTTCTGGCTCATCGCATAAACGGCTTGTTCCCTTGGCCAGGGACGAGGGTATTCCATGGAGAGGTGGCGATTAAAATTGGCTCGGCTGATTTTACTTTGGAGTCTCGGAATGGTGTTGCTGGGCAAGTGATAGGAAACGAAGAAGAGGGTTTGGCAATCGTCTGCGGTTCAGGAGTATTGTTTTTGAAGCGACTTCAGCGGCCGGGTGGGAAAATGCTTGATGCGAAAGCATTCGTTCGAGGGTACGATTTGGCGGGGGGTACGGTGCTCGAGTCTCGGCCAATGTCGGCTTTGGTGAGCTAGAATTCGAATCTCCCTAGATGGGCATTGTGAATTTTCTTTCAAAAATTGTAACACGGTCGATCAAGGAATCTCCTTCGGGTTGAAGCTTGTTTTTCGCAACCAATTTTTCCACGATGCGAAGTATGGGCGGTTCAATGGCGATATTAGGAAAAAAGGCGGTTTGGTTGGCGGCTCTTTGTCTGTTTATGGGGCAAGGGTTGGCGCAAGTGCAAACCAGCAACTTGGCGTATCAAGTAGCGAATATGGTTGAGGATATGCGAATTTTGGACGAGGCAATTCGATCGATGCGCGTGGAGTTGGAAAGTATGCGACGCGAGAATGGCCAATTGCGTGAGCAGGTGAGCGAATACCAGAATCGGATTGGCAGCAGTATGGATCAATTGGCGACAATTGGGCAGGTGAACTCAGCGGTTAGCAAAGCGGTTTCGGCTCTCGAATTGCGTGACGAGAAAATGAAAAACGAGATCATCCTGAAGGTGAATCAGGAGATTACGGATTTCGCCAATAGCGTGAAAAAGAGCATTGGTGGTATGCCGGCGGCATCTGCGAAGCCGGATCCTACCTTACGAACGAGCTTTCCTCGAAACTTTCCTGAAACTGGTTCGCCTTATATTGTGCGTGGCGGCGATACGCTCTCTTCAATCGCGAAGAAATTCGGTTCAACTGTCGACTGGGTTCAGAACGCGAACGAAATCGCGAGTCCTCGGCACTTGCAAGCAGGGCGCAAACTTTTCATTCCTCATAATTAGGAACCACAATACAGATGGCGAATCCCAAATCTCGACTTGGTAAAGGCTTGGCAGGCCTAATTGCAGGAGGCTCAGGTAAACCGGCTTCGACGGCGAAAAAGAAGGTTGCCAAGAAGGTCTCGGTCAAGAAAACCGATTCGGTTTCCGATGCCCCGGCGAAGAAGACAGTCGCGAAGGACGGATTTCCAGTGGAGGAAAAAAAGCCCGACTTTCTGGAACTGCCGATAGGAAAGATCCAGCCGAATCCGTTTCAACCTCGTAAGGAGTTCGATAAGAGTCAGCTGAAGGATCTAGCGGATAGCATCCAGAGCGAGGGATTGATCCAGCCGATCGTGGTTCGCGAATCAAATGGATCGTATCAGTTGATCGCTGGCGAGCGTCGCTGGCGCGCGTTTCAGCATTTGAAGTTGAAGAAGATTCCGGCCAGGATAATCGAGGCGGGCGATTCGTCGGCAGCGTCGATGGCATTGATCGAGAATCTGCAACGCGAAAACCTCAATCCGATCGAAGAGTCAATGGGTTACGCGAGCTTGGTTCGCGATTTTGATCTGACCCAAGAGCAGGTTGCCGATCGGGTGGGAAAGGGTCGGGCGACGATCGCCAATTCGCTGCGATTATTAACGCTTCCCGAAGAGGTTCGTGGGTATCTTTCGACTCAAATGCTTTCTACGGGTCATGCGAAGGTTTTGCTCGGACTTGAAAGCAAGCAAGAGCAAGCGTTGATCGCTCGACGAATTATTGAAGAAGGAGTGAGCGTACGTGCTGCGGAGGATTTGATTCAGAAAGTTCGCAAATCGGGTAAGGCGAAATCGGGTTCAAGCCGGGAAGCTCCAGCCGCAGAACAGGCGGCGATCGAAGATATCGAGACGCGTCTAATGTCCTATCTCAGTTCTAATGTGGCTTTGAAGCACACTCCGAAAAAGGGAAAAATCGTTATCGAGTACACGGGGAATGACGATTTACAGCGGATTTTGGAGAAAATTGGTTTAGAGGAATAGTACTTAGTTAGGGTATTATCTGTAATTGATAGGGCCTTTGATTGAGGGCATTTATACTCTTTTTTTAAAAAACTCATAGAGCGGCTAGGGAGTTCATTTTTGACAGAGTCGTGCCGTAGATTTAAAGTGTTGTTTATCAATTCAATGACCTCAAATCATTACGCCTTTAGGATTCTTCTCATGACCCTTGCATTTTGCCTAGGTTCGTCAGCCTTGGCATATCGTGCGGTTGTGAGTTTTTCTGTGACTGGATTTGATGAGGCTGTGCCGGAGGTTGCGATGGCAGGATCGATCGAGGTCGAATTGAATGATACGACCAAGGAGGTGGTTGCGGTCATTGCCATAACGCTCTCGATCAATGGTCACGCGTTCGAGATTTCTGAACTTGGGTTTAGCGAATATCGCAATTTCAACATTGTTGGAGCTCAGGGTGACGGAATGGGCAGTCCCACGGGAATCTCGCATAGTTCGCCATATGATTTTTGGATTTTGTGGAATAAGGATAGCGGCTTGCCGAAGGAGTTTGCCTTTACCGGGGCCTCGGAGAAAATCCATTCATCAAAGCAATTCGCTTTTTTCAGTATTGAGGCAGTAGAATAGGCATAACCTTTTTCGATAGATGGTCAGGCGTCCTCATGGTTTTGTGTAACCGATCTATGGTCATAGTGGATCAATTTCTAAAAGAGGCAGTTTCTTAAAGTTTTGGGAGAATGTAGAGGCATCTCTAATGCCAACCAAGGTAATTGGGTATTTGGCCTGTATTGCTTTTTTGCGATGGCTTCGAGCACGGTAGGGAAAAAGCGAAACGAGGGTGTTGGTTGATTCGTTTGCCGAAAAAAGCTATGTTAAGAAGAAAAACGCCGATGAGTCCGTTCGTCGTGAAACGTATCAAATGGTTGAGGGGCAATCGTATGGAGGGGTGATTCGAGATAGTTCGCTGTGCGAAGTGGCGTTCATTGAGGTAGCTGAAGGGTTGGCTAGGGAGTTGGAGACTCGTAATTACTATCCGGCTCAATCGAAGGAATCCGGCGATTTCCTTCTTATTGTCCATCGCGGGATTACGCGGATCGAAGCGGATTGGGATGAGCTGTTTCCTGTGGATGATTCGGAAGACGCTGCCTAAGAGGACTATGAAGAAGGCGAGGAAGAGCTAACGAATCCCGAAACGTATCTGCGCGAGGAAGGGTTTACGAATGCTGAGTAAGACAATGTGCAATTGATCGGTTTCGATCGTGCTTTAAAGAGGAGGGGATTGATGCTCCAGGATGAATTGGAACTGCAGAAGATGCTTCGTGCAGAGCGGTATTTTCTAATCTTGATGGCTTTCGATTGGCAAAAAATGCAAAAAACTGGAGAGAAGAAACTGGTTTGGTCGACTCGTTTTAGTATGGATGCAATCGGGGTGGGTTTCGATGACGCGCATTTTGCATTGAGCCGAGGGGCGGCGAATTATTACGGAACGAATCTCGATGGAAAGCTTGGCAAAACGAAGACTTTTGTAGGACCTGGCGAAGTAATTACCGGCGACTTGGAGGTTATTGGGACTGTCAAGCCGGGCGAGGAGTAGTTGGGTCCGGGCACGAAAAACCCGCTCTCTTTGGAAAAAAGCGGGTTGTCGTATTGAATCAATTGCTTTCTAGAAGCCGTCGCGCGTCTGGCGTCGGTCTCCGCGTCGGGAGCCCTTTCCGCCACCGCCGCGATAGCCACCGCCACCGCCACCGCCACCGCCGCCGCCGCCACTGTAACCGCCGCCACCACTGTAGCCGCCACCGCCGCCACTGTAGCCGCCACCGCCGCCGCGGAATCCACCGCCTCCACCGCGGGGTCGTTCGGGACGAGGGGTCGCCTCGCGTACTCTTAATTCACGTCCAAGGAGTTCGGTTCCATTGAGCGATTCAATCGCGGTATTCGCTTCGCCAGAATCGGTCATGGTTATGAATGCAAAACCACGTGGTCTTCCAGTTTCGCGATCCATGATCAATTTAACGGATTCAACAGCTCCAAACGTAGCGAATGCTTCGCGTACGTCATCTTCGGATGCGTCGAATGTCAGGTTGCCTACATATATGTCCATTTTTAAAAAGCGCCTAATCTAAAATACAGAATCGATAAACGGCGCCCTTACCAAACCTGCTTGAAAACGCGCTGTTTCAAGCGAGTTCTCGTTTAATTGATAGTGAGAAGTTAATTCCGCGAATCCTCTTTTTGCAAGGAGTTAAATCCTAGGCGTCTAGTGGCTAGTCTTTGGTGTCTACGAGTCCGATAGCTTGATAGCCTTTACTTGAAATGATGCGACCTTGAGGGGTGCGTTGGATGAAACCGTTTTGAATCAAAAAGGGTTCGTGCACTTCTTCGAGCGTGTCGGATTCTTCGCCTACGGCGACGGCAATCGTTTTGAGGCCAACGGGTCCGCCTTTGTAGGTCAGAGCCAGCGTCGACAATATTCGTTTGTCGATTTCGTCTAATCCGTGATGGTCGATTCCTAGAAGTTCTAGGGCGTCGTGGGCGCTTTTCTGGGTTATCATGCCGTCGCCACGTTCTTCGGTGTAGTCCCGCGCGAAGTAAACGAGGTTGTTCGCGATTCTAGGCGTACCGCGCGATCGATTGGCAATTTCTTTTCCGCCAGCGGTATCCACGGGTATGTCGAGGAGTTTACAGCTGCGTTCGACAATACTGAGCAGGTGTTCAGGGGTGTAGTAGTCGAGGCGGGTTTGCAGAGTGAAGCGGCTGCGAAGCGGAGCAGTGAGCAATCCGCTGCGAGTGGTTGCTCCGACGAGAGTGAAACGAGGGATGTTCAGTCGAACCGATCGGGCGTTGGGGCCTTGGTCGATCATGATGTCGATCCGGTAGTCCTCCATTGCTGAATAGAGGTACTCTTCGACTGTTTTGGGGAGACGGTGAATTTCGTCGATGAAGAGAATGTCGCCTTCTTGCAAATTCGTGAGCATACCTGCGAGGTCGCTGGCTTTTTCGATGACCGGTCCGGAAGTGACGCGTACGTTGGTCCCCATTTCCGATCCGAGAATGAAGGAGAGGCTGGTTTTACCGAGACCTGGAGGGCCGCTGAGAAGAATGTGATTGAGCGGTTCTTTGCGTTTACGTGCGGCACCGGTCATGATGCGTAGCCGTTCGATGGTTTTGTCCTGACCGACGAACTCGTCTAAGGAAAGGGGGCGCAGGATTGATTCGGTCTGTGAATTCAACGGAGTTTCCAATGCTTCGGCGTAGAAATCGACTCCAGTGTTGCTAGGTTCGCTCATGTATATTGGCGGTAATTAGAGTTAGTGGGATTTAAATCAATCATTAGCGGGGAGGGCAAGCGGAAGGGCGTGTATTCGGAAGTTTACTTGCTGGGGGTAGGAGATGAAAAAGCCCCGCGTCGCATGGCGAAGCGGGGCTGGATTAAGGACTATTCGCTTGGTGACTCGCGTCGCTCGCCTTGCGGGCGACGACGACGTCTACGATTGCCACCTTCGCGTGGGTCTCGGTCATCGCGATTGCGCCCTTCGGCGTTGTTGCGAGGACCTCGATTTCGGTTTCGCCCGCCGCGTTGACGGTTGTTGGAACGTTCGCCGTTGTTTTCTCTAGGACCGCGGTTTTGTCCGTTCGGGCGTCTGCGCCGCTGGTTTGGACCGCGTTTGTTGTTTCGACGCCCCGTGGGTTTCGGCGTTTCTTCCTCGCTAGAGAACAGCGACTTGAGCCATCCGAAGAAACCCTTTTTCTTGGGTGGCTTCGTTAGGGTTACGGGGCGATCTTCAGAGCGAACCCGCTTTTTGGGAGCGGCTCGTTTTCCGTCCGTTGAAGGGCGGAATTCTTCGACTGCCCGTTGTGATGGGCGTTGGGTTTCCTTTAATGTTCCGAAACGTTCGGGACGGTTGTCGCCGGTGGTTTCGGTTGATTGGGAGGGTTCGTCTTCCGGATAGGCTTCGACGCTGGAATCGAGGGCTTTTTCTTCGGGCGAGATCTCTTCTTCTTTTTCTTCTCGTTGAGGGCGCTCGAACCGTTCTCTGCGTTTTGGAGAGGCTGGTCTGTCGCCACCTACAAGGTGGCTGGGAGCGGTTGATTTGACGACGAGGTCGTCCATTTCGACTATATCGTCGTCGTCGTATGCTCCTCGGATTTGATCGAGGGTTTTAGCGGCTGACGCGTTGGACGCGCCAGGCCGGCGTTTTCGTGTGCCATACAGGATGGCTTTCGGTGCTGAAGGAGCTGGTGAGGAGGGCTCTTCGCTCTCGGATTTCTCCGGCGTGCTTTCGGCTACCTCCTGGGACTGTGCGGCGAGTTCGTCGCTATCCAGCTTCCTTTCGTTTGTTTCTTCTGTGTCAGACATTAGTTTTATAATTGGTGCGATTCGGCATGTCTTCGCTCGTTCGCGCGTAAGGTGTTTCCTATTTCTGCGGCGGTTCCTCATATAGAAGACGAGGTTTTGTGTTTCGCCATGGAAAGGGGTACTCTACGGATCTGGGGGAAAATACAATCTTAAACCTCTATCTGAATGGTGCCCGGCAATGGCTTAATGGCTTCGGGTCGGTTTCGCTAGGGGCAATTGGCTTGCCTGAAGGCACAATGGAAGGTAGCAATAATTAAATGGATAAGCTCACGCAGATTTTTGAAATGCAGGAAGAATTAAACGCCCGTATCGGAGTTAATCTGAAAGGGATCGACGAGAAGGAGCAGACTAAGTGGGTCTTGAACTACACTCGAGCGATGCAGCAGGAGATGGCTGAGTTGACGGATTCGGTTCCTTGGAAGTGGTGGGCTAAGTATCAGGAATTTGACAAGCAGAATGCACGAGTCGAGGTAATCGACTTGTTTCATTTTCTCGTGTCGCTAGCACAGACGCTTGGGATGACGGCTGACGATGTTTTCGATGCGTATGTAGCGAAAAACAAGGTAAATCATCAACGTCAGGATTCCGGCTACACGGAAAAAGACGAGGCGGATTCCCGCCATATTTAGGTTTCTCGCTGGCCTAGATTTTTTGGCTTCTATGAATCGCTACTTCAGCTGGGCTCGGTACTCGAAAGTGGTCGTGCGCTTTGCTATTTTTGGTTGGGCGTTCGGTACTGTGGGCATCGCTTTAGGGCAGGAAAATGCGATACCTTTAGTTCATGAAGGCCAGGATTTACTGGCTAAGCGAAACGAGGTTTTTTGGAAGGGCGAAAGTGCCCGGCGCGCGTTGCAGTCGGGTTTGTACGAGTTGGCGGAACGCTATTCTCAAGAGGCCTGGGATCGAGTGGATGGCGATGACGTAGAGCAGAGGGGGAAGCTGCGTTTATTGCAGGTCGATGCTTTGCTAGGCCGAGGTCTATACGAGGAAGCGCAATCGTTGCTTACCGATTTGAAAGCGGAGGCAGGTTTGATTCAGTCGAAGTTCTTGCGGGAAGCGGTTTTGGCTTTAGTGGAGGAGGACGAGGTGGGCACTGCTGGAATTTTAGAGATCGTTGATGCCTCGGGCTTCGATTTCGGAGAGCGGGCATGGCATTCGTTGATTCGAGGTTGGCTGGATCTGCGATCGGGGGATCTGGAAGGGGCGGATATTGAATTTTCGGAGGCGAAGCGATTCGCAGATGGACAGTCGCCCGCATTGGCGGCGCAGATCGCTTATCTCGTGTTTCGTTATCAATTGGAGTCGGAAGAGGCTTCCATTTCGATCGGGGACTTGAGGTTGAATTACGAGGCGAGTCGGGGATTGGAAACGGGATTTCGTTATGGCCAACTTTTGGCGGTGGCTTTGTTTGACGAGGGTCGTAGCGATGAAGCGATTGAGGTAGTGAACGAGGCGATTGGAGAGTTACCGGACGTTTATGAGAACCTTCGTGATCAATTCTTGCTCCTGCAATTGCTCCTTTCGGGTGCGGATTCGGATTTGGGACAAAGCGCTGCGAGCGAGTTGGCGGTTGATGGGGAGAGTCTTGCACTTCAGAGGATTGCGCTGCAGCATTTGATTTCAGAAAGCTTAGGCGATGAAGGAAGACTGGGCGAAGCGTTGGTGGAAACCTTGGATTCGATTGTGGATGGGACGACGACGCATCCTTTGGCGGCGGAGGCTTTATATTATAGAAGCGTAAGGCATTTTCAGCTGAGGGAGTATTCTGAGATGGAAGACGATGCGTATCGTTTAATGGATACATTTCCGGACTCTGCTTATCGGCGAGGATCTTTGACGTTGCTGGCATCTGCTTCGTGGGAACGAGAGAGATTTCGAACAGCGGCGAGTTTCCTTTCTCAAGCGGGATCGGAATTTGCGGAGAGTCTAGATGGGGAGGCTTTGAGCGTTTTGATTGCGGATTGCTATTTTCGAGCGGGAAATCGAGGGCAGGGCAACGCGGAGGATTTTACGAGTGCAGCCGAAGCTTACGAGATAGCCTTGAGCGAATCGACGGAAAAAGAGATGGCGAGCCAAGTATACTTTCAGTTGATCCTGTCGCATCTTAAGGCAGGGGCTACCGAGGAGGCTAAGATTATCTTAGACGATCCGGTTCTTCGGGCGAAGTCGGATCCGTTGAAGGTTTGGCGTGGGGAATGGATGTTGATCAAGCAAATGCGTCAGGATGGACAATCGAATGAGGCTCATGAGCGGATCAGTCGTTATGTGAACTTGGAGGGGATGAATTCTGGGTTGAGGCTGCGTATGCTTTGGCTCGGTTCGAAACTAGCATACGAGTCTGGATTGTACGGGGAGACGGAGGTTTGGGTAGAGGACATGAACGACGTCCTGGATGAGATCGATTTTGGCGATGACGTTTTCGAGAATCAGGTAAGGTCGGACGGGATGCTCACACTTGCGGAGTCGTTTTTAGAGTTGGGGGAGGAAGAGGCTGGATTAGTCCTATTAACGCGACTTCGGGAGGATTTCGAGGGATCGGAATCCGCAGAACGATCTTACATCGTTCAAGCTCGGTATCTCTCGGATCAGGACCTGTTGGTTGAAGCAGGGCAGTTATTTACCTATTTGTTCGATAACTTCCCAAGTAGCAAGTATGCTCCTTTGGCTTTGTTCGAAACGGCACTCAATGCGGAGACGCGTGGCTTGGACGAGTACTTGACGCAGGCGATGGAATTACTTGATCGAATTGCAAGCGACTATCCCGATTCCGATCTCGTTTATTACGCCCGGTTGAAGCAAGGAGACCTTCTCCGGAAACTGAACCGTTATGGTACAGCGGCGATCGTGTACGAGCAACTTGAGGATACTTTCGAGGATCGTCCGGATCGCTATTTGGCTCAGATTTCGTTGGCGGATACTTTGATCGCACAGGCGAGCGAGGATCCGAGCAAGTTCGAAGCGGGGATTTCTCGACTTGAGCTATTATTGGATTTACCGGACGTCCCAATAGGGCTTCGGGTGGAGGCGGGCTATAAGCGAGGCAATGCGTGGGAAAACAAAGGGGAGCATCTAAAGGCGAAGTCGGCTTATTGGGATCTTTACGATTTGTTCGTCGGCGAGGAAAATCGGGTACAGCTGCTAGGGAAAAAAGGACAGTATTGGCTTTCGCGGGCTATGTTCGAATTGGCTGAAATATTTGAAGACCAAAGCGAGTTGGACAAAGCCATCGAGCTTTATGAAGAGATAGAGGCGCTCGGGTTGATTGGCGGAGCTATCGCTCGAGCCCGGGTAGATCAATTGAAACGTCAAACGCCGCTCGTCGAAGGGCAATAAGTTTTAAATATGAATTTTGCATCCATAGATTCGATACACGTCGAGCTGTTCGATAAATTCCAGCAGGGCGGTGTGGTGATGTGGCCAATGTTTTTGATGAGTATCGCGGCTTTGGCAGCGTTTGTGGAGCGAGTGCTTTTTCTCCATCGGAATCAAATTCATTCGAGGAAGTTTTTGGCGGGAATCGAGAATTCGCTTAGCAAGGGGCGTTTGGTCGAGGCGTTGACGGTCTGTCAGGATACTCCCGGTCCGGCTGCGGCTATGGTTAAGGCGGGTCTTATGGCATTTCGAAAGACCGATGATGAAATTCGTGAAGCGGTACGTGAAGCGGCAGTTGTGGAACTGGGGCCGATCAAGCGTAGAATTGGGGTTTTGGCGGCGATTGCCCATGCGGCGCCTTTGTTTGGCTTGTTGGGAACGGCAATTGGGTTGATCGATGCTTTTTCTCAATACGAGGAGCAGGGCGTGTATTTGAATGCCGGCTTTCTAGCTACGGGGATGTGGCAGGCTTTGATTTCCACCGCGACTGGATTGGCTCTGAGCGCGGTGTGTGTATTGGGGCATCACTTCTTGGTTGGTCGCGTGCGTTCGATGACCCATGAGATGGAATGGCTGGGGCAAGAGTTGATTGTTTCGTTCGTTAAGATCAAGGCAGACGCGAATTTGACCGTTCAAGAGGAAAAGGAGGAAGATGAAGCTGCTGGCTCTGAATCTGAAGAGTGAGGTTCCGAAGACCGCCTCGGTGAGCTTTTGGCCATTCGTGGATATCTGTGCGATCGGCTTGTTTGCGATGCTTTTTGGTTCGAATTACGTTGTCGCTCCGGGAATTCGTATTGATCTGCCGCGATCGAATCACGTTCAAACGATTGTCTCGGATCGCTTGCACGTGATGTCGGTGGATGAAATCGGTGGCGTAGAGCAGATAATATTCGAAGATCGAATTTTGAATTTAGAAAGTTTGAGTCGGATGCTGGAGTTGCGGGGGGAGGTGCGGGAGAATGTGACTTTGTTGGTGCGGTTGGACGCGGCAGTCTCAGCCCAGACCTTCACGTCGATTTTCGAGATCGCGGAAGCTGCGGGGTACGATACGATTCAATGGGCGACAGAAAATCGTTTGATCGAGGCTAGTCCATTGGGGGATTCGAAGGGTTGATGCAGCGATCGACTTCTAGATGGATCGTAGGCGTATCGGCTGGAGGCATCGTTCACATCGGAGTTTTTTGGATGGTAGCATTGGTTTCCGATTCAGACGAAGCTAACCGAAAACGACAGTCGAAAGGAGCGAGCTTGCAATATATAGGGTCGGACACGGAGGAGCTCTCGCAGGTGATGAAGGAGCAAATTATGCTTTTCGACCCGAAGCCGTTGATGAAGCCTACTCATTGGAATTGGGCGAATTTCGAAAGAATTGAGGATTATTCGAATGCGGATTCGACGCCATTTCCAGATTATGCACCGTTATTTTCGTCGGATAGCGGGAATTTCGTCGAGTCTTTTGGCAATTCGTGGAGTAGAGCAGGGGTGCCGCGTGAAAATCAGTTGGCGTTCCCTTATGTTGCTACTCGACAGTTTGGACGAGAGGAATCGATTCGTAGCCGGTCTGGGCTAGAAGGATTGGGAGTCGAAATTGTCGAGGTGGGGACTGGGCGGTCGGTGGTTTCGAAAGCTACATCTGTTAGTGTAGGGCGCTCCGTTTTGGAAGTTGAAGAGGCGTGGGAATCAGTTGAATTCCTCGTCCAGGTCGTGGATTCCTTTCAGGTCGGCACGCCGTCTACCGTCCAATCGAGCCGGTTTCCTGAAATTGACAGGAAGTTGAGCGAATTAATGACAAAGGAACTGTTGCCTAAGGGCTTGTTGCTCAACGGC